>Ga0182032_10000730_pt1 | contig 13896 bp, 23 predicted proteins | sample tim00Cox00000000_FD_125970 | JGI IMG/M metagenome (GOLD analysis project Ga0182032, IMG submission 125970) | Lab enrichment of tropical soil microbial communities from Luquillo Experimental Forest, Puerto Rico - timezero.00C.oxic.00.000.000 | ecosystem: Environmental > Terrestrial > Soil >... | reverse complement strand
TTCGACTGTAACTCCACAGAGACCCAGTAGGCGCGGAATACCGAGCGGAACGGCGAGTCCCCAGAGCTTCGACTTCAAGTAGAGAAGAGATTGAATCTTATTCACTTCAGGCGGCAACCGATTCTCCTGATCGGGATGCCCGCAATCCACTAGAACCATCCCGACGACATGCACTCGGGGTTTGCACCAAACGCTTTGTTTATGAGGCTTGAGAGGGTTAAAAATAAATCCTTGCGATGCAATAGGTTGCGGTATCGAAAAAACGCATCCCAACGCGTCCCAACAACAAATTGCGTTGGGTATAATCCCACCCTCTCCGCCACTCCTTTGTTTTATTGTATTTACGGCTAATCGACATGGATCAGGGTTGCGCCTTTCTCTTTGCCCTTCAGCTTCACGGAAGAAGGCGCTAATACGTCGGGCTTATACCGATCCCGAACCGGATGCTGTTCCCAAATGAGCGGCCCGCGCTTCACCAGTGCCTCTTTCTTTCACGGCTAAGTTAGCCAGGTGCACAGCCGGAATCACGCAAGGCTCGGAGGAGTTTTCGGATCTGGGTGCGATGATCAAGCAGATGCAGTCGCTGAAGCAAAGCGTATTGCCTCCAATTTAATTCGGTGATAAAGATCTGCGGCACGATTTCTCCATGCGGCAACTTGCAGTTGGCAACCACAATCGTGCACACGGTCGCGCCTGCAATCTCATCCACTGAACCGCGTTCATTATTCGAATCCCGCGCAGCCGAGCCAATCTCAATTACCGAGAGCATTTCTCTATTGGCGTCCTGCAGACCTCTAACCAAACTAGGCCAGGGCGCCCACTCGCTTGCCCCGCTTTTCAATGCTTCATAAACCGGCGGACCAGGAGGACGACCACCAGACAAGAGATGCCTCAGTTCCTCAGCTCCCCGAATCTGTGTCTGCGAAATATGATCAACCACGTCGGCGATGTGCCACTTGCCAGGGAATGGCCGCCGCCGGATGTCGTTTTCGCGCACGCTGGCCACAATACTTTCCAGCTCAAGTGCCGCCCCCCTCGTGCGCTCCAAGATCTCGCAGGTCGTTAGAGTCCTAGCTCGGTTCCGCAAGTATTCGAGCATTCGACAAGACTCGGCCAGGAGTGGTTGACCGTCCACGGCAAGTATTGACCGGCCTTTCATCGGCAACTGCTCATGGGGCTTCAGCATCAAGTCCTTTCAATCGCGAAGTCAAGAATCAGTCGAGATATGGGCAGCACACTACGCGATTTCAGTCGTTGGTGTCTTGGACAAAATTGCTATTGGCTAATATGGGGTGCTCTCACTGGGGGCATATGCAGCTCGGATAGCCTCGAGCCGAGCGAAGTTTGGCCCAATGCAGCAATAACTTCTCTCCACTGCGAAGCCGGTACGCCATGACTTTCTCGCAGGTGATTTCAGGGCGAGCACGAAAGAATCTGGCCTTCTGGTACTGACCTGGGGTAACTCCCAGAATGCGGCGAAAATAACGGGTTAAGTGACTTTGGTCGTAAAACCCAGCGCTATCGGCTGCTTCGGCAATCGGAAGCCCGGCTCGGAGAAGGCTTTCCGCATGGCAAATGCGAACTAGCGTGACATAACGGTGGAGCGGCACGCCGACCGCGCGATGGAAAACTCGAATAAAGTGACATCGCGATAGCGAGACGATTTCCGCTAGCCGCGAAATCTCTATATGCTCGGAAAGATGTTCTTGCAGAAAGGTACGGACCTGGGAAACTCTTGGTTCGTCGTCCACCGTTTGCACAAGCCGGAAAGCGGAAGCGACCATCGCAACGAGTTCGACAAGCCTTGCAACGCGTTCTAGCACCGAACTGCGTGCTTCAAAAATGGCCCACGCCTTGCGAGCAGCTTCCGATGTTTCGGAATCCAGCACATGAACTCCGCTGAGGCGGGCAAGCTGAATACTCGGCAACTCCAGTTGGGCAGCCAGAGTCGTCAGTTTGTGTGGGCTGAGGTGTATAGTCTGATAGCACAATGCATCCGATCCTGCCCAAGCAGTCCAGAGCCGGTCAGGGCAAGACAAGAAACCTGAGCCAGAGTGCGCCTGATATTCCGTGCCACCAGAGTTGATGATCCCACTGCCGGAACGCATAACTACAAAAGCATAATCGTCATGCAGGCGAGTGCGCACCTCTCCCGGAGCGAGCGCTACTTGTTCGAACGCGAGTCCCTCGAAGCGCGGATCGGCCCTTATCCGAACTGAGCCTGGCGTGGAAGCGGATACGTATTCGGTCCTAGTTCCTGTTGGCTCTCTCAAAGTAACATTCCACCGCAAACGGTCAGCGATTCGTACCGTATTCGCCACTTTAGCTCCGCTCTCGCGCTCCTTCCACTTCTTGTTTCGTCATCGTAGCGCCAAAGGCCCTGCCTGTACTCGGCGAACTTGCTGGCCACGATGTAGGCCAGCAGTCCGGCCCGGCCATACCCTTATCGATGGACGATTCCGGCCGGGCGGCCACCGCCATCTGCGGCGCTTCCCCGGAACGCTCGCACTTCACGCAGGCATATTTCTTACCCACATGGTGGATGCGTTCGAAGTGCCCAGGAATGTACTTGATTTGCCAACTCTCCTCGGCACCGCTCTCCTGGCGCTCCACTACACAGCTCGGACAGGTTCGCTCTTCCGCACTCAACTCGTAGACCTGTGTGGTGACCGGAAGATTTTCGAAGTTGGCCAGAGAGCGCCGCCCCTTATGCCGCTTCACCCGCCGCAGATCGTCAGCACGTTGCTTCGCACCGATCGGATCACGCGATGACCGCTCCTTGTTCGTCACAGCTCACGCCTGGGATCACAAACTCTACGTAAGACTTTTGACAAATTCAACAACCACCCCCACGGAATCACCCGTTATGGCGCGTCCAGTGTCTCGGATACTTCTTGCAGGAAGGTGCGTCGTGATCGCATGGACAAAAGCGCGCCTCGAGCGATGAGATACTCGAACGTACCGCGTGTGCGGCGCCGCGCGCAGTCGACTTCGATTGCAGCTAGATGCGCCTGGGTTCGATCGTGTGCGTTTTGAAGAAATCGCTGCCGTATTTTGTTCCCAACCGCGCCGAGAAAGCGAATTCGCGTCCGCAGAGGATCAGGCGGAACTCCCGCCACCCACTCCGGAATCGGGACGCTAAGCCATTGCTGCAAAGCCCACGAGCCAGAACGGGTCACTGAAATACGATGACCCCGCCTTTTCCCCGTGAGGCAGACTTTGGAACGAATGAGCTTTCGCCGCAACAGGCGTTCAATCAGGGGATAGATGGTACCTGCACTGCCGCTCCATTGTGGATTTGGAGAGTCCTGGAACACTTTTCGAATAGCGTACGGCGTAGCTGGACCGTCCACCGCAAGGAGCCCGAGCACGCACCCTTCTATTTCGCTCAGCTTGTTCTTGGAAGACCGCAGCTTCTTGATTCTCGTCAACATCATACGAATCGTACCATATTGCGTCATAACTAGCCGTTGATTTGGTATAGCTCGGATCGTACTATATGACTAGCAGGCCGCGAAACACTGAGTGAGGACAACCCCCATGCCAAAGAAACTTAAAACAGCAATTCTGATACTAGCAGGTGCCTTGCCCGTCGTGGTTCAGGGCCAGATTCACGTTGGTCCGCAGGTTCCGACACCTGCCGGCATCGAGGTCCCCCGGGATGGCGTCACGGTCCCCATGCAAAATATGGGAGGCCAACCGGTTGTCGAAATCAAAATCAACGGGAAAGGGCCTTATCGCTTCATTCTTGACACGGGCGCCGTAACCACAGTAGTCAGTGATGAGTTGAGTCGCGAGCTGTCTTTGACTCCGCCCGCCGGCGTGCAGGTTGCATCCGTGGGTGGCGGGCCGGCCCCGGCGATTGTCGTGATTCATGACCTTCTCATCGGCGACGCAAGGCTAGAGGGCATGATTGCCGCGGTAATGCCGTTAGGCGGCCTGTTGAATGGTGAAGACGCTCCACGCGGTATCCTGAGCGCCGCCAACTTTCGGGGGTGCCTCCTCACCTACAACTATCCCGGCAAGCGAATCTCGATTAAGAGAGGAGCCCTGGAAGCCGCCGATTCCAGAAGCATTTTTCAATACTCTGAAGATCAAGTCCTGCCCACAGTTCCCGCGCGCATTGCCGGTCATGACACACAGGTTCACCTGGACACCGGCTCCCCCTTTGGTCTGGTCTTGCCGGTGAAATTCCTCGCCGAACTTCCGCTTGCTTCACAGCCACATGAGGCCGGCAGGGTTCGTACTGGAGGAGGCGAGTTCCCAGTTTCGACCGCGCGCGTGGACGGGACAATCGAACTCGGCAAGTACAAACTTGAACTCGGCGAAGTCCGTTTTAGCGATGCGCGTCCCGGCCCAGGTCCGAGCATCGGCAATCTTGGGTACGAGGTCCTGCGGCATTTTGTGGTGACGCTCGACTCAAAAAATCGGCGCATCAAAATTGACCAGTGAGTCGGGCGCCATTTGAGGTCTTGCACGTGTGACCTGACGTGACTGTCTGACAGGGAATGAAGGTACTTCCACTGAACTCAGAACAAGGGGTCGCGTCGGAAGGGATGAGTGGATCATAAGAGCCATCGTTCAGTACCTCGAGTGCGCGTGTGGTATAGAAGAATTTGGATTCACCTGGCGGGGAGAGTGAATGAGCTCCTTGCCCAACCTAAGATCGCTGGGATCGTGGTCACGCACGGCACCAATACGTTGGAGGAAACTGCCTACTCCCTGGATCTCACAAAGGTGAGCGAGAACAATAATCGTCATCGGAGCGCAACCCCCGCCTCCGACCTTGACTCCGACGGCCCGCGAAACTTGTTGGACGCCGTCCGCGTGGCGATTGCGCCCGAGCCGCTGGCAAGGGCGTAATGGTGGTCATGAATGGACAGATCAGTGCCCGGGACGTCACCAAGACCAACACAAACCGGGTGGAGACTTTCCGTGTCTGGAGTTTGGCGAGCTCGGGGTGGCCGATGCGGAAGAGGTTCGTTTCTATCGCGCCCCGCTGCGGCATCAGACTCTTGCAGTTGATACCAAAACTCAGCTCGGGCCAGTCGAGATCCTGATGGGCTACGCAGGCGCCGACGGTCGCGTAATTCGATCCCTACTCCGTGATGAGCCCATCCAGGAACTCGTCATCGCCGGGCTTGGCCTCGGCGGTGTCCCCGCTGCGATGTTCGACGCGATTCAACAGGCGCGTGGCCGCGGCCTCCCAGTGGTAATCAGCACCAGAGTTCAGGACGGATATTTTCACTTAGCGCCGTAAAAGGCTCTTCGCTGTCCCTCAAACAAATTGGATGTGTGCTAGCAGATGACCTCAGCCCACAAAAAGCGCGTATTCTGCTGATGCTCGCGCTTACCAAAACGCACGAACCTAACTCCTTGCAGAAATATTTCGACAATTGATGTCGAGCGTGGAGCTTGGTGGCGGGCACAACTTCATAGCAAAGGAGTCATCGCAGTAAGGGAGGATATGAGTTCCACTCTGAATTAGGCCTTCGGATTTGCAAAACGTATCGCCCAGAGGACGCGGAGGAAAGGTCAACGGCCGCTTCGATTGACGTAACACCATCTTTCAGAGAGGCGACACCATTTGTGGTGAAGATCGCGCTTCCCGTAGTAATCGCTATGCGGAGTTCGTACCCTTACGAATGCTGCCGTCTGCAACATCTGCATTCCGAGTGATTGCCCGTCATCCGGCCCCGATCGATTTCAGCAGCTTAGGATCCCTGATTCTGTTCTATATTTGTCTTACTCATGGATTCGTTACTTACGCGTACGATTTATCCTGGTTGGCCAGCGGCGCCTCCAGGTCTCGGTAGCTTTCACGTCAGAACCCGCGACACGTCCGGCCTTTACTTCACTGAGACAATCCACCCGCCGGGCTATGCAATTCCAGCCCATGTTCACCGCATGGTTTCCTTGTATCTTTTGCTTTCAGGAGGAGCTACGGAGCAATTTGGCCTGGAGCGCAACGAGCGCACGGCGGGTGAGCTGGTCTTCGCGCCTGCGGGCCAAGAGCACTCGGATGTGATTCACGGATGCGGGGCACACTGCTTGATTGTCGAACTGCAATCGCGGACGTTGGAGCGGGTGCTTGAATGCGGAGAGCTGCCCAAGGGCCCGGTCTCATTCCGGGGCCACGCCGCCCACCTCGCCCACAGGCTGTACGCGGAGTTCCGCCTCCCGGACTCACTCTCCTCACTCATCCTCGAGGGACTCGCACTGGAGATGCTCGCCGAAATTTGCCGTGCGAGTTCCCGGCAGCACTATTCCTGTTCAAAGTTGCGGATCGAGCGGACGCGCGAGTTCCTGGACACGCACTTTGCCGAGCCGGTGTCGCTCGCCCTGATTGCCCATGTCGTAGATTTTCATCCCGTTTATCTGGCGCGGATGTTTCGTCAACGATATGAGTGTAGTGTTGGAGAGTATGTGCGCTGGCGGCGGGTTGAATCCGCCTGCACGCAACTCTCAGCCGGCGCGAAGTCCCTAGCGCAAATCGCGTCGGAGTGCGGATTCTGCGACCAGGCCCACTTCACGCGGACCTTTCATCGCTTGACCGGCCTCACCCCGGGCGCGTATCGCGCCCGGTACAGGAGCTGAGGTTCTGCCTGTACAAAGGTTTCTACGATTCAAGACAAGGTTGCGCGCAGCGGCTACACTTGAGCCAAATGAAAACCAGAATGCGTGCGTGCAGTTTCGCTGCCTTCATTCTTGCTTTTAGTCGTCCAGTACTCCAGCCCCAAGCCTCCAGTTCCTCTGATGAGCCGGGAACGGTGGGCGTTGGACTGGCGCAACTGTACTCCGACCAGCAGCCCAATCACCGAGGACCTCTGGTGGTCCTGAGAGTCGTCGAAGGCTTGCCGGGAGCAAAAGCTGGCGTCCAGAGAGGGGACCTGGTGGTTGCGGTCAACGGCCAGCCCGTACCAGGACGCGAACTTGCTGACATCAACGCCAAAGAGATGCAGGGCCCCGTAGGAGGTACGATCCGCCTCGCCCTCGCGCGTCTGGATGGAGGCCAATCCGAGATAAATCTGACTCGCGTCCCCTATCCACCGCACACGAATGCGGCTACTGATCCATTTGCGTATGCCGTTCCTGGGAACTGGGGCATGGATCAACGATGGAATTTTCCTCTGCCCTGGTCACCGAAGCTTCCATATCGGGGGGTTGAAGATCTGTTCTACGCGCCGAACTTCGCGAACACGAATTCTCCCGAATACCATTCGTATCTATTCTTCTGGTGGATTGAAGGCGCAAAAGTGTTCACGTCGGAGCAACTTCAGGCCGACATGCTGGTCTATTATCGCGGGTTGGCCCAGGAGCGCGGGAAGAACTACGGTTTCATACCTGACCTTTCCAGGATAACCGTGGAATATCGAGTTGATCCGCAAGGCCGGCAGGCCTTCGGTGGTTCCACCGCCGCCGCTTTCAGCGGAACTGTAGACATATACGATACGCACGGCAAGATCATCACGCTGAACTCCGAGGTAGTGGCGTGCGTGTGCCCGGGTACGGACCACATCGCCGCCTTCTTCGGGTTGTCCCTGGAGCCGCGAACCGGACCAATATGGACGAAGCTGGAGGCAGTTCGCGACACGTTCGGCTGCAAATGACTACTCACGTTTTGAAATGTTTGACAATGACCACGATCCCTCCGACTGCCAAGCCTGAGCGCCCGCCGCGTGGTTCGCGAGCAAGTCGCGGAGTTACCGCAGTTGAACTCCTGGTCGTGGCGTTGTTGGTCGCCTTACAGTGGGTCAGGGCAATCAAGAACCCGTCACTCTTAAGACTTTGTGTACCCCATGTACGGTAGGTTGGCCCGCATAACGGGTCCTGATTCGATCCCCACCGACCCTACCAATCATCCCATTTGCTTCGAATAATTTAGCAGTTTTGCGAGGCGGCAAAATGCGGCATTAGGAAAAGGAGCCTTAAGGGTGCGCCGACAAGCTCTTCTCTTTGAAAAGTTCAGTATCCTGCGGTTGGTGGATTCTCTATCCCACCACCCGTACCAATAATCCTTCTGACTGCTAGACATTTATGAAAATCGCGAGGGGCAAAAGGGGCAGATAACCCCGATGATCCGGTTCGTGCAGGAAATTTCAGCGGCACGAGTGACGACCGGATCCAATGGGAGCTGTCTAAATCCTTAGGGCCCGTGGCGTCCGTTATGTCCAATGTTCATACGCTAGAGCGTGTCCGTTAAGTTCGTCCCGGTAGTGCCGCCACTCCGGCAGAAAACTATCCATCAGGCGCACGAATCTGCTCCCGTGGTGAGGATCGAGAAAAATGGACCATTTCGTGGACGACGATGTATTCGAGACAATGATTTGGTTTCTTCCCCAACTCGGTATTGAGGCGGATAGACCGTGCGCGCGGATTGCAAGTTCCCCATTTGGTTTTCATATGCCGCACGTAAAGCTTATCGGCAACGACACCCAGGAGGCTGTCTGCCCGAAAAACCTCGTAGCCTTTGATTTCTGACAATTTACAAGAGTTGTGATGCCTGCCCGCCTGCGGCTATCTTGGGGCATGAAAACCTTGAAACTCTTCCTTCTGTCGGTGCTCGAAGACCTCGAATTCGGGTGGCAGGCGATCCGTTATGCTCTGATCTTGGTCTCGGCCTTCTTCCGACAACGAGCCTCATTGGGATGTGAGATGGTAGCCATGCGCAGTCAGCTCACCTTTTGTTGACCAAAAGGCATTGCTTCCCGCAGTTGCTGGGCGAGAGTTGTTGGATCACGTGATGGTCCTTAATGAAGAACACCTGAAACGCTTGCTAAAGGAATTCATTGAAGAGTATTACCATCGGGCTCGGCCGCATCAAGGATTGCACGGCGACACCCCTGTTCCGAGCGCCAAACCTGAACCTGCGGCCGATGGGAGCCGCTTGGTTTCGATTCCCGTGGTCGGCGGTTTACATCATCGCTACATCCGCGTGGCCGCCTAGTCTCCTACTCTAGCAAACGACCACAAAACAAAAGGAAGACTACTCATCGCGACCATCACTGGAACCACCGGTAGGGACTGTGCCTTCTGCAAACCGGCGTGCCAATTACGAGACATCATGTCACGCAAGACTCGCGGGCTTATGCGCAGTCTCGGCCCTGCTACCACACTGAACGCCCGCCCCAAAAATCAGCCTCCCCTGCGGTTTTTCGGGTGGACAGGGACCGGGACACGCTTCTGCGGTCTATTCCTTGGCTCCGGCTTAAGAACGGACGTGGAAGAAACATCTATATCCGGCCGAGTGGTGAGCACAGACTCTCGCTCATCGACGACATTGGGTGGCGGACCGTGGGACGCTTGAAAGAGGAAGGCTTCGAACCGGCGGTTGTCGTCGAAACATCGCCTGGGAACTTTCAAGTGTGGCTAAACCATGGGGAAATCCTCCCCAGGGAGCTTTCAACTTATGCGGCTCGCCTCCTCGCACGCCGATTTCTCGGAGATCCGGCTTCGGCGGATTGGCGTCACTATGGACGCCTCGCAGGGTTTACGAATCGAAAAGAGAAATACCGGAAGGAGAATGGGCTGTATCCATTTGTTCTCCTGCGTGAAGCATCCGGTCGCACATACCGGCGTGCCGCGGAGTTCTTAGGTGAGCTTAAAGAGGCTTTCAATCACGCGAAGGAAAAAACCAGAGATCGTTGTAGGCAGGCTGGGCAACCCCTTTCGTCCCTAAAGACCATCGAGGATTTCCGACAACGCAGCATCTATGGCGGGGACCAGACTCGTTCCGACCTAGCTTATGCCATCTATGCTCTCGCACACGGGATTCCCGAAACGTTGCTACGAGAGCACCTTGCTTCAAGGGATCTTAGTCATAAGGGGAATCAGAAGCGACAGCAGGAGTACCTGGATCGGACCGTCTTGAAGGCCCGCAGCAGAATCAACGAAAGCTACGCCAGACCTAGGACAGAGTAAGGGCAATTTCGAAAACAACATGTGCCTTCACCTTTGCCTCATCATCGGGATTCCCATCAGGGAGTTGAGCGATCTAGGGGTGCGCTTGCCCCTCGAATGGCGGAAGCATTGAACCTGCTGGACTATCTGCGCGAAGCGAAGCAACGGATGACTCCCGAGCAGGAGCGCATGTGTGATGACTTTGTTATCGGCGTTCTATCGCTTCATGTCTCGGAGCAGGTCTGGCGGGATGCTGTTGATATGGCCGTGCGGCTGGCAAGGAGGGAAAAGCCTCAGGGCTGAACGCGGCCCGCTTTCCGGGGGAAAGTGATTAGGCGTCATGACCGCCTCCTCGTGGCAACAGAGGCACGAAGGCTAGTTGTCCCGCTGCATTCGTTGGAACTGTCAAAGCTAACACGAGACAGGAGGCAGAAATGAGAGTCGCGATCTACACCCGCGTCTCAACTCCAGACGGCAAGGCAATCCCCGAAGATGCAACTCCGGGAGCTTCGCGGCAGTGGCCTAGCCCGGTGGCGGTGGGTCGTGGAGCCGCACCTTTGCCTGGCTCAATCAGTTTCGTCGCCTGCGTGTGCGATACGAAAAGCGGGCCGACATCCACGAGGCGTTTCTGTCACTCGGCTGTGCACTCATTTGCTGGCAGTTCCTGCGAAAGGCGTGGACGACGGGCTGAGCGGGTGTCCGCCTTCTGCTTGGTCCCCGTTCAGACCAGGGGTGGACAAGTCGTGAGCGGCAACTAATCTCGGGCCCAGCGCTCCAGAGATCCAGACTGGATTAGTAAACACTGCGGCGTTTACCGCGACTTATCCCGGCTCTAATCGCCAGGCGCACGGCCACGAGTTCTTGTGAGTTTCCCGATTTGTGTTTTATCAGGCTGTCTAGCGCAAAAGAGCTTGACATAATACTCGGATTCAGATATATCGGAATCCGAGTATGAATAGCAAAGACGAAATAAAAGGGTTTTTGCCATTGTCCCCAGCGGAGCTACACATCCTGCTGGCGCTGGCGCGTGAGGACTTGCATGGCTACGGGATCATGCTGGAAGTCGCGCGGCAATCTAACGATCAATACAAACTCGGCCCAGGGACGCTGTACGACAATTTAGAGAAGCTGCTGGAACAAGGGATTGTCGAAGAGGTGCCGCAAAGGTCTTCCGCCGAAAGTTCCAGACGGCGTTACTACCGGCTGACCCGTTTTGGGCGGCGCGTCCTGGCGACAGAGATCACTCGATTGGAAGGCGTGGTTCGCCAAGCAAAAATGCACTTGAAGATTAGTCCGGAGCGCTTGTGATGGTCCGCAATCTATATCGCTGTCTTGTGTGGTTGCATCCCTCCGCCTTCCGGCTGCGGTTCGAAGAAGAAATGCTTTGGATCTTCGATGAAGCCGCGGACGCATGGGGCGCCGCGTCACTCCTTCGTGACGCTAGTGTGTCTCTCTTGCGACAGTGGCTCATACGCTCAGACCTGTGGAGATGGGTAGTGGCAGGCATCGCCGGAGTCGTCCCGCTCATACTTGCGTTCGGAAGTTTTTTGCCGTGGGACAGGCCCGCGCACCCCTAATCCCAGCTCGCACGTAGGATTAACCCCGGAAAGGGAGTTCGTGTTGGGTCGACGACTCAAGACCGTTCTAAAGAGCCTAGCGTTCTTAATTGGCGCGGCGCTCGTTGCTGGCATTATTTATGAGCAAGTAGGAGAAAGACGAGATCGAAGGCGGCTCCCACAAATCGGAAGGTCGGTGGATATAGGGGGTCGGACGCTTAATATTTTCTGCTCGGGTACTAGCGCCCCGGCGGTGGTTCTCGAGTCAGCCAGCGGCACTGGCTTGGAATGGGAACCTGTACAAACAGAAGTCGCGAAGTTCGCAGAGGCATGCTGGTATGACCGGGCTGGTATGGGCTGGAGCGACACCGGTCCCTACCCAAGAACCGCCGAGGCAATTGCGAGGGACCTTCATGAGTTGTTACGGCGGGTGGGCGTGGCCCCGCCATTCGTACTTGCTGGATTCTCGTTTGGTGGTTTGCCGGTTCGGGAGTACAACGCGCTTTACCGGAATGACATAGCCGGTATGGTGCTCGTTGACATTGCAGACGAGGAAGAACAATCGCGCGCGCCCAAGTTCTATCTCGGTCATACGGCGCCGCGATTCCTCTGGCATCCGCTCTGTCTTGCGTTTGAGACGGCTGCTTTCGTGGGTTTGGTCCGACTAACCGATTCATCTCCTGCACAGGGCAGGAACCAATCGGAAATGGCCCGCGAGCAGATCATTGCGGCATTGAGGCGCCAGCCGAAGACGTTTGTCGCCAACAACTGCACAGGGGCTGTGGAACCTGAAAGCTATGCTGAGGCCAGCGCCTCCGGAGGATTAGGAGATCGCCCGTTGATTGTGCTGACGGCTGGGCAGGCGCCCAATTTCCGGAATGCAGAACTAAACAGACAGGCTGAGGCGTACCAGCAAATTTGGATTCATGAGATTCAAGCAAAACTCGCGCGGCTTTCCAGTCGCGGACGCCAGATAGTTATACCGAATAGCAATCACGGTAGCATCCCGCCGGATGTGGTGATCAGCGCGGTTCGCGACGTCGTAGTACAGGTGCGTAGTGCAGGCGCAACCATCAGGTAGCCGGTCTTCGCCGCAAGTGCGAGGATTTGGAGACCTAAGAAAGTGACCAGCCCGACGAATCATTTAAGGAGGGAATCCATGAAAAAGCCATGCCTGTTAACGCGTCTTTTGCTAGGCGCATTACTTTCGACGGTGGCTCTTTGCGCCACCAATGTTACTGGCAAGTGGTCGGGGGCTATGAAGATGGAAGGAGGAAATGACTCCAAACCTGTCTACATGATTCTGAAGCAGGATGGAAACAAAGTGGCAGGAAGCGCAGGGCCCAATGAGACCGAGCAGCATCCATTTGAAGGCGGGAAAGTCGAAGGCAACAAAGTGACATTCGACGTTTCACTAGGTGGTGGCCCAGGCTCGATGCATTTTGATCTGCAAGTCGAAGCGGATCAGATCACAGGACAAGTGAGACGCAATGGGGAAGATCGGAACGAGGCTGCGAAAGTTTCCCTGAAACGCGTCGCCGAAAAGTAAGAATGGCAAATAGGTCTACCGTAGTCGGCAAGTGTTTACCGACCGTTCGGTCAACACTGTGGCGTTACAGAGGACTTATCCCCGAAGAGTCGGTTTACCCAATACTTCCCCGAAGCCGACTTCCGGCCCGGAACACAGCGGGCTGGGGGCAGCCGATCACGCAATCACGCGCGATCACCCGCCCTTGCTGTGCCCCTAGAGAATTCTGCCACTAGCGTCTTCGTTTCCAAGCTCCAACATCCGGAGCCTCCCATCTTTAGCGTCCATCACCGTGCACGAGCAATTTGCAGGAGGAAAGGGAGTGACGCGATCGTCACCCATGGCGAATTCCACCGCCACGTTGATGGCGACGGAGTGTGAGAAGACGATCGTGTCTTCCCTTATTCCCAGGAGCGCCGCAAAACATTGCTCCGCCAGCGATCGTGCGGCTGGCCCAGCTCACTCCAGCGGCGCAGCAGAATGTCACGCAGCCAATCCTTCCGCTGCTCTGGAGGCACGCCAGGAGACTGAATCTCACCAACGCGCGCGTCGACCAGGGCGACTGCGTTCCACCGGTGCTCGAGCGCCGCAGTGGTCTCCCGCGCTCGCTGCAACGGGCCGCTCAGGAGCGCCAGCCGTTCCAGATTGAGGCCCGCGATCTGCTACGCCGTCGCTTCAGCCTGGGCGCGGCGCAGGTCGCTCAACCGCGGATTCCAATCACTGGGCTCCCAGATTGTATTCGCGTGACCATGACGTTAGATAAAGGGAGTGCCATAGAGACGGATTTCAAAAAATCTAAATCCGACTAAAATTTCAAATCTAAAGTTTGGCCCTGCTATCATGTCTGGAGCCTAATCACCAGTAATTCGGGCGTTTAAGGCAAGAAAGAGGAAAGACCATGCTTTTCAAGGA
>Ga0182032_10000727_pt1 | contig 13921 bp, 8 predicted proteins | sample tim00Cox00000000_FD_125970 | JGI IMG/M metagenome (GOLD analysis project Ga0182032, IMG submission 125970) | Lab enrichment of tropical soil microbial communities from Luquillo Experimental Forest, Puerto Rico - timezero.00C.oxic.00.000.000 | ecosystem: Environmental > Terrestrial > Soil >... | reverse complement strand
GATGCCCCCTAAAGCCCGGCTCCTCGTGCGTGCTTGGGCAGAAAGAAGGAGAAGACAATGTTCTCTACTCGCTTGATCCGTTACGGGGCAAAGGCCAGCAGCTAGGGAAAAAAGCGGTCACCTACGGCTATAACTGGGACATCTCCCCCGATGCTTTGCGCCTGGCGTTGGTTGACCCGCATAAATACCATGGACGAATCCAAGTGCTGACCGTTCGAGACAGTGCCTGGCACGAGGTGTCCGGTGAGCCAAGATGGGGAGACTTTCAGTCGATCGCCTGGGCAGCAGTTGGGAAGGGCTTCTTCGTGACCTCTCTTCCAGCACAGCCCTACTAAGGTATCGCTGGCTACGGCTTGGCGGGAAGGCGTGGTCGTGGATGAAGCCGAAGAGATTCCCTTAACTACTGCTTTTTGTTCTCCTGAGTGTTGGGGCTCGCGACCGAGGCTAGCTCAACAGGCTTGCCGTGGGGTGTGCACCGGTAAGCTTCGGCCCAGGCTTCCTTGCGCGCGACGAGCGCCGCCGGCTGGGAAAGACCTTTGGCAGACACGAGACGCTCCAGAGCAGCCAGCCAATGCTCATAGTAATGGGAGCCGTCGTCGGATTCGCCGCGGTTGGTGGCGGCTGTGAGTTCCTCGGCCAGCGCCCCGGCCCATTCTTTCCAGGTGAAGTAACCTTGATGGGAAAGCTGTACGGCCAGCGCGAAGGCTTGGGCCTGCCATGGTTCGGCAAACGCCGGCCCATCTTCATCCCGCGGAAGGCGTGGAAGGGCACCGAGGCTTTCAGTCTCTGAACTTCGATCACGCTGGTTCAAGGTAATCGTCCCACATATCGACGTACACAGAATCGTGCGGTGGAGCTTGCTCGCCCCACAACTCGCGTGCCGTGAAGCGCACCGAATACACATGCTGCGGCTTCTCGCCGAGAAAATGAGCGTTGCTGTCGGGGAAAACGTAGACTCCATGATCGAGGTGAATCGTGCCGAACTTGCCCCGTGCGTAGCGTGGCAGCCGCGTGTGACCGGTGGGATGGATGTTGCGCGCGCGCACACGCTGACCTGCTTTGAAGCGCGGTGCGACCGCCACGTCGCGGCTTGCAGGCCGGCCAGCGCGAAGGACTGCAGGCACTTTGTCGGCGGTAAGTGGCGGCGTTGCCTTCGGCGACCCGGGCGCCGGTTTGCCACTATCCATCTCCTCGCGGGTGACCAGCCCGGTCTTCACGAGCAGCTCTGTCAAGCCCTCGATCCATCTCTCGTAATAGCTCATGCGCAGATAATCGGCTGGAGCGATCAGCTCCATCTGATGGCGGCTGGCGTCAATGTTCCACTTGCGCCACGCCCCCGCCGCGAGCCTCAGCGCGAACGATCGTCCTTCCCACGGCGTGTGAAAGACAGGCTCGTTCTTTTCCCAGCGGACCGGGCCCATGTCTTGCATGCCGCCCATATCATGTATGCCGTTCATGCTTTAACTTTCCGACCGAGGCAGCGCAACCTTCGCCACGCCCACCATCGCATCGCGCGTTACCAGGGCGGCGAGTTCGTCTTCGGTGAGATTCTCGCTTCCCGCCGGCCGCTCGGGCAACACGAGATAGCGCAGCTCGGCCGTGCTGTCCCAAACTCGAACCTCGACATCCTTGGGCAACTCCAACCCGAACTCGCGCAGGACGCCGCGAGGGTCGATCACCGCGCGCGACCGATAAGGTGCGGACTTATACCAGACCGGCGGCAAGCCGAGCACCGACCAGGGATAACAGGAGCACAGAGTACAAACCACCAGGTTGTGCACCTTCGGCACGTTCTCGACAACCACCATATGCTCGCCCTGCTGGCCGCCGTAGCCGAACTCCGTGATGGCGTTGGTACCATCGGCCAGCAGGCGCCTCTTATAGGCTGGATCCACCCAGGCGCGCGCGACGACTCGCGCGCCGTTATGCGGGCCGACTTTGTGTTCGTACGTATCGATCAACGCATCGAGCGCCGCAGGATCCACGAGCCCCTTTTCTACCAGCAGCGATTCGAGCGCCTTGACCCGCAGGGCGAAGTCCGATGGAACGGCCTGGTGTTCGTGATCGTGGTCGTGCTCGCTGGAAAGCTTTGCTGTCACGGCAACTCCTGTCGCCATGATCGCCACACCAAAGGGAGTCGCGCCAGGCGTTGTCATCAGGATCCATTCCATTCGCTCCCGCTGCAAATGAACGCCAATGCCGAAGAAAAGCTTGAGTATTACAAGAACGCGGTGAGACCGAAATTGGGAAGGAGATGCTGAGCCGGGTAGCGCAGAGTTTCGCTTCACAAAACTCCGCCAGCCGCCTTCGAATCGCCGGAGGAACGAGTTAAGCCTAAGCGTGAATCGTGTCCTGTTGGTGCATCATCGTCGGCATCTACCGGCGCCAAGGGACGGTGGCGGTAACCCCTGGTGCCCGACAACGGCAAAATGGGGCCCCGACGCTCTGCCGAGTATGCGGGAAGCCGCTTAGGTTGACCCAGGACGTTTTGAGTCGGACAGTCCATGACCAGTGCCGAGAGACGTATGGGTATATTGGGCACACAAACTGACCGAGTGGTGGTTCTCCGCCTTTAGCGAGGAAGAACGCCAGTACATCGAGCTCACGTTCCAGCCTTTAGCTAGCCTAGCAGGCTGCGGACAAAGGCGAAAGAGACGCGGAGAGAGATAAATCGAAAGCGTGAAGCAGGAGAGAACGTAAGCCCAGAAAGTCCTTCAAAACATTGAAGCTTTCGCTTATTCTTGCGCTGCTCTCTCGTTCCCCCGGTTGTTCTTCATCCCTCCTTCTCTGTGTCTCTGTGGTTGGTCTTGGCTTTTGGCCGCAGGGCGGAATATCAAGGGCGAGGCATTTGATGAGCGGCGGCAGTCGCCTTATCTAGCTCTGCGGCCGCCGAGTCGATCAGCGCCGCTTCGTCGTTCAACACCTTCGCGACCACGACGATCTGCTCGTCAGCTTCCTTCCATTGCTTCTCCTCGATGGCCTCGCGGACGGCGGGAATGGTCTTGACGCCGTAGCCGGTGTAATAACCCGGAGCGTAGATCTGGTGGCGGTACCACGGTCGCCGGGGCAACCCCTCGCGCGTCGTTAACCTTCGCTCGCTTTCGATCAGCCGCTTATCCACCGAGTCGAGCGCCGCGCGATCCAGAGCCGAGCCACCGTTTTCCCGCGCTTTGGCCAGCGCCTTAGCGTAGCGGCCGGCGCCCTGGCTAAGCGAACTTACGGCATTATCAAGGGGGGCGAAGTTCAAGTAGGGTGGAACTTCCTCCATTTTGGGTGGGATTGACACCTGCCGAGGATCGGCCGTGGCGGCAAAAACCCCCTCCTCGATCTGCTTGTTGCGCTCGCGAGTCTCGTCCTGCTCTTTCTTAAGAAGCGTCCGCAACTCCTCCACATACTTGCGGACGGTATCGGCAAAGTTGGTGAAGTCCAACGGCAATAACCCCGCGTCCGCCAGGCGCATCACCGAAGTACCCACGGTTTGGGCAAGGGCGCGCCCGTACACAAATTGGGTATCCGAAAAGTGCGTATACCAGTAGAAGTCATCGTAAACGGAATGATAAATGCCGCCACCGTCCTCTCCGTCGTACGACAGGTTCAACGCCGCGATGCCCAAGTGTTGGAGAAAGCCGGTGTAGTCGGATCCCGAACCCAGGGCGCCGATTCGCAGGTCAGGCCGCTGGCGAACTTCCTGCAAATCGTCCGGCGCGGCTTTCTTGATGCGCGCCAGTTGATTTCGCTTCCACACGGAAAGCCTGGTCTCCGGATCTTCGATGTCGCGCTCCACCCCATTGATAAATTGCTCCAGCGTGTGCGAGCCGCCGGCGTTCAGATAACCTCTGCCGTTCGAGTCCGTGTTGATGTACACTGCCGCGTTCGCCTGCAACTCATCGGCGTGCTGTTCCGCCCACTCCGTTGAGCCGAGCAGTCCTTCCTCTTCACCATCCCAGGCACAGTAGATAATCGTCCGCCTGGGCTTCCAACCCTCTTTCAGTAAATCGGCGAAGCCACGCGCCTCCTCCAGCAGCGCCATCTGTCCCGATATCGGGTCCTGCGCCCCATTCACCCAGGCGTCGTGATGGTTCCCGCGGATGATCCACTCGGCGGGATATTGTGACCCGGTTACTCTGGCGATGACGTCATAAATCGGTTTGATGTCCCAATTGAAACTCACTCTGAGATGGACTTTCGCCGGTCCGGGGCCGATGTGATATGGCAATGGCAGCGCTCCCCGCCAACCGTCGGGAGCCATGGGCCCCTGGAGCGCCGCCAACAGGGGTTGGGCGTCACCATAGGAGAGAGGCATCACCGGAACCTTGGTGATGGTCGGTGCTTCGCCGACCGGCAGACGTTTCGCCTCCTCCGTCGCCCCTACCCCCGGAGTGAGGGGATCGCCGGAATACAGCGTCATGTCCATGACGCTTCCCCGCTGCGCGCCCTCGATCGGGCGCCAGGGTCCCTGGGGAAAAACGTCGCCTTGGAAATAGCCGTCATCGCGCGGGTCCGAATAAATCAGGCAGCCGACGGCCCCGTGTTCTGCAGCCACTTTGGGCTTGATCCCCCGCCAACTGGCGCCATAGCGCGCAATAACGATCGCTCCCTTCACTGACAGGCCGAGGCGCTCAAGTTGCTTGTAATCCTCCGGCACCCCGTAGTTGACGTAAACCAGCGGTCCCGTCACATCTCCGTCCGTGGAGTAAGCGTTGTACGTCGGCAATTGCTCGTCCATCTGGTCTGATGTGGGGTCCACGGAAAATGCGGGCTCCTGCAGCTTCGCCACAAACTTCGTGGGCTCGACGAGCTCAACCAAGCGCTCTTTGGGGGTCGGAAAGAGCACGTGGAAGGTCTCAATGTGGGCATCAAGCCCCCACTCCTTAAACTTGGAGAGAATCCATTCGGCGTTGTCTTGGTCGTAGGGCGAGCCCACGTGATGAGGGCGAGCCGACAATCGCTTCATGTATTCACGCATGTTGTCAGGGCTTGGGAGGGCGCGGAACTTCATTTCCCATTCGCGCTCCACGCGAGCGCCGTCAGCCGAATAGCCCGCGAGACCCCGGTTCTGCGGTTCATCGGCGCCCAGGGCAGCTAGCGCAAAGACCGCAAGAAAGATGAGCCGAGAAAGCCGGATGGCCTGGTGCGGCTTTGCCGCCTGCTGTGCGGAAAGCCTCTGGCTTTCCGGGAACCACCCCAGTCTAAGGAGTTTATTCTTTTTCTCTTTTCGCCGAATGGGCCGGAAAGGCCGAGCCTTTCCGCACAGCACGCGGCAAAGCGGCAATTTTTTCATAGACACCCCTTGAAGAAGTCCAGGTATCTTTGGGCGAGATACGTTTCGACGTTCTCGCCTTGAAAGCCGTGCTTCTGCCCGGGTTGAATGTATAGCCCGAACGCATGATGCGCTTCCACCAGCGCATTGACGAAGTTCATGGTGTTCTGCATGTGGACGTTGTCATCGTCGGCGCCCTGAATCAAGAGAATGCTGCCCTTCAGCTTGTCAGCCACTTCGAGAGGTGATGCGCTCTTGTATCCAGCGGGGTTCTCAGACGGTGTGCGCATGTAGCGCTCCGTGTAGATGCTGTCGTAAAACTTCCACGCTGTCACCGGGCCCCCTGCCGCGCCGCACCTGAATACCTCCGGGGCGTGAGTTAGTGCGTAGAGCGTCATGTAGCCGCCGTAGGACCAGCCCCGAATCGCGATCCGGTTGCCATCGACGAAGGGGAGCGACTTCAGGTAGGCAATGCCGGTCAACTGGTCTTGCAGTTCGTGGTGCCCGAGGTCCTTGAATATGACAGTTTCCCAGGCATGCCCCCTTCCCCATGAACCATGGTTATCTAGCGACCACGTGAGGTATCCCTCCTGAACAAGAAGTTGGTCCTCGAGGCTCGTCACCCCCCAGCGTTTTTGGACAATCTGAACGTGAGGTCCGCCGTAGATGAGAACGATCACCGGATACTTCTTGCCGGGATCGAAATTCGCCGGCTTGGCTAGCCGGGCGTAAAGCGTGCCGCCATCGGCTGCCTTGACTTCCAAAAATTCTGTTTTCGCCAACGCGTATTCCTGAATGTGATTCTCAGGCTTGTCGAGCGTGGCCACCAGGCTGCCGTCGTCCTTTCGAAGGAGGGTCTGCGGCGGCGTTTCGGAGCTAGAGTAATTATCGATAAAGAACCGCCCACCAAGCGAGAGATCCAGAGAGTGAACTCCGGTCTCGTTTGAAAGCCGAGCCAATCCACTCCCATCCAGACGAACGCGGTAAACTTGCCTCTCACGCGGGTCGGGTTCGGTGGTCGCAAAGTAGATCCACCCGCCCCTCTCATCGACCTGGAACATGGGGACGTCGGAGAACGGCGGGTGATCGATCATCCACTTGCCGCGGGTCAGTTGTTTGATAAGCGCTCCGTCGTCTCCAAACAAGTAAAGATGAAGCCACCCATCGCGCTCGGAAAGCCACAGAAAGCGCCCATCGTGCAGGAAGTAGGGTGGGTCCAAAGAATTGATCCAGTAAGGATCTTTCTCGGCCAGTAGCGGCCGATCTTCTCCTTGCGCCGCGTTCCACAAGTGCACGGTCAGCTCTGCCTGTGCGCGGTTGAGGGTGAGGAACGAAACCGCCTTGGAGTCCGGAGTCCAGGAGAAAGCCGGACCAAAGTATTCGATGTCCGAAGCTTTTGGCTGGTATTTCCAACTCTTGTTCTGTCCTTCCGCCACACTAACCACGTGGAACGAGGGGACGGGATTCGGGTCACCGGGCTGAGGGAAGCGCTGGCGGGTGAGCCCAACATGCGTCGTCAGGTAGTCGGTTAGCGGATACTGAGGAACCGGGGAGTCATCCAGTCGCAAATAGGCAATCTGCTTGCCGTCGGGTGACCACTCGTAGGCGCGGCCCGTGGCGCGATTGGCGAGCTCTTCTTCGTAGACCCAATCCAGCTTGCCATTCAGGACATCCTCGCTGCCGTCGGTGGTGAGCTTCTTGAGCGAGCCTGTCGTCAAGTCTTCCGTGTAGAGGTTGTTGCCCTTCACGAAGGCGATGCGGTCACCTGCCGGCGAAAAGGCCGCGTCTTCCTCTTCCTCGGGGTCGTCCGTAAGTCGTCGCCGCTGGCCGCTTTGCACGTCAAGCAGCCAGAGATCGTGCTCCCCGGTGAGAAGAAGTGCGTCTCCCTTCGGCGACCACTGATAGGAAGCGAGGCTGAGCTTTAGGTCCCCTCCCGTGTCGCGGAGCAGTTCGCGCTCTATGCCGCTCGAAGCATCGTGAATCCAGAGTGTCGTAACGGCGGTTCGGCCTGCTCTCTGGCGCCGGATATAGCTCACCTCATCGGTGCCGGGACGCCACTTAACCTGCTGGATGCCGGCGCTGACCAAGCTTTGGGGTTGGGCCACCAGCTCAGCGGTCAAACGCTTCTTTCCGCCTTGACCGTACACCGTGACCGCGGGCCATACAGCCAAGAGCAACACAAGACGCTTCATAGTCATCCTTACCAGGGCACTGAGAGATCGCGGCGCCAAAGAAAGACCGGCCTGCCAGAATAGAAAATCCGAGGACAAAGTCAAGGCTATTGGTGGATGCGGTCATTCTTAACTTCGCTGCAGGTTCCTGTAGACATTTAAGGTAGCAACCTGCCAAAATCCCTTTTGCTATGGAGGAAATTCGATGAAGAAGATGGTGGGCGTTAAGTTCAGTGTCCTTCCTGCGATCTTGCTTGCGCTGGCGCCAGCGCCGGGTGAGGAAGCCACTTCCAAACCCATCGTTATCCCCCCAGTTGGCTATGACGTTTCTGCGCCTCTGGCGGATATCGTCGCGTCCGCCCCCGCCGAGGCCCCGGCTGGCCGGCGCGTAATCCCACTACGACATCCGCCGCAACCCGCCCCAGGACCCCTCAGCACAACGGCAGAAGATCTGGCTCTTCAACAGACCTCATTGCCCTTGGTGAGCGCCAAGCTCGCGCTTAACTTCGACGGCATCAGCGCCGATGGCGGAGCGCCGCCGGACACCAACGGCTCGGCTGGGGCCACGCAGTTCGTTCAAATCGTAAACACCGAATATGCAGTTTACGATAAGACGACCGGCGCGCTAATTGTGGGCCCTACCGCCATCCACAACATTTGGAGCGGCTTCAGCGGCGACTGCGCTGATGGGGATGGAGGCGACCCGGTGGTGCTTTATGACAAGGCCGACGGACGATGGGTAGTCGGCCAGATCAACGCCAATGACAACGCCTACTGCCTCGCAGTGTCCACTACCTCGGATGCGACCCACACTTACTACCGGTATGAGTTCCGCACCCCAAATGGCAACCTGCCCGATTATCCCAAGCTTGGAGTCTGGTCGGACGCCTACTATTGGACGGCCAACATCTTCAGCGGTAATAAGTTCCTCGGAGCCATGCGTTGCGCCTTTGACCGCGCGAAGATGTTGGGCGGCGGCGCGGCTAATGCAATCTGCTTCCAGCAGGACCCGAGGGTCGCCAACCTCCTGCCTTCCGACCTTGACGGCAGCACCGAACCTCCCGGTGCTGAGCCGAACCTCTACCTCACTTTCGTGGCGCCGAGCACTCTGAACATCTACAAGTTCCACGCAGACTTCATCAACCCCTCGAACTCCACATTCACGGGGCCCACTGCCGTTCCAGTCAACCCTTTCGCTGAAGCCTGCGAAGGCGGCATCTGCATCCCACAGGCGGGAACCGGCCAGAAGCTCGACTCCCTGGGAGACCGTCTAATGTACCGCAACGCTTATCGCAACCTCAGCGGCACGGAGTACCTGGTGGTGAACCACTCTGTGAACGTGGGCTCTGGCAAGTCCAGCTACACAGGAGTGCGTTGGTATCAGATCGCGAACCCCAACGGGACCCCTGTGGTGGCCCAGCAAGGGACCTTCGCACCCGACTCCAGCTACCGCTGGATGGGCAGCACGGCCATGGACAAAGCGGGGGACATTGCGGTCGGCTATAGTGTGTCAAGTGGCACAATCCATCCGGCGATCCGTTACACCGGTCGCGTACCGACCGATCCGGCCAATATGCTCGAAGCCGAAGCCACCATCTTTGAAGGCAACGGTTCTCAGACCGGTGGCCTCAAGCGCTGGGGCGACTACAGCAGCATGTCTATCGACCCTGTAGACGACTGCACGTTCTGGTACACCACGGAGTACATCCCCTCGAACGGCAAGTTTAACTGGCACACGCGTATCGCGTCGTTCAAGTTTCCCGGTTGTCAGTAAGGCCTGCTTGCGCGAGCTTGCCAGCCGCTGCTCTGATTTCATGGGAGCCTTCACGGGAGCTAGCTTAGCTAAGCTAGACTCGTCAGCGGTAAGTCATTGCCGAGTTTTGCGCTGCCCGTGCGGGCGCACTTGCGGCTCGCGGCCCGGTTCGAGTGACCTCGCGAGTTGGACAGCGTCAAAGCCGAAGCGACGGCGCATGCGATCCGTCGCTTCCAGCAGCCGGTCAAGCTTTTCTCTGCGCGGGGCCTCGATTAGGTTGGGCTGGAAGGCGGTGCGCTCCAGGTTGGAAGCCCGCACCCCGAGGAGTCGTACCTTCTGGGGAGGGTCGAAAGCGCGCTTAAACAGCCGCAGCACGCTCTCGTAGATTACGGAATCGAAGTGGGTAGGCTCGTCGAGGGTGAGGTCGCGAGTGAGCGTGTGAAAAGGAGCAAGGCGGAGCTTCAGCCCCACGGTACGGGCGAACAACCGGTGGTCGCGCAGCCGGCCGGCGACGAGTTGGGAAAGGTAAGAGAGCGTGCGCTCCAGTTCCTCGAGGTCGCCCGTGTCTCGATCGAACGTGGTCTCATGGCTGATCGACTTAGGTTGTTGTTGGTAGGCGTAGGCGTCGATATCCTCGCCTCGCGATTTGGCGTGCAGGTACTCGCCCCATTTGCCAAACCGGTTTTTCAAGGCCTTCAAGCCCTGCCGCTGAAGGTCGCCGAGGGTGGCGATGCCGAGTGAGAGGAGTTGGGGTTCGGTGACCTTGCCGATGCCCGGCATGCGTCGGATGGGCAATGGAGCGAGGAAGGCGGATTCGCACCCTGGAAGCACGTAAAGCAGTCCGTGAGGCTTGGCAAGGTCGGAGGCGATCTTGGAAACCACGTGCGAAGTGGAGGCGCCCACCGAACAGTTTAGCGCTGTTTCTTCCTTGACCTTGCGGATCAGCCGGTCCGCGGCGCGAAAGGCCGAACCGTGCAGCCGCTCGCAGCCGGTGAGGTCGAGATAGGCTTCGTCAATGGAGACGGCCTCCACCACGGGCGTGAACTCGCCGAAGATGCCGTAGAGCCTTTCGGAGTACTCTCGGTACCTCGCGTGGTGGCCCTGCAGGAAGATAGCATGAGGACACAGCTTCTGGGCAGTGCGAATGGGCTGTGCGGAGTGGACACCAAACTTGCGCGCCTCGTAGCTCGCCGCCATGACTACCCCGCGGCCTCCGGGCTCCGCCCCGACGATGACGGCCTTACCTCTCAGCTCGGGGTTCTCCAGTTCCTCCACCGAGACGTAGAAGGCGTCCATATCAACGTGGAGAACCTGCTTCACGGATTGATTCATTAATGACCCAGTGAACCGATGACTCAATTCCTCCTACAACGAACTACGGGCCGTCGAGCGCCTTGCGGGCGATGACGACCCGCGGAATGCCTGCCAGGTCGGGTCGCACCTCAGTTGCCGTCCAGCTCTCGCCCAGCAATGCCGAGACCCGGTCGCACATATTGTAGCCAATCTCAACCACGACGTACCCTCCGGGCCTGAGCGCCTCGAGTGCCTGGGGAAACAGTCGCGCGTAGACCTGCTCCCCGTGTTCCAGCCCGCCCCAGGCGGTGCGGGGTTCGAATTCGCGCACTTCGCGCTGCACCATGTCGAGTTCCGTTTGGGCAACATAAGGAGGATTCGAGGCCACAAAGTCGAGGGTGCCCGCGAGGCCTGTATCGAGAAGCGGAGCGAGCAAGTCGCCTTCCAGGAATCTGACCCGGCCCTCCAGGCCGAGCCGCACCGCGTTGCGTGCGGCCACCTCGAGCGCAGGGTGCGAGATGTCCGTGGCGTAGATTTCAGCATGAGGAAACTCCGAGGCCAGAGCCAGGGCGATGCAGCCGGATCCCGTGCCAATCTCGGCGATGCGCAGAGCTGCCCGGGCTTCAGACCCGAAGTGGCGCGACAGGTCGGCGACAGCTTCCACCACGTGTTCCGTTTCGGGGCGGGGGATCAGAACATCAGGTGTAACCTCGAAGTCGAGCCCCCAGAATTCCTGGTGGCCGGTGATGTATTGGGTGGGCTTCCCTGTGGCGCGCTCGGCGACCAGCCGAAAGTAGCGGTCGACGGTTTCAGGGGGAATATTGATTTCCGGATGGCTGTACAGGTAACCGCGGTCGCACCCAAGGACGTGCATCAACAGCAATTCTGCGGCAAGCTGTGCCGACGGCACATGCTGCTCCAGCAGCATCTTCAACCCGGACTGGAGCGTGTCGCGAAGCTGCATGCCTCATCCTTTAATCATCGTCGTCCCGATAACCGGCCTCTCTGATGGGTGGGCAACCGGCCGGACCACGGTTATAGCATAGACTGGCCTCTGGTTCGCTCAGGGCTGCTGGAACAGTTTGACCGTTCTGTACTTCCCGCAGGGGAGCTACATGAGTAGCTGTGGATGAAGCCCACGGGGACGGTGCGTGGAAAAACTTCTCGGGCCTGGGCGGCCGAACGGTTCGACCCCTTTGGGGTCGCTAGGATGAATCAGCAGTGTGACAGCCGTCACAGACCTGACGTGCGGTCCGAATAGTATTCTGGACGTGGGGACATGGCGAGCCAGCCCAGCCTTAGGCGCGGTGAGGAACAGGGAAGCAACAGGAGACGACATCTTGAGCGAAACTACAACCACTTCACCGACGGTCGAAGCCAAGCCCAGGCGTAAGCCCAACCCTAAGGCGCCGCGCCAGGGCGTGTTGCACCTCGCGCCTGAGGTCCGTATCGACGGATGCGAAGAGGTTGCACTGGGCTTCTCGCCGGAGCAGGTGAAAGTGGAAGTTCTGCGCTGCCTGCAGTGCAAAGATCCCAAATGCATTGACGCTTGCCCCTTGCACATTGACATCAAGAGCTTCATCTCCCTCGTGGGCGACGGGGACTTTGAGGCCGCCTTCGCCAAGATCAGCGAACAGAACCCCTTTCCCGGAATCTGCGGGCGCGTTTGCCAGCACGAGCTCTTTTGTGAGAAGGCCTGCTTGCTGGGGAAGAAGCTGGAACCCGTAGCCATCGGAACTCTGGAGCGGTTCGTCGCCGACCGGCACCGGCAGGCCAACGACTCTTCGGATGTTGCGCTCGAGAATGTACTCACCCGCGGCCTGAAGATTGCTCTTGTGGGCAGCGGCCCCGCATCGCTAATCGCGGCCTTCGACTTGATTCGCAAAGGCTACAGGGTGACGGTCTTTGAGGCACTGCACAAGCTGGGAGGCGTACTGGCTTACGGTATTCCCAACTTCCGGTTGCCACGGGAAATTCTCAATGAAGAGGTCGATCGGCTGAGGAAGACGGGGGTAGAGTTCCGCACCGACTTCATTGTTGGCCGGTCCGCCTCGTTGGAAGAATTGTTTCAGGCAGGATACGACGCCGTCTTCCTGGGCACCGGCGCCGGGCTGCCCCACCTCATGGGTATACTTGGAGAGAACCTGGTGGGCATTTACACCGCCAACGAGTTTCTGACCCGCATCAACCTGATGCAGGCTTACCAGTTCCCCGAGTCCGACACGCCAGTGCGAGTCGGTAAGCGCACGGTGGTGGTGGGTGGCGGCAATTCGGCCATGGACGCGGCCCGCTGGGCGCGGCGCTTTGGCAGCGAAACCACCATCCTGTTCCGGCGCGGGCGAACCGAGCTGCGGGCCCGCCTGGAGGAAATCGCCCACGCCGAGGAGGAGGGCGTCCATTTTGAGTTCCTGGCAGCCCCCGTCCGTCTGTTCGGCGACGAGAAGGGCACCTTGCGCGAGATGGAGTGTATCCGCATGCAACTGGGCGAGCGGGACGAGTCGGGACGACCGTCTCCCGTGCCCTTGCCGGGCTCGGAATACCGCATTCCCGTCGACACGGTGGTAATGGCCATTGGCCAGAGCCCCAATCCGACGGTCCAGAAGTCTACGCCGCAGCTCGCGACCGAACGGGGCAAAATTGTTATCGACGTCGGCGGCCGCACCAGCATGTCGAGGGTGTTTGCAGGTGGCGATGTGGTGCGCGGAGGCTCCACGGTGATTCAGGCTATGCGTGACGGGCGCACGGCGGCGGAAGCTATCGATAACGCGCTAAGCGAGCAGCAGAGCAAGTCAGTATCCGACCCTGCTCGTGTCGCAACCCTCCTGGAGCCGTTGGCAAATGGCAGTCACCGCATCGTGGCCAAAAGACTCATCACGCCGGAGATCGCCTGGCTTGAAGTGGAAGCGCCTGCGGTGGCGCGGCACTGGAAGCCCGGCCAGTTCGTTATCATCCGCCCCACCGCGGACAGCGAGCGCATGCCCCTCACCATCGTGGACGGCGGTCCCGCCAAGCGGGGCGGAACCATCCACCTGGTGGTGCAGGCGGTAGGCAAGACGAGCGGGGCGACGGTAGCCCTCGAACCCGGGCAGGCTGTTGCAGATCTGCTCGGACCTCTAGGCCAGCCAGCCACGATCGAGAACGTTGGCCACGTGCTTTGCGTGGCGGGCGGCGTGGGTGTGGCAGAACTGCTGCCTGTGGCCCGCGCCTTCGGCCGCGCCGGCAACTTCGTTACCACGCTGTGTGGCGCGCGCTCGGCCTCCCAGATCATTCTCGATGCTGAACTGCGTTCCGCCGCCCAGGAAGTGCTGTGGTCCACTGACGACGGCTCGGCCGGATTCCCCGGCACGGTGGTTGACCTGATGCGCGCCTGGAAGGCGCAGCAAGCCTCGACGCCCGGCGCCGTCCACGTCATCGGCCCGGTTCCCATGATGCGCGGCGCCGCCG
>Ga0182032_10000726_pt1 | contig 13925 bp, 8 predicted proteins | sample tim00Cox00000000_FD_125970 | JGI IMG/M metagenome (GOLD analysis project Ga0182032, IMG submission 125970) | Lab enrichment of tropical soil microbial communities from Luquillo Experimental Forest, Puerto Rico - timezero.00C.oxic.00.000.000 | ecosystem: Environmental > Terrestrial > Soil >... | reverse complement strand
TCGTGAAGGATCCCAAGAAAATGGACCTGACGCCGCCCGTGGAGTCCCCTGACGGGCAGCCCATCGGAACCGACGACGATTGGGAATGGCCGAATTGATTTTTTGTTCAGCCGCGGCCGTGACAAAGCAATGGGGTCGGTCGTCTATAGCTACTGAGGAGGGATTCCATGCGTCCACGCACTTTTTGCCTGATTTTCGCCTCGGCCTTGATGGTGGCTGGCCTTGCGGCTGCGCCGGCCACACCGCGTCATCATCATTCCGTGATCATTTCCGGCGGGGATAGACGGCCCGCGAACGACTGCTCCGATCTTCGCATTCGCTTTGACGATCGCGACGCGGTGGTGCGCTCGGAGACGCGCACGCTCAGCAAAGCGGAAGCTCCGGTGTTGAAGGTCCATCCGCACGCGAACGGCGGCACGCAGATGGTGGGGTGGGACCAGAACAACTATTCGGTGACGGCGTGCAAGGCGGTCGAGGCCGGGGACGGCGCCGAGGGCAGGCTGTCCGAGATCACCATGTCCATCGAGAATGGTACGGTTTCGACGCACGGCCCATCGGGCGAGGCTGAGCATTGGACCGTCTATCTGCTGATTCGCACGCCGAAATCCGCGACGGTCGAAGTGGAGACGCTGAACGGGCCGATTTCCTTTTACGACGTCAATGGCCAGTTGACCGCGCACGCGCACAACGGGCCGATCAGCGTGCGCAATTTTTCAGGAGACGCGGACATCAGCGCGCTGAACGGCCCGATCAGCGTCGAGGGCAGCAGCGGCAGCCTGCGGATCCGAACCGAGAATGGGCCGATCAACGTGGACCTGCAAGGAACGAGCTGGAACGGCAGCGGACTTTCCGCCGATGCGGAAAACGGTCCGGTGACGCTGCGCGTGCCGAGCGGATTCCAGTCCGGCTTCGTGGTGGAATCGACGAATCATGCGCCGATGAGCTGCCGCGCGAGCATTTGCTCCAGCGCTCGCAAGACTTGGGACGACGAGCATCGCCGCATCGAATACGGCTCGTCGCCCGCGGTCGTGCATCTTTCTACGGTGAATGGGCCGGTGTCGGTCGAAGAAGCGCGCGACTGACCTTTGGGCGGGGCTCGCTTCGAAGACGTGACTCGAAACAGATGATTGCGGCGGCACCATGGACGGCGTCGCGCCCTTGCAGATAAACTTTGACGCATGCCGCTCGAAGTACGCGTCGCACACGGTTTGACGGAATCCAAGGCCGCCCGGCTGGCGCACGAAATTTATGGGTTAGAAGCATCGGCGAGGGCGCTTCCCGGCGAATACGACGAGAATTTTCATTTGATTGCAGCACAGGGCCGCGCGTTCGTCCTGAAAGTGATGCATCCGGCGCGCGAGCCCTCGTTCATCGATCTGCAGTCGAAGGCGCTGGTGCACCTCGCGGCGCGCGCGCCGCAACTCCCCCTGCCCCGCGTGCTGCCGAATCGCAACGGCGAACTCTTCTCAGAAACTACTGCGGCGGATGGCTCGAAGCGGCTGGTTTGGCTGCTGACCTTTTTGAAAGGAACAGTTCTTGCCAAAGTGCGCCCGCACGCTCCGGAGCTGCTTCGCGATTTGGGCCGCTTGCTTGGCGAGATGGACGCCGCTTTGCAGTCGTTCGAGCATCCCGCCGCGCATCGCGAACTGAAATGGGATTCCTCGCGCGCAGCCTGGATCAAGGAGTACATCCCGGAGATTGCCGGGGCCGCGCGGCAGGCGCTGGTCGAAAGGTTCCTTGCACTTTATCGAGCGGAAGCGGTCGCGCGCATGCCGCGCTTGCGGCGCAGCGTGATTTATGGGGATGCGAACGATTACAACGTTTTGGTCAGCGACCCGTGGCCGCAGCCGCGCAAAATCTCCGGAGTGATTGATTTTGGCGACATGCATCACGGGTTGACGGTTTCCGAGCCGGCCATCGCCGCGGCCTATGCGATTCTCGGAGAATCGGATCCGCTAAGGGCAGCGGCAGAAGTCGTTGCGGGCTATCACAGCGTTTTTCCCCTGGAGGAAGAGGAAGTTGCAGCCCTGTTTCCGTTGCTGGCGGCGAGGCTGGCGGTGAGCGTGACGAATTCGGCGGACCGCAAAAAAGTGAAGCCGGGTGACGCGTATGTGACCGTCAGTGAAGAGCCGGCATGGCATGCGCTCGAGCAGCTCGCAAAAATTCACCCGCGCTTTGCCCACTACACGCTTCGCGCCGCGTGCGGAATGACGCCGGTGCCGAAAGCAGAGAAGATCGAGGGCTGGCTCAAGGCAGACGGGAAATCTGCCGCGCCCATCCTCGACGTCGATTTGTGGCGAGAACCAAGTCTCGTATTTGATCTTGGGGTTGGCAGCTTGCTCCTCGGAGCGGATCCCGGCGCGTCGGAAACTCCTTTGCTCGGAGAAACGATATCGAGCGAGATGAGCCGAGCGGGCGTGCGCGTAGGCGTCGGGCGTTACAACGAAGCGCGGCCGCTTTACCGCTCCCCGCATTTTGGGAGTGTGGACAATCCCACCGCGGAACGTCGCACGATTCATTTGGGAATCGATCTCTTTGTTGAGCCGGGCACGGCGGTAAAGGCACCGCTCGACGGTGTGGTGCACGTCCTCGCAAACAATCCCGCCCCACAGGATTACGGTCCGCTCGTCATTTTGCGGCACCAGACAAGCGATCGAGAGGAATTCTTCACGCTGTATGGGCATCTCGGCCAAGAGACGCTCCGCGGACTTAAAGTTGGCCAGCGGATTTCCGGCGGCCAGGCGTTTGGCCGCGTCGGAACGTCTCGGGAAAACGGCGGGTGGCCGCCGCACGTGCATTTTCAGATCATTCTCGATCTGTTGAATCTTGGCGCGGCTTTTCCCGGCGTCGCTTACGCTTCCGAGCGAGCGGTATGGACTGGCCTTTCTCCAGATCCGAATCTCTTGCTGGGCATTCCCGAGGATCGCTTTCCGGCCGAGGAACGGCAGGCTCAGGAGGCGCTCGAGAAGCGGCGCGTGCTGCTCGGAAAGAACTTGAGCCTTTCCTACGAGCGCCCGCTGAAAATCGTGCGCGGGTGGATGCAGTATCTCTACGACGACACCGGGCGCGCGTATCTCGACGTGTACAACAATGTACCGCTGGTGGGGCACAGCCATCCGCGGGTGGTGCGCGCGGTGCGAGAGCAAGTTGCGTTGATCAATACCAACACCCGCTATTTGCACGACAATGTGATTCGCTACGCCGAGCGGCTGACCGAAAAGCTGCCTCAACCGTTGCGCGTGTGTTTTTTTGTGAATTCCGGCAGCGAAGCCAACGAGTTGGCGCTGCGGCTCGCGCGGGCGCACACCGGCCGCGAAGATGTGATCGTGCTCGAGCACGCCTATCACGGGCACACCAACACGCTCGTCGACATCAGCCCTTACAAATTCAACGGCCCGGGCGGGCAGGGGAAGAAGCCGTGGGTGCATGTGGCGCCGCTCGCTGACGATTACCGCGGCCGCTACCGGCGGGACGACCGGGAAGCCGGCGCCCGATACGCGGGCCACGTTCGAGAGATTCTCGAACGCACGCGCCGGGAGGGCCGTGACGTGGCCCTGTTTATCGCGGAGAGTTTGCCGAGTGTCGGCGGACAGATTGTTTTTCCGCCGGGATATCTTCAAGAAGTTTACCGGCACGTGCGCGCGGCGGGCGCGGTGTCGGTCGCCGATGAAGTACAGGTCGGCTTCGGGCGTTTGGGAACGCACTTCTGGGGATTCGAAACGCAAGGCGTGGTGCCGGACATCGTCGTGCTCGGCAAACCCATCGGCAACGCCTTTCCGCTCGCGGCGGTAGTCACGACAAGAGAAATTGCGGCATCGTTCGCGAACGGAATGGAATTCTTCTCGACGTTTGGGGGCAATCCGGTCGCCGCGGCGGCAGGTCTGGCGGTGCTGGATGTGCTTCGAGACGAAAAGCTGCAAGAAAACGCGCTGCGGGTCGGGACCTACCTCAAGAACCGATTGCAAGAGTTACAGCAACGCCACGCGCTCGTCGGCGATGTGCGCGGATCGGGCTTGTTTCTAGGCGTGGATCTGGTCCTGAAGCAAACCACGCGCGAGCCCGCGCCGCTCGAGGCGGCCTACGTGGTGAACAGGTTGCGGGAGTGCGGAATCCTCACCGGCACCGACGGCCCGCATCACAACGTGATCAAGCTGCGGCCGCCGCTCGTGTTCACGGAGAAAGATGCGGACCTTTTCGTCGGGACGCTCGGCGTGATCCTCGAGGAAGACGCCGCCGCACCACGGCATGGAAGCCGCCACCTGTCTTTCGAGGGAACGTGATTCTCAGGGCTTTAGCAAAAGGAAGCTGACGCCGTAACCGGCCAGAGTCACGGTCAGCTTGGGAGCGACCGTAATCGGGCTCGGTTGCGGTCCGCTCGTGAGGTCAGCTGTTGCGCCCATATTCAGTTGCGATGCGGAAGTGAAGCTGCCCAGAGCGGAGACATCGAGGACCACCGTGCGCGTATCGCCGGTCCCGTTGTTGTCCGCGGGCGAAAGCACGGCGCGGTCCGCCATCATGACCAGGACAGATCCATCGCTGTTTTTCGTAGCCAGCGCTTCAACCGTGGCGGTTTCCGTCATGGTCAAAGCTAGGATTTCCGGCGCGGCCGGACTCTCGGGATACATCTGTCCCAGCCAGTAGTCCACCCAATAGCTCAGATGCTTGCTGCCGGAGGAGTAGTCCACCTCGCCGAACTGCGCGTCGCTGTCATAGTCCCAGTGATAGAGGGCTTGACTGCCGGCTTTCCCAAGTTGCGAAAAAACATAGGGCCGCCACGCGGCAAAAAACGCGCTCGTCCCGCGCAAATCCGGCACGAATTTCTGGGTTGGGTGGCACGAGCTGTTGCCGCTGGAATTCGCGAAGTCGGCGTTGACATTGTTCTCGGTCACCCACACCGGGACGCCTCCGAGATCCGGCCGCAGCTGAAGCTCCTGATAGAGGTATTTGACATCGTTCACGAAACCCGGAATGGTGCTGAAAATTTGCGCGTCGGTGTCCTGTTGGTTGCAAGACGAATAAAAGTGCGTGGAAACCGCATTCACCTGGGCGTTGACGCCGCCCTGGTTTGCCGGAAGAACGAAAGTCGGCAGATTATTGCGCGGATCGCCTGTCTGAAAATCGAAGTCGGCTAATTCCAAGGCGGAAAACTGGATGGAACGATCAACGGCGAGCATCGCAGGCACAACCGTGTTGTAGAGCTCGACGTACTCGGCAGGGGCCAGGCCGTTGATGTTGTACTCGTTGAAGATGCCCCACCAGGTGATTTTGTGCGGAGTCGCGGAGGAAAGGCTTGGCGACGCAAAGTGCTGCCCTCCCCAGTCGAAGCCCGGTCCGTTGTAATAGCGCACCAGGTTCGCGCAGTAGCTCGAAAAATCCTCGAGGTGATTGGTGATATCGAAGGTTCCCTGAGCGGTCGACATAAATGCCGGTGCGACCGCTATTTGAAATTCGGGGCTGTGGTCCGCCACCGACAGAACTGGCTCGACGACGGCGTCGAGTTTCGAGAAGTCCCAGTCGGTCGCCGCCCCCGTATTCGACCGCATCGGAACGGCCTGGGAAAGACCCTGGAGGCGGATGTGTTGCGGGCCCAGTTGATTGAGCTGCGCGGGTTCGCTCGCGGTATGGTTCGGGAAATATTGATAGTCCCATTCCGCCGGCTGGAACGAGGTAGACATGAATTGTTGCAGCCTGCCGTTGACACCCTGGGTTTGATCGACGGTGCTGCCGAGGGCGCCCGCCACGGCGACAACCATGGTGAGATTCTGGCTGACCACCGAGCCGCCGTCGGTTGCCGTCACTTTAAGAGAGTACGTCCCTGCCGGTGTGGCCGCGCTGCTGGTCAGGGTAACGGCCCCGCTTCCACTACTCCCGGGCTCGGCGACCTGGGCCAACGTGCCGCTCGGAACGCCGACGACCGCCAAGGTCACCGGGCCCGAGTTTCCCGTTACCGTGGTCGCGATCTTTGCCGGCGTCCCATCCTGTGGGGCGAGCGCCATGGAGGAAGAAAGGGAGAGGCTCAGGGCTCCCGGCGCGCCACCGGAACCAGGGGAGTTGCCGCAAGCCCCCAGGGCCAAGCACAGGGACGCGGAACAAATAACCGTCAAAGTCTGCTTCTGGCCTTTCATCTCATCCTCTGCCGCCGAGCATCCTCGATCCACCGTTGTCCATCCATATAGAGAGCCCTGACTAAGAAATGGAAACTGGCACCGCGCGCGATGTAGTTTAATCACCTGTGGCTCGATGGGGAAGGAATTCGATGCGGCTGGTTCGGCTGTCTGTCGGGATCATCGCTCTCTCGGGTATCTTTGCCGGCGCCCAAATTCATCGAGCGGAGCTCGCCGATTGCACGGGAGTCGTTGTCGACGAGAATGGCGTCCCGGTCCCGTCCGCCGAAGTAGCGCTCAAAGATGCAGCGGGGCATTCCTACCGTACGGAGAGCGATGCCGCCGGGCGCTTCGCTTTCCGTAATCTTTCTTCCGGTGACTACCAGGCGGAGGCGCGCAAGGAAGGTTTTTTCCTGCTCACGGGCCAGGCCGTCACGCTGCACGCCGGAAGCAACGAGTTGTCGCTGCTGTTGAATCATGAGCAGGAAGTTCGCGAAAAAGTGCAGGTCAGCGCGCCCTCGAACCAGATCGACACGCTGGACACCACCGAGCGGGCAACGCTGACGGCGCGGGACATCCGCGATATTCCCGTTCCCAACACCCATGCCCTCCAGCAAAGCTTGGTCGCGCTGCCTGAAATCGTCGAGGACCATGGCGATAACTTGCATGTCGCCGGCGCGCGCTCCAGCGAAACACAATACATTATGGATGGATTTGAGATCGGCGACCCGTTGAGCGGCGCGCTCACTTCACGCTTCAACGTGGATGCCACGCGCGGAGCAGAAGTCCAGGCGGCGAACATCAGCGCGGGTTACCCACACTCGGGTGCAAGCATCTTGAGTCTGGAAACTTTCGATGGGGACGACCGCTGGCGCTTTGGAACCACGAATCCCGCTCCCGGCATCAACATTCAGCAGGGGGCGCATCTGGGGAACTGGTATCCGCGGTTCACCTTTTCCGGTCCTCTCGAGCGAGGCCGTTTCTGGTTTTCCGATGCCGTCGGCATTCAACACACCTTTGGCGTCATAAAGCAACTGCCCTCGAACGCCAACACTTTCGAGCAATGGGCAGGAGACAATCTTCTCCGGCTGCAGTACAACTTTTCGTCCAAGCACCTGCTCCACGCGACGCTACTCTATAATCGCGCCAGTGACTCGAACCTCGGCCTGGACGCGCTCGATCCGCAATCCACGACCGTCACCGCCGACCAGCGGCGCGGCTTCGTTTCCTTGAAGGATCAGCTTTGGCTTCATGAAACGTTGTTTGAGCTCGGCGTTGCCGCCGACGAGAGCGTGCTCGAATACACCCCACAAGGTTCCGAGCCATACATCCTGCTCATCAACGGCACGAGCGGCAATTACTTTCAGCACTTGCGCGAGCGCGGCCGGCGTTTGCAGGCGATGACCAACGTCATGGCTGCGCCTCGCCACTGGCACGGCACACATCAGCTTTCCGGGGGCGCCAATGTGGCCGGGCTGATCTTCCACCAGTTTGCCGAGCGCGGAGAGATCGACGCGCTCCGCGCCGCCAATCCAAACGATGGGACGACGTGCACCTCGCCGACGCCGGGTTGCCTGGTGCGGCGGTCCACGTTCACGGGAACGGCGACGCCACGACTTTCCAACACCCAAGCGGGCGCCTACGTTGAAGATACCTGGTCGGTCGGCAGCCATTTCGTTTTTCAGGCGGGCTTGCGCACAGACTGGGACCGCTTCACCGAAAGCGCCATGGCCGGGCCGCGCCTCTCGGCCAACGTGATGCCTTTCGGCGATGATCGCGCGAAATTCTCGCTGGGTTGGGGCATTTATAACGCGCCCCTCAACCTGAGCCTGATCGGACAGGCTTTCGATCAGCAGCAAGTCGACACGTTTTACGACGCTGCCGGCAGCGTGGTTCCACCAAGCCCGATTGTAAGCCAGTTCGCCCTGCCGGCCGGGGGTCTCGAGCAGCCGCGCTTTGTGACCATGAGCGCGGGCTGGCAGGAGAAGTTTGGGCGCAAAATGCTGGTGAACCTGTATCTGCTCGCGCGCAATGGCTCTCATGGTTTCGCCTTTGTGGACCAGCAGCCCTCCGAGCCCGGCGGAATTTTTCTGCTTCAGGATCACCGCGAGGATCGCTATCGCTCGGTCACTGTTTCGTTGCGCCATGAGTTTTCGGAGAACGCGGAGATATACGGCGCTTACACTGGTTCGCGGGCGCATTCGAACGAAGTTCTCAACCCCTCGCTCGGTTCGATTTTTTACGTGGCGCAACAGCCGGGCCCGGTGGCGTGGGACACGCCCAACCGCGTGCTCGTTTGGGGCTGGGTCCCGACGCACATCTGGAGCACGCAGCTGAGCGGGTTCTTCGAATATCGGACGGGGTATCCGTTCAGCGTAGTCAATCTCCAGCAGCAGCTGGTCGGCCCACCGAATTCCTTGCGTTTTCCTGCGTATGCAAGCCTAAATCTGGGTCTCGAACGGAAGTTTGCATTTGGCGGGTATCTGTGGGGCGTGCGCGTGGAAGCCGTGAACATTCTCGGCCGGCAAAACCCCGATGCGGTGGTGAACAACGTGGACGCCCCGGCGTGTACCGGCATGGTTCGCTCCGGGTGCTTTGCGGCCTTCGCCGGCGGTCAAGGCCGCGCGACGACCTTGCGGGTGCGCTTTGCCGGCAGAAAGTAAGCGGCTTGAACTCTTCCGAGGTTCTGGCTACCCTGTTTAGGTCAGAGATGGAAGGGATTGCGCGGCAGTTGTCAGAAAACAGCTCCGCAAGGTGTTGTTATAGCGGGGGATAGCGGTTCAGATGTCCCTCTGCGGGCCGAACATCATCTAAGGACAATGAACCGGAATGGCCGGCAGGTGCATCTCACACTGGGCCGAGGCCCATCTCGTGGGGGTGCGCCAAAGGTAGCGAGAAAGACACACGCCCCGCGGTCCGCCCTTTCCGAAATTCAGACCGGAGTTACAAACGTTACATGGCTCGTTCGCTCGTCATTGTCGAATCGCCCGCCAAGGCGAAAACGATCAACAAATATTTGGGACGGAATTACACCGTCAAGGCTTCCATTGGCCACGTGATGGATCTGCCGACGAAAACCATCGGCATTCGCCTCCCGGGCGATGATCCCTCGGGCAAGAAAAGAACCAAGAAAAAGAAAGGCGCGACGAAAAACGCGAAAGCCGAAGCAAAAGCACCCAAAATTACCTTGGATGATGAAAAGATTTTTGAGCCGACGCTGCAAATCATTTCCGGAAAAGGCAAGATCATCCATGATTTGCGGAAGGCCGCCCACGGCGCAGAAGCCGTCTATCTGGCTCCTGACCCGGACCGCGAGGGAGAAGCCATTTCGGCGCACCTGGCGATGGTGCTCTCGAAGCCCAGCCGGTTTGTCGAGGCCGAGGCTCCCGGAAGGCAAAATGGCAAGGCCGGTGATGGCAAGGCTTCTGATGCCAAACCACCGACGCCCGCCAAAGCCGACAACCACGCGAAAAGCAACGGGGATCTGGCCGACGATATTCCCCCGGCCGACCCAAAGAAGATTTTTCGGGTAACCTTCAATGAGATTACCCCCAAGGCCATCCGGGCGGCGTTTGAGCAGCCGCGAAACCTGGACAACAATCTGGTCGACGCGCAACAGGCCCGGCGCGTCCTAGACCGGCTGGTGGGTTACAAAATCTCTCCGCTTTTGTGGAACAAGGTCCGGCGGGGCTTGTCGGCCGGACGCGTGCAGACCGTCGCTTTGCGGCTGATCGTCGAGCGTGAGGAAGCCATCCGCGCGTTCATGCCGCAGGAATACTGGACATTCACGCGACGCTGGATGCGGGAAAGCCTCCGCTGTTCGAGGCCAAGCTCATCAAGCACAACGACGCGGACATCGAAGTCAAGAATCAGGCGGCTGCTGACAAGATCGTTGCCGCGGTGAGCAAGGCCAAGTGGCAAGTGGCTTCGGTGACGCAAAAAGAAAAGAAGCGCAACCCGCCGCCGCCGTTCACGACTTCGAAATTGCAGCAGGCCGCGTACAACCGGCTGCGTTACACGGCCAAGCGCACCATGTCCCTGGCCCAGAAACTCTATGAAGGCGTGGAGCTCGGCTCAGAAGGCTCGGTGGCGCTGATCACCTACATGCGCACGGACTCGGTTCATGTTTCAAACGACGCCCTTGGGCAGGTCCGCGAACTGATCCCGCAGCGGTTTGGCGCGAACTATCTTCCGGAAAAGCCGAATTTCTACAAGTCCAAGAAAGACGCCCAGGAGGCCCACGAAGCGGTGCGCCCGACCGACGTAACCCGCACGCCGGAAGACGTGCGGAAGCATTTGGACGACGATCTTTTCAAGCTTTATCAGCTGATCTGGCAGCGGTTCGTGGCTTCGCAGATGCTACCCGCGATTTTTGACCAGACCACCATCGACATTCGCGCCGGCAAGTACACTTTCCGCGCCAGCGGCTCGGTCCAGAAATTCGACGGCTACCTGCGCGTTTACCAGCTGCCCGCCTCCGCAGCGGATCGCGAAGACGACGAAAAGGACGAGGAAGGTGAGGGCCGCGCGCTGCCCGAAGTGGCCGAAGGACAGACGCTGCGCCTGGACAAGATTCGCCCGGAGCAGCACTTCACGGAACCGCCGCCGCGCTACAACGATGCGACCCTGGTGAAGGAGCTCGAAGAGGACGGAATTGGACGCCCTTCGACTTACGCGGCCATCATTTCGACCCTGGTGGAAAGGGAGTACGTGACCAAGGATCAGGGCCGGTTCTCGCCAACCATGCTTGGCGAGCGTGTGAGCAAGCTCTTAGTGAAGAGCTTCGAGGATATTTTCGACCTGAAATTCACCGCCCGGATGGAAGACGAACTCGACGAGATCGAAGAAGGCAAGCTGCCTTGGCGCGATGCCGTCCGAGAGTTCTGGGAGAAATTTGTCATTGACCTCGACAAAGCCGGCGAGGAAATGCTCTCCTACAAAGCGGGCATCCCCACGGGGAGAAAGTGCGAGAAGTGCGGGCAGGGGGAGCTTCTCGAGCGCATCAGCCGCCATGGGTTTTTCCTGGGCTGCTCGCGCTACCCCGACTGCGACTTCATTGAGGACCTCTCGCCGGTCGAGCCCGACGCCGGTGACCCCAACAAGATCGAGTATTGTGACAACTGCGGGAAGGAAATGGCCATCAAGCGCGGGCGATTCGGCACCTTCCTGGCTTGCACGGGCTATCCCGACTGCAAGACGACGCGCCGACTGGTGCAGGGCACGCGTATCGCGCACCAGCCGGATGAACCGCTCGACGAAAAGTGCCCCACGTGCGGCAGCGGGCTGGTGAAAAAGCACGGGCGCTTCGGCGAATTTATCGGCTGCTCGGCCTACCCGAAGTGCAAATACACGCGACCGATCACCATGGGCATCCGGTGCCCCAAATGCAAGGAAGGCGAATTCGTCCGCCGCGGCAGCGCCGGCAAAGGTGGCCGCGGACGCCCGCGCATTTTCTACGGCTGCTCGCGCTACCCGGATTGCGACTTCACCACCCCGTACCTGCCCATCGCCGAGCCCTGCCCGAAGTGCGGCGCGCCGTTCATCGTTGAGAAACGGTCCAAAATTGGCACGGTGCACGCCTGCCTCAAGGAGGGCTGCGACTGGGAGAAACTCGTGCCCGAGGCGGCGCCCTCGGCCCAGCCCGAAGAAGCTCAAGTGCCCGTGGCAGCCAAGTCCTGAGCCCTCTCGTCTAAGAAAGCATCCTCACAAATTCACTATCCCGGGCCGGCGACCGACTGATACTGTTGTCTCGTGGGTCGGCCGGTCGAAATGCAAGAAGCGATTGCCAAGTATCTCGAATATCTCGAGACGGTGAGGAATTCCTCGCCCCACACCGTTTCCAACTACGGCAAGGACCTCCGCCAATTCCTCGAGTTTCTTTCGCCGCCGGGCGCGGCGCCGCCCTCTCTTGGCGCGGTGAATCATGGCATGATCCGCGAATTTGTCTCGCACTTGCACGACCACGGGCTGGAAAAAAGCTCCATTGCGCGCAAGCTAGCGGCGCTGCGCTCTTTTTTCAAGTACTGGGTGCGCGAGGGACGGTTGAAAGAGAGTCCCGCGCGCCTGGTTCCCACACCCAAACTGCCGAAGCGCATCCCGTCGGTGCTTTCCGCCGAAGAGATGAACGGTTTTCTCAACCAACTCGCGGGCATGGTCGAGCGGCCATCGGGCAGCCCCGGGCCTGGGAACAATCGTGCGAAATCCTCCCCGTCCGAGCGAGCGCAAAAAGGCTGCGGCCAGGCTCGGCTCGCCGAAGAAGGCTTGCTGCTGCGGCGCGATCGCGCGCTGCTCGAGCTTCTTTATGCCGCGGGCTTGCGGGTCAGCGAACTTACCGGTCTGAATTTGGTCGACGTCGAGCAAAAAGAGCGTATCTTGCGCGTGCGCGGCAAAGGAAACAAGGAGCGCATCGTTCCCTACGGCGAAAAAGCGCAAGAGGCGCTCGAAAAATACTGGCCGGTGCGGGACGAGCTTCTGAGGCAAGCACATAGGTCCAATCGCGATACCGACCCGCACATGCAGGCGGTCTTTCTCAATTATGCGGGCCGCCGGTTAACCCAGCGCTCCGTGGGCCGCATCGTCAAGAAATACGTGCGTTTGGTCAATGTCAACTGGGACTTGCACCCGCACTCCCTGCGCCATGCTTTTGCAACGCATTTGCTTGCCGATGGCGCCGACCTTCGCGCGATTCAGGAGCTGCTCGGACACCAATCTCTTTCCACCACGCAGCGCTACACGCACGCCTCCATCCGCCAGCTGATGGAGGTCTACGACAAAGCCCACCCCCACGCGTGATCCCGCGATCCTCAATGGTTTTCGCCCACACGGCTTCCTGCGATACGCTAGGTAGCTCTCGGAAGGATTGCGCATGAGGCGGCGCGTCGCCATGGTTACGGGTGGTCTTGCATTTCTAACCGCAACTTTGTCCCTTCCCGTTCACGCGCAAGACAATTACGAAATTCAGGTCTATGCTTACGATCAAGTGGAACCCCATCACACCATGGTGGAATTGCACAGCAATTTCACCTTTCAGGGCTCGAAGACCTCCCAAGACGGCCTTCTTCCGACCAACCACCAGCTGCACGAAACCATCGAGATTACGCACGGTTTCACGGAGTGGTTCGAGACGGGCTTCTACATTTTTACTTCCGCGCAAAATGGCCAGGGCTGGGACTGGGTTGGCGACCATATTCGGCCCCGTGTGCATATACCTAAAGAGTGGAAGTGGCCCGTGGGCCTGAGCCTCTCCAACGAAATTGGCTATCAGCGCCGCCAATACTCGACCGACACCTGGACCTGGGAGATTCGCCCGATCATCGACAAACAGATTGGCCGGTGGTACTTCTCACTCAATCCGGCTTTTGATCGGTCCTTTCACGGTGAGAGTGTGAATCAAGGCGTCACGTTCTCGCCGGACTTGAAATTCAGCTACGACTTCACAAAGAAGATTACCGGCGGATTCGAGTACTACGGGGCCGTCGGTCCGGCCACCGACTTCCTTCTCACCGGTCAACAGCAGCATCAGCTCTTTCCCGCCATCGACTTGAATCTTTCCCCGAACTGGGAAGTGAACTTCGGCCTCGGCGTAGGCTTGACGCACTCGACCGATCATTTGATTGCCAAGATGATTCTCGGCTACCGCTTCCATTTCTGAGACTTCCTGGCCGTCCGGGGAGGACGCGCGGGGAGGGCAGAGCCGCAAGAGGGCGGACTGTCGTTCCCGCACAGCGCGTTTCGCCCCAATTCACATCGATTGTTGCGCAAGAGTGAGGATGCCGGTCGGGGCGATTTTCGGTGTAACTTTGGGCGCGGATGAGGCATCCT
>Ga0182032_10000724_pt1 | contig 13928 bp, 9 predicted proteins | sample tim00Cox00000000_FD_125970 | JGI IMG/M metagenome (GOLD analysis project Ga0182032, IMG submission 125970) | Lab enrichment of tropical soil microbial communities from Luquillo Experimental Forest, Puerto Rico - timezero.00C.oxic.00.000.000 | ecosystem: Environmental > Terrestrial > Soil >... | reverse complement strand
GGATGTTCCGCCAGAGTCGCCGTCCTCCACCGTGCGCGAGATTTTTACTTCGCGTATCCTTTGGCGAGCGCGAACCTCGGTTCTTGCCTACGAAGTTTCCGGCAACGGGTTCCTTCACCACATGGTGCGTAACATTGTGGGCACGCTCATCGAGGTGGGTCGCAGCAAACTCGCGCCTGGTGATATGGTGCGCATTCTGGAAGCTCGCGACCGCGCGCTTGCCGGGCCCACCGCGCCGGCACTGGGGCTGTGCCTGATGGGAGTGGAGTACTGAGGACGGAAGTTGTCCGTCGACAGTTGACACTCCACAGTTCACGACGCGGTTCGCTATCTGCTGATTGTGAGCGACAGTTCGGGTAACTGTCGACTGTGAACCTGTCGACTGTGAACACGGGTTCATTGACCGAGACGGCCTTCCTACGTCCGTCAGCGTGCGTTCGTCCCGCGACACGTTGCCGGTGCCCGTAAACAGTGATTTGCCGTTCTGCTCGTCCGTGTACAACCACTTACGATGCTGTGGGAAGGCCGTGGGAAGTCTCGCCTCCTAGATTCCGCTGACGGTCCAGGCTAACGGTGACCAGGGTGGGTAGAGATCTACTCACGAATTTTTCGCGCTTTAACCGGCCATGACGTGGTCCACGCCAGACAAACTGGTTGACAGTTGACCGTCGGCAGTCGACAGTAAGATCAGGTTCGTCGATTGTTCACTGTTGCCGGTTAACTTAGCGGACGCTTATGGCGAGCCCAGTCAGCGTCGTTCAGAAGGTCCAGTCCGTGAACCCCGCTACGGGCGAGGTTCTAGCCGAATTCGACTCCGCCAGCCGCGCTGAGGTTCAGGCAACGGTGGCCCGTGCGCGCGAGGCATCACACGCGTGGCAGCAGCTTGAGGTGGGGGAACGAGCGCGCTACTTGCTGCGCCTCAAGGAGGCGCTTTACACGCGCCGTGACGAGGTGGCCGCACTTATCACGCGGGAGGCCGGGAAGCCGAAGGTGGAAGCCGTGGTCGGCGAGGTGATGGTCGTGCTCGACACCCTGGAGTACTTCGCGCACCACGGGGCCGAGTTTCTCGCTCCGCAGCCCGTCCCGCATCATAACCTGGCAGTCAGGTTCAAGCGTGGGCGCCTGATGTACGAGCCCCACGGGGTGATCGGCATCATCTCGCCCTCCAACTATCCCTTGAACATTCCCTTCGGAGAAATGGCCCCGGCCCTGGTCGCGGGCAACACGGTAGTGCTGAAGCCTTCGGAGTTCACGCCCCAGATTGGGCTCGAGATTCGTGACCTGTGCGAAGCCGCTGGATTACCCTCGGGCGTGGTCAACGTGTTGGTGGGCGATGGCTCGACCGGCGGCGCGCTGGTGGACTCCGCCATCGACAAGCTGATCTTTACCGGCAGCGTTCCCACGGGCAAGCGTATCCAGACGTTAGCGGCCGAACGCTTGCTTCCGACGGTCCTTGAACTGGGCGGCAAGGACCCCATGATCGTCTGCGCCGACGCCGATTTGGAAACGGCTTCGAGCGGCGCCGTGTGGGGTGCTTTCACCAACGCCGGCCAAGCTTGCCTCTCAGTAGAGCGGCTCTATGTGGCACGCTCTGTCGCCGATCACTTCACCGAACTCTGCGTCGCGAAGACCCGTCGCCTGCGCCTCGGCGCCGGTGACGATCCCTCGACCGACGTCGGCCCGCTGATTCGGCCGCGCCAGGTTGCAATCATCGAAGATCACGTGACGGACGCCCTTGCCAAAGGAGCTCAAGTGATAACCGGAGGCCGCCGCCCCGATCTACCCGGTTTCTTCTACGAGCCGACCATCCTAACAGGCGTCAACCATTCTATGAGAGTTATGCGTCAGGAGACGTTCGGACCGGTTCTACCCATATTGGCCGTCGAGAGCGAAGAAGAGGCGGTGGCCTTTGCTAACGACTCTGAGTTCGGACTCTCCGCCAGCGTCTGGACTCGCGATAGCGCGCTGGGCGACCGGTTAGCCCGCCAGCTCCATGCCGGCGCGGTCATGGTGAACGACTGCATTAGTTATTTCGGTGTGTGCGAGGCACCGCACGGCGGCATTAAGGCCAGTGGCATCGGCCGGTCGCGTTCGCGCCTTGGACTTCACGAAATGGTGAGGGTAAAATATGTTGACGTGGACTTGGTGCCACGGTTGCCTAAGCTGTGGTGGTTCAAGTACGGGGCGAAGGCGAAGAAGATGATGGACGGTTTTCTGGAGTTCTTGTTCGCGCCCACTGTCACGCGGCGCGTACTGGGCAGTCTGAAGATGGTTGTCAACATAGGGAGGAAACTCTAAGAACCAGTGGCTAGTGGTTAACAGAGGTGAAAAGTTGGCAACGATAACCATCAAAGAAAAGAAGCCCGGGCAACGTGCGTGTGATGAAAAGGATGCAAAGGGTGAGCTCTGCGTCGGCCACCTGAAGCGCTGGTTCACGCCCGACGAGGAAACACTCAAGCAGGTCGGCAAGGATGTAGAGGTTTATCGCTGTGAGCGTTGCCACACGCTTTACCGCCCCGCCGCCACGGATGACTCGAGCGCCGGTCTTCGATTCAAAGTGCGCCCGGTGAGCCTGCTTGGAGGCTTCCTGAGCAAGGACGGCAAATGATTCAGGAACCAAGAACAACATACGGCAGACGGTATACTGCCTACGGGCTGAACAGGGATGGCGGCATACCACGGCTCCGCGCCCCCCTTTCGAAAACTAGCCGCTAAACCCCCTCAACCGGCTCTCCCGCGACTGCGGGATCGCCACCCTCTGTCGCCGCGGCGACCGAGGGTTGGCGTCAAGTAGTTTTCGCGCGCCGCAGTACCCGTCTACTGTCTACTGTATACTGTATGCCCTTTGAGCAGACGCGCCAAGGCCGAAGCACTTCTTCTACTGATCACCTTGATCTGGGGTTCGACCTTCGTCGTTGTGAAGGGAGCGCTAGCTGATGCATCACCTTTGGCCTTCATCGCCTTAAGGTTTTCAGCGGCGGGGATGCTGCTCTTCATCCTCGTTGCGCGCGGCCGGCTAGACCACGAGGCCCTCGGCCCTGGCCTTGTGCTGGGTGTTTTCCTGAGCGCGGGCTACCTCTGCCAGACCACGGGCCTGCTCTATACGACAGCATCAAAGTCGGCCTTCATCACTGGCTTCAGCGTTATCCTAGTACCGGTCATCCTCGTATTTCGTGGCGCGCGCTTGCGTCCCGCCGCCGCGGCCGGCGCGGTCTTGGGATTGGCGGGCCTCTACTTCCTGGTGATGCCCGCGGGGCTCGAAGGCGTCAATCGCGGTGACGTGCTCACACTGATCGCCTCTGTCTCCTTTGCATTTCATATTGTTCTCGTAGGCCACTATGCACGTCTCTCCTTCCTGCACCTTGTGCCGGTGCAGGTGCTCTTGGTCGGACTGGTTGCCCTTTCGGCTTCACCGCTTGCCGGCGGTCTGACCCTGCGTTGGTCAACTCGACTCGCAGTTGCCCTGGCCATTACCTCGGTTCTGGCCACGGCGTTTGCCTTTAGCGTACAAAGCTGGGCACAGCAGTATACACCTGCGGCGCATACGGCTCTGATCTTTGCTTTGGAGCCTTTGTTCGCGGCCATCGCATCACGCCTGGTCGTGAGTGAGCATCTAGGAGGCAAAGTGCTGCAGGGTGCCGTGCTCATCCTGAGCGGGATGGTGGTGTCGGAGATTTGGGGAGGCATGGGACCTTCGGCGATGGAAGGCTGAGCGCAAAAGACAAAAACTGGTGAGCCTGCGTTATGCGCGTACAATCCTATACTCGGTAGGCTGGTGCGCCGGAAGTTGTGAAAACCGATGACACGCCACGCCCCTGAGCTGGCTGTCCGCGCGGATTCCCGCGAGTGTGGCAGCTTGGGGGAGTTTTAGGAACGATGTTTAGGGGAGACAAGCGGCGGCGCGTAACATAGGCGGCGGCCGGCGGCTTCTCGAGATCATTCGCGCGATAATCGTATGGGTATTCAAGGAAAAGGGATCACCTATGACACCGGATTTCTCAGCGCCGGCACGAGCACGCGCGAGCCATTCGATCCGGCGGTGGTGCGGCGCGAGATGCGCATCATCCGCGATGACTTGCACTGCACCGCCGTACGCGTTACCGGAGGCTATCGAGACCGACTGGAGATCGCCGCCACGCACGCTGCCGAAGTGGGCCTCGAAGTTTGGTTCTCACTGTTTACGAATAACCTGACCGGCGAGGAGCTGCTGAAGTTGCTCGCCGACTGTGCTGACCGCGCCGAACGGCTGCGCAAGCGCGGTGCCGAAATCGTGTTCCTCACCGGCTCCGAGCTGAGCTTGATGAATGTCGACTTCCTGCCTGGGGATAGCCTTCAAGATCGGCTGGCGCTGTTGTCCTCGCCGCAGCGCCTGCGCCCGCTGATCGCCGGGGTCCGAGCCAGCCTGAACGAGTTGCTGGGCAAGGCCGTCGAGGTGGTCCGGGCGCGGTTCGGCGGAAAAGTGAGCTACGCCTCGGTTCCCCTCGATGGCGTCGATTGGGGGCCGTTCGATATCATCTCGACAGACGCCGGCTATCGTTCGGCGCAGATCGCCGTGCGCTTCCGCGACCACATCCGCGCGTTTGTCGCCCAAGGCAGAGCGCTGGGGAAGCCGTTGGCAATCACTGAGTTCGGATGCGCCACCTTCCGCGGCGCGGCCAATATGGCCGACCGTGGCGATTCAATCATCGAGTGGGGCGATGGCGCCCGGCCGGCCCGGTTAAAGGGCGAATACACGCGTGACGAAGACGAGCAGGCCCGGTACATAGGCGAATTGCTGGACATTTTCGAGGCTGAGGGCGTTGACAACGTGTTCGTGCATACCTTCGGGCGTTACGACCTGCCGCACCGCGGCGCAGCGCACGAAGATTTCGACATGGCAAGCTACGGCTTGGTGAAGGTGCTCGAGGAGTGCCGTGGTCAGCGCTACCCCGACATGTTGTGGGAGCCCAAGGCCGCGTTCACCACCCTGGCGCACCGCTACGGCGGGTAGAAAACACGGCCGGATTGCGGCTGGCCTCCGACCATCTCCGACCATCCCGGGCGGGGATTCTGTTTGTTATAGTGCAGTCATGCTGAAGAACCGCTCTGTGCCAACGGATGTCGTACTGCCACACATCACTTATGAGGATGTTTCGAGAGCGCTCGCTTGGCTGACGAACGCATTCGGCTTCATTGAGCACTACCGTTATGGCGAACCAGGCGGCAGGGTCGACGGCGCCCAGATGCATCTCGGCGATGCCTGGATAATGCTCAATTGCGCGAGGCCAGGGCGTGCCAGCCCCGCGCAGGTCGGGCATGACACTCAAAGCCTCACAGTATTCGTCAACGATGTTGATGCGCACTTTCAAAAAGCGAAGGCGGCTGGAGCCAAGATTGTGGAGGATCTGCACGAGACCGAATACGGCGAACGGCAGTACGGAGTGGAAGACCTTGAAGGCCATCACTGGCTTTTCTCGCGGCACGTTCGAGACGTGGGCCCTGAGGAATGGGGCGCCATCGTCGCCAGCCGGTGAAGGGCTTGTCGGACGCGCCATCGGCTGACACGGCGGCAGCAGTCACGAGCCCGGCGTACGACCCTCTTCGTTTGACAGGGGCTTTAAACTTTCACGAACCGACACAAATTTCACTAATTCCGACAACCTACACGGCATTTGGCCCCAATTCTGGTGTATACTGAGCGGGTCGGTTTGGCCCAGTTTTGACGGGTCTCAATCGAGTGAGGTCGAAATGGCAGTCAGAAACCGTGGCATTCTTCCGGCGCTGGCGATCATCATCACGCTGGGAATTGGAGTAGTGATCGGCAGCTTCGTCTCCCACGGGGTACGGGCTGCCAAGCCGCTTGCAGGTGCGGACGCTCGGGCCCTCCCGCCGCCCTCGACGGTTGATCTCCCGAATTCCTTTTCCAAGATCGCCGCCGACGTTGGACCTGCCGTCGTCAATATCAAGACGGAATCGACGGTGCGCGTCACCCGCAAGCGTTTCCACGGCAACCCCGACGATGGGCAGGAAGACCTTTTTGACCACTTCTTTCACTTTGGCACGCCTGATGGAAGCGAGATCCCGCAGCAGAGCTTGGGCTCGGGGATGATTCTGGATAAGGTCGGCTACATAATTACCAACTACCACGTCGTTATGCGGGACGGCGAGGATCGCCCGGCGGATCGCATGCGAGTTCTGTTGCAGGATGACGATGATGCCGCCAAGGGCTATCGAGCCAGGGTCGTCGGTGTGGATAAACTGACAGACTTGGCCGTCATCAAGGTTGACGTAGGGAGGCCTCTTGCCACCGTTCAGTTCGGGGACTCCGACAGCATGCGGGTGGGAGATTGGGTGCTTGCATTCGGCAGCCCCTTCGGGTTGAACTCCACGGTGACGGCGGGCATCGTCAGCGCCAAGGGGCGCGACATCGAACCGGGGCGGGACGGCGAATTCAAGCGCTTCCTCCAGACCGACGCTGCCATCAACCCCGGCAACAGTGGCGGCCCACTGGTGAACTTGGCGGGCCAAGTGATTGGCATCAACACGGCGATCGAAACAGGCCGCGGAGTCTCCGATGGAGTAGGCTTCGCCATACCCTCGAACACGGCGCGGAAGGTTTACAACTCCATCGTCACCAACGGCAGCGTACGAAGGGGAGCCATTGGCGTCAGCTTCGTGAACGTAAAGAACGAAGCGGTGCTGCGTAGCCTCGGTGCCGATCACGGCGTGGTGGTGGATTACGTCGAACCCGGGGGTCCTGCTGAACGCGCGGGGATCCAGCGGGGCGACGTGATCGTCGCCATCGACTCCAAGCCGATCCAGGGTGGTGACTCCCTACTGGCAATCGTGTCCGAAACGGAGCCGGGCGCAAAACTCGCGGTTGACTACTTGCGGGACCGCAAGACGGTTTCCACCGCGGTCACCGTAGGCGAATGGAGCAAGATCGTCGGCGAGGCCAATCAGCAAGAGCAGGCGCGGCCCGGAGGCGAGACAGAACACTCCGGAGGAGTGCTGGGGGTCTCGGTGAGGAGCCTCGCGTCTGACCAGGCCCGGGAAATCGCCAGTCAACTGCACTTGACTAGCCCCCAGGGTGTCCTGGTGAATGACGTGAAGCCTGGCAGCTTTGCTGAAGATGTGGGACTGCAGCGCTACGACGTCATTCTGAGCATCAATCAGAGGACCGTGTCGTCGGTGGACGACTTCAATCGCCTGCAATCGCAGCTCAAATCGGGACAGGACGTGCTTTTCCTGGTTGCTCGACGCAATGGCCGCAGCTTTACCACACAGTTCCTTGCCGACCGGCTGCCATAAGAGTGCCTATGGGCCAACGGCCCGCGTTCGGACAGATGGAAATTCATCCGCCCTGGCGACCGTGCCCTTACGATACTGCTTTACAACGGCACCAAGAAAAAAAACACTTGACACAGATCGGCCACGGCGATATGAGTTCAATGTACCGGGGGAAATTTTGACTTCAACACGCGCCGACGTCTTAGCCTGCTGGCTCGGGTCGAGGCGGGGTACTCTCTTGGTTGTGGGGCTGTGCCTTGCCGCATCGGGAATGAGGGCGGGCACCGGAAGCGTGAAGACTGACCTTCCAGCTAAGCCGAGAGGCTCCGTCAAAAACACCAGTCATGAAGCCAAAAACGGTAGGTCTCCAAGCAAAGCCAAAGGAACTGCGGGGCGCACGGCTCACAGCGCTTCGAAGTCAAAGTCAGCAAAGCTTAGCCAGAGCGCTCACAGCCGAGATGAAGTCCGGCGTGCGGCTGTGCGACCGGAGCCGCAACGCGTGCAGGAAATCCAAAGAGCCTTGATTCAGGCCGGAGAACTGCACGAGGAACCCACCGGTCAGTGGGACGAAGCCACCCGCGACGCGATGCGGCGTTACCAGGAACGGCACGGCTTCACTATGACAGGCTTGCCCGACTCCAAGTCGCTGATGGAAATGGGCCTGGGACCCCATCCCTTGCCGCCCGGGGTGGCTGCGGCCACCCGTGCGAACCTCAGCCCCCCGAACACATCGGATCCCCTCTCGGTGCCTGGTACCGAGGACTCGCCCGCCGACGCTGGCGCGCCCCAGCAACATCGGTAGTTCACCGCTCGCCGCTTTCCGCAGACTAACGCACCTACCTCTTGAGTGAAGTGCCTCGGGATGCTCAGGCCGTCGTGAAACGCCTCAAACACATTGCCCCGTTCGTTCTGCCGTGTGTCCTCACAGTCCTGACGTGCGGCTTCAGTGCGCAACGGCGGGACTCTTAAGTATGTCGTCGAAGGTAGGGCGCCGAACACGGACCAGCCTTCGGACTTGCCCATCCCAGATTGCGGATGGCTTGGATGTCGCGCACTCCAAAGGGGAGTTCACCCCGAAGGGCAGGCCAGGCGCGGGAAAGCGCGGCCGAAGTGGCCCGGCTGCCGATGCGGGCGGCGGCGAGCAATCCGTCAACCTGCGAGGTCATAGTCTGCACATTGATGGTGCTGCGGGCGGCCACGGGGGGCCGCCCCTACAGGATGAGGCGAAAGCGGGCGAGCGAGCAACCCGCGCAGCAGCAGGTCCCCACCGCGAGGAGTCGTGAAAGAATCGCGGGAGGCGGAGGCGGCGCGCGCAGCGGAGGCGGTCAAAACCGTCGGGCTTGGCGGGCCATCCTCCACAGGCAAGCCCTCTGCGCCATCGGCTCGGCCTTTCCGGCGCCGCCGGCTCAACCCAGCCAGCAGGTGCCAACCAATCCAGCCTCAGCAGCGTGGAACACACCGAAGGCCGTTCGACCGAGTCGGGAGGTGTGCGCTTCTGGGAGCCAGCGGCCGTTTCTTCACGCCTTCTTAGCGGCCACAACAGCCTGTGCGCATTCGCGCTCGAGCAACGCCAGCAACTCGTCCATCTGCTCCGGGCGAGTGCGAAAGTTCACCGGATTGATCCGGAACCAAGTGCGCCCCTTGAGTTCGGTGGTGGAAATCCAGAAGCGCCCGCCCTGTTCGATTCGTCTGGCCACGCTCGAGTGAAGCCGCGCAGCCTCGGCCGGCTCGCCGCCCTTGTAGCGTATGCAGATGGCGGACATCGGAGGGTCGCTTGCGGCCTCAAAGTCGGGATGCTTCTCGACCAGAGCGTGCATCCGCTCTGCCTGCCGCACATTGGCGTCAATCCAGCGGCCGATCTCGGCTGAGCCGTAGCGCTTGAGGCTCATCCACACTTTCAAGCTCCGGAAGCGGCGCGACTGCTCAAAGCACATGTGCGTAATATAAAGGTAGCGCTCGCTCGAGCGGTCAAAACCATCGGTAAGGTAAGACGGCTTCATGCCGAAGGAGCGGGTCAAGCAGCTCTCATCTTTCACGAGCAGGGCCCCGGCATCGAGCGGCGCAAAAAACCACTTGTGTGGGTCGAGCGTTATGGAGTCCGCCAGTTTCGAGCCCGCGATCGCGCATGGGCCGCTCCCGCGAAAGCAGCATCCCGCCACCATAAGCGGCGTCTGCATGCAGCCACATACTCTCGCGGTCCGCAATGCGTCGCAGGTCAAACAGGGAGTCCATCGCGCCGGTGTTGGTGCTGCCAAAGATGCCGACGAGGCACATGGGCCGTATACCCTTTCTGCGGTCCTCGGCGATGGCCGCCTCGAGCGCATCGATCCTCACCCGGAAAGCATCATCCGTCGGCAAGGTGCGGAGCCCCGCTCGGCCCACGCCGATCGCGTCCACCGCTTTGTCCACTGAGACGTGCCTTTCCTCCGAGGCATAAACAGCCCAGTGCTCGCGCACGCCTTCATGCTGCGCCCGGTCGCCCGAAGCCCAGTCACGAGCCAGCTTCAACCCGATGAAGTTCGCCATGGTGCAACCGCTCGTCAGGTTTCCGCCCGCCTGCTCACCGTAACCGACGAGGCTGGTGAGCCAGCGCACTGTTCGGCGCTCCATTGCCACTGCGGAGGGGCCGATGGAGTAGGCGCCGATGTTCTGGTTGAGGGCCGAGCAGATGAAGTCGCCCAGAATTCCCATCAGATTCGGCGAAGGCGTGATGAGGCCGAAATAGCCCGGATGGCCTACGTGCGTGCAATAGGGCAGGAGCTTTCGCTCGAGTTCATCAAGCACCAAGTTCGAAGACATCCCGGTCTCAGGTAGAGGCTCGTCGAACAACCGGTTGAGGATCGCGGGCTCCACCTTCGGAAATACCGGTCGCTGCTCGATCCGCTCCAGGTAGTCGGCGAGGAGATCTACGACGCGGTGCCCGACCGCGCGAAATTCGCTTGTGTCCATGTCAGTCGATTCCTTGGTGTTACCGAGAGTCTACGGTGGGCAGCATATTCTGCCGCTGGCGTGCGCAGATCCGTCTGGATGCTAGGGTATGCTTGCACCAGGATGGTGCAAATTGCTATAAATTGCTATTACTCATACGATAAGCAGATGCTGGGGCGTGTTTTCAACAGACCTTTGCACAGTTCTGTGGAAATGAGGCCCCTCTTGACCTCGATCGAGGATGTTCTTCCAGCGCGTCCAGGCGAAGGCGCGGGCTTTACGGTTAGCTTCGCTCGCGTCGGGAGCTTCGCCTGCCCTCGAAAGAAGATCAGGAGCGACGGCAATTTGCCGGCCCCGGCCAGCTCACAATTCCTGCACCCAGTCTGTGCCGAAGATCTCGTGGATGACCAATACAGCCGGTCTATTGTCCTTTGACTCGGGATAGCTAGGAAGGTTTCGACGGCCGGCCATCGTGCTTCACGGCCACCCACCACCCACTCCCGATGCCGGGGAGACTCTTCAACCCGCTCGCTCAGTCCTGGGCGGAAACGGTCTCGGCCCCAAGAGCGACGAGGAAGATCAGAATGATACGCTTCATTTCACCTCCCTGCCCGTGAGACGCGGGAGAGCTTAGTGCCGCACAGGCCCGATTCGGAAAAAGTGGTGGGCGATGCAGGATTCGAACCTGCGACTTCTACCGTGTGAGGATAGCACTCTACCACTGAGTTAATCGCCCGGGTTCAAGACAAAATAGCAGATTTCCTGTCCAAGGTCTAGCCTGCATTTCTCAGCCTGCATTTCCTCATGATAGTGGGTCAGTTTGATGTAGTGACGGCCTTCACGCCGCCAAGTGGCGATGTAAACTCGCCGCTCCCGGGGCAAACTGACCCACTACCTTTGTCACTACGTTCTCGCGAGTCTGTTCGTCGCCTCCAGGGTGCGACCGGCGTAGCCTCTTTTGGGCAAGGAAGAGAGGTTTAGACTGCTAAGGCTCTCGGATTCGCACCGCCTGAATTGAGACTGTGACTGGAGAGGCTGTCTGGTCGCCATCGTGGAGAAGCATGTTCAGAAAAGCAACGGCCAAGTGGAGGAGGTGGCCAGCGTTGCGGTGCCCTCGGATCTCGAGTAGGAGTCCAAAGGCCTTCTGGATTGAAGCTTCAAGAGAAGATTCCTGTCGAGTCATCGTCGTGGTGTCTCCGTTTGCTTGAGGTGCGCGCGGCGCGGGCGTCGCGCGGGGCTTCGGCAGCCAAACGAGACCCCACCTTCCCCCCAGAAACCGATTGCGGGCCGAAGTGTCTGTTGAAGCTGTCCAAAAGCCTGCACTCGATTGTTTATCACGTTTTGTACGGTATAGTAAACCGTTACTACAAATGTCTCATAGCCTCACTTCGACTCTCCCTTTTGTGGGTCAGTTTGATGTAAAGATCGCTTTACGCCGCCACGTGGCGAGGTGAGGTCGCCGCTACCGAGGCTAACTGATCCAGCTACTTCCCCTTTTACACCCGGCGCCTCGAACAGCGGTCATAGGTTCCGTGTTACAATGTGGCTGTGGGTCTCCCGACTCTACGCGACGCATTGTCGCTACGTCGTGAACTTCCTTAACTTGGCCAAGGCGTCCTTCGGGTTTCGTTGATGACCGGCAAGACGGTTTCCCACTATCGCATCCTAGAAAAACTCGGTGGCGGCGGCATGGGTGTGGTCTACAAGGCCGAGGACACCAAACTCGGCCGCCTTGTGGCCCTCAAGTTCCTCGTCGGGGCAGGCCTCGCGCCTGCCCTCAGGGAACCACGAGGGACGTCCGCACGCCACGTTCAGGCTCTGGAGCGCTTCAAACGCGAAGCGCGTGCAGCCTCGACGCTCAATCATCCCAACATCTGCACCATCTACGAAATTGACGAATTCAAGGGCCGGCCCTTCATCGCCATGGAGTTCCTCGAAGGACAGACATTGAGGCAGCAGCTCGTAGAAAAGACCCCGCTTGTGCTTGGCCCGGGGCGCCCACAAGGGTCGCCCCTACGGATCGACATGCTGCTGGATCTGGCCATCCAGATCGCCGACGGCTTGGAGGCAGCGCACACGAAGGGAGTCGTTCACCGCGACATCAAGCCGGCCAATATTTTCATCACCACGCGCGGCCAAGCAAAGATCTTGGACTTCGGCCTGGCGAAAATGATGGGGCCAGGAGTTGGGGTTCAGAGGTCAGGGGAAAGGGCACCGGAGCCCGACCCGAAACTCTTGCCCTCCGATGATGTGCCGACCGCCTCGCTCGATCTCGACGCTTTGACCAACCCGGGCACGGCCATCGGAACAGTGGCGTACATGTCGCCTGAGCAGGCGCGCGGTGAGGATACCGATGCGCGAACCGACTTGTTCAGCTTCGGCGCGGTGCTTTACGAGGTGGCGACAGGCCGTATGGCGTTTTCCGGAAAGACGACGGCCGTCATTTTTGGCGCCATCCTGTATCACGCACCGCCGCCGGCAGCGCGCCTGAATCCGGGTCTGCCTACTGAGCTCGAGCGCATCATCAACAAGGCACTGGAGAAGGACGCCGACGTTCGTTACCAATTTGCTGCTGAGATGCGCGCCGATCTCAAGCGCTTGAGGCGAGACATGGATTCGGCCCGTCGCGTGTCGGCTGACGCGGACCTTCTTAGGTCTGCGGAGGGGGTTAGCGCGCCACCCGATATGACAGGTCCCGAAGTTCTTCTTCAGCCGGCGGGCGGAAGCTCGGCGGGGCGCCCCGTCCCTCCGAGTCCCGCGCAGCGCGGGCTGCAAACCGGGGCGAAGGGATGCCGATCTCCGCTTGAAGACTCTGTAGGTGTGATCGGCGCGGGGTCGCGGGAGGGCGGGTTGCCCGCTCCACAGAGGCGACCGATTTGGCTGCTTACCGCGGCAGGGGTTTTGGCGGCAGCCGCTCTCAGCTACTTCCTCACCCGTGCGTTGCCTCCACCAAGGGTCCTGGGTGCTGCCCAGATCAGTAACGATGGTCGTGACAAATTTGCCGCGTTCAGTCAATTCCCGCTAGTCACAGATGGCTTGCGGGTGTACTTCACTGAATCTACCGGTTCTGGCAGCATTATCGCCCAAGTTTCAGCCGCGGGCGGCGAGACCGCGCCCTTACCTACGTCGTTCTCCCAGCCGTCTCTGTGGGACATCTCGCCTAACCGGTCAGAGCTTCTGATTGCGCCTAACGACAACCCTTTTCTTGAATCGCGAGCTGAGGTTCTGCCCCTCCCAACTGGGCCGCCGCGTCGCCTTGGCGACTTTGAGGCCCATGACGCAACCTGGCTCCCGGACGGTCAACGAATCACTTATGCCAAGGGGACGGAGTTATATTTTTGCAAGTCTGACGGTACGGAGAGTAAGAAACTGGTTTCTGTGCCGGGCGTCGCCTCGTGGCCACGCTGGTCACCGGATGGGCGCACCCTGCGCTTTACGATAAACGATACCAAGACCGGTGGCAGTTCGCTCTGGGAGGTTCAAAGCGACGGAACCCAGCTTCATGCTATGCTCCCGGGTTTCAACAGCCCGCCTGCCGAATGCTGCGGTAACTGGAGTCCGGACGGCAAGTATTTTGTTTTCCAATCCACGCGCAACGGCAAGACCAACATCTGGGCGCGGCGCGAGAAGCAAGGTCTCTTTCGCAGCCCCTCGGAGCCGGTCCAGCTTACCTCCGGGGGGATGAATAATTTCGCTCCTACTGTGAGCAGGGATGGCAGACAGATCTTCGT
>Ga0182032_10000716_pt1 | contig 13985 bp, 10 predicted proteins | sample tim00Cox00000000_FD_125970 | JGI IMG/M metagenome (GOLD analysis project Ga0182032, IMG submission 125970) | Lab enrichment of tropical soil microbial communities from Luquillo Experimental Forest, Puerto Rico - timezero.00C.oxic.00.000.000 | ecosystem: Environmental > Terrestrial > Soil >... | reverse complement strand
TCGTAAGTTCCCGCAGCCACGTTGAGGGCCAGATGGTTGAGATCATTGCCCGCCGTCAGCGGGTCATCACTAGCCTTCTTGAAGAGCGCCACACCCTGCCGCCCGGCGTGCAGAAACACCTGCCCATCGTCCTCTCGGTACGCGGTCATACCAAGGATCTCGGTGTAAAATTTCTTCGAACGCTGCACGTCATTGACATGCAGGACGACATGGTCGACCCCGGTTGTTTGGATCATCCCTTCCTCCTGTTTGTTGGCTCGCGCCCTGATAAAGGGCTGGTGCCCCGAGTCGGATTCGAACCAACGGCCTACCGCTTACGAAGCGGTTGCTCTACCACTGAGCTACCGGGGCGAGGCGAGCGGGAGACTTTTAGCCCGTTCGATGGTAAGCGCCAAGTCCGGTGACGAGGCAACCGGCAGCTCTGTCCGGGGTTGAGCGAGTTCGGGTGCCGCCTGGGGTTCGGCTGCAACCGGCAAACTTCCGCCGGGGACCGCCCAAGCAGGGGTGCGCCAAGAGAGGGCATCGAAGATGCCGCAATGGGGGCACAATGACCGCCAATCGAGACTGTCTCTGCTGCAGCTTGCGCAGACATAGCGCGGATCGGGTGTTGCCCCGACTGCACGATCGAGCCATTCCCGCACGGGTCCAAGATCGTTGTGCTCGGCTTCCTCGAGCCGCGCCATGAGTAGGCACATGCGAGGGGTCGCGCCAGTAGCCAGCGCGTCTTTCAGATGGCGGCGCGCCTCGCCCCAGAGCTGGGCATCGAGGGCCGCCTCGGCAAGCATCAGGCGGCTTTCCCGCGCCGACGGGTTTTGTGCTGCGAGCCGCTCGAACGATTTGACGCGGGTAAGCGGAGCCTCTGCTTCGTGAATCGCGCCGTAAACCGCAGCGAGGTCGGGATGGGGGGCCGTGCGCCAAGCACGTTCGATGGCCTTTGACGCGCGCCCGGTCCGTCGCCCTCGGAGCAATAAACGCGCGTGATGTGCAGCCGGCGTGGCGAGGTCTTCGGTCAGCGCCCGGGCCTCGGCCGCCAAGGCTATTGCCCTACGTTGGTCGCCGCTGGCGAATGCGGCGCAACTCAGTTCATGGAGAATGACGCCGCGGTGATGGCGGGCCTGATCGGGCGGTAAGAGCCGGCGCTTCGCTGCGTGCGCGAGAGTCTCCCGCGCTGCCTCCCAGCGCCCCTCGCGCGTTTCTAAATCGAAACGGCTCAGGGCTACCCACCGTGTTCGAGGGCGTAATTTCATGGCGCGCTCGACGAGGCGCAGCGCGCCGGTTCGATCGCCTGCGCCCATCGCTTGGTTCAATAGGCCGCGCAAGCCGAGAAACTCGGTTTCCGGCCGTCCGAGCATCGCGGTGAAGAATTTCTTTGCCGCACTCTCGTCGCCGTCGAGCTGCGCCGCTTGCGCGGAAAGAAGCAAGGTCAACGGGGGGTCGGCGAGCAGCAAATCGGCCCTCTTGGCGAAGCGCCGTGCCTCTTGCGGGTCGCCGGCGGCGACTGCGACCATGCCTTGGGTCAGCGCCCGGTAGCCGGCATGGCGACGCCTTTCCCTTCGAGCGTGCAACAGCCGGCGCGGGGCGTCGATGATCAGCGACAGCATCGAGAACAGCAGTCCTGCGACCAGGGCCGCGAGGATCGCGGCGGCGGCGAGCACGGCGACCGAAGTCTCGACCTGCCAGCCTTGCCAGAGGATCTCGACCCGGCCGGGATGATCGGCGAAGAAAACCGCGGCGGCGACCAGCACCGCGACGATAACAACTCCGATAAAAGCGCGGATCACGACGGCTGCGCCGATTTCGCCGGCGTCTCGGTCGGTGCACCTCCGGGCGCCTCTGCGGGAGTGGCGAGGCGGGCCAATAGCAGCTCCTGCAAATGCGCTAATGCCACTTCCGCCGTGAGCCGTACCTGCGCCTGCTCCAACCAGGACTGGACCGCCTCGGATTTGGGTCCGGAGACCGTTTGGAGCGCTGAGACGGCACCTGGCAGATCCCCGCGAACGAGCGCCGCCTGGGCGACGCTCATCGCCGGCTCCTGCCCGGTTTGCGAGGCGTCGATGCGGCGGATGGTCACCAAAGAGTGTAACCACGCCGCCGTCTGTGTTCCCAAATCCGAGCCGGAGGGGCGCGCGGCTGCAGGAGCGATCTGGCCGGAGAGCATCCCCAGACGTTCGCTCAGGGCGCCGTTGCCGGGTACCCCTGCCTCAGCAAGGCCTGCGAGCGGCCGGGCTGCGGCAATGACGTCGGGCTGGTCATGGGCGAGCTTGATGAAGGCGTCGTATTCGGCGGCGAAAGACCGCGCCGCCTCAACCGCTTCGCGCATCCGCAACAGCGCAGCGAGGAGGTTGGCGTTGGCCCGCACGGCGCTGCTGGTCGCTCCGACTCTACGCTCGATCGCCGCCAACCGCTCGGCGAGATCGCTGGAGAGGCTGCTGATTTGCGTCACCTCCTGCTGCAATTTATCGAAGCGTGCAGCTTCACTGGCGGCGCGCGAAGCTAAGTTTGCCTCGATCGCGTTCAGCCGCTTTTCGAGTTGTTGCAGCCCTGCTTTTGTGGCCGCGGCCGCGGCTTCGGTTTGCTGATCTGCGTTGTGTGCAGCTTCCAGCTGATCTACCCGGCGAGCCAGGGCGTTCGCCGCCGAATTGATCGCGCTGATATCGGGGGACGGCACGTCTGAGCGTTTCTCGATGGCCGCCAGCCGAGCGGCGAGTGCGATCGAGTTCTCGGTCGGCGCTGTGGGCTGACTTCCCCAGGGCAGAAGTGGCGCTAGATCGCGCGCCCAGAATGGCGACGAGCTGACCCCTGCGATCACCAGCAGCAGCAGGGCAGCCAGCCACCACACCGTTCGCCGAGAACCCCCGGCGGGTTGGGCGGACTTCGCGCTTTCGCTGAGCGGCTGGTCCGTCCCTTGCGGGGATGCGATGGCCTCCGCCGGAGATTCCTGGTCGCGTCCTTCCGCCACGGTCAGCCCTATCGCCGCTCGGCGAGAACGGCGTCGAGCATATCCAGTAACGCCGGCTGGTTGGGTCTCTCGGCAACTCGCCGATCGCGCCACGGCAAGCCCGCGAGGACCGCGTCGGCCGCTGCGCTGATCGCCAAGGCGGTAATCGTCCCGCAGCATTCGGCAACACCGGCGACGGCCGCGAGCCTGACAAAAATCGCCGCAGTGCGGGGCGAGAAGAACAAGGCAAAAGCGGTCGTCCCGCAACGCAATGCGCGGACCGCGGGTGCGCTCAGCGCTCCTACTGGCCGGGCCTCGTAGAGAACGCTACGCTCGATCGCAAAGCCGCGCGCCCGCAATGCGCCGACGAGGTCGCCAGCAACGATGTTGCCGGCGGCATGCAACAGCCGCCCGTCCTGCGGCCGCAGCCGCTCCGCCGCGAGGCGGACGAGGTCGGCGACAGCGCCGCAGGCGCTTTCCACTGTGGTGAAGCCCTCGGCGTGGGCCCGCGCTGCCGTAGCCTCGCCGACCGCGAACAGCGGCAGCCAGCGTTCGCCCGTGACACGCGCCAGCGCACGCACACCATTGACGCTGGTACAAAGGATCGCCTGCACCATGGCAAGATCGAGTGCTGCGGCGGCGCAATAATGGATCTGTATCATCGGTTCGATGACCGCACCGACGCCCCGCGACGCCAGCGCCAACGCCAGACTTTCCGATTCTTCGTGAGGCCGCGTGACGAGCGCTTTTATTCCTCGATGCGACGCGATCTCCGTGAGGTCGCGGGCCGCACCGCCTTCCACGTCAGGCCTGGACCCGTCCGGATCGGACATCCAGGGCCTCGGGCTCGCGCCAGAAGGGCGCGGTGCGGTGCAGTCGATTGAGCCGCCGGCGTAGCTTTCGCTCGGCCTTCGCGAGCGCCTGCTCGTGCCATTCGAACAGCCGGGCGCCAGCGTGGGCGACGGGGCTGCGGCGCGCTCCTGCGCAAAGCTCGCGCAGAATGTCATGCGCGACACGCACGTCGTTTGCGTAGCCGAGATCGTCCTGCAGGCGTTTCAATCGCTTCATAAACCGCTGCAGATCATCTTGGTCAAACAGATTCCCGAGGAGCTCCAACGTATAGCGGAGTTTCTTCCCCGCGATCCGCAACTTGTGCCGCTGCGGTGCGGTCAAGCGGCCGAACCGTTTGCTGCGTTTGCGCACCTCACGCCAGCGTCGATCGAGCAGGTGCGGAGCCAGATCGCCGATTGGCGAGGTCAGCAGAGCCGACCGCGCGGCCGGGCCCTCGCGCCACCCGCGTGCCTCGAACCAGTGCGAGAGGCGCAGCATTCCGGCAGCATGCCGCTTCGAGAGGATAGCCCGCTCGACTCGCTGATAGGCGGCGCTGCGCTCTCTGTCGAGCGCCGCTGCCAGATCATCAACGCCGGTTTTGTGCGACAGCTCCGCCCGGGCGGGTAGCAGCAACTCGGTCGCAAAAACGTCGAGGTTGCGCGCCCGTCCAAGAATGTCGACGAGCCATGCCAGTTCGCCTGATATCCGGCGGCGATCCGCAGCAGGCAGCAGTCTTTTGAAGGCAGAAATCGCCGAGCGGATCCGGCGCACCGCGACGCGCATCTGATGAACGCCCTCCGGGTCCATGGCGAGCGCCGCGGCCTCGTTGTGGAGCAGATGCGCAAGACAGGCCCGACCGATTTCTTGGAGGGCCGCTTCGACCGTCATAGCCGGATCGAGGGCGATCGGCTCCGCGTGGACTACCGGCGGTGCGGTCTCAGCCTCATCGCCGAGCTGGTAGCCCCGCTCGGACTTGCTCCGCGGCTCGATGCGGATCGGCGCCACGTCGAGCAGTTGCAAGGCAACATCGTAAAGAGCCGCGGCATCACCGCTCTTGAGCTCCAGCTCGATCTCACTAATCGGCTCGGCCGCGCCGTCGCCGGCTACGCGGATCTCTCCTTGGTCGATTGCAGCCTCGATACGGGTTGCCGGGGTCGGCTCGATCGCAAACGTTGTGCGCGTGACGTCGGTGGCGAAAAACGGCTGCAGATCGCCGGCAATCCCGTCCGGCAGATGCTCGCCGCTCTGCGCCGCGTTAGGGTCGGGATAGCCCTCAGCGAGCTCGTCCTCCCATTCCCCGCGCGTCAAGACATCGAAGGAACTGGGATCTCCTGACTTGACGGTTTGAATAAACCGGTCGCCCTGCTCCCGAACGCGAAGGCTTAGGCCTCGGCGCTTCAGCGTCAGGTCGGGGGTGTCGTAATAGGTGCTGATCAGCCGAGACTGCGAGCAGGCGGACGCGGGGGCCATTTCGACGAGCGCTCGCCTGAGCTCGGCCAGGTCAGCTACTGAAGCCGCAAGCTTGAGTTCAACTTCCGTCGAGATGCAGCGCCTCCCTTGTTTCGATCTATCGGGCTGCTTGGCAGCGACCGTCGCGAGACTCTCTGTGCCAGCGCCGGTCTGCCGACGGCTGATCTTGGCGCAAAATCGTCGACCCTGCGATGCTTCAATTTCGCACAGCCGCCGCCCCTTTTCCAATCCATTGCAGCGGAAACGCGGAGTTGCACATATCAGGGTTGTGGTCGAAGCCCCGGGTCAGCGGCAAATAGCAACGCTAGACTTCAGGGTTCCCCCTTCGAGATCATCGAGAAATTCACCGTGACGTTGACGGTCTCCCCGACCGCATCCCGACGATGGCTCTTCGGCGAGCCCGATTTTCGACGGCTCTGGCTCGTTGGGCTGGTGGTCTTCTCGGTGCGCTGGCTCGAAATGTTGGCGGTGGCGGTCTTCGCTTATCAGCGTACCGGCTCGCCGCTCACCGTCGCGCTGTTGACGATGTTGCGGATGCTGCCGATGGCGCTGTTCGGCGCACTGATTGGCGCTGCGGCGGAGCGCGTGGAACGGCGCACAGCACTCGTCATCGTCGTGGCGTTGATGCTGCTGTGCTCGATCGCTCTCGCGCTCCTCGCCTGGTGCGATGCTCTCGAAGTCTGGCATCTTGCGCTTGCCAGCTTCATCAGCGGCCTCACCTGGACCGCCGACAACCCGGTGCGCCGCACGATGATCGGCGAGGTCGTCGGGCCCGAGCGGATGAGCGCCGCGATGTCGATCGATGTCGGCGCCAACAATGCGAGCCGCATGCTCGGCCCGACGGTCGGTGGCATCCTGCTTGCAACTTTCGGCATCGGCGGCGCGTTCGTGGTTAGCGTCGCGGGCTACCTCGTCGCGGCGATGGTTGCGCTGCGCGTAAATCATCGCAATACGGCTATGCCCTCGGGCGCTGCAGGTGTGCTCGAACGGATGATCGAAGGACTCGTTCTCGTCCGGCGCGACCGGCGATTGAGCGGAACCATGGTCATCACCGTGATCTACAATACCTTTGGCTGGCCGTTCACCAGCATGATTCCGGTAATCGGCCAGGATAATCTGGGTCTTGGAGCTGCCGGCATCGGCCTGCTCGCCAGCATGGACGGGGTCGGTGCTTTCTGCGGCGCGATCGTGATCGCCTTATGTGCCAAGCCGCCCCATTACACGCGGCTCTACATCGGCGGGGTCGTGATATATCTCCTGATGCTACCGGTCTTCGCCCTGTCGCCCGATCCGCTGCTCGCAGGCTCCGTGCTGCTGCTGATGGGCTTGGCCAATTCCGGGTTCAGCATCATGCAGGCGACGCTGGTGTATCTTGCGGCGCCGCCAGAGATGCGCAGCCGCGTCTTTGGCGTGCTCTCCGTCTGTATCGGGGTAGGCATGATCGGCTTCCTCCATCTTGGTTGGCTCGCCGGCATGATTGGCGCCACCTGGGCGATCGTGACGATCGGCGCCGAGGGTCTCGTGGCCGTGCTGCTGACCCGGCGCTGGTGGCGAGCGATCGGGCCGTGATCTCGGAATTCGTCGCAGCAACCGTCGCACACGATGTATCCTGAGCCCGTATTGCGGGAGAAGAACATGTCGTCGAACCCCCTTGATCTGCGCCGCGATGACAGATCCCCCGATTATTTGGAGAGTGCGCGAGAGATTGCGCCGATGCTTGCGGCCGCGGGGGACGAGATCGAGGAGCGCCGGGAGCTCCCGGAGCGGGTGGTCGAGACGCTGATCGAGCGCGGCTTCTTCCGCATGCTGCTGCCGCGCTCGCTCGGTGGCGCCGAGCTCGACCCATTGACCTACGTCCAGGTGCTCGAAGAGATCGCTAAGGCCGACCCTTCTACCGCCTGGTGCCTCGGGCAGAATTCGGGCTGCTCGATGACCGCCCCCTATCTCGACCCGGCCGTGGCGGACGAGATTTTCGGGCCGCCGCGCGGCATCCTTGCCTGGGGGCCGGAGCTGCCGGGTGCCGGGCGCGGTGTTGCGGTCGAGGGCGGCATCCGCGTCACCGGGCGCTGGGGCTTTGCCACCGGCAGCCGGCACGCCACCTGGCTCGGCGCGCACGTTCCGATCTTCGAGCCGGACGGTACGCCGCGCCTTAACCCCAACGGCCGCGCGTTTGTCCGCACCGTGCTGTTTCCCAAGACAAGCGCCGAGATCATCGACAACTGGCAGGTCATCGGACTGCGTGGCACCGGCAGCGACAGCTACCGGGTGGACGACCTGTTTGTGCCGCAGAAATACACCGCTTCGCGTGACAACGAGGCCGAGCGGCGCGAGCCTGGGCTACTCTACCGGTTTACCAGCGGCATGATCTACGCCGCGAGCTTCTCGAACGTATCTCTGGGGATCGCGCGCGGCGCGCTCGACGCCTTTGTCGTGCTGGCGCGTGACAAGATTCCCCGCGGCGCCCGCGGCACCCTGCGCGAGAACAACATGGTCCAGTCGCAGGTGGCGCAATGCGAGGCGCGGCTGCGCTCCTCGCGCGCCTTCATCCACCAGACCCTCGCCGAGATGTGGAAGGAGGCCGAGCGCAACGGCGAGTTCCGGTACGAGCAGCACGTCCGGCTGCGCCTGTCCACGACCTGGGCGATTCACCAGGCGCGCGACGTCGTCGCCACCGTCTATGGTGCCGCCGGCTCGACCGCGGTCTTCACCGATAACCCGTTCGAGCGACGCCTGCGTGACATCCACGCCGGGACGCAGCAAGGCCAAGGCCGCCCGATCCATTTCGAGACCGTCGGCCAGGTCCTCTTGGGCTTGCCCCCACAGGGACGGATGTTCCGCTGAACTGCTTCCATCGGCCGCAGAAATACAACGAAAATAGCGACGGTACCCTTGAGGCGCTTCATTCGAGCCGCACAATTTATCATTGGATCAATTGGTTACGTCACAATTTGCGACGCCAAGAAACAACGAAATCGGCGTCATCGATCAACGAATTCCGCACAGCCCTGAGGGAGCCGAAGCAACGAATTAAGAGGCTTTGGGTCGCTCGTTCGCAGCGAGCCGCTATACGCACCCAAGCGACGCTCGCCTGATGAGCTATGGTTAATGTAACATCCCATTTTATGAAGGCACTCCTGCCGCGGCGAACCCTGGGCATTCAGGCGCGGCTCGTGATCTTGGTGCTCGCGACCGTGCTGCCTCTGGTCGGGTTGGCGAGCTTTGCGATGATCCGCACTGTTGATGCGGAGCGGGCACGGATCGAGCGCGACGCCCAGGAGAGGGTGGCCGGTCTGCTCGCCGATGTCGACCGGCAGATCACCAGCATACAGGCTGAGCTCCAGGTGCTTGCAGTGTCACCGAGCCTGCAAGAGGGAGACTTCGCGGGCTTCGATCGTCAGATGCGCGAAGCGCTCAAGATCCAGGGAACATCGATCGTTCTGCACGACACCAAAGCCCAACAGCTGCTCAGCACCAACCGGCCATTCGGTCAGCCGCTGCCGCGCGCGACCAACAGCGAAATGCACGATCGCGTGGTCGAGACCGGCAGGCCGCAGATCTCGGACTTGATCATCGGCGCTGTCTTGCGACGGCCGATCCTGACGGTGGGGGTGCCGATCTTCCGCGGCGGGGAGGTCACCTACGTGCTGGCGATGGGGCTCGGGCCGGAAATATTGTCGGCGCTGTTGAACGAGCAAAACCTGCCTCCCGGCTGGAATGCCGGGATCTTCGACCGCAATTGCCTGATTGTCGCGCACAACCGTGATCTCGGTCACCTTGTTGGCCAACCGGCTACGCCAACCCTGCGCGCGCAGATTTCAAAAAGCTCCGAGGGATGGTTTCTCAGCGTCACGAAAGAAGGGCTTCCGGTGTATTCCGCTTTTAAGCGGTCGCCGATCACCGGTTGGACCGTCGCAGTCGGCTTACCGAGGGAGTTCGTCGATGCCCCGCTCAGGCGAGCGCAATGGCTCGCCTTTGGTGGCGGTGGGACGGCGCTCGCCGCGAGCCTCGCCCTCGCCTGGTGGATGGCCCGCGCGATCCGGCGGCCGGTCGAGTCGCTAACCGCTGCCGCCCGAGCCTTGGGCAGCGGCGGGGCAGTCGGCCCGCCGATCGGCGGGGTTCGCGAGCTCGATCAGATCGGCGATGCGTTGCGCGCTACCGGTATGGGGCTCGAACAGAGAACTCGTGCCCGCGAACAGGCCGAGGCAGCACTGCGGGCGAGCGAAGAGCGGTTTCGCATGTTGGCCGAGTCACTGCCGCAGCTGGTGTGGACGTGCCTGCCGGACGGGCGGGTCGATTATTTGAGCCGGCAGTGGCTCGACTATACCGGCATGTCGCAGACCGACCCGCTGGATTCGCAGAGGCTGAAGCAGGTGATCCACCCCGATGATCTGGCGGCGACGACCGCGAGCTGGGGTGCGGCGACGGAAGGCCGTGCGGCCTACGATCTGGAGCATCGCATCCGCGCCGCAGACGGCAGCTACCGCTGGTTCAAGACCCGAGGGACGCCCGTTACAGACCGAACGGGGCAGACGATCAAGTGGTTCGGCACTTGCACCGAGATCCAAGACATCGTCGAGGCTCGCGATATGCTGGCGCACAGCCGCGAACAGCTCGGGGTCATGATCGAGGAGCGGACGCGCGAATTGGCTGCCGCTAACGCCCGGCTCCGCACCGAAATCGGCGCGCGGGAACTGGCGCAAACGGCGCTGGTGCAGGCGCAAAAGATGGAGGCGGTAGGACAGCTCACGGGCGGCATTGCCCATGATTTCAACAATCTTCTGACTGCTGTGTCAGGCTCCTTGGAGCTGCTCGAAGCCCGGACCTCGGACGAGAAGAGTTTGCGTCTGCTGCACACCGCACAGCGTGGCGCGTCGCGCGGGGCCAAGCTGACCCAATCTCTGCTCGCATTCGCGCGCAAGCAGCATCTCGAGCCGGTGCTGGCGGACCTCAACTTGGTGATCGCCGAGATGAGCGAGATGTTGCGAAGCTCCGTAGGCCCCTCGGTCGAAATCAGACAGTCGCTCACGAGCGTGCTTTGGCCCGTTATGATCGATGTCAATCAGATCGAAACGGCGCTTTTGAACATTGCCATTAACGCGCGCGATGCTATGCCGCAAGGGGGCACGTTGCTGATCGAAACGGCCAATATCAGCGCAGGCAGCCTCGAGGCACCCGACGAGATGCTCGGCCGCGACTGTGTCCTGGTCTCGATGCGGGATACCGGAACCGGGATGAGCACCGACGTCATCGAGCACGCGTTCGAGCCCTTTTTCACGACGAAGGAGATCGGTAGGGGAACCGGATTGGGTCTGTCCATGGTGTTCGGCGTCGTGCGCCAATCCGGCGGGGCGGTCCGTATCCACAGCCGCATCCGCGAAGGGACGACGGTACAAATTTATCTGTCGCGGGCGACAGAGCTGGCGGCGCCCCGATCGGGAAGGTCGATGCAGGCCCAACTATCTAGGGGAGCGCACATTCTCGTGGTCGACGACGACCCCGACGTCCGCTGGGTCACCGCAGAAACTCTGCGCGGGGTCGGCCATGAGGTGACGGAAGCCCGCAACGGGGGCGCCGCGTTGACGATCCTCGAACGGGGCGATCCCTGTGACCTTCTGGTCATGGATCTGGCGATGCCGGGACTGTCGGGAGCGGAGACGGTACGTTTGGCGCGTCACAGACGCCCGGACCTCACAGCATTATTTTGCACCGGCTATGCAGACGTCTCTCGGTTCGAAGCTGAAACCGGCGGCGACGTACTGCTCAGAAAACCTTTCGGACCGGACGCCCTGATCGAGGCGGTCGAGCGGGCTTTGCAGCGGAAGCCCGCCCGCGGGTCGACAAATGTCGTGCCGTTGCGAGGCGGCGAGCAGTCCCAATCCCGTCGATAAATCCACGCACCGTGGGCCGGGCTCACCGGAGCAACCGCTCGAGGAAACCGAGCGCAGCGAAGAGTGCAATAAACCACAACGCAGCCAGGGTCATCCATACGACGATTCTCCACGGTCCATCCTCTTGATGCGCGCGGCGGCGGCGCATCTCCGCCTCGATTTCTCGGTTCCATTCCCGGGCGATGCGTTTTGGGTCGCGCGCCATCGATCCCCTATTATTGTCTTGATCGGCAGAATCAAGTTCGGTTTCACCGCCACCAAGATACGTTGGAGTATATCAACATTAATTGAGTCCCCATCGGGTCAGCCGCGGCAAAAATCCGCCAAATAGGCTTTGAGAAAACAACATTTGAGATTTCGGTTGAATATCTTCGGAGTTTTTCAACTCCTTTAAGTTGATTTTTGAGTTGCTTTTGAGCCAACGTCAGGTTTTATAAACATCGATAACGAACCTTAACCGGCGAACGGCCGGTGCTAAACTTGGCGGCGGACGTCGCTCCGCCGCGAGCTGGGGGACATTTAAATGCGATCGATGGCAACGCAGGGCCTCGTTTGGGGCGCTTGTTTCATTGCCGGCTTGATGGTGCCCATAAAACCTTCACGGGCAGCCAATTGCGCGCTTTATGCGCGTGCCGAGACCGGTGTAGCGCTCTACGGCTCGGCCGGCGGATGGTGGGATGAGGCCGATGGGCGGTACGAGAGGGGCCATATGCCGGCTGTGGGATCGATCCTCGTCTTCAAGCGCACCCGGCAAATTCCTTCAGGTCACGTCGCAGTCGTGGCGCAGGTAATCAGCGCACACGAGATCCTTGTCGACCACGCAAACTGGTACCACGGAACGGTGAGTCGCGGCATGTCGGTCATCGATACTTCGCCCGGGCGCGACTGGACCAGCGTCGCAGTCATCAACCCGCCCTCTGGGACGCACGGGCGCGACTATCCGACCTACGGCTTCGTCTATCCGAGATCGGGTCCGCGGGAGATCGTCGAAAGAAGCGAGAGGGGTGGACCCGGCCCAGATGTCGCAGACGAGAGTTCGCGCTCTAAGCTGCTGCATTTTGCTGTAGCTACCGAAAATTGGCGCAGAGCGATTGCAGGGCCTCGAAATCACCACCGCCAAGCGTCTGTGCATTGGGTTTACAAGGCGTCCGCCGTTCAAACGCACAATCAGCCGGCGGGGCGGGCCAAACCTCAAGCTGCGGCCCATGCAACCCATTCCGGAATTGCTCGCGCGCCGACCCATCCGGGAAGGACCGCTGAAGCCAAACTCCATCGCGTGTAGCCGGCACAGGGACCGCCCGCCGATTGACAGGCGCTGCGAGAACGGGCGTATGGTGGCACGACGGCTACCGCGAGGGGAACCATGGGCTCATCCGCCGGGGATCCGGCCTTCTTGCCAGCTCATGTTTTGGCGATGGAGATCGGCGCTCACCGCCTCTCGCCGGTCGATTTGGTCGATGCCTTCCTCGAACGGATCCGCGCGGGCGATCACAAGCTGCACGCCTTCGTCGAGGTTTACACCGAGGAGGCCCGGCTTGCCGCCGAGGCGGCCGACAAGGCGATCCGCTCGGGGCATAAGATCGGGCCGCTTCACGGGATTCCGATCGCACTCAAGGATCTGATCGAGATCGAGGGGCGGGTGACGACCGGCGGCTCGCTGGTCTGGCGGGACCGGCGGTCGACTGTGACAGCCACGCTGGCCCGGCGCTTGATCGCTGCGGGGCTGATCGTGATCGGCAAAACCCATACGGTCGAGTTCGCGATGGGCGGCTGGGGCACCAACCAGCATCGAGGCACGCCGTGGAATCCCTGGGATCCCACAACGGCGCGTACACCCGGCGGGTCGAGCAGCGGCTCAGGTGTTGCCGTCGCGTCCGGAATGGCACCCTGGGCGATTGGCACCGATACCGGCGGCTCAGTGCGATTGCCGGCCTCCTGGTGCGGGCTCAGCGGTCTTAAGACCACGATCGGGCGGGTCAGTACCTATGGGATTTTGCCGCTCAGCCCGACCCTCGATACTCCAGGGCCGCTGGCGCGCTCGGTCCATGATGCCGCACTGCTCTACTCGGTCATGCAAGGATCAGATCCGCTCGACCCGCGCACTCGCGGGATCACGCCATGCGACCCGATGCCGATGCTGCGTCGCGGTGCCCGAGGCTTACGGCTCGCTCGCATGCCCGAGACCGAACGCGACGGCGTCGACGGGGAGGTGCTCGCCGCCTATGACGCAGCGCTCGAAAGCTTGGCGCGGCTCGGCGCCAAGATCGTCACGACCGACCTGCCATGCCGGTTTGCCGATTACACCGGCCTGACGGCCCGGATCATCGGCGCCGAAGGGTATTTTCTGCTGGCCGATCTAATCGACGATATGAGCCTGCCGATCGACGAGGCGGTACGGCCGCGCATTGCCGCGGGCCGGGGCATTTCTGCGCGAGATTATCTCACTGCACTGCGAGATCGCGAGGAAGCGAAGCGGCAATTCGCGGTGGCGCTTGCCGATGTCGATGCGTTACTGACGCCGACTACCCAAACCGCGGCCGTCCCGCTCGATGCGGTCGACCAGACGACGACCCCGGCGCATTTCACCCGTTTCGTCAATTTTCTCGATCTCTGCGCTCTGGCAGTGCCTAATGGCTTTACGGCCATAGGCCTGCCGATTTCCCTACAGATCGTCTGCCGTGGTTATGACGAAGCGACCGCCTTGCGCATCGGGTGGGCCTATCAACAGGCGAGCAATTGGCACGAGCGCCGTCCCTCCGATGTCGTTTGAGGATTTTAGAGGCCCAGCCCGAAGCGGCGGCTGAGGAAGTCGAGCACGTCGCCGGCGCACCGGTGGGGGAAGGCATCGCAGATATTGT
>Ga0182032_10000715_pt1 | contig 13989 bp, 12 predicted proteins | sample tim00Cox00000000_FD_125970 | JGI IMG/M metagenome (GOLD analysis project Ga0182032, IMG submission 125970) | Lab enrichment of tropical soil microbial communities from Luquillo Experimental Forest, Puerto Rico - timezero.00C.oxic.00.000.000 | ecosystem: Environmental > Terrestrial > Soil >... | reverse complement strand
TAGATGTAGCCGCGCCGCCGATCCGACAGCCGATTCGCGCCTCGGTTTTTTCGCCGCTGTCCATGTCGGGGCCCTGTCAGGGCCCTCTGACGGCCCGTCGCGGCCCTGCCGAGGTCACGGAGGAGCAATGACGCTCGCGACTGATACGACGACTGAATCTGGCTTGCCGGACATGAAGGTTTCGGTCCGACAAGTATTCGGAATCGATACCGATTTGGAGGTTCCGGCCTATTCCGAACCGGAGGAGCACGTCCCCGAACTCGATCCGGACTACCGGTTCGACCGCCCGACCACGCTTGCCATCCTGGCCGGCTTTGCCCGCAACCGCAGGGTTATCGTCACCGGCTATCACGGCACCGGCAAATCGACTCATATCGAGCAGGTCGCCGCGCGGCTGAATTGGCCCTGCGTGCGCGTCAATCTCGACAGCCATATCAGCCGCGTCGATCTGATCGGCAAGGATGCGATCGTCATTCGCGAGGGCATGCAGGTTACCGAATTCCGCGACGGCATTCTGCCATGGGCGTTGCAGAACAACGTCGCTCTGTGTTTCGACGAGTACGACGCCGGGCGTCCCGACGTCATGTTCGTCATTCAGCGTGTCCTTGAATCTTCGGGTCGCCTGACGCTGCTCGACCAGAACAAGGTGATCAAGCCGCACCCGGCCTTCCGGTTATTTGCTACGGCGAACACAGTGGGTCTCGGCGATACGTCGGGCCTCTATCACGGCACGCAGCAGATCAACCAAGGTCAGATGGACCGTTGGTCAATCGTCACCACGCTTAATTATTTGCCGCACGACAACGAGGTCGAAATCGTATTGGCCAAGGCCAAGCATTACCGCAGCGCCGAAGGCCGCGATATCGTCTCAAAAATGGTTCGGGTCGCCGACCTTACCCGCAATGCATTCATGAACGGTGACATTTCTACCGTGATGAGCCCGCGGACCGTGATCACCTGGGCCGAAAACGCGGAGATATTCAACGATATCGGCTTTGCTTTCCGGCTCACCTTCGTCAACAAATGCGACGAGCTGGAGCGTCCGCTGGTTGCCGAGTTCTACCAGCGCTGCTTCGGGCACGAATTGCCGGAGAGCTCGATCAATGTCGCACTGTCGTAATCGCTGCTCGCGTTAGCTGGCGAGCGAGCCTGAGCCATAGCTTGAGCCATGTCGTCTTGAGCCATGTCGTCTAACATCAAAGCCAAAGGCGCGAGCAAAGAGGCGCCGACCGAGCCGTTTAAGCGCGCGGTAGGCATTTGCCTGCGCGCAATCGCCGGGAAAAATGATCTCGAGGTCAGTTTTGCCGCGGAGCGGCCTGGACTTGCCGGCGGCAAGGCGCGTCTGCCGGAGCCGCCGCGGCGGCTCAATGGACGCGAAGCGGCGATCGTTCGCGGTCACGCCGATGCGATCGCGTTGCGGCTTGCCTGCCACGACGCGGCAGTGCATCGGAAGCTGGCGCCTGGCGGCCAACAGGCGCGCGCCGTGTTCGAAGCAGTCGAACAGGCCCGAGTCGAAGCCATAGGTGCCCGCCGCATGGGCGGCGTGGCCAAGAATCTGGCCGCCATGCTCGACGACCGTTTTCACCGCGGCAAATTCGATGAGATCACCGACCGCGCCGACGCGCCGATTGAGGATGCGTTAGCGATGATGGTCCGCGAGCGGCTGACCGGGCAGACGCCGCCGCCGACCGCGCGCAAACTCGTCGAGCTGTGGCGGCCGCTGATTGAGGAACGCGCCGGCCGCGATCTCGACCGACTTGAGCGCGTGCTCAACGACCAGCGCCGCTTCGGCGATGTCGTCCACGATTTGCTCGATTGCCTCGACATGGGCGAGGACCGTTCGAGCGATTCCGACGAGGAGGAAGGCGAAGAAGGCGAGGATCAAAATCAGAAAGACGAGGCCGGTCAGGACGGCGAAGCTTCCGATGCTGCCGAGACTGAACAAGTCACCGCCGAGGCCGATGCTTCGGCCGACGAATTGCCCGACAGCGCCTCGGAGGCGGTCGATGCGCCCGCCGCCGAGATGGCCGACGAAGCCGAGATGGGAGATTCGGAAACCGCCGCCGAGCCATGGCGGCCGCGACAAGCTCGCAACGAGCCGCGCGGCCCCGATTACCGGCCGTTCACGGCGCGGTTCGATGAAACCGTCGGTGCCGAGGAATTGTGTGAGCCGGAGGAGCTCAACCGGCTACGCGGTTATCTCGACAAGCAGCTTTCGCATCTTCAGGGTGTGGTCGCCCGCCTTGCCAACCGGCTTCAGCGCCTCTTATTGGCGCAGCAAAATCGGGCGTGGGAATTCGATCTGGAGGAAGGCTTGCTCGACCCGGCGCGGCTGTCGCGCGTCATTGTTGATCCGCTGCATCCGCTCTCATTCAAGCGCGAGAAGGATACTGACTTCAGGGATACCGTTGTTACTCTTCTGCTCGACAATTCGGGATCGATGCGCGGGCGACCTATTACAGTCGCTGCCACCTGCGCTGACATCCTGGCGCGCACGCTCGAACGCTGCGGGGTCAAAGTCGAAATACTGGGCTTTACCACGCGAGCGTGGAAGGGCGGTCAATCGCGCGAGTCGTGGCTCGCCGCCGGCAAGCCCGCCAATCCGGGGCGGCTCAACGATTTACGTCATATCATCTACAAGGCGGCCGATGCGCCATGGCGCCGGGCGCGCAAGAATCTCGGCCTGATGATGCGCGAAGGCCTGCTCAAGGAGAATATCGACGGTGAAGCTCTTGACTGGGCGCACAAGCGGCTCTTGGCGCGATCGGAGATCCGCAAAATCCTGATGATGATCTCTGACGGCGCGCCGGTCGACGATTCGACGCTATCGGTCAATCCCGGCAATTATCTCGAGCGCCACCTGCGATGGGTGATTGAAGACATCGAGACACGCTCGCCGGTCGAATTGATCGCCATCGGCATCGGCCATGACGTGACGCGCTACTATCGCCGTGCGGTCACCATCGTGGATGCGGAAGAGCTCGGCGGCGTGATGACCGAAAAGCTTGCCGAGTTGTTCGAGGAGCACCCGGTCCCTGATCGGATTCGTCTGGCGCGACCGCGGCGGTTGAGTGCATAGCACAGGTCAGCCGCGTATTTGCCGCCGCCTCATTGAGCGCAACGAGATTACGATAGTCACGCCGTAGAGTAACAGCAGGGGAGCGGGCGCCGCTAAGCGCTTGCTTGCCGCTTTTTGACGACTTGACGTTTGAGCTCGAGCGCGCGCGGCGACAAATCGGCGTCCTTGGCCGCGAGCGGGAACGCGTCGAGGCCGCCGCGATGGTCGACTGTCTTGAGGGCGTTGGCCGAGACCCGCAAGCGAACCGATCGCCTGAGCGCGTCCGAAAGCATCGTGACGTTGAGCAGATTGGGCAGAAATCGCCGCTTGGTCTTACGGTTGGAATGGCTGACGCGGTGCCCGATCTGGCGGGTCTTGCCGGTCAGCTCGCATCGCCATGCCATGGTCAAAGTCCTTCAAGCCAGTCTCATCAAGCCACCAGTCCCAATAAACCAGTCCGATGACGCGCAGGGCGCCGAACGCCATCGATCTTGGCATCTTGGAATGGGCCGGACCTATAGTGGCGGGGCTCTTAGGGGTCAAGGCGCAGCAAGTGAGCGATTCGGTAGAGGCTGAGTCGGAGCCTAACAAACGTCGTATTCTCGACTGAGAAAATGGGTTATCCCGCACCCCGGATCGAGGACCCCTTTGCAATCCTCAAAGCCGCCGCAACTGCCCGTTCGCCTTCCAGGCGCCGCCGCAGCCGCCGCGGCGTTTTTAGTGTTCGTTGTGGCCTTACCCGTAGCCGCCGCCGCAGGCGATAGCGGCCACCCGACCGGGCACCAGGCGCGGCTTGAGGCTGAATACGTTGTCAGCATTGCAGGCGTACCCATCGGTCGCGGCAATTGGATCATCGGCATATCCGATGAAGCCTATTCGGCCGCGGCGAGCGGCACGACCACCGGCATCGTCCGCTTCTTTACGGCGGGGCGCGGCACTAGTGCGGCGCGCGGCACGTTCAGCGGCGGACAGCCGGTACCGGCGAACTATGGCGCCACGATCAGCTATGACCGTAAAATCGATGAAGTGCGGATGACGCTTACCGGAGGGAACGTCACCGATTACACCGTCGATCCGCCACTGCCGCCCATCCCCGATCGCATCCCGATCACGGACGCCGATCGTCACGGCGTCCTCGATCCGATGACCTCGATGCTGAACCGCGTCGGCGGTAACGGCGACCCGATATCGCCGGAAGCCTGCAATCGCAAAGTGGCGGTGTTCGACGGCCGCGTACGTTACGATCTGCACAGCGAATTCAAGCGCATGGAAGTCGTCAAGGCCGAGCGCGGTTACGAGGGGCCTGCGGTCGTGTGCGCGGTGTATTTCACGCCGATCGCCGGCTACGTGCCGGAGCGGCCGGCGATCAAATATCTCGTCGCGCTGCGTGATGCCGAAGTCTGGCTGGCCCCGATCGCCGGCACCCGCGTGCTGGTGCCATTCCGCTTTTCGATGCCCACGCCGCTGGGAGTTGGATTGCTGCGGGCGACCGAGTTCGTCACAGTCTCCCAGCCTTCGCTGCAATCGCATCCGGTCGCCAAAACGCAATAAACAAGCGTGGTTGGCTGGGTGGCCGGCTTGCGACCGAGGGTAAAGGGTCCCCGTTATCCACAACGTATTGGCTCTTGACTCGTCACAGAATCATGATCGCGCGGCGAAGTGCCGTTTCGGCCGCCGGGGCAAGCGGTCACGCTGGCCGTTTCCACCCGATCTGGTATGCAATGCGGGCGGCCACGCCATATCTCGCAGTGAACGAAGTCGAACGGCCGCCGAGTCGCCGATTCGGCCGCGATTTGTTCCAGACTCGTTCCACATGTTAAGCACAGGGCTTTCCAGCGCCGCCTTGTGATAGAGAGACACTTCCTCTGTCGCGCCATTTGTCGCGTCACCTGAGCCGGGCCCGTAATGTCGATTTCGTTTTCGCCTAGCGCCGACCGCGAGATTCGGGCTCGCGGCGCCGGTGTCACCGCGGTGCTTGGCCCCACCAATACCGGCAAGACTCATTTGGCGATCGAGCGGATGCTGGCGCATTCCTCGGGCATTATAGGCCTGCCGCTGCGGCTGCTCGCGCGCGAGGTTTACAACCGCGCCGTCGAGCGCGTCGGCGCCGAGGCGGTGGCCCTCGTCACCGGCGAAGAGAAAATCAAGCCGCCCAATCCGCGATTCTGGGTCGCCACCGTGGAGGCGATGCCGCGCGAGCTCGATGTCGCTTTTTTGGCGATTGACGAGATTCAGCTCGCAGCGGATTTCGAGCGCGGTCACGTCTTCACCGATCGCATGCTCCGCCGCCGCGGTCGCGAGGAAACGCTCGTGCTCGGCGCCGCCACCATGCGGCCGATCGTCGAACGGCTACTGCCGGGCGCCAGCATTGTCAGCCGGCCGCGATTGTCGCGGCTTACTTTCGCCGGCGAAAAAAAGCTTACGCGATTGCCCCGGCGTTCCGCGATCGTCGCGTTTTCGGCCGAAGAGGTTTACGCGATCGCAGAACTAATCCGTCGGCAACGCGGCGGGGCGGCGGTTGTGCTCGGCGCGCTGTCGCCGCGCACGCGCAACGCGCAGGTCGATCTCTACCAATCGGGGCAAGTCGACTATCTGGTGGCGACAGACGCCATCGGCATGGGGCTGAACCTCGATGTCGACCATGTCGCTTTCGCCTCCGACCGCAAATTCGACGGCTATCAGTTCCGTAAGCTCAATCCGTCCGAGCTCGCGCAGATTGCCGGACGTGCCGGTCGTGCCACTCGCGACGGTACCTTCGGCACCAGCGGGCGCTGCCCGCCGTTTGAGACCGAACTGGTGCAGGCACTGGAATCGCACAGTTTTGAGCCGGTGAAATTCGTCCAATGGCGTAATTCCGACCTCGATTTTTCGTCGATCGGCGCCTTGCAGGCGACACTTGGGGCACCGCCGAGCGAGAGCGCGTTGGCGCGCGCGCCGGTGGCGGAAGACATTCTGGTGCTCGATCATGCGGCGCGCGAAGACAACGTGCGAGCGCTGACGCGCACGAGCGGCGACGTCGAGCGGCTGTGGGACGTTTGTCAGCTCCCCGATTACCGCAAGATTGCGCCGGCCAATCACGCCGAACTGGTCGTGACGCTCTACGGCTTCCTGCAGCGTGACGGCGCCATCAAGACCGACTGGTTCGCGCATCAAGTCGCCTTGGCCGATCGCACCGACGGCGACATCGATACGTTGTCCACCCGTATTGCCCATATCCGCACGTGGACTTTTGCGGCGAACCGTCCCGATTGGCTGAGTGATCCCGAGCATTGGCAAGGGGTGACGCGCGCGGTCGAGGACCGGCTGTCGGACGCTCTGCATGAGCGCTTGACCGAGCGCTTCGTTGACCGCCGGACCAGCGTCTTGATGCGGCGGCTGCGCGAGAACACCGCACTCGAGCCAGACTTCAACAAGACCGGCGAGGTCGTCGTCGAGGGGCATCCCATCGGCCGGCTCGACGGCTTCGTCTTTGTCGCGGACGCGGCTTCGGGCGGTTCGGAGGCCAAAGCGCTACAAAACGCGGCGCAAAAAGCGCTTGCGGGCGAGATTGCCGCGCGCGCTGCGCGCCTGTCGGAGGCGGCAGACAACCAATTCGTGCTTGCCGTTGACGGCACGCTGCGATGGGTCGGCGCTGCGGTCGGCAAGCTCGTCGCTTGTGAAGAAATCCTGCGGCCGCGGATCCGCATTATCGCCGACGAACATCTCACCGGCGCTCCGCGCGACGCCGTCGAGACACGGCTCAATGCCTGGCTCAAGTCACACATCGAAAAGCTGCTCGGCCCGCTCGCCGAACTTGCCGCGGCAACTGATATCACCGGCATCGCGCGCGGCGTCGCGTTTCAATTGGTGGAGGCGCTCGGGGTGCTCGAGCGGACGCGCGTTGCGGAGGAGGTGAAAGCCCTCGATCAGCCGGCGCGCGCCAGTCTGCGCAAATACGGTGTGCGGTTTGGTGCCTACCACGTCTATGTTCCGGCGCTGCTGAAGCCTGCGCCGCGGGCACTCGCCGCCCAATTGTGGGCGCTGCGCAATGATCGGACCGAAAGCAAAGTTGTCGACGACATCCTGCAGCTCGCGGCTAGCGGCCGCACTTCGATGGCGACTGATCCGACGATCGATGCAGCGCTTTATCGTACGGCTGGTTATCGCGCTTGCGGCGCGCGGGCCGTGCGGGTCGACATTCTCGAGCGGTTGGCGGACCTCATTCGTCCTGCGCTCGCCTGGCGGGAAGGCACATCGCCAGGCGCGAAGCCAGGGGCCGCGATTGCCGGAGGCGGCTTCATCGTAGGTAATCCGATGACCTCCTTGACCGGCGCGTCTGGCGAGGAGTTTGCATCCATCCTGCGCGCACTTGGCTATCGAATGGAACGGCGTCCCAAACCACCAGAAGAGTCACGCGAAAAGCCGGCCACGTCGGCAGCAATTGACAATGCTGGCGCTGACACCACGTCCGAGGCCGGCGAGGCATCTGAGCTCGTGGTGGCGGCGGAACCGATGCAGATTGCGCCAGAAGTCGCCTCGGCCACCGACCAGGCGGCACCAAGCCCCGTCGGCGACATAGCGCCGCCCCAAGAGCCGGAAATGATCGAAGTCTGGCGCCCGAGCCGCGCCGATGGCCGATGGCGCGGCCGATCACGCCAGCAGACCAGAACCAGGCGAACCCAAAAACAGCCCGCTGCGGCGCAACCTGCCGAACAGGCCGACACGACAGCGCTGCGAGCCGGTTCTCCGCCCGAGGCGACCGAGCCGCCCGGTGGAAGCAGCGTTCAGACGAGACCACGACAGCATGGCCGCAAGCGCCACAAACCGGAACACCGCGCCGACCGTGCGCAGCATGATCGGCCAGCGTCCAAGCGTTTCGAGCGCAGAGAGAAATTGCCGGATCCCAATTCGCCCTTCGCCAAGCTCGCCGGCTTGAAGGCGCAGCTTGAGGCCGATGCCAAGGAGCGCCCAAAGGAGTGCCGCTAAGTGGCGAATGACGTCGAGCGCCAGCGCATCGATCGCTGGTTATGGCATGCTCGTCTGGTGCGCACGCGCGGCGCGGCGGCCGCGCTCGCGGGATCAGGCTATGTGCGCGTTAATGGCGCACGCATCAATGCTCCAGGCCGCATGATCCGAGCCGGCGACGTCATCACGATCGCGCTCGATCGGGGGGTGCGCGTCCTCAAGGTGATCGGCTTTGTCGACAGGCGGGGGCCCGCGCCGAGCGCCGCCGCGCTTTATCAGGATGTGCAATGACGCCCGGCTGACAACTGCGAAACGACGCTTCTTGCGTGGCTTGGACCCATGCGATAGGAGCAAGGCCTCAAAAAAGCGTCCCAGAGTGCGGAAATGACCTACATCGTCAACGACAATTGCATCAAATGCAAATACATGGACTGCGTCGAGGTTTGCCCCGTCGATTGTTTTTACGAGGGCGAGAACATGTTGGTCATCCATCCGGACGAGTGCATCGACTGCGGCGTGTGCGAGCCGGAATGCCCGGTTGATGCGATCAAGCCCGATACTGAACCTGGGGCCGAAAAATGGCTCGGGATCAACGCTGAATATGCAAAGGCTTGGCCCAATATCACTACCAAAAAGACCCCCCCTGCAGACGCGAAACAATGGGAAGGGTTGCCCAACAAGTTCGAAGAGCATTTTTCAGCCAGTCCGGGTAGCGGCGACTGATACTCGGCTAGGTTGTCTCCTTAACCTTTGCTGAATATTCCCGCTGCGCCGCGCTCAAGAAAGCTTGAGTAGTGGCTTAAGGCTTTGATTTTTGCGGAAAATGTGATATAGATACACGATGAGAATACCCCGAGGCCTGCTCCCGACCGGGAGCATATTTTTTCGGGGGAGTTTCCGAGGAACGTCAAAAGAGGCGTGAATTCCACGCGATAGCAGTGGCAGAGAAAACTCGTCATCGTCCGAAAAAGAGTGCGACTGGCATGCGCCGGAAGGCAGCGAAGACCCCATCCCGGGCCAGCCGGCGGCCCTCACCATCGACGCGAGCCATGGCCCGCACCAGGGTAAGCGCCGCCAAGCCGGCGCATCGCCGCAAGCCGGAGGCGGAAGGAGCAGCAGCTTTGGGAATGAACGCGAAGAAAACTACTCAACGACAAGGCTTTAAGACCCACGAATTCATCGTTTATCCGGCGCACGGCGTTGGGCAAATCGTCGCGATCGAGGAGCAGGAGGTCGCTGGCGTCCGACTCGAGCTGTTTGTGATCAATTTTGTCAAAGACAAGATGACGCTGCGGGTACCGACCTCGAAGGCGGCCGCCGTGGGAATGCGCAAGCTTGCCGAGACGCCGATGGTCAAGCGCGCTCTTGAAACGCTCAAGGGCCGGGCCCGCATCAAGCGCACCATGTGGTCGCGACGAGCGCAGGAGTACGAGGCCAAGATCAATTCAGGCGACATCGTCGCCATCGCCGAGGTAGTTCGTGATTTGTACCGGTCGGAGACTCAGCCCGAGCAGTCCTATTCCGAACGCCAGCTCTACGAGGCGGCGTTGGATCGGCTGTCGCGTGAAGTGTCGGCGGTGCAGCGCATCACCGAGACCGAAGCAGTGAAAGAAATCGAGGCCGCACTGGCCAAGGGTCCGCGGCGCGGTCCAAAGCCTGACGCCGATGATGAAGCGGTGGTCGAAGAAGAGGCCGCCTAAGGCAAGATCCTGCCTGGCCACAGCAAGCGGCCAGCGAAAAGGCCCGGCAAAAGCCGGGCCTTTTTTTCTGCATCAAAGCACTGCCGGTGCGGGCGAATCGTCCCGGGTTTTCCCGGCTTGTCGTAACATATCGTCGGCAAAATACCCTCGCTTAGCCATAAATTAAGCTTCCTTTGAAAGGAGATAGCACTTGGATGGGGCGGGGGCGTCATCGTGCGAGAGACCAGAGGTTTAAAACCTGTGCGCTCAAAGCAGGGGCGATGGGTTCCGCTGCTTGCCGCCTGCGTACTCGGCTACGTGGTCGGTGCCTGGCACGTCACGGCGCTGCGGAGCACAGGGCACAGCTCAGCCGCAGAAACCATCGCGGTCCGTTTCCCGCAGACATGGAGCGCTACAGCGGCGGCGGTCACGTTAGCCGACATCAGAGGCTCCAGGACTGAGGCCGAACTATTCAGCCCTGTCCCCATGGTGCAGCCCTCCCGGCCGCAAGCCACGGCCGATGCGTCTGCCACTGGACAGCCCTCAGCCGACCCTCGCTTGGTGGCGAGCGCGTCGCTTGAAAATGTGGTCTCTCCGGTTTCTGTGGCAAGCGAAAGCGCAACGCATTCGGCGGTCCGTTCCGCCGCCAAGCCGCCGGCGCGCCCGGTCGCCGCGAGCCGGCCTGGTTACATTCTCAACGATGCGCAAATCGCCGGCATCAAACAACGTCTGCATTTGACGCCGGATCAGGAGCGCATGTGGCCGGCAGTCGAAGCCGCGCTACGCAACATGGCTTATAAGCGAACCCAGCAGGCCGCTGCGCGCGGTGCAACACGCAATGTAGAGGCGGTGGCAGTCGACCCAGAAGCGGTCGAGGGATTAAAATCGGCGGCTGTGCCGCTGATCATGAGCTTTAGCTCCGAGCAAAAAGACGAGGTCCGCAGTCTCGTCCATGTGATGGGCCTCGATCAGCTCGCCGCGCAATTCTAAAACGCGGCCTCTCCATCCATTGCAATATTGTGCGCGTCGGCGCAAAGCGAGCCGTTGGACCGGATTAGCCTATTCGACTACGATCTTCACTTCGCTGCCGGGTTTCAGGCGGTCGCCGGACTCGAGCCCGTTGAGCGCACGGAAACGGTCGAGCGCGCGATCGGCAAGCGCCATTCGGCCCGCCAGCTTTTCAACAGTATCTCCGGGCGCGACCGTAACGATGCGCAACCGCAGCGGCTTTGCCTGTTCGGTTTCGGCGATGCTCATGCGGCGGAAGCTGCCGATCGATTCGCGAAAAGCGCGATCGGTATCGCCAGTATGATGTTTGGCGGCAAAAATGAAACGGTACACGTCACTGCCGAAGCGGATCGCATAAAGACGAAAATCCCACTGATCGCCTTTCGCAGCGGCAGTAGCAGCAGTGAAGCCATTGATAGTGGTCTCTTCCACGCTGGCAGGATCGATGTTTTCGATCCAGCCGGAGATCAGATAAGCAGGGAGCGTCTGCTCGGCCGGTACCCGGACGACGTCGAGCCGCAATGCTTCGCTACCGCCGCGCTTTATTCCGAGCACGGCCTGGGCGGTGTTATCGAGCGCAAAGCCCTCCGGCGCGGTGAAGGTGAAACCCAGTTTCGGGTGCAGGAATCGGCGGCCGCGCACAAAGCCTCCGCCGGGATCCTCGCCATAGACAATGCCGTTGATGTCCGAAAGATAGGCCGCCTTGGCCTGCGCGAAGTTCTGGCCAGTCTCGGCCGGCGCGCGGTATTGGCGCGCCGTGGCGATGGCATTGGTGATGCGTTCGGGCGTCGCTGGATGCGATGACAAAAAGTCGGCCGCGCCGGGATTGATCGCGCCGCTTGGCTCCGGCTTAAGATGCGAATTGTGCTCCATCGCGGTGAGGAAGCGCACCGCGCCGTAAGGGTCATAGCCGGCCCGCGCGGCAACCGCGACGCCGATCGCGTCGGCTTCGAATTCCTGCGAGCGCGAAAAGCTTGCCAGCGCCAGTTTAGATTTGGCCAGCGCTAGCGCACCAGCGGCCGGATCGCTGACGACGTCCGAGACGACGCGGCTGACGAGGTCGGCTTCACGCGCATGTTCCTCGCGCAGTTCGGCATGCCGGGCGAGGACATGGCCCATTTCGTGCGCCAACACCGAGGCCAGCTCGGAATCGTCATTGGCCAGAGCGATAAGCCCGCGGGTCACGTACAGCTGACCGGTCGGGAGCGCAAAGGCGTTGACCGATTGCGAGTTGAGCACCGTGACTTTGTAGTGCAGGTCGGGCTGTTCCGACGACGCGACGAGACGTTCCACCGTCTTCTCTATCAAGCTTTGCAAGCGCGGCTCGTTGTAGACACCCCCATAGGCCGCCAGGATGCGTTGATGCTCGCGCAGCACTTCCGGTGCCATCGGCGCCTCGGCGCTTTTTGCCGGGAGCGAAGCAGTGGCCTGTGGGCCGAGCGTTGAGGGCGAAGCGGTGCAGGCAGCAAGGAGCAGCGCGCCAAGGGCGAGCGCGCCAAAAGGCGCTGCCGCCCTGCCGCGTCGGCAGCCTAGATAGTCCAACCGTCCCCGTCTCAGCACGTCACCGATCGATCAGTCCCCGATCTCGATCTGCTCCGGGCGCTCAGCCTCGATCCAGGCGCGGTCATCGCCGCGTTGCTCGATCCAGCCCCGAACCCGGACGCTGCGGCCAGCCAGAGCCTCCAAATCAGGACCCGCCGCCGCGAAAGTGCGCTCCTTTCGTTTCAGGATCGTAACCGTAATATCACCCGACCGCCGCCGCCCGAAATTGACAAAGATTCTAGGCCCGCTTTCCCGTACGGATGCAATTTTGCCCTCGACCAGCGCGAATTGGCCTTGATGCGCCAGCACGTTCCCAGGCAACTCGGCGTTGAGCACCTCATAATACGGATCGGCCCATAGGCCAAGCTTGTCCGCGCAGGCCGACTTTTCCCGGCTGAGCAGGTCGTCCGAGCACGGCCGAACCACGCGGTCGCCGACCCGGGCAAATCCTTCGGCGACGAGCTCTCCTTGTAAGAGGAACTAATCACCATCGCGTATGACATAGGCATAGGCGAGAGGGCGTCCGTAGCGATCCGAGCCAGCTTCGCATTGTCGCAGCGCGACCTCATCGCCCCCGGCGAGCGCATCCAGAGCCGCCGCGGCGGCGCGCCCTTGCGATGGAGCGCTGCCTTGCGGGGACGACGCCATCGTCGGCACTTCGATCGCGGCCAGACGGACTTCGCGTCCATCCCCGAGCACGAAAGTGCGGCCGTCGAGGATCTTGCGAACAACACCACGGGCGATCTCCCCACCGCGGCAGAGGTGCGCGGTTTGGATATCAACCTGTTGTTCCTCGGTGCTAGCCGGCGCTCGACCGCAGACAGCCTCAAGAACAGTGATGAATGCCGCTGATGAATGCCGCTGCCAAGCACGCGTCCCGCCAACCCACCATGCCGCTACCCCGCCAGCCTAAGCCAAAGGCCGGAATACGGCGTTCCTGCGGCGGTGCCATGTCCCCGATGCGAATGTATTTGCGGGATTCGCGAGGGGCCGCGGTTCTCCAGGTGCCTTGGCGAATCGGCTGTGCCCCGCTAACGCTCGGCTGATGCTGTACTATTTGACCAGCCAATCGATCTGGCTTTCCGGCATAATAATTATCGGTGGCGGAACGCTGCTGTCGATGCTTGGACCGCTTTTGGTCCGCCACTACGTCGCCCTCGACCGATTGACGATCAACAATGAGATCGCCGGCTTTAAGTTCGCAACAGTGGGCGTGTTGTACGCCGTGCTTCTCGCCTTCGTCATCATTGGTGTCTGGGAAAAGTTGTCCGACGCGGCGGTCAAAGTAGTGAACGAGGCGGCTGCAGCGGAGAACATCTGTCGGCTGTCGCAGGGACTTGGCGATGTCAATGGCGGCGACTTGCGCAAGACCGTCGCCAGCTACCTGAAAGCGGCAATAGAGGACGACTGGCCGGCAATGAGCCGTTGCGAGCCCGGCGCTCAAGGCGCTAAACAGGCTCTCGACGCAATCTATCGCATGCCCTCGGTCGTCAACGACGAGCGTAATCGCGCAATCGTTGGGGACATTTTCCGTCAGCTCGATCGCTTGACCGAGTCGCGCCGCTCGCGATTGATCGCTGCCGAAGGCGGCGTACCCGACGTCATCTGGCTGGTGTTGCTCGGCGGAGCGGTGGTGACGATCGCCTTCACCTTCTTCTTCGGCATGGAAAGTCTTCAGGCGCAGACCGGTCGTGGTGGCGATCGACCGGCCGTTCGACGAGGTCCGCTAGCCGACCTCGTCGTTAAGGACGTGACGTC
>Ga0182032_10000702_pt1 | contig 14065 bp, 10 predicted proteins | sample tim00Cox00000000_FD_125970 | JGI IMG/M metagenome (GOLD analysis project Ga0182032, IMG submission 125970) | Lab enrichment of tropical soil microbial communities from Luquillo Experimental Forest, Puerto Rico - timezero.00C.oxic.00.000.000 | ecosystem: Environmental > Terrestrial > Soil >... | reverse complement strand
CTGACCAAGCGGTTTCCCGGCCTCGCGCGCCACGTCCGCGACGACAGCGGGCAAATCCGCCAATTCCTCAATATTTATCTCAATGAGGAAGACATCCGCTTCCTCGGCGGAGAATCCTGTGCTCTGCGGGAAGGCGACCGTGTGCTGCTCGTGCCCTCGATCGCAGGCGGTTCCGAGGGCTGCTAGTTTTCTCTTCCGCGAGGTCCCGCGCATCTACCCCGAACATCGCCGAGCCTCCGATTCCGGGAACATTTTGGAGGGGGGCTTCGTTCTATCTTGTGACGGCGGAAGGAGTGCGTCCATGCGTAAAGCCAGCTGCTTCCTTTCCTTGCTATCCCTGGCGGTTCTCGCGACTCCGCCGCTTACGGCCCAATCCAAGAAGATGGAGGCGACAGACCTCCCAGAGCACCCCTTTCAGGTGGACTATCCGTCCGGCCGCCAACTGAGCCTTCTCTTGCGATCCGGCGACGTCCGCGTGGTGGGCAAAGGGGACAACCGGATTTCGGTCCGCCTGGACGCCCGTGACAGGGAGAGGGCCCGAGAAGTCAAAGTATTCTTCGAGCGGTTCGCCGACTCAGCCGAACTGCGGGTGTCGGGCGGTCCCAAAAACAACCTTCAAATCATCGTCGAAGTGCCAAAAAACACAGGGCTCTTTGTCCGCATGCCCGCCGGCCAACTGGAAATCAGCGATATCACCGGAGACAAAGATGTACAGCTACACGCCGGTGAATTGATTCTTCACGTGGGCGACCCGGCCGATTATGCCCACGTGGATGCATCGGTGACCAGCGGCGGACTGGAGGCGCAGCCCTTTCACGAGGACCACGGCGGACTGTTTCGCTCTTTCGAGAAGAGCGGAAACGGCAGGTACCGGCTGCATGCTCATGTAGGCGCCGGCGACCTGACGCTACGTTGAGTGTTTCACCCTATCTTTTCAGTGGGTCACCGCAACCTTTTGAGCTAGGAAGTGTTTGTGTAAGTATGAGGCTTCGCCTGCTCATCTACGCTGTCGCTTCGCTGGTGTTGCTGGCCTTTTACGCGCCGACGCGAGCGATTGCGTCCCTCTTCTCTGACTGGCAAGACATTTAGATTCCTTCGTCGCAAACCCGCTCGCTTACCAAGAGTGGGCGGTGCCCCGGCCCCCACTATGGCGCTAAATCCGCGGGGTTTCCCAACGCCGCGTGTCCGCAGAACGGAATAGGGCTTCGATGACTGCCATGTTGGCAACGGCGTCTTCCAGGGGCACGGGAACTTCCGTGCCTTCACGGATGGCCTTCGAGAAGGCATCGCCTTGAATGGTGTATTGGTCGTTAGTCGGAATGGCTTCGACGGTGATGCCGCTTCCCAATACGTCCTTGCCATTGTCGATCAGAATCTCGCACGGACGGTCGTTCGGCGCATTGAAAGGAATCTTGATTTCAATGCGTCCTTCGGTTCCCAGGAATTGCATGCGCTGATAAGGAACAATTTGCGTGCTGCAGGTGAATACGGAATGTCCCGAGGGAAACTCCATCATTGCCGAACTCAGGCGGTCCGTGCCAAATTCCGGATCGGTCTCGAGCATCGCAACCACGCGCGAAGGCTCTGCTCCGAAGACCCAGCGCGAGATCGTAATCGGATAGCAGCCGATGTCCAGCAAGCCTCCGCCGCCCCATTCCGCCACATTGCGCACATTTTTGGGATCGCGGTTGAAGTAGCTGAATGCAGCAATCGTCGAGCGCAGCTTTCCGACAACGCCCTGGCTAATGAGATCCCGCACTCGCAACCATTGGGGATGCGTCTTGACCATGAAGGCTTCGCCGATCTTCACCCCGCAGCGGTCCCGCGCCCGAAGCAAGCTCTTGGCTTCGCGGACGGTCAAGCTGATAGGCTTCTCGCAGAGGACATGCTTCCCCGCCTCGGCGGCTTGGATGGACCAAGGCACGTGCAAATGATTGGGTAGCGGGTTGTAAATAGCCTCAATCTCAGGGTCGGCGAGGAGTTCTTCATAGGAACCACAAGCTTTTGCAATGTCGAGCTTGGTTGCCGCGTCGTGCGCTTTGCGCGGATCACGCGAGGCGATGGCGGCGATTTCACTCCAGTTGCCTTTCTGCATTGCCGGAATCACTTTCTTCACCGCGATTCCGGCCACCCCCAGCACACCCCACTTCACTTTTTGTCGATTCATCCTATTTCCTCGGCTCTGCGTTATTGGCTTCGACTGGTTGCGTAGGGGCTTGCCGCGCGATATCGCTTTTCGAATTCTTCTTTGGTGCACACGGTTCGCAGGTCCGTCACGCGGTCGATGCACAGGATTCCATCGAGGTGATCGATTTCATGCTGGAGCAACTCGGAAAGGTTTCGCAACTCGCTGGCTCGAAGCGCGCGCGTTTTGCCCTGCAAGTCCTGGTAGCGCACGGTGATGTCGCGGTGGCGTTCGACTTGCATGAAGATGGACAGAAAACTGAGGCAGGCATCCCAAACGACGATGCGTTCGTCGCTCTGCGCGATAATTTGCGGATTCACCAGCGGCCACGGGTCCTCGCCCGGCAGGCGCAGGAAGATCACACGCCGCGAAACACCAATCTGAGGAGCGGCGATGCCCCGGCCATAGCCGGTGGTCTTACGCCAGTACGCCAGCGTATCGGAAAGATCTTCGACGAGCGCGCGGATCTCGCTAGCCGAAGCATCCTTCACCTCTTCGCACTTCTCGCGCAAAACGGGATCGCCCAATTGTCGCACCGTGCGGACCGCCATTGGCTCCTGCCTCCTGCGCTCTGACGATACCGCGAATCTTGACCTGCGAAAAGGCGCATCCTTTGGTATGATCTGGCCTGCGTCGCTCATGGGACGGCTGACGCGGCAGAACCTCCAAGGAGGAAAAACGAATGCGAAGAGGTCTTTGGGTCCCGGTATTCGGGATGATCGTTCTCGGCGGACTTGCCTCGCTCGACCGGGTTTGGGGACAAGAGAAAAAGGAAGCCATGCCCGAACCGACGGTCAAAGTCGGCGACATGGCCCCGGACTTTACCCTGAGGGACACGCACGGGAAGCAAGTGTCGCTGCATGATTTCCGCGGGAAGAAAAGCGTGGCGCTGGCGTTTTATATTTTCGCTTTTACCGGTGGTTGAACGAAGCAAATGCAGAACTTCCAGCAGAACCTGGCAAAGCTGGAAGCTGCAGACACCCAAGTATTGGGTGTGAGCATGGACAGCATGTTCAGCAATAACGCCTGGGCGGAAAAAATCGGTGTAACCTTCCCGCTGTTGAGCGATTGGGGCGGCGAAGTCACCAAGGAATACGGGCTTTACAATCCCCAATACAAAGCGGCGCGTCGCGTCAACTATCTGATCGACAAGGAAGGCAAAGTCGTCGAGATGCAACTCGACAACGAGGCCATCGATCCCACGAAGATTGTCACGTTGTGCGAGCGCCGAAAGACTTCGGGCGATTAGCGCCGCACCGTCCAGCCAAAACTCCATCCGGAAGCTCAACGGCCGAACCGTCAGGCATGGTGGGGGGGAGCACGTCCCTACGATTTGCACGCTAATAAGGGAGTGCTAGAATTCCGGAGTGAACCGCCATGCCACCAAAAACCCTTTATCAAAAGATTTGGGATAAGCACGTTGTCTGGGAAGAGCCTGGGAAGCCTGCACTCATTTATATTGATCGCCACTTGATCCATGAGGGCACGTCGCCGCAAGCCTTCGCGGGTCTGCGCTCGGAGGGCCGCCAGGTGCGCCGGCCCGACCTCACATTCGCGGTGATGGATCACTCCGTGCCGACCACGGACCGCACTCTGCCCATCCTGGACAACGACGCCAAGCTACAGTTCGACGCGCTCGAGAAGAATTGCCGCGAATTTGGCGTGCGGCTCTTCGACATGAACAGCCGTAACCAGGGCATCGTGCACATCATCGGGCCGGAGCTGGGCATCACGCAGCCGGGACAAACGATTGTCTGCGGCGACAGCCATACTTCGACGCACGGCGCGTTCGGCACGCTGGCTTTTGGGATCGGCACAAGCGAGGTCGAGCACGTGCTCGCCACCGAGTGCCTGGTCCAGGCGCGCTCGAAAACACTCCATATCCTCGTTCGCGGCAAGAGGCCGAAGGGTGTCACTGCGAAGGACATTATTCTCGCGATTATCGGGAAGATCGGGATTGGCGGCGGCACGGGCCACGTCGCGGAATACGCTGGTGAAGCCATTCGTGCGCTCTCCATGGACGGCCGCATGACCGTTTGCAACATGAGCATCGAAGGCGGCGCGCGCGCCGGCATGGTGGCGCCCGATGACACCACGTTCGCGTATCTTGAAGGGCGGCCGTTTGTGCCTCGCGGCAAAGCATTTCAGGAAGCCGTCGAGCGTTGGAAACCGCTGCGCACCGACGATGGCGCGAAATTTGACATGACCGTCGAGCTCGAAGCCGAAAGAATCGCTCCGCAGGTCACCTGGGGCACGAATCCCGGCATGGTTACAAGTGTGACGGCCCGTGTTCCCGACCCGCACGAATTCAAGGATCCCAACGACCAAAAAGCGACGGAAAGCGCATTGAAGTATATGGGGCTGAAGCCCGGCACGCCGATTGTGGACATTCCCGTGGACCGTGTGTTCATCGGCTCCTGCACGAATTCGCGGCTCGACGACTTGCGCGCCGCTGCGCATCTAGTTGCGGGAAAGCGTGTGGCGAAAAACATCAAGCAGGCGCTGATTGTGCCGGGCTCGCGCGGCATCAAGTCCCAGGCGGAAAAAGAAGGGCTCGACAAGATTTTCACGGCGGCGGGATTCGAATGGCGTGACGCCGGCTGCAGTATGTGCATCGGCATGAACGCGGACGTTTTGCCGCCGCACGAGCGCAGCGCCAGCACGTCGAACCGCAATTTCGAAGGCCGCCAGGGCAAAGACAGCCGGACGCATCTTGTCAGCCCGGTGATGGCTGCGGCCGCGGCGATTGCGGGACATTTCGTCGACGTTCGTGAATTCGACGTGGCCCACGTGGAGTAGATGATGAACGAGTTGACGGTATTGTGGTTCACCTCTGGGGGCTCGTGACTTGGCATTTCAGCTGTGATGTTCGAGAACAAAAACATTAGAGCCGGTGACGCACAACATTGAGGGATTAGCATGCAACCATTCACTACGCATACGGGCATGGTCGCGCCGCTCGATCGCGTCAACGTGGACACCGACCAGATGGTGCCGAAGCAGTTCCTGAAGGCGCTGACGCGCGAAGGCTTTGGCCGCATCCTCTTTTACGATTGGCGCTATCTTCCCGGTGAAACGCCGAATCCGGAGTTCGTGCTGAATTTCCCGCGATATCACGGCGCATCGGTGCTCCTCGCGCGCGCCAACTTCGGCTGCGGCTCGAGCCGCGAACACGCGCCCTGGGGCGTCAAGGACTACGGCTTTCGTGTCATCATCGCACCCAGCTATGCGGACATTTTCTACAACAATTGCTTCAAGAACGGAATTCTTCCCGCCACGTTGTCCGAAGAGCAAGTCGAGGAACTCTTCCAACGTACGGAAAAGGAAGAAGGCTATTCGCTGACCGTGAATTTGCTAAACCAGACCATTGCCGACAAGCATGGCCTGATGTTCAAATTTGAAATCGCCCCGGCGCGCAAGGAAGTTTTGCTGAAAGGTCTCGACGACATCGGCACGACCATGCAGCACGCCGCTGCCATCGACACCTACGAGAAGGCGCACACTGCCACCGCCACGATGTACGAGCCTGTTGACGTGAAGTACTACTCGAACGGCCGTTAAACCGAAGTTCCACCAGTAGGAAAGGGCTAATTCGAAGCTAATCTGTTGCTGGTTCGCCGTTTGGGTGAATTGTGCGGGCGCGCGTATGTTCTCATGTAATATTTAGCGTTGTTCTTGACAACACGATTGTGATGTGTTTATGCGTTCGCATGTATATCGCCACCGTCCCCAACCGCAACTCCCCGCCCGCCGTCCTCCTCCGCGAGGGCTGGCGCGAAGGCAACAAAACCCGCCAGCGCACCTTGGCCAATCTCTCCGATTGGCCCAAAGAGAAAATCGAAACGTTCCGCCGCCTGCTGCGCGATGAGCCTCTGGTTTCGCCGCACGACCTGTTCGCCACGCAAAAATCTCTGCCGCACGGCCATGTCCAAGCGGTTCTGGAAATGATCGGGAAGCTCGGGCTCGATCGCCTGATTTCGGCCCAGCGCTGCCGCGAACGAGATCTGGTGGTGGCCATGATCGTTCAGCGATTGATCGCTGCCTGCTCGAAACTGGCGACCACGCGCGAGTGGCACACGACCACGCTGGCCGAAGAATTGGGAGTGGCCGAGGCCACGGAGAATGATCTGTACGAAGCCATGGATTGGCTTTTCGCGCGCCAAGAGCGCATCGAGAAGAAGCTCGCCGCTCGTCATCTGCGTGAGGGGGATTGGTGCTGTATGACGTGTCCAGCAGTTTCTACGAGGGGCGCACTTGTCCGCTGGCACAATTCGGACACGATCGGGATGGGAAGAACGGTCTGCCCATCATCGTCTACGGGGGTGATGACGAATGGCGAAGGATGTCCCGTGGCGGTGAGTGTCTATGCCGGGAACACGGGAGACGAGAAAGCGCACGCCTCGACCGCCACCAGGTACGACCCCGTCGACGTGAAGTACTACACCAACGGCCGGTGACGCTTTCCAGGTCACGCCGCCTCGGCTTCCACGACAGGGCCTTGGCGCGCGTCGCCGAATGGTTGTAGTGGCGCCCTGCTGGTCGCAGATCAAAAATCGCGAGGGCCCTTGCGAGCCCTCGCGAAATGGAATTGGTAGTGGTTAGTGAATTACCAGTCGATGGTCACGCCGAACTGGAACCGGCGGGCATTGTTGCCCTGAACGTTTCCATTCAAGTTTCCGCAATCCGACGACCCTATCACACCCCAGCTGCCTGGGGTGGCGGCGTTGAAGCAGGGCTCATTCGGCTGCATGTGATTGAGCACGTTGGTGGAATCAAAGTGAAGAGTACCGCTGAACCGCTCCGTAATTCTGAGCTTCTTGCTGAGGCCGAGATCCAGGTTCCAAAACGGAAAGCCGCGGACCGGAAAGGCTCCAGCTTGTCCATCCAAACCAAGGACGGGGTTGCGGACTAGGTCGCTGAATGTCCCGCCGTTGGCTGGGCAGGTGGCGAGGACTGCTGCCTGGCTCAAGATGTTTTGGCCCGACCCGGAGTTGCCGCACCCAGTGGTGGGGTCGCCAGTCACGTTCTGATGGCGGTTAGCGTTGTAACTGAAGTTCCCCACCATATTCTCGTTGGCTCCGATGTAGGCAGTGTTGCACTCGCCCAAGCTTCCACAGTTGCCGTTCGCCGTCTGGAGCTGGACCGGGAAGCCACTGCCGTAGACGAATAGCGGCGAGATATTCCAGCCGCCGAGTATGTGGCCGACTAGGCCTTTTTGGCTGGAGTAGAACGGAGGGGCGTAGTTGAAGAAGAGGTTGAAATTGAATTTTTCGTCGTAGGTCTGCAGACCATACTGGCTATGCAGGTTCCAAGGATCGATGGTGGCAAAGGAGCTGGTAGCCTGGACAGTGTTTCCGGTTCCTAGGGCCTTGGACATGGTGAAGTTGGTCTTCATGGTCAGGCCATGCCACTCTGTCATAGTCAACTGCAGGAAGCCGGCGTTGTAGTTGCCATAGCCGTTGCTAACTGTAGTGATGACGGATGGCGCTTGGCCATTGGCCCCAAAGGGCGTGTTGAGGGGATCGCTGGTGAAGGTCCGGCCGAACGTCCAGAAGCCGGCGTTGGAGACGGCGCCCCAAGCATCGAACGGATCGGATACTCCCATGTTGCCGACACTGTTCGCCACAAACGCGGCGGTGCAGCTTGTAACCCCGGTCGCTAGCCCGCCCCCGGCGCTACCGGTGCAGTACGGCGACTTTGCTCCTCCTAACCCTGCTTCAAAGAATGGCTGGACGGGCAACGAGTTCAGATAGGTGAAATAGGCCGGGTTCGGGCCGCCACCCTGTGACTTTGGTAGTGTGGGCGATGGGACATTGGTGCCGTAGTTTGTCTGCACCATGATGTTTTTCCAGGCATTGGCGAAGGTCTGCCCGCTCAGGGTCATCATATAGGGAACTGCGGTCAGGCTATAGTATTCAATTTCATTAGTCATTTTGCGGCCGATATAGCCGGCCTCGGCAAGAATTTTCGAACCGAACTGGTGTTGGATGGTGAGAGTGAATTCATCTGACTTGTTCGGCCTGAAATTCGCGTCGACGGTTTCGCCCGCTCCAGTGGCGACGTCGTTGACCCCGGGATACCAGGGCTGTGGCAGGCTCTGACTCGGCGGGGGCAGCGGCGCTCTTGTTCCGTCCACACCGACTCGGAAGGTGGTGGTTGGGTCGCCACCGCAGCCGCCCGTTAGATTGGGACCGCCGCAGGTGTCCGGTTGCAGCAAGCCGGGAGTGAGCAGCGGAACCAGAAGGGGATTGACTCCGTTAATCCGGCCAAAGATGCGGGCGTAGCCGCCGCGAACCACGGTGTCCTTCGTGAAGTTCCAGGCGACTCCGACGCGAGGGCTGATTCCGCCGTAGAACGGGTCATAGGGATACTTGGTGTGGTTTACCACGTTGCGGACCGCAGCAAAGCCAACGTCGGGCGCATCGGCGATGCCAGCAAGCGCAAGCTGCTTTTCCTGCTGCAAGAATTGCTCGGCGCGGAAAATGTGGCCCGTTGAATCCACCATGACCGACTGGACGCCTCCCTGGGTCTCGTAGGGGGGCAGTTCGATGGTGTAGCCAATGCCGTAATTCAGGGTGAACGTGGGCTTCATGCGCCAACTGTCGGTCCAATAGAGGCTGTAGGTCGGGAGAATGCTGTGGCCCGTTATCGGTGGGGACGACAAACAGCCGGCTGTGGCAGCGATGCCGGAAATGGCGCAGGAGTGGATGGGGTTGAGGGGCAAGCCAGTCGAGAGCGAGCCCAAGCCTCGTGAGAAAAGGCCCTGGCTGGAATCCACCATGCCTAGAATTTCCGAGTAAAGGTTTCCGTATTTGTTTGTGGACGTGACGCCAGCGGGAACATAACCAGCCATGCTGATGCCGACAGAGTCAAGACCGACCCCGTTTCCCTCCCCGATCAGGTACTGCTGGTAGGTGTTGATGGTTCCCCCGTTGTCGTTGCGCTTGTGGGTGTCGATGTTCCGCAAGTAGCTGCCGCCGAACTGGAACAGATGGCTGCGTTTCGACCAAGAGACGTCGTCGCGCCACATGTAGTCGTGGCCATTCCAATAACGGGTGCGAACGCTCTGATTATTGGTGTTGTATGGAATGAATACGTTGTTGGAGTTCTCGCCGCCGACTTCGAGTGCTGCCGGATATCCGGCAACGTTCGGCACGCCGCTGGGACTCGCATAGGCCCACCAGTTCCGCGTATAGCTGAAGTGGAAGCTGTTGGTAACGCTCGGCGTAATGTCCTTTGTCAGGCCAGCGGTATAGAGCCAAGTATTCTGCGGCTTCTGACGAATGGCTGAGTACTGGCCCTTCGTGTCCCCAGGGAAGAATCCACCGACATCCCACTGGTTGCTGACCGTGTTGGTCAACTTATAATAGTGGTAAGTGCCGTTGAAGTGCCAGCCTTTGGGGAAATCGTGGTCGATCCGCGCCACCCCGAAGTTACTGCTCTCCGGAATAGCGATGGAGCCCGTATACCCGCAATAGTTTAAACCGTCGCCCTTGCTGCAGTCGTTGGGGGAAGGCAGATAAGTGTTCCAGAGCGTGACGACGGGGTTCAGCGTTCCGGTTGGCTGGCCATTCTCTGTTGTGCCAAGAAGGCGCGGGTCGCATAGGCTGTTAGGGTTGCTCGCGGTAGGGGCAACGGGGCATGCCGTCGGCTGAATGGTTTGGCCCGTGGTGGTGATCTTGCAACGTGAAGTTACCGCTGCTCCACACCCAGGGTCAACCACAGGGAACGGATTCAAGTTGATCGTCTGTCCGTTGAGGTGGATAAGGCCCGCGCGCATAGACGGTAGCGGCATGGTTCTAGCGAACGTTACGGCCTGCGGGTAGCGGAAACCTTCGTAGAGGCCGAACATATACCAGTCTCCTCCGAGAAAGGTGGAGTGGGGAATTTTCCCACCAGCATCCGCGCCGAAGCGGCTAAAATGCGAGCTGACAATGGGTTTTTTTATAAGATTATTGTCCCAGGTATTGGCGCCGCCGAAAGTGCTGGATTGATAGTATTCGTAAACACTGCCATGCAAGGTGTTCGTGCCGCGCTTGGTCGCTATTTCCACCTGGCTGCCGGCGCCGCCGGTGAAGTCGGCAGTCTGGTTTGCCGTGGAAACCTTGAACTCTTCAACGCTGGCCACCGGGAGGGGAATAACGGCCGAGGGCGTCTGGTTGAAGCCGGCGCTGTGCATGGCGCCTGATCCTCCCGCGGTGTCAGAACCAAAGCCCGCGATATAAGTGTTGTTGTCTCCACTCATATCGTCGGTGGCAAAGCCGCCGTCAACCAAGAAGGAGTTTTGGTCCGAGGCCGCGCCGCCGACGTTGCCATTGATGTTCTGGCCGGGCTGAAGGACGGCCAGCGTCGAAGCGTCTCGGCTGGTGTTAGGCAGGTTAACCAGCGTGGTGCCGCTGAGAGTCGCACCAACCGTCGCGTCCATGGTTTGCAGTTCGGCTCCCACCGTCACGGTAACCTCGACCGTCTGCGAAACAGAGCCGATCTCGAGTACGGCGTTTACACTTAACTGGCGACCGATTTCTACGACTTGGTTCGTGACGACAGTGGTTTTGAAGCCCTGCTTCGAGACCTTTATGTTAAAGGTGCCTGGATTGACGTACGGAATAACGTAAGCCCCGGTGTCGCTGGTCGTGACATTTCGAGCGCTCGCTGTAGCCGCGTCAATCAGGGACACAGTTGCGCCGGGGACAGCAGCTCCAGAGGTATCGGTCACCGTCCCGGAGACCGTGCCAGTCGCCGATGCCTGACCCATAGTCGATGGGGAGCCTATACAAATTACAGCAAACAGACAAAACACCGCTAGAACCAGTCGCTGATTAAGCATGCGAACTACCTCCTGGATGGGCCGGGCAGGCCCAGTGAACTTGCAGAGCGTTACTGGAGACGCATTTGGAAGAATCGGATTCACAACCCCTACCACAGGGACTCTGTCGCTGGCTGAGGCACAGAGCAAATTCTCTGCCAAGGCGATCGAGCTAAATAACTTCTAAGCCATCCGTTAGTTACACCAAAATCCCAAATAAATCCAAGACTCACGCTCTCCGCAAGTCCATACTTTTCTACGGACTTTCATAGAGCTGCGTCGATCCTCGTTGACCGACCTCAACTGACCCGCAGGAACAGCAATGTCCACAACGAGGCAACGGCTTGCAAACAACATCACTCTAGGAGCGGTGTATAGTCCCCCCCGATGGGCTTGTCAATCTAAATATTTATCTAGCCCTTAACAGGAATTTACATTTTCGATGGTCGGGACTCTCAGGGTACTGAGACTTATAGAACGAACGAGGACGCCGAATCATTGGTTGCCTGCTTCAGAGCAACCTCGAAGGTTGCCGAGAAGCTAGTTGCCTTGGTGAACGGTTCGGCCACCAACAACGGTGCGTAGCACGCGGACTTTCGTATACTGCGAAGCCGGAATCTTCGTGAGGTCGGCGGAGAGTACGATGAAATCGGCGTATTCGCCAACCTTGAGCTCGCCCTTCTTCCCTTCCTCGAACTGCGCATACGCGGAGGCTGAGGTGTAGGCGCGGATGCAATCTTCGAGCGAGATTTTCTCTTGAGGCTCCCAGCCGTTTCTTGGACCGCCGTCCGGGCGCTCGCGCGTGACGCAGGCATACAACCCGCGAAACGGGCTGATCGGCTCAACGGGATAGTCGGTTCCGAACGCCAGTCGAACACCGTTCCTCAACATCGTTTTCCAGGCATACGCGCCCTTGATGCGCTCAGGGCCGATGCGGTCCTCAGCCCAGCGCATGTCCGTGGTTTGGTGCGAGGGTTGCATCGAGGCAATTACTTTGAGTTCCTTGAAGCGCTGGAAGTCCGTCGGAGCCACCACCTGGGCGTGCTCGATGCGGTCGCGGCGGTCGCGCGCGCCGTTGGCTTTGATGACTGCGTCGAAAACGTCGAGGGCAATGCGATTGGCACGATCACCGATGGCATGAAAGTTCAGCTGGAAGCCGGCCCGGTCGCGCTCAATGGCCATGGAGCGCAATTTGTCGGGATCGTAGGTGAAAATTCCCGTCGTTGAGGGATCGTCACTGTAGGGTTCGAGCATTGCGGCGGTGCGGGAGCCGAGAGCGCCATCCGTGACGGCTTTGAGCGCGCCAGTCTTGAGCCACGGGTCCGTGGTACCGCCCTGCGCGCGCTTGTCCTGTAAATCATTGAGCGAGTCATTGAAGTGCAGCCATTCGGTGATGCGCGCGGTGAGTTTGCCCTCTTCTTTCAATTGCTGGTAGACCTGAAAATCCTCCCAGGCGGAATTGTCCTGCGCCGACGTGACACCGTTGCGCGCGACATTCGCAAGCACGATTTCAATTCCCCGCCGGCGCTCTTCGACGGAAGGGTCAGGTATTCGCACCCTGACCAGATTCATCGCGGCAGATTCTTTCAGCATTCCCGTGGGGTCACCGAGGCCGTCGTGCTCGATCTCGCCACCTGGCGGATTCGGAGTGGACTTGTCGATTTCCGCCTTCTTCAGCGCCAGCGAACTGGCCACCGCCACGTGGCCGGAGATGTGCGTGAGGATGACAGGGTTATGCGGCGCGACGGCGTCGAGCTGCTGGCGATTTGGGAACCTCTTATCCGGCCAAAGGGTGTGATCCCATCCACTGCCGGTGATCCATTCTCCTTCTTTGTGATGCACAACTGCCTCGGCCAGGCGCTTCTGCATTTCTTCGACGGAAGCGACGCCCCGTAGTTCAACCGCCAGCGCGTCGGCACCCGCGCTGCCCAAGTGCACGTGCGCGTCATTAAAGCCAGGCATTACAAAGAGGCCGTTCAGGCGAACGGTCTCTGCGCCCTCTTGGCTTCCGCCGCAGTCGAGCAGAACATGATCCAACTTTCCAATACAGGTGATTTGCCCATCCGCGACAGCCATGGCTTCGGCCCACGGATTCCCTGGATCGTTGGTGTAAATCCGGGCGTGCGTGTAGAAGACGGTGTGCTTCGGCTTTTCCTGCGCCGCGAGATTCTGGCACAACGGCAGAGCACACAAGACCGCTCTCAACGCAAACCCGACACGGGAACACCCGAGTCGCGTCGCCCCCGCATTCACCGAGATTTCCCCTCTTCGAGCCCAGCGATTCCAAGAAGGGTCAGCAACGCGCGTTTCAAGCCCGCTTCCCGGCCAGCCGCGTCGTACCACTCCTGCAAGGAATGCGCTCCGCCGCCACTTCCGCCCGCGCCAATGGAGATGGCATCGATTCCCTGGGAGAGCGGGATGTTCGCGTCGGTAGAGGACCGTTCCGATCGGGACTGGCTGCCGATGAATTCATCGGCAGCGCGCAACGCCGCGAGCAGCGGTGAGTCCGGCGAAAGCTCGCCCCCCGGCCTGCTTCCAAGCAACTCCACTCTCCATTCGAGAATCCCTTTGGAGCGGTCGCGCGGCGGCTCCATTTCGTCGCGCACGCCGGCGGCGATCGAATCGCGAAGCGCGGATTCGAGCCGGCCGAGTTCCTCCTCGTTTTCCGAACGAATATCCACTTTGATTTTGGCCTCGTAAGGCACGGAATTGACCGACGTTCCGCCTTCGATCTGGCCAAGGTTGAAGGTGGTGCGCGGGCTGGCCGGTACTTTTGTGTTGATAAAGCGCATCGAGCCGCGAATCAAAGCATTGATGGGATTGGGCATGCCGAAGTCCGACCAACTATGCCCGCCGGGGCCGGTGATCGCAGCTTCCAGGCGTCGCGAGGCCAGCCCCTTTGTGGTGACGTGATCCGTACCGGAGCCGTCGAGCACTACCACAGCTTTCAATTTCCTACGGTACGTTGCGACCAACTCGCGCATTCCGCGCAGGTTCCCTTCCCCTTCTTCTCCCACGTTTCCCACAAGCAAAATGGTGCGCTCGGGTTTGATGTGAGCAAATTCGAGGGCTCG
>Ga0182032_10000700_pt1 | contig 14097 bp, 8 predicted proteins | sample tim00Cox00000000_FD_125970 | JGI IMG/M metagenome (GOLD analysis project Ga0182032, IMG submission 125970) | Lab enrichment of tropical soil microbial communities from Luquillo Experimental Forest, Puerto Rico - timezero.00C.oxic.00.000.000 | ecosystem: Environmental > Terrestrial > Soil >... | reverse complement strand
GCTATTTGCCAATGGGCAAAGAGCACCGCAGGAAGCCGGTCGGAGACGGTAGCCGAGGAGTAGTCGAGAAAGCGCCTCCTGCTATATTTTCGACGCACCAGTGGAAGCGTCGGACAGAGGAAGTGAAGCCAGCAGACACAGCCCGGCTGTCAACCTTCTGAGGAACCACGCTTGACTCCTATGGTCGACTTCGGCATCCATCTCAGCTGTCCTTTCTGCAGCAAGAGCTTCCAGTCCAGCCGCGCGAAGGCATAGACAGCAGCCAAAAGCACAAGTTGCGTCAAGACAAAGTACACGCTGAAGTAGGCCATCGCGTCGGTCTCTTCCAGTTCCAGCTTTCGCGAAACGGCCGCCGCGCTCATAGCCCAGAAGTAGTAACTGACGAAGCGGCCGATAAAGAACGGAGCCAAGAGACGGACGAAGGGCAAGGTCGTCAAGCCGTAAGCAATGAACAAGTAATTTGAGGGGAGTGGAGTGAAGGCGTAAAAGAGAAAAAGTCCAAACGTCAGATTTGGCCGTTTCTCCAATTCCATTTTGAGCGAATTGATACTCTCCTTAGCGGCCTCGCTAAGCCAATGATTGCGAATTATCGCGCGGGACAATTTTCCGAGCAGCGACCTCCCCATTGCCGCCGCCGCAGCCCCCACTAATGCAAATGACCAGTCCATGTGCAAGGGAAGTCGGAATCCCAAGAAGGAGAACACCATCCAGGTAGGTGGTGCAAACGCCGGGATGACATTGAGCAGAAATACCACCAGAAAGAGAATGAAACGCGAGATCATTGTTCCTCTTGGTTGAGCAGCCTGCTTGATGCTAACGCACGTTAGAGCTCATCTCCCAAAGGCGGCCAGTACCCAGATGAACGGACTTAGCGACTAGGATTTTCCGCGTTTAGCGAGAAGTGCTGCACAATCTTCCACTCTGAACCAGTCTTCTCCATCACAATCAGGTATTGTCCAAGGTGAACCTCAGAGCCAACAAGCCTTCTTGTTCGCCCAGTTCCGTAGGCGAGTATTCCGGAGCTTTTTTATCCCGGCTCGATTGCTTCCAGCCGGCTCCCTTGGTCTAGGCCGCATTGACCCACTTCCGGACCTCGTTCCGCCCATTGAAAGTACCCCCATCACTGACCAAGGTGGCGTCGTCAGCTACAGTGCCGCGACCGCGTCCACGTCTTGCGAGTTGTAGGAGCTGAAAAATTTCTGCCTCACCTGCGCCCCGGGTTCCTGACTGGACAGTGCTTTCGGCCCGGACTGCTGTACGCAGGTGTTCCAGCTAAATATCAACAGCCCGACCACTGGTAGATTCCTCATGTGTTTTGCTCTCCCAGAGCAATGTTAGCCCAAGTCTCCTGATGTTCTGACGGGACAATTGCGTTTCTTCGTGTGAACTTGTGAACTGGAGTCAGAATCTGGAGCAGTATCAGGTCAAGTTCGACGCTCACCCAACCCAAGGCAGAACAAACGGACGAAAAAGCCGGCCAGGCCGATCCCGTCGACAGCGAAACGATCCCTCACGCCAACACCTATTGTCAATGTGCTCGCGGAAACACGACGCATGCGCGAGGAGCGTCCCGCCGGACTTGCACGCAACCTCCTCAGCAACTTCCTTGGTTTGCATCTCTTGATGCAAGGAGGAGTTCGCGAGGGTGATGGAGATCACAGCGACGATGAGCCGCCCAGTATAGTTTGATCGAGGAGACCTTCGGTGACTGCCAAACCCGGCGATATGACTCCGTGGCTGGATCTGACCCGAGCTAAGGGCACCGGGCCCATCCGGTCTCGCCGGCCGATTTATGTGGACTTGCTGCCGCCCTGCAACAGCGCTTGCCCTGCTGGGGAAAACATTCAAGCATGGCTCGACATGGCGCACGCCGGCAAGTACCACCACGCCTGGGAAATGCTCGTGCGCGACAATCCAATGCCGGCTGTGCATGGCAGAGTCTGCTACCACCCTTGTGAAACCGCTTGCAACCGAAGAGAGCTCGACGCGGCGGTGGGCATCCATGCCGTTGAACGATTTCTCGGCGATCTTGCCATCAAGGAAGGATGGCCTTTCAAGACGGAACGCGCACCGACGGGTAAACGGGTCCTGGTCGTTGGCGCAGGCCCAAGCGGATTATCGGCCGCTTATCATCTCGCGAGTCTGGGGCACACGGTGGAGATTCACGAAGCGGGACCACTGCCCGGAGGCTTGATGCATTTCGGAATTCCCGCTTACCGCTTGCCTCGCGAGACACTCATGGCCGAGATTCGGCGCATCGAGAATTTCGGCGTCAACATTCTCCTGAATCACAAGGTTGAGGACGTCCTCTCCGAGAAATCGGACGGGTGCTTCGACGCCGTGTTCCTTGCGATTGGCGCCGGTCTTGGCAAACATGTCGAAATACCAGCGCGCGACGCAGCCCGTGTTCTGGATGCAGTTTCGCTCCTGCATAACGTGAAACAAGGCGAGTCCCCGCGCCTTGGGCGCCGCGTGGTTGTGTACGGCGGCGGCAATACCGCGATGGACGCGGCCCGTACGGCCAAACGTCTGGGTGCCGAGGAAACGCTGATTGTCTATCGACGCGACCGCGCACACATGCCAGCGCGGGCCTTTGAAGCGGATGATGCCGAGGAGGAAGGCGTCAAGATCAAGTGGCTAACCACCATCAAAGAGTTTGTCGGTCCAGACCTCACTGTCGAGATGATGGAACTCGATACTCACGGGCGTCCCCAACCTACTGGGCGGTTCGAGACGCTCCAGGCGGATGCGATCATCTTGGCGCTTGGCCAAGAGACCGACAGCGCGTTCCTTCGGAAGGTACGCGGGATCGAGTTTGCTGCGGAAGGCGTCGCCAAGGTCGGGCTGGACATGATGACAGGCCACGCCGGAATTTTCGCAGGTGGCGACATGGTGCCGGGCGAACGGTCGGTCACGGTTTCAGTCGGCCATGGAAAACGTGCCGCACTCCATATTGACGGCTGGTTGTGTGGTGAGCGATATGAGCGGCCGGAAAAGCAACCGCTCGTTTCCTTCAACATGCTCCACCTACTGGTCTACAGCGATGCCGACCCGAGTTCACAAACAACATTGCCGGCAGCCGAGCGCGTGAGCGGTTTCGACGAAGTTGTTGCTGGCTTGACCGAAGCCCAGGCGGGTTACGAAGCCCAGCGATGCCTGTCCTGCGGTAACTGCTTTGAATGCGACAACTGTTACGCCGCGTGTCCTGAACACGCAATCGTGAAGCTCGGCCCAGGCCGCGGGTATCGCTACGACTTTACGAAATGCACGGGTTGCGCTGCGTGTTTCGATCAATGCCCGTGCCACGCGATTGAGATGATCCCAGAACCCGCAGGAAGGGACTGAAATGGCCAAGCAAACGGCAACCATGGATGGAAATACTGCCGTCGCCCATGTCGCATATCGGGTGAACGAGATCTGCGCGATTTTTCCCATTACGCCTTCTTCAACGATGGCGGAGTTGGCAGATGAATGGGCCGCCCAAGGAATCAAAAATATTTGGGGAAATGTTCCCGTTGTTCAGGAGATGCAAAGCGAGGGAGGCGCCGCAGGTACCGTGCATGGCGCGCTCCAGGCAGGTGCGCTAACCACGACCTTCACAGCCTCCCAAGGCCTACTGCTGATGATCCCCAATATGTTCAAGATCGCTGGCGAGCTTACATCGACCGTTTTTCATGTTGCTGCACGCTCGGTAGCTACGCAGGCGCTGTCGATCTTCGGCGATCATTCCGACGTGATGGCAGTGCGCACGACCGGCTTTGCCCTGTTGTCTTCGGGCTCCGTCCAGGAGGCACATGACTCGGCCTTAATAGCCCAGGCCGCCACGCTGCAATCCCGCGTACCCCTTGTTCATTTTTTCGACGGGTTCCGCACTTCACACGAGCTCAACACGGTGACGGTGCTGAAGGATTCAGAAATTCGAGCGATGATTGACGACGAACTTGTTCGCGCTCATCGGCTGCGGGCGCTCAACCCGGAGCATCCTTTCGTTCGCGGCACGGCTCACAATCCGGACACGTTTTTTCAAGCGCGAGAGACGGTGAGCCCGTTTTATGCGAAGCTCCCCGGCATCGTGCAGTCAACGATGGATGCATTCGCCCAACTGACTGGCCGGCAATATCATCTTTTCGACTACCAAGGCTGCGCCGACGCCGAGCGCGTGATTGTTCTGATGGGTTCAGGCGCGCAGACGGCATGCGAGACCGCTGCCGCCTTACAGCGCACGGGCGACAAGGTTGGCGTTATCCAAGTGCGACTCTATCGCCCGTTTTCAGCAGTGCATTTGCTTGCAGCTCTTCCCGAAACTTGCCGCGCAGTCGCCGTTCTCGAAAAAACCAAGGAGCCCGGCGCCGCGGGTGAGCCACTCTATCTGGACATTGTCGAATCGCTCGCACAATCCCTATCGCGCGGTGAGCGGTCGACAATTCCCAAGGTAATTGGTGGCCGCTACGGCTTATCGTCAAAGGATTTCAATCCAGCGATGGTCAAAGCGGTATTCGACGAATTGAAGAGGCCCATGCCCAAAAACGGTTTTACGGTAGGCATCATCGACGACGCTTCAGGTTCTAACCTTGCGATCGATCCAGATTACTCGATTGAGCCCGAAGACCTTGTCCGCGCCATATTTTATGGCCTCGGTGCAGACGGGACCGTGGGTGCGAATAAGAATAGCGTCAAAATCATCGCTGAAGATGCGGGACTCTGTGCTCAAGGTTATTTCGTTTACGATTCGCATAAATCCGGTGCTCAAACCGTGTCACACCTCCGTTTCGGCCCGCGGCCGATTCGATCGCCGTATCTCATTAGTTCGGCGAATTTCATTGGCTGCCATCAGTTCCAGTTTCTCGAACGTCAGGACATCCTAAGGTTAGCTACATCTGGTGCGACCTTCCTGCTCAACTGCCCGTATGGCCCTGCCAAGGTCTGGGACCATCTGCCGCGCTCGGTCCAGCAGCAGATCATCGACAAGAAACTGAAATTCTTTGTGATTGACGCAAACAAAGTAGCGCAGGAGGTCGGTCTCAAGCAGCGTACGAATACCGTACTTCAGACCTGCTTTTTTGCTCTCTCTGGCGTGCTGCCTCGTAATGAGGCGATCGCACGCATCAAGGGATTGATCCGAAAAACCTATCAGGCAAAGGGCGAAGACGTCGTGCAACAGAACTTCAAGGCAGTCGATGAAACTCTGGCTCGGCTTCACGAAGTCAGTGTTCCGGATAAAGTGATCAGCGAGTTCGACCGCCCGCACACTGTGCCGGCGAACGCGCCGGAGTTCGTGCGCCAAGTAACTGCAATGATGTTGGAAGGGCGAGGCGACCAGATTCCGGTAAGCCTAATGCCAGTGGACGGCACGTTTCCCTCAGGCACGACCGCGTGGGAGAAACGCAACATCGCTGATAACGTGCCCGTTTGGCGTTCCGATCTTTGTGTTCAATGCGGACAATGCACCTTTGTTTGCCCACATAGTGTAATTCGAGCGAAATATTATGAGGCCTCACGGCTGGAGTGCGCGCCGCAAAGCTTCAAGTCGGCCCGGGTCAACGCTCGGGGCTATCCAGACGTCCGCTTCACATTGCAGTTTTATGTCGAGGACTGCACGGGGTGTGGCCTCTGCATCGAGGCCTGTCCAGAACACAGCTCTGTTGATCCCGCCACCAAGGCGATTAACCTCGAGTCCAAACGGTCTCTGGTCGAGACGGAGCGCGCGAACATCGCGTTTTTCGAGAGCCTGCCGGTCAATGACCGTGCGCGCGTAGATTTCGCCAACGTGCGCGGCGTCCAATTTCTCGAGCCACTGTTCGAGTTCCCTGGGGCTTGCGCCGGCTGCGGCGAGACACCATATCTCAAGCTTCTGTCACAGCTGTTTGGGGATCGACTGATGGTCGCCAACGCGACTGGCTGTTCCTCGATTTACGGTGGGAACCTTCCGGTTACCCCCTGGAGCAGAAACCATGAAGGCCGTGGCCCCGCTTGGTCTAATTCACTATTTGAGGACGACGCAGAATTCGGGCTCGGTTTCCGCCTCGCGGCCGATAAGCATCGCGAACACGCGGCCACGCTTCTCAGGTCGCTTGCATCGGAACTTGGCGACGACCTCGTCGACGGCATCCTGAGCCGACCGCAGATTCAGGAATCTCAAATCCGCGCCCGTCGAATCCAAGTAGCCGAGCTTAAGACGAAGCTCCTGAAGCTTGCCGATCATAGCAGCACAGCTCGTGACCTTCTCTCAGTCGCGGATCAGCTAGTCCGCCGCAGCATTTGGATTGTGGGCGGCGATGGCTGGGCCTATGACATCGGCTACGGCGGTCTCGACCACGTGCTTGCGACAGGCCGTGATGTGAATGTGCTGGTGCTCGACACGGAGGTTTATTCCAACACCGGTGGGCAGGCCTCGAAGGCAACCCCGCTAGGCGCGATCGCCAAGTTTGCCGCCGCAGGCAAGCGCGTTGCCCGCAAGGACCTGGCCTTGCGGGCTATCGCCTATGGCAACGTGTATGTTGCTCAAGTAGCTCTGGGCGCCAACCCTCAGCAAACACTGCTGGCCTTCCGTGAGGCAGAGGCTTACGAGGGACCATCCTTAATTCTCGCGTACTGCCACTGCATCGCTCATGGGTTTGATCTCCGGTACGGCATGAAACAGCAGGATCTCGCAGTGGCCAGCGGCTATTGGCCCCTGTTTCGCTACGTTCCGGCCATGCGCAAAATTGGCGAGAGTCCCTTTCGCTTAGATTCTCCGAGGCCTATGATTCCGCTGAAGGATTATGTCTATAACGAGCTCCGCTACTATGCTCTCTCATTGGCCCGACCAGATGAAGCCGCCGCACTTCTGCGGCGGGCCCAAGCCGATGTCGACGAGAAATATCGCATCTATGAGGGATTTGCGAGTCTCCGCAGCGGGCCGACGCCGGCGCACGTCACAACTGCGCTTGCCGAAGCTCAAGAGCCGAGAAGTGGTGATTAGTGACGGGCAATTGGAGCGGCAAAATGAGCCACATACGCCGTTTTCATGAAGCGCAGCACGGGAATAGGTCGCCGCTGTTGGTGATACAACACTTTGTGAAGGCGCACGGCCTTCCGGACCCTGCACAAGTCTGCCAAATCGCGCGAGAGGTCGCTCTCCCAGAAGCAGCAGTTCGCGGTGCTATGTCGTTTTACTCCGATCTCCACCAGGATCCAGATACGATCCGAATTTGCCTTGGCACCTCGTGCGTTTTGGCGGCCGCTAAACACCTCTTCTCGGCAGCCCGCCAACGGACAACGTGTCGCCCTGTGTACTGTATCGGCTTCTGCGATCGCTCCCCGGCGGCCCTGTGCTCTGGCGAACATGCCGTGGCATTGAACGGGGCGGTTTCTGTCGAATCACTTCTCGACCCTGCTTCCCCGGAGCCGTCGCGCCCGCTTATTCGTTCGGTCGCCAAGCAAACCATCGTCACGCGCCGCATTGGCCGTGGTGACTTTTCTGATTTGAGCTCCGCCCGCGCCGATGGCGCGTACGAGACTCTGGACAAGGTGCGACGCATGAAGCCTGAGGATGTTCTGTCCACGATGGAACAATCCGGTGAGTGTGGCCGCGGCGGGGCGGCGTTTCCAACTGGATCAAAATGGCGCCATTGCGCCGAAGTCGCTGCGCACTTGAAATATGTCGTGGCCAACGGTGATGAGGGTGACCCTGGCTCATTTATTGACCGGGTTCTGATGGAAGACGATCCGCATGCCATCCTAGAAGGCATGGCAATCTGTGGGCACGCCGTTGGCGCGGGAAAAGGGGTTGTTTACATCCGTTCCGAGTACCCTCGCGCTATGCAGCGTGTGAAACACGCCATCGAAGCGGCGACCGCCGCCGGTTACTTGGACGATTTTGACGTTTCCGTCTTTCCGGGGATGGGCAGTTACGTCTGCGGCGAAGAAACGGCCATGCTCAACGCCATGGAAGGTCTGCGGGGCGAAGTCCGGCTTCGTCCCCCGTACCCCGTGGTGGAAGGTTTGTTTGGTAAACCCACTGTAGTGAATAACGTCGAGACGTTTGCCAATGTTCCTTGGATATTAGAACGCGGTGCCGACGCCTATGCCGCTATGGGTACCAAAGCATCCCCGGGCACGAAGGCGATCTGCCTCAATCACGGCTTTGCCCTTTCGGGCATTTTGGAAGTCGAATTCGGCCGCTCGTTGCGGGAAGTCATTGAGCTTGACGCTGGCGGCGGCGCTCACGGCCAAAAGTTGGAAGCGGTCCTCATCGGTGGGCCTATGGGCAGTGTGGCAATCCCCAGTCAATGGGATGTGCCCGTGTGCTACCAAGCAATGGCGCAGCAAAAACTGATTCTCGGTCACGCCGGGCTTGTGGCTGTGCCCGAAGGTACGGACTTACGGGCGCTTCTCCTTCACTGGCTCGAGTTCATGGTTGATGAATCGTGCGGAAAATGCGTCCCCTGCCGGCTTGGTTCACGTCGAGCCTTAGACCTCCTCAACGGGGCAGCAGGCCGCGAAGTTGTCCCGGAACTGAGCCGCCTCATGGACATAATGGCTCAAGCCAGTTTGTGCGCGTTCGGCCAACTGATGCCCGGTCCCATGTCCCAGATGCTTGAGAATTTTGGCGGTCGAATCTTCCCATGAGCGTTCAAACGGCCACCATCGACAACACGACGGTTGCAATCCAAGGCGCAGAAACGATCCTCCAAGCCGCCCGCCGGATCGGAGCGGACATTCCCACACTTTGTTACCACGAAGACCTTTCGCCTGAAGGCGGTTGTCGCATTTGTCTGGTGGAAACCGACGGTCAGGGGCGGATTCATGCCGCTTGTCATACCTCTTTGCTACCGAGAATGGAAATCCGCACCTCCTCACCGCGAATTGATTTGCTGCGACAAGATATTCTTTCCCTCTACCTGTCTGGCCATCCTGCGGATACCTTTCACGCCGGTAGTCGCGGCACTGAAATCGAAAGACTCATGGACAGGCTTGGCGTGCCTCATTCAGCTTTCGGCCATGCGGGCGCACGCACGCCTGGGGATGAAAGCCACCCCTACCTTCGCTTTTACCCTTCGCTGTGCATCAACTGCCGCAGGTGCCTGCACGCGTGTGAGGAAATCCAGGGACAGTTTGTTTATGGCATCGAAGGCCGCGGTTCCTCCGCGCGATTGATTTTCGGTCCGTCCGGGCGTTTTGCCGACAGTGCCTGCGTGGCCTGCGGCTCTTGTGTGGACCATTGTCCCACTGGCGCGATTACCGACGTGGACCGCATTGGCGCCCATCCGGCAGAAACGCTCGTGCAATCCACTTGCGGCTATTGCGGGGTCGGGTGTCGGCTGGAGATCGAGACGTCAAACAACCGCATCCTGCGAATCCGTGGGGCCGCGCACGCGCAAGTCAACCACGGACACCTGTGTGTCAAAGGGCGGTACGCTCACGAGTTCCACCACTCGTCAGAGAGGCTGACCACGCCGATGTTGCGCACAGACGATCGTTGGCAGGAAATCGCCTGGCCGGAGGCAGTTTCCTGGTTGTCCAATCGTATGCTTGAAATTTGCCGCCGCTCCGGGCCCAATTCCCTCGGGGCGTTTACTTCCTCACGCTCCACGAACGAGGCTGCGTACCTGCTGCAAAAGCTGTTTCGAACGCAAATCGGAACGAACAACGTCGATTGTTGCGCACGGGTCTGCCATTCCTCCACCGCGCTAGCGCTGCAGACAGTCACCGGAACCGGAGCCGCCACCGCGTCCTATGCCGACATTCCCTTGGCCCGCACGATCGTACTCGCTGGCTCCAATGCCACCGAGGCACATCCCGTTGTCGGCGCGCTCATAAAACAAGCAGTGTTCTCCGGTGCGTCGCTCGTCGTGATTGATCCGCGGCGCACCGAGGTCGCCGAGTACGCGCACATTCATCTGCAGCTCAAGCCCGGCACTAACGTGCCGTTATTCAATGCCATGGCCAAAATCCTTGTCGCGGAAAACTTGATCGATCAGGACTATGTGCAGTCTCGCACGGAAGGCTTCGCCGAATTTTCCAAATTCCTGAACGACTTTTCGGTCGCCGACGCCGCGCAAATCACGGGTCTGGCTGCAGAAGCGATTCGCACAGCCGCTCTCCTGCTCGGCAAGAACGGCCCAGCGTTGTTCATCTCCGGCTTGGGGCTCTCGGAGCTCACCCAGGGTACCGCCTCGGTCATCGCTCTGTGCAATCTCGGCATGCTGACCGGCAGCATCGGCAAAAAGGGAGCGGGTATGCTGCCCCTGCGCGGTCAAAACAACGTTCAAGGCAACGCCGACATGGGCAGCATGCCAAATCAGCTCACGGGATACCAGAACGTGAGTGACGCGGCTGTCCGCGCGCAAGTTCAGCAAATCTGGGGCGTTGCACCGCCAGCGGAACCCGGTCTGACCATCCCCGAAATGCTTGATGCCGCCGCGAAGAAACAAATCAAAGCGCTCTGGATGCAGGGCGAGGATGTAGCGCAGAGCGACCCCAACCAAGCCCACGTCATCGAAGCCCTCAAAGCCCTCGAGCTTCTGGTCGTTCAAGAGATATTTTTTTCGGAGACAGCCCGCTTTGCGCATCTCGTGCTACCCTCGGCGGGCGTCTTTGAACAGAAGGGAACTTTCACCAACGCAGAGCGGCGCATTCAACTCGTGCGGCCCGCTGTTCCAGCTCCGGGCGAAGCCCGCGCGGACTGGGAGGTGATGCGCGACGTAGCCAACGCAATGGGCGCCCGGTGGACATACCAAAGTCCGTCGGAGGTCATGCACGAAATCGCGCGCGTAGCCCCCGCCCTCTTCGGCGGCGTGAGTTACTCCAGGCTGGAGCCCGATGGACTGCAATGGCCATGTCCTTCGCCTGGGCACGCCGGAACTTCCACGGTTCACGGCGAGGATTTCCTCCGTGGAAAAGGAAGGCTACTCGGCATCGACTTTGTTTCAAGTCCGGAGCACGCTCGGGACGGGTACCCCTTTCTGCTCATTACCGGGCGGGCGCTGGAGCACTACAACGTCGGAACGATGACACGCCGGACGCCAAACCGGCAACTCTTGCCAACAGATTTTCTCGAAATCCATTCAGCTGATGCGGCGCGCCAGAACATCGAGGACGGTCAAGCGGTCGAAATCCGAAGCCGCTGGGGCCGGACAAAAGTGGCTGCGCGCATCAGCGGCCGGGTGGCGCCGGGCACCGTGTTCCTGACCTTCCATTTTCCGGAGACACACGCGAATCTTCTCACCAGCCCGTACGTGGATCCGCAATCAAAATGTCCCGAATACAAAGTGACGGCGGTTGCCCTGGTACCGCTCGTAGAGGAAGCCACTTAGTCGCTTGTAGAATCATGTCCTCTGCCGAGTTGGCAAGGAAAGGGAGTCCTTCCCGTTTCCTCGAATTCCGAGCGTATCGTCTCGGGATTGTGCTCGCAAAGCCAATCCCAAGAAGTTGATATAGCCGCAAAATGCTGGGTTCCAGGTCAATTTCCGAAAAACGAGTGGAACATTGCGTGGAGTGATCGGCGGAGTGGCCGGGGGAGTCATCACCGCAGTTCCGGTGGCGCCGCCCAAAGAGGTCGGGCCGAAAGCGCCAGTGCGCATTGGCGGGCGACTCAAAGAGCCGAAGATTATCCATCGAGTTGAGCCGGTCTATCCAGTTCTCGCAAAACAAGTGCACGTGCAGGGAGTCGTGCAGATCGAAGCGATTGTCGATCAAGGGGGGGAATGTAACAGAAATGTAAGTGGTATCCGGCCATCCGCTGCTGATTCAGTCTGCGGTGAATGCCGTACGCCAGTGGAAGTACCAGCCGACTTATCTGAACGAAGAGCCGGTGCGCGTCTAGTTAAGTTAATCGTCATTGTGACCTTCCAGTTGACAAATTAGTTTATCGAGGTCGAAACGGGGTGCTGGCCTACGTTTCACGCCTCGACGCTTCCGCCGCAAAGACGCGTAATGACTACGTCAAATCCTTTGCCGTTGCGCGGCGACAATACCTAGGTTTCGCGGGCTGTGAAGGATAAACACTGGCGAATACCCTCAAGCTCCAGGATTTCCTTAGTCCACTCGGCTCTGCCCTCATGATTACGGTGCGGTCTCGGTAACGGCAGCAACGAGAAGCACCGCTTGTGACGTCTGTTACGCCAGCGCGCGAGGAGAGTCGAGATTCAGCGTCGCGGTCAGCGACTGTGGATCCTCGCTACGAACACAGTTGAAATGAAAGTGTTTGGCAAGAGCCACCATCGGAGTGTTTTCCGAGAGAATCTTCGCTTTGATACAACGGATTCCTTCTTTCCTGGCGATTTCGATCAGCCGGTGCACGAGTTCCGTTCCCAGTCCCTTCTCTTGGAAGCGGTCTGCAACCACGACTCCGAGTTCGGCTTCCTCACTGTCCGGTTGACGGACCAGCCGCCCCACGCCCAATAGCACAGATGTACCTGTACCCCGGTTCTTGTGCTCAGCCACAAGCGCGATCTCGCGGTCGTAGTCCACGAAACATTTCCGGATCAGACGCTCGTGTGCGACGCGGGACTCCAGCTTCTGCGCCAGGAAATAGCGCAGATATACGGTGCCTTCGGATAGGGCTTTGTGAAATTCCACCATGCTGGATTCGTCTTCGGCACGGATCGGTCGGATGGTCACGCAGCTCCCGTCTTTCAGCGTCCACCGGGAAACGTATTCAATGGGATAGGGTCGTATAGCTGGCCGCGGAAGTTGTTCGTCTCGGACGTCGCGGCCGAATAAGATAATACGTGCGTCGAGCGCGACCAGTCCTTGCTCAGAAGCCAGAAGCGGGTTGATGTCGGTCTCTCGGATTCGCGGTTGGTCCGCTACCAGTTCGCTGAATCTGACGAGCAGCGCCTCAAGTGCCTTCTCGTCGACCGCCCTCCGGCCGCGCACACCTTTGAGAGCGGCGAACACTTTCGTCCGTTCCATCATTCGTCTCGCAAGAGTCGTGTTGAGCGGGGGCAGCGCGAGCGCGCGATCTCGATACACCTCGACAAGTTGACCGCCCGATCCAAAGAGAAGCACCGGGCCGAACTGTACATCCACACTGCTGCCTAGAATCAGCTCGTAGCCCGAGGCGCGGATCATCGGTTGCACCGTCACGCCGAGAAATGCGCTCGCGCCGGCTCTAGCGACGACGGAATCCGCTATCGCCCGATACGCCTGCCGCACCTCCTTCTTGTTCGCGAGGTTCAACCGCACGCCGCCCACATCGGTCTTGTGCGTCACCGTTTCTGAATCCAGCTTCAAGACCACGGGGTAGCCGATCTCGTCGGCCTTAGCCACCGCTTCTTCTTCGTCGCTTGCAAGATGAGTTGGAACGGTCGGGATTTCGTACAGCTGCAGGATGGTTTTCGACTCGATCTCCGTGAGAAGCACCCTGCCTCGAGACACCGCGCGTTCAATGATTTCTCTTGCCGCTTTCCGTCGTTTGTTCGCCGTGGCGGGGTCGTCCGCCGGGTAGGGAGTTTCATACAACGCCCGCAGACGCTCGGAGTAGCTCCACATCGATTGAAACGTTCGCACGGCGGCGTCGGGATATGAAAAAACCGGAATTCCCGATGCCTTCAGAACCTCCATGCCTTCGCCGACGCTCCGCCCGCCCATCCAACTTGCCAGCAATGGTTTCCCGCTTTCCCCGTGCGCCTTGACTCGGTTCGCAACTTGCGCTGGATCGGTCATCCCCTGTGGTGCCAAAATCACAAGAAGGCCGTCACTTCCCGGGTCAGAGAGCGCGATGTCCAGGGCGCGGCTGTATCGTTCCGGCTCCGCGTCCCCCAGGATATCGATGGGATTCCCATGACTCCAATGCGCCGGTAGAAATGCGCTGAGCGCCTTCTCCGATTCCGGTGACAATTGGGCGAGCTCGCACACTCCGTCAAGCAGCGCATCCGTGGCCAGAACACCCGGGCCTCCTGCGTTCGTGAGAATCGTCAAGCGCGGTCCGCGCGGTCGAGGCTGCTTGCCAAGAACATCGGCCATGTGAAACAGCTCGGCTATGCTCTGAACGCGCAGGACACCGCAACGACGAAAAGCCGCTTCATAGACTTCGTCGCTCCCGGTCATGGCTCCCGTGTGCGATGCGGCGGCTCGCGAAGCTGCTTCTGAACGCCCTGCTTTGATGACGAT
>Ga0182032_10000692_pt1 | contig 14160 bp, 11 predicted proteins | sample tim00Cox00000000_FD_125970 | JGI IMG/M metagenome (GOLD analysis project Ga0182032, IMG submission 125970) | Lab enrichment of tropical soil microbial communities from Luquillo Experimental Forest, Puerto Rico - timezero.00C.oxic.00.000.000 | ecosystem: Environmental > Terrestrial > Soil >... | reverse complement strand
CTCGTTGTTCATCTCGGCCTGTTCTGTGGGCAATTCATGCAGCTTGATCGTGAGCTCGCGCTGGCTGCCATCGTGCACAACTTTTAGTTTGGCTGCCGAACCGGGTTGCATCATCGATATGGTCATGCGCAGTTGGTTGCTGCCCGTCATTGGTTTGCCATTCACCTCCAGGATGATATCTCCCCGTCGCAAGCCAGCGGCTTCGGCTGGACTGTTCGGACTAACATCGCCGACCAGAACACCGCCGGGCGCTTTTTCTCCGAAAGCTTTGGCGATCGCCGGAGTGACGTCCTGCGGATAAATGCCCAGGTAGGCGCGCGTCACTTTTCCGTTTTTCAAAATCTCTTCCAGGACCGTGCGTGCGAGATTCGAGGGAACGGCGAAGCCGATGCCCTGGTTGCCACCGGATCCGTGAGTGAGGATAGCGGTATTGATTCCGACGAGCTCCCCGCGGTCGTTGATCAGTGCGCCGCCGGAGTTGCCCGGATTAATGGGCGCGTCGGTCTGGATAAAGTCCTCGTAGTCTTCAATGCCGAGGTTGCCGCGGCCGGTGGCGCTAACGATGCCTTTGGTGACGGTCTCTCCAACGCCAAAGGGATCGCCGATGGCCAATACCGTGTCGCCGACTTCGGCCTTAGACGAGTCTCCAATGGTGATGGGGGACAGGTTGCTGGCGGCAATCTTCAGAACGGCTATATCGGTCTTTGGGTCAGTGCCAACGACGCGGCCCTGAAATTCGCGCTTGTCGGAAAGCGTGACGCGTACATCCGTGGCACCATCGACAACGTGATTGTTGGTGAGGATGTACCCTTCCGGGCTAACGACAACGCCGGAGCCCAGGCTTTTCTCACGATGATCGCGAGGCTGTGGCAGAACAGAGCTTCCATCGCCATCTTCGCCGCCAAAGAACTGGCGGAAGAACGGCATCATCCCTTCAGGCGACTCTGACGGCGCCCGGACGACCTTGGACGACGATATATTTACAACCGCGGGCAGAACTGACTTGAGAACCGGAGCATAACTGTTCCGGCTCGGACCTTCACTGGCGTCAGCCAGCTTCAGCGAAGCTGGAGGATTGTGCACGGACATCTTTTCGTGAGCCACGCCCAGTCCAACTGCGCCAACAAAAAAAGCCAGTCCAACGACGGCAGATCTTGAAGGAATCCAAGACTTGGTTCGATTCATTTCTTATCTCCTAGCAGATCTCTGACCGGGCCGCAGGCCTCTATTGGGCCACGCCCGGTTTCTCTAGTTCAGACGCAAAGAAGTGTGGGGGTGATTCTCCCTACCAATGGGGAGATGGGGTCCTGACGAATGGGTATACCCAAAGTTTCGAGCGTGGCTTCTGCCGGCGTGCGGAAAAGTTGCTATTCTGTTCTGGCAGTTCACTGACATGCACACAAATAAACCCCAGCCCGGCGGCCTTTCGGAGAAAGCGTCACGGCCGCGGTTCTCCGAGCAGCGGCTCAGCACCGTCTTGCTCCTCGCGTTCGGCGGATTGTTGGCTCTTATGCTCGTAGCGGGCGTGAGCGCGTTGATCTCCTTGCGCCAAATTCATGCTGTGGAACAACAAGTTGCCAGCCGCTTTTTGAGTCGGACTCAAGCGCTTTCCGTGTTCGTGATTTCTGTACATACTTATGACGACCTGCTGGCAAGATTCCTTCTGGGCGGTCAGGCGGTGGAGCCAGGTGAGGCAGGTACTGAAATTGCCGAGCGCGCGGCGAAAGTTCATTCCGCGCTGCGGAGCTACCCCTCGGACGGTGGAATCCGGGAACGGCAATTACTCCGGGAAATCGATGAGAGTCTTTCCCAGCAAGAGAGCATTTCCTCCGCGATGCTGTCTCTTACTCCGGGCGATCGCAGGACGCGATCCCCGAAGTTTATTGAGGAACAGCTCCTGCCGCGCAGCTTGAGCATCCTCCAGGTTTCGCAACAAATCGCGTCCCTGAATGGCGCGGAGCTTGCCAAAAGCAACCAGGATCTCCTGGCAAAGTTCGCTTCGCTGCAATCCAGGCTCAAGTCCATGCTTCTTGCGGCTCTGACAGCCGGACTACTCCTGTCACTGCTCGGAAGTTTCTATGTCCTGCATCTCGAGCGCCAGGGACACGAGCGTTATCTTGCGCTGGCGGACAGCCGCCTCGAGCTCGAGAAATTGTCCGCGCGGCTCTTGGATATCCAAGAGCAAGAGCGCCGGTCCATCGCCCGCGAGCTTCACGACGAAGTGGGCCAAGCATTGCAAGCGCTCCTGGTGGAACTGGGGCGCTTGTCGAAACTCGCCCCCGCGGACGAGCAAGCCATGCGCGAACGGATTGCGAGCCTAAAGAGCCTCGCCGAGAACTCCGTTAAAACCGTGCGCGATATCGCCCTGCTACTGAGGCCTTCGATGCTCGACGACTTGGGCTTGATTCCTGCTCTGGAGTGGCATGCGCGCGAAGTGTCGCGGCGCGGCGAGATGGAAGTGGAAGTGCACTCGGAAATCGTCTCCGAGCAATTGCCCGATGAGACTAAGATTTGCGTCTACCGTCTCGTTCAGGAGGCGCTCAACAACGCTGCCGCTCACGCATCGGCGAAGAACGCGCGCGTTTCCGTTACCCAGGTCCCCGAAAGGCTTGAAGTCGAAATCAAGGACGACGGCCGGGGCTTTGATCCACAGCGCGTACGCGGCATGGGCCTCCTCGGTATGGAAGAGCGTGTGAAGCGGCTTGGTGGCAAGCTGAAGATTGAGTCGCGCGCCGGACACGGCACCAGGATCGTTGCGGAACTCCCGTTAGAGCCGGCCAAATCCGCCTAGTTTCATGAAGAAGATTCGCATTCTTCTCGCCGACGATCATCAGCTCATGCGGAGCGGGCTGCGCCTGTTAATCGAGCAGCAACCCGATCTCACAATCGTTGGGGAGGCGGGCGACGGCCGCGAAGCTGTCGCCCTTGCGAATTCACTGCGGCCGGACGTCGCCGTCATGGATATCAGCATGCCCAATCTCAACGGCATCGAGGCGGCCCATCAAATCACGCAGGGCCACGCGGAGATCGCGGTGATTGTGCTGAGCATGCATCCGGACGAAAGCTATGTTCTGCGCGCCCTGAAGGCCGGCGCGAAGGGTTACCTTTTGAAGGATTCCGCTGAGTCTGACCTGATCGCAGCTGTCCGTGCCGTCGCGCGCGGCAAGTCGTTCTTTAGCCCGGCTGTAAGCAAGGTTCTTTTGGACGACTACATACGCAAGCTGAAACGCTCCGGCGCGGAGGACGCATACGATCTGTTGACTCCGCGCGAGCGAGAAATTCTGCAACTCGTGGCGGAGGGAAAATCGAACAAAGAAGTGGCTAATCTTCTGAATCTCAGTGTGTACACGGTCGAGACTCATCGCTCCAATATCATGCAGAAGCTAAACCTGAAAGGTGTTCCGGAATTGACGCTTTACGCCGTCCGCAAGGGAATCATCTCGTAGCCGTTCTCCTGCTCTTTGCCTCATATGGCTTTTCGTTGTGACTGCCCTGGAACAACGACGTCATCAGGTCGGAAGTGTTACTATGCAAGAGGATGCAGTCGAGAAGTGCGCAAGTCGTCTTCCGGCAAGTCCGCCATTCTGTCAAAGCCTTTTACGGAGATCAATTCACAGTGCGGTTCCGAGCCCCTTTTCTTACAATCGTTGCTCTCTCTGGATTTGTTCTGATGTTGTCACTCTCCGCCAAGGAGCCCGCAGCGGCGCGGCCAGTTTCCTCAGCGGAACGCCGCTTACGCTTGTTCCATACTCACACCGGCGAGCGCATCGACATAGTCTATCGCCGTGGCGACGCCTACCTCGACGACGCGCTCGCCAAGCTGGATCACTTTTTGCGTGACCACCGCACGGGCCAAGAGCTTCATTACGATCCTCATCTTTTTGATCTTCTGGCGGACCTTACCGCCGCCGCAGGGAAGCCCGATGCCGAGATAGCCGTCGTCTGCGGCTACCGTTCGCCATGGAGCAACGAATTCCTGCGCGCCCGCACCGCCGGCGTTGCCAAACACAGTCTCCATGTGCAAGCGAGAGCAATCGATATTCGTGTGCCAGGGGTCTCCACACTCGATCTGCGAAGCGCTGCCCTGTCGCTTCACCGCGGAGGAGTCGGATACTATCCTCGTTCAGAATTCATCCATGTTGATACCGGCCGCATCACACAATGGTGCTTCGGCTGTTCTGAGGGCTTGGCTCATTAGGGATCTCAAGCGACGCGGTCGCATGAGAGTTGCGGTTTTGTCTTTCCGCGTTTGGAGTTTTGTGGGTTTGGCGTTTGAGTTGTCGCGCGAGGCGTTCGGGAGTTCGCAGCGAGGCGAAGTGCACCACGGCACGTTGTGAAAGCAAAGGCTGGCAGCGACGGCCAGGAGCTCCTGCCCCGAACCACGCCAATATAATCTCTGAAGTTACCAGGCCAACGGCGATCGCAATCGCCATGCGATGTTTTCTATACTCCGGCGACGGCTTTGTTCTGTAGAACCCGCACGACGACGCGGCGATTCTCTTTTTGTCCTTCCGCTGTCGTGTCGTTGCCGATTTGCTCACTTTCTCCCATTGCGCCTGGCGCAAGCATCCTGGTAAGAGGAATGTGCCCTTCCTGAATCAGAATATGGACCACCTCGTTGGCACGGTCCTCGCTTAGTTTTTGATTCAAGCCCACGCTGCCGACAGAGGAGGCGAAGCCCTTGACCTCGATAACGTAGCCATTAACGTTCTTGGCTTTCTCCGCCAACGCCAGCAGTTGAGGGCGATAGCTCGGCTCAACATTGACCTTGCCGTTGGCAAAGTAAACAGTAACCTCGTCGAGGATGTAATAATCGTCCAACTGGCCGAAACGCGCGACAGCGGCGTCAATCGCCGCTTTGTTGGAAGCGATCTGTTGCTGCTGCTGTTGCAAGGCCGCATTCTGTTTCTGTAGCTCGGCATTATGTTTTTCTAGCTCAGCTTTGTTCTGCTGCGCCTGCGCTTGCGTTTCGTGCATGCCGGCGTTTATTTTTTTGGCGTCTTGTAGATCGTTGCCTTTGAAGGAGACCGACGTCGCTACCAGCTGGCTTTGATCGTTATAGGTTCCCTCTACCTTAACCGCGAGTCCCGGAATGAGTGCAGCCATCGACATTTCTTTCCTGCGGGCCTTAAACACACCCTGCACCTCTCCCACTTGCGTGCTGTCCGTCAGCAGGACGACCGCGCTTGCCCCGTCCGCAGTTTGCAGGGTCATGCTGTCGCCGTTTCGCGCTTTGATCAGACCCTCGACCTTGGTGGACTGGGCTAGAGCAATTGTGCCCAACAATACGGCCCCCGTGAGCAACACACTTACAACACGGATCATTCTAAGTGAATTGAATTGGGTCATAGATTTGTCCTCCTGTTAATTTGCCAATCCCCGGTCGACAGACGTCAAGACGTTCATCTTTCTTTTTTTGACAATGGCGGACAGCCGCAAAGAACTGCCCGACTCACTATTCGTCCTTCTCCGGGACCGGAATCCAAGATTGATCGGGGTTGAAGCGTTCCATCTTTTGGAATTCGGCCAGAGTCTTCGGCCCGAAATCCTTTTCATAGACTATGCCGTCGTGGCTAACCATAAAGGTCTTGACGCCGGTCACGCCGTATTCGGCAGGAGCAGCTACCAGAGCGAAGCCCCCAATCATCACTCCTTTCACGACGAAGTCCATTTCACCAAGCGGCGCGGAAGGTCCTTCTCCTTTTAGAATCTTGAAAAAATAGCCGTGGTACGGGTCTCCAGTTGAGTAGCCCTGTTCGATTGCGCGAGCGATTTTTTCACCGATTGGCCCAGCCCAGGAGCCGTCGGTGTTTTGCCAAGCCAGGCCATCCTGCTTGCCTGACGTGCTGATGATGCGTTGGGCATACTGGTTCACTTCGTAGCCGTCGCGCTTTTGGAGAGCATATTCGTGCTGAGCTTCCACATAGCCGTGGCAGATTTCAATAGCGTCCAATTCGTTGGCACCAATGCGGCGGTAAAGGAGTTCCTGTCGGCCCGCCTTTCCGTCAAAGGCCCACCTATCACCGGTCTTCACAAGCGGGACGGGGAACGGCCAGTCCTCATCGCCCACAAGCAGAAACGCCCTGTTCCCACTCTTCGGGTCCACGGAAACGCTCTTCTTTTCGCGGGCCTCAGCAACGAAATTGGCTGCGTGCTGCTGGTCTTGCGCATATTCGCCGGATAGAACGATGTCCTCGCCGCCAGGACCAAAAATCTGCAGCAATGCACTTACATCGAACTTCTCCGCAGCATCGATCAGCGCATCTACAGCCTGCTGCGGAGTGTCAAAGGTTCGAGTTCCTACCGTAGAGGCAGCGGGAGTGGCCGGCGGATTTTCCATGGCAGATTGCGGCGTGGCGAAAGAAACCGCAAGCAGAAAGGCCATGCAGCCGAGCCAAGGATACTTTGCAAAATGTCTCTTCGCAGATGTTGACTCCATGTCAGTTCTCCGGTTGGTTTCTTATCTGCGCCGCCCGCCGCCACCACGACCGCCGCCACTAAAGCCTCCGCCTCCGCCTCGCGATCCCATGCTGGAGGAGCCGCGACTGCTGCTGGCGCGTGCGCTCGATCCGTTGTAGCCCCGGGAGCCCCGGGAACCTCCTCCGAAGGCATCTCGGTTTCCGCCACCTCCACGCGAGAGATCCCGGCTGCCGATGCGATCTGCTCCTCCACCACTTGCTCGATTGCCCGCACCGACTCCGCCGCCGGCCCGGTTGCTGAGCCCACCACCACCTCCAGCGCGGTTACTCGGCAGAGTGCCGCCCTGACGACCAAGCTGTTGTCTAGCACCCGCTTGACGGTTGGCAAGGGAGTCGCCTCGCGTAGTGCCACCAAACCTGTCTGCAGTCGCGCGGTCGCGATACGGGGCTCCGCCACGATGTTGCGGATTGTGTTTCCAACTGCCATCCCCACGGCCTCCTCCCATGCCACCGCGGCCGGGTTGTTGTGATGGACGGTTTCCACCTCCAATATTGTTACGGTTGCCGCCGCCAATGTTCGAGTTGCGGTTGAAATTGTTGTTGTTGTTGATGTTGATGTTGTTGTTGCTCCAGCCGCATCCCCAGCCCCAACCACCGCTCCAGAACGCACCCATCATCACGCCAACACCAAAGGAAATAGCCAACCCTGCGGCGTAGTAACCGGGCGGTGGGTAGTAAATGGGGGGGTAAGGATAGACTGGCGCGCCCCAGACCACGACGGGATCGTAGGAAGGCACATACACAACTTGCGGGTTGGCCTGTTCAACCACGATCACACTCTTGTTCTCAATGACCTTGGTTTCCACTTTCTGCTGCTCGGTTGACTTCAGATTGCCGTTGTCTTGGGCCTTTTTGCGCATGCGCTGTACGGCATCCATGACGTCGTTCTGCTGCGCCAGGAACGCGTTGCCCAGATCCGTGGTCCACTGGATGTCGTCTGCCAGACGCTTTACCACGTCCGGCAGCCCAGCCATGGCCTGGATACTTGGATCCCACGGCTGTTTCGCGACCGCGTCGGCCAGCGCTTTATCTTTCAGCCCCGGGTTCTTCAAAAGCCATTGCTGCAGCTGAATGATCTCGAGCGGATAGGTCGACGCCGCCAACGTTTGCGCGAGCAGGGGATCAGGATAAAGTGCAATTGGCGCCACCAGAGAATCCAGTTGGTCGGGCGGAATCTTGGAAGCCTGCCCGCCGGACTGCGCGGGTGCTGGCCGGATGGAGGGCACGGCCACCATCGTGTCGCCCGGCAGGAGAGTTAGCGTAAGGACCATCACCAGCAGAATCCGCATGTTTTCACCCAAGGAGTATCGTTTTGGGACCCATCGTGGTGCCAGCATGCACGACTCAGGCACCTTCTCCGACTGTCAGAATTAACAGGCTGCGAAAAGGCTTGGCGATGTGCAAAAGCAAGGGGTGAGCTAGACGCAAACTGAGACAAGCTTTGCGCTGACTGAAACTCCCCGTGCGCCTGTAAGAGAGATGAGGTTCTAACGTCGACGGGGTCTCCCCCAGCCAGGTGGTCTTCGCGTGGTCTCCTTGCCACTGACCTTTCCGGCTAATGGCTCCCACTTGATCGGTGAACGCTTTGTTTGTCTATCCTTCGATTTCGACTCTCGATTTGCCTAGGGAGCGCCGTCAACAACGGTCGTTTGACTAGAGAACACGTCGTTGATCTTGCAACGCGAGTGGATGAGGCCTCTAGTTATTTTGACAGGTGTCTAGGTGCTGACGTTTCGTGTAAGAAAATGGCACCAGAGGTGGGCCAAACTTGAGGAGGCTTCCAGGTCGGCGCATCGAGCGGGTCACGGCCTTGCGCATCACGAAGGGTCTGGTTTCCCTGCTTCTCCTCTGCACAGCATCGCTCTCCAACAAGGTTTGCGCGCAGTCACGTACCCCAAACACTCCAACGAAAAGACGCGGTGCGGGCGATATAGCCATTTATGTGACGGGAGCGGACGGCGGGCCCATCGAAGTCCCGGCAACGGTTAGTTTGGTTGCCACAACAGGGCAAGTCCTCAGGCAAGGAACAACGCTGAGTGGCAACATAGAATTCAGAAGAATTACTGCAGGTTCCTATACCATCCAGGTTGTTGCACCCGGGTATGAGAGTGTTGCTAAGGAATTTCATCCTTTCGATTCACGAACGTCGACAATCATTATCGACATGCGCCCCGCGTTGAATGGAAAAACCGGCGCAGGCTCCTCGCAGATGCTCCTTGCCCCGAAAGTCCAGAAGGAGTTGGGCAAGGCGCTGGAAGCGTTGCGCACGAACAAGCCAGAGCAGGCGCGGGGTCACCTCGAAGCAGCCTATGGCAAGGCTCCGAATCATCCCGCGGTGAATTATCTTTATGGCGTTTATTTCCTGCAAATAAAGGATCAAGAGAAGGCTAAGTCCTATTGGGCAAAGGCTCTTGAATTTGATCCCAAATATGTTTCGGCGCTGCTGGCTTTGAGCGAGGCGCTGATCCGGGAACGAAAACTCACCGAAGCGGAAGCGTACGTGACGCGGGCCGTGGAAGCCGACCCCAACTCTTGGCGTGCGCATGCGATCCTCGCAGACGTTCTCTTGAAAGAGCATTTGCCAGAAAAGGCTATCCAGCAAGCCGATCACGCGCTGAAACTTGGACATGGACAAGCCGCGATCGTCGAGCCGCTGCTGGCGGGGGCGTTGGCGGAAAGGGGGAACAAAGAACGCGCTTTACGAGTTCTGGAAGAATACGTTCGGGACCATCCGAAGGACGTCGCCGCGCGCGAGCAGCTCGCGGGCTTGCAGGCCCCGGACGCGCTCATCCTCCCCGGCAACGAAGCGGCTCTCGCCGAAGTCAAACCAGCAACAGCGACAGAGCCGGCAATTTCGCTGCCGCTGCCGTCGAACTGGTTGCCTCCCGACGTGGATGAGAACGTACCGCCTGTTGAGCCGGGCGTCCCCTGTGCATTGAACGAGGTAGTTCAGAAAGCGGGAGAGCGGGTCGAGGAGTTCGTCAAAAATGTGGAGCGTTTCGCGGCCAGTGAGTCGCTTAGGCACGAGTCCATCAATAAATGGGGAATTGCAGAGTATCCGGAAACTCGCAAGTTCGAGTATGAAGTGAGCATCGAGCAATACCGGCCGGGATACTTCGATGTGAGCGAGTATCGGGGCAACAAATACTCGTCCGCGCAATTCCCAGAAGGCGTGGAAACACGCGGGCTACCGTCGATGGCGCTGCTTTTTCATCCGAATAATATCGGAAACTTTGCACTGAGTTGCGAGGGTTTGGGCCAATGGAATGGCACGCCGGTGTGGCAAGTGCACTTCCGCCAGAGGCCGGACAAGCCAAACACCATCCGCTCCTATAGGATTGGCGAGAATGGCCCTTCCTATCCCGTTGCGTTGCGAGGGCGCGCGTGGATCGCCGCAGAGAGTTATCAGATCGTGCGCATGGAAACAGATCTGGTGAACACCCTCCCGGAAATCCGTCTCTTTGCCGATCACACCGTCGTTGAATATGGCCCGGTGCGATTCAAAAAGCGTGATGTGGAAATGTGGCTACCCCAGAGCGCCGACGTGTACTGCGACTGGAGAGGAAAGCGCATGCACCGGCGCCACACCTTCAGCGACTACATGCTTTTCTCGGTGGATGAGAAACAACACATCGCAGAGCCGCAAACGGAAGCGCAAAGCGAAACAAAGGAATTGAATCCATAGCTCGGGGACCGCCTGGGTAGGTGAGGGCGACAAGGTCTTCGCGGGCGTATCCAACAACAAACGCGCAAGGTGTTTCGCCTCTACCTTGGGCGATAATTGCCGAAAGCAAACCGCCGAATTTGTCACGTTTTCTTTTCGGCGGAACTCTTTGAGGCGTGCTCCCCAGGACTATACAGCAGATGAGCCAACGCGATGGCGAAAGCTACAGTTGGTAGAGCGAAGCAGCCAAGCGCTTTAATCCGCGGTCGCCAGCCATAATGTCGAGGTGGAGCGAGGTCCAATCTTTTAGCAAGACGGATTCCCTGCCCTCGCCGTTATATGTCTTGAGATAACCTGCACAGTGCTCGCAATAATCGATGCGCAGTTCTTTTTCGCCCTCGACGTACAAAACCGCGAGACGGTGGCCGTCCTGGTTCTCGCAAAAAGGGCATGCCATGCGTCGGTAGCGCCATCGTGTGCCGCAGCAACCACAGCAGAGGAGCCTCAACCGTCCGGGGTCGCTGCCGACCAGCTGCGCCATGGCCGGGAGGGAACCGCAGGTGGGACAATAACCGTGCAGCCATTGCTCCTCGTCCCGCCAACTGCCGAAGCCGGTTACGACCGGGCTAAGGAATCGAGCGAGGACGGTCCAGCCCAGGTAGCGAAGCAGGCCCGAACGAGCGGTCACGAATCCATCCTCATGGATCAGCCAGATCACCGCGCGGCTCGGCGCATCCTGCTTACCACGGAGTTCGGTGGCTAAGCTACGGACTTCCTCACCAAGGACGAGATCCGGCAATGGACCTGAAGCCAACGCCTCAATCAGCGAGGTAACGACTGTTCCCGCGGGCCGAATGTCGATTCCTGCCCGAGGGCTGTGCAATAGCGGTACGCCGATTCGAAAATCACTCGTGTAGTGATCCCAGCGGGGAATTTGAACCTGTGGGATTGAGATGCCGTCCAAAGCAACCTCGACTTGTGCGTGAAAGGCTGCAATGGATTGCAGATAAGGGTGAGTTTCTACCCAAACCTGTTTGGTCACAGCGTCACGATCCTTGTCTGGCCCGGTCCTTGGGAAGGAACGGAACCAGTCGTGCGCCGAGTCCGAAGAGCAGAATGCTCACGAGCCCTAAGGCCGACAGAAACGCCCCATGCCCTGGCCGGCAGACAAGTCCGCGCGACTCTTGTGGTTCGGATTACCCTCCCGTGCACAGAGGAACTCCCATCTGATCGATAGCCCGCGATGGCCAGGATGCTAGCGGGGCGAAGCCGCGCGGGCAACTGTCACTTTTGACAGTCGGCTCGACGAGCAAGTCGCTTCTAACCTATACGTTGCCTGAGTGCGACCTGCATGAATTCAACGATCAAATGGCCCTCGTGGTTCGTGCTTACTCGTCATTGGCTCAGCCTTGTTGGAGTTGCCCTGGTCACGACCGCAGTTATTTCCTGGGTGTTCGTGCTTCCTTTGCGCATCCGAGGCCATGAACAATCCGTATGTCGGGATTGTCATTTTCCTGATTCTCCCGGCGCTGTTTTTCACTGGTCTTGTGCTGATCCCGATCGGCATTTATGCTCGCAAGCGCCAGATTAGGAAGGGTCTCGAAGAGCCTGCGTTCGACCGCCAAGCTGCCCTGCGCCGGCTGGATCGGGTGATTCCATCACGCAAGACTGCGATGTTTGCCATGAACCATTGGCCATGGACGAGGCTTCACCGGAAATTCTGCGAACCCTTGGGCTGGAGGAGCGGATATCGAAACTTCAAAAGAAATAGCGAGCGAGGCCTACGCTGAAACGTAAGATGCCTGTCGCTTCATGTTTTTTCTTAGAGTTGCTTCGTCAACATCAGGAGACCGGCGGGACTCGGAAGCGTTGTTTTGGGGTGCTCGCACCCGGCGGAGGTGAGTCATGCTTACAAAAGCAACAGAAGGATTGCGCGGATCTGCGGCCATTAAGAAGGCGGGCGGATGGTATATCGCAATGGCCATGGTGTTTATCATCCTGGGCGTTTTTTCCGTTGTGGAACCGGGAGTGGCCGGTTTGGCAGTGGCCTTTTTGGTGGGCTGGCTATTGATTTTTGGCGGCGCGGCGCACTTGCTGGGGACGTTCAGTGGAGGTGGTGTCGCGCGGGTGATCTGGCAGTTGATTCTGGGAGTTATCTACATCGTTGGCGGAATCTACTTTCTGACACATCCGTTGCTCGGGCTGGGCACGCTGACGCTGTTGCTGGCTGGAATCATCCTAACTGAGGCAGTGCTGGAATTCATTGTCTACTTCCGGACGCGCAACGAAGGCGGTTCGGGATGGAGGCTGGCTAACGGCTTAATCACCCTATTCCTGGGCGGATTGATCTGGTTTCATTGGCCATCCAGTTCGGTGTGGGCCATCGGAACGCTAGTAGGCGTCAACCTGATGATGACCGGAATCTCGCGACTCATGCTCGGGACGGTGGCGCGCAGGCTGGCGAGAGGCGCTGAAGCAGCAACGTCCTGAGGAAACACCAACTCTTGCACATCACCAACAGCACTAAGGTGGCCTCTCGAACACCAACACGAACGCCGTGGTGGACCTGGACATGGCCAACCTTGGCGCTGATCATTCTAGGTGTCCAAGCTGTACTCCACCAAGATGTTCCGATGAGCGTCCTTGAGGCCTTGGCTCTGGTCGCTACGGTTTTTGCGGCAGTTTATCATGCAGAAGTTGTGGCTCATCGTATCGGTGAACCATTCGGAACACTGGTGCTGGCCCTGGCCGTAACTATTATTGAGGTGGCGCTCATCGTGTCCGTGATGATTACGGGGGGAACAGACACCGCCGGGCTAGCGCGCGACACCGTTTTTGCCGCGGTGATGATCGTTTGCAACGGCATCGTCGGAATCTGCCTTCTTGCCGGTGGCGTACGCCATCGTGAGCAGGCCTTTCAGCTTCAGGGTGCGAAAGCCGCACTTTCTGTAATCATCCCGCTGACAACGCTGACCATGGTCTTTCCGAATGTCACCTCTACCATCCCAGGCCCGATGTTCAGCGCATCGCAACTCGTTTTCGCCGCCGTAGTTTCTTTAATCCTTTATGGCTCGTTTCTGTTTGTGCAGACCGTTCGCCATCGCGATTATTTCCTTCCCGAAGGCGCTGTGGAGGATTCGCACGCTCTTCCGCCGCCCAACCGGGTTGCTGCCCTCAGCGCAGGGATGCTCGTGGTCTCGTTGGTCTTGGTTGTGGCACTGGCCAAGATGCTCACGCCCACTGTCGAACGCGGTATTGCAACTGTTGGTGCGCCAAAGAGTGTTGTCGGCATTATCATCGCGGCGCTGGTCCTTCTCCCCGAAGGACTGGCCGCCTATCGCGCGGCAAAGGCAAATCGCCTGCAAACCAGCATGAACCTTGCCCTTGGGTCGGTATTGGCCACCATCGGCCTGACCATCCCGGCTGTTACCGCCGTGTCCATTCTCCTCGACGAACCGCTCACGCTCGGTCTCAGCGCCAAAGAACAGCTGCTGCTCGCCCTGACGCTGATTGTCAGTCTGCTTACGGTCGGAACGGGTCGTACCACCGTGCTTCAGGGGATCGTCCACCTGGTTATCTTTGCCGTCTTTCTCTTTCTCGCAGTGGTTCCCTAGATCCGAACAAATAGCTAACCAGTAGTTAACGCGCGAATCGATGAACATTTCCTTGATATATTCCTCCCCCATGAAACAGGGAAAGACACAAGCGACCAGACCCGCTAACCGGCTTTTCTATGATGCTTTTGTCGGCAGCCCGATCGGGATTGCTGTGGAGGATCTAGAAGGGCGGCTTTTGTTCGTGAATCCGGCACTTTGCACGCTGCTTGGATTCAGCGAGGAGGAAATGCGGAAGAAGCACTGTGTCGAATTTTCTCCTCCCGAGGACGCAGAGAAGGACTGGGCCTGTTTCGAGCAGTTGCGAGCGGGTTCGATCAACCGCTATCAGCTGGACAAGCGTTTTTTCCGGCGAGACGGCTCCCTCATCTGGGGGCGCCTAAGGATCTCTCGGTCGAATAGT
>Ga0182032_10000689_pt1 | contig 14225 bp, 14 predicted proteins | sample tim00Cox00000000_FD_125970 | JGI IMG/M metagenome (GOLD analysis project Ga0182032, IMG submission 125970) | Lab enrichment of tropical soil microbial communities from Luquillo Experimental Forest, Puerto Rico - timezero.00C.oxic.00.000.000 | ecosystem: Environmental > Terrestrial > Soil >... | reverse complement strand
CCGGACCGTACCCGGCGTAGGCATCCGCTTGCAACGTACCGGTGAACTCCCTCAAGTGGGCCTTTGGATGTTCGCCCTTACGATCCGGCGTGTAAGCGAACCACACCGCCGGCGGTGTCTGATCTCCCCAGGGCCGGTCATCTCGCACGTAGGTCCACAAGCGTCCGGTTTTAGTTTTCCCACGGCCCGGAGCTAGCACCGGTACCGGCGTGTCGTCGGCGTGCAACTTATCGGCGCTCATTACGTGACGCCGCAACGCCTCCACCAATGGCTGCAGTAACCGGCTGCATCCTCCGACCCACTCCGCCATGGTTGAACGATCCAGCTCCACGCCGTCACGCGCGTAGATCTCCGCCTGCCGGTACAACGGCAAATGATCCGCATATTTTGAAACCAACACATGTGCTAGCAGTCCAGGGCCCGCGATCCCGCGCTCGATCGGACGACTCTCTGCTTCTGCTTGCACGATTTTGTCGCAACTCGCACAAGCCAGCTTCGGCCTAACCTGCCGGACCACTTTGAAATGTTCCGGGACATACTCCAGCATTTCCGAGACATCTTCGCCGAGGGGTTTCAGTCTACCGCCACAGTCCGGGCACGCCTCCTGCTTCGGCAACATCTTGTGGGTCTCGCGCGGCAGATGTGCCGGCAGCGGCTGCCGTGCACGTTTCGCCGTGCGATTTACGGCCGACACAACCAGTGGTGTGCTGGCGGCAATGGATTGTTGCGCACGGCTCGTTTCCAGTTCGTCCAGCTTCAGCTCCAACTGCGCAATCTCCCGCTCCAGCTTCTCCGACTTGCGCCCGAACTGCATCCGCCGCAGCTTGGCGATCAGTAGCTTTAGCCGTTCGATCTCTTCCGCCAACGAGGACAGTTGCCCCTCTTTGCAGAGAAGTTGTTCGTCCTTGGAAAGAATTTGTTCGTGCTGTGCGACGATCAGTGCCTTCAATGCTTCAGGGGTTAGCGTATCGAGGTCAGGAAGGGCCACACGCTGTGACATCGTGCGCGCAGTATCGCAATGAACGAATTTCTTGGCAAATCAATTCTTCATCAATTCTGTATCGCTGCTACTTACACGGCTAACTGCGGAGCTTGCGTGCGCACCGGCCGTCGCCAATCGATTCCTTCGAGCAACATCGAGAGCTGCGCCGGCGTCAGTGACACCGTCCCGCTCGTCGCTTGCGGCCAGATAAATCTTCCGCGTTCCAGTCTTTTCGCAAACAGACATAAACCGTCGCCATCGAACCACAAAACTTTGATCAGATCACCACGTCTCCCACGAAAAATAAAAACTTGGCCTGAAAATGGATTTTCGTTGAGCGCCGTCTGCACCATCCCGCTCAGCCCCACAAAACCGCGCCGCATGTCAGTCACGCCCGACACGATCCAGATGCGCGTCCCCGCCGCCAGCCCGATCATCGCAGCAAACACTCCATCGCCGTGCGCAAAGCCACCACGTCCACCGAACCAGCAATACGGAGAGTTCCTCGCGGAAGCTTTATTTCCATTGTTCCCGACGACAAAGTCGGGTCATCACCCTTCATCGCTTCTGTGGGTCTTTCCGCTTCTACCTTCACGGGCAGAAGCGGCGTCCCCAGGCCGAGCCCCAGCCGCCCTTCGCGATAGAGTTTTCGCCAGTAGAACACCTGGTTGGCATTCACATCGTGTCGCCGCGCCACTCTCGCCACGGAGGCCCCAGGCGCCAGCGTTTCTTCCACAATGTCTCGTCGCTCTTTAATGGTTCGGCGCCGCTTCCTATCCTTGGGTATCCCCACCTGAGACCCCTGAACTAGTGTGTCCACGATTCCTCTTCGTGGACACAAACAAATGTGTCCACAAAGTCGATCATCTTCGACTATTCACACACTGTACAGACGGTCTGAATTCGACGCTTACCATAATCGAGCCTCAGCATTTGTTGTCCCTATGCATGCGTTGCGTGAGCTACTTGCCATCCTCGTCAAGATTGGAAGTGCCCAACCAAGTGACGGCGATGGTGGTCAGTCAGCCAGGTGACACGAAAGTTGAAATGAAGCTTGCGACACGCCGCTCCGCGCTTGTGCCGCCGCTCTAAGCTTGCGACGCGGATCGCAAGCCGATTTGATCCGACCTACTTTTGTCGATCAGGTAGCAATTTTCCCCTGAGTCGTCCAACAGCAAGAAGTATTCCATGAAGCAACGCCTGCGGCCGCGGTGGACACCCCGGAACGTAAACGTCCACGGGCACAACGTTGTCGACGCCTCCCAGAGAGGCGTAGTTCTTGCCAAAGATTCCTCCGCTTATTCCGCAGGCGCCAACCGCGACCACGACTCTCGGTTCTGGCATGGCTTGGTAGGTTTTCAACAGGGCAAGCTCCATATTCCGGGTAACTGGGCCGGTGACCAGGAGCATATCGGCGTGACGTGGAGATGCAACAAAGTGAATGCCGAAGCGTTCAAGGTCGTAGACAGGATTGTTCAGGGCCACGATTTCGACTTCGCACCCGTTGCATGAGCCAGCATCCACTTGCCGGATGGCCAATGAACGTCGGAGGAGTTTATGGATCTGTTCGCGTGCTTTCTGTCCAATGCTCTCGACGCCAGCTTCTAGATGGCCGTCACCGCGCCACATTTCGATGAGTTGCTGATGGGTGTGATCGGCATTCAGTCTGTATTTTGCGGTTAGGACGAGCTTACGACGGTCTGCGCTCGCCAGCTCGAATTCTGGCGTGATCCGGATGGCTTGGTCGGGCGAGGCGTCAGCGCATAAACCGCAGAAGACACACAGGCCATAGTCGACGGTGACTCGCCGGGAGTTACCTTCGTCGCACACGAAAATCGCTCCTGTTGGACAGACATCTGCAGCGGGCCGCGCATCCCTCCACCTTTCGAAATCGAAGCTCGGCCGCCCGCGAAAGCCCTCGGGAACCTGAGCCGGCTCGCCGGGATACTTCGTGGTTACAATGCCAGTGGCGAACGTTTTTTGGAGGATTTTGAACATAGGCTAGCGGTCCGTTCCCGAGTAGGAAAGATTGAAACTCTTGTTGATGACCGGGAAGTCCGCAATGATGTTTCCTTGGACTGCCTCGACCAAAGCTGGCCAGTTATTGAGGGAGGGATCCTTGATCTTGCAACGTTCGAGGTGATTGTCGGGGCCGGTACGAATCCAATGCAGGATTTCGCCACGCCATCCCTCCACGGCGCCCAGCGCACAACGGTCCGCGGGAATCGGCAGGGCTTGCGCACGGAAGTCTCCGTTCAGACTCTCCTCCGCCGCGCACCTGATGATTCCTAGAGACTCGCGCACCTCGTCGGCCCGTACCTGCATTCTGTGGCTCACGTCCCCGGCTTGATAAACGGGTACGCGGAAGGTGTAGCGGCTATAGGCCGCATAAGGGTGGTCGCGCCGAACGTCGAGATCCATCCCTGAGGCGCGCCCGGCCACACCGACGATTCCCAAATCCTTTGCCTTCTCTGGGCGAAGGACTCCGGTCTGTTCCAACCGGTCACGCGTAGACTCAGAGGAGTCAATCAGGGCGATGAGGTCCTGAAATTCACTTGCGAAAGCATCGATTGCCGCGCGCAGCGCGGCTAATTGCGCGGCGTCCCATGCCCTTCGAACACCGCCAATGCAGACCATGCCCCGCAGGAGACGGTTGCCTGTCAACTGTTCGTTTACGCCGACGAGCATTTCTTTCAAGCGGCTCGCGTGCGCATTTGCGACGACGAAGCCGACGTCAGTGGCGATCGCTCCCATGTCGGCGACATGATTGCAGATTCGTTCGAGCTCCAGAAGGATGGTCCGCATGATCAAAGCCCGCAACGGAACCTCTATCTGAGCCGCGCGCTCCACAGCCTGACAGAACGCTGTGCCATGAGAAAAACTCGAATCGCCGGAGATGCTCTCCGCGAGAAACACGCCCTTGTGTATGGGCAGCTTCTCAAAAAGCTTTTCGGTGCCTTTATGCGTATAGAACATGCGGAGTTGCAAATAAAGGATCGGCTCACCTGCCACCGCGAAATTGAAATGTCCGGGCTCGATGGTTCCGGCATGGACCGGCCCTACCGGCACTTGAAAGACGCCTTCACCCAAAGCGGGCCGGTAGATGTGGCGTTCTCCCTCGAAGGGCGGTAGTACTGTCTCCAGCGCAAAATCCTTGCGCAAAGGATGAACATCCGGCCAGTTGTCATGCAGAGCAACCCTGCGTGGGTTCGGGTGTCCGACGGCTTTCAGTCCAAACCAATCTTGAATCTCACGTTCCTGCCAGTTTACGGCAGGCAGACCTGCCGAGAGCGAGGGAAACTCGGGACACTCGGGTTGGACGGGAGCCCGGACAATGAGATATGAAGTTTCGCCCTTCCGCTCGAACACGTAATAGTTGTAGAAGACGCCTTCGGCGAAGCACCGGTCTTCTGCGAAGACCGCAACCAGTCGGGCGTCGAATTCACTTCGCAGGCATTCGACAACAGCCCGGATGTCCGGATCACCGACAAGAAGATAGACTTCGTCTTCTTGTTCCGCAGACATCGATTGAATCCGCGCACCAAACTTGTGTTGAAGAGCCTCAAAGAACGCAGACATCATTTCTTGCCTCATCGTCCACTCAACACAATGCCGGCTGCACTCCGAATCAGCCGGAACAACGGACCGGGAATCCAGAAACCCATGATAATAATCACAAGCGCCACGCCCACGACAGAAGACTTCTTCCAGTGGCAAGTCTCGGCCGGAGCAAGGCCTGGGTTCGGACCAAGCACCATGTTGGCGATGTGGATGATAAATCCAGCAAAAATGGCCACGAGAAAAATGATGAAGAGACCAGGCAGAACCCGATAGCCTCCGCTGAACCCAGCTCGGAGAATAGTGAACTCACTCAGGAACAAGCTGAAGGGAGGTGCGCCCGTGACCGCGAGCGCCGCCATGAGGAATGCGGCTCCGCTCAAAGGCATCGAATGGATGAGCCCCCCTTTTGCCTCTGGGAACAGGTCTGTCTTCATTTGCTGCTGGGCATTCCCGGCGCAAAAGAAGAGCAGGGGCTTCGTAATCGCGTGAAATGTCATGTGCAGAAGCATGCCCAGGACACCCAAAGGGCCTCCGAAGCCCAGGGCAAGCGCCATGATCCCGCTGTGGTCAATGCTGGAGTACGCCAGCATTCGCCGGAAGTTTTTCTGGACGAGGATGAAAGGCACCGCGACTCCCATCGAGAGGAGTCCGAAAAGTATCAAGAGATGCGACCCAAACTCCGGGCCTAAGCATTTGGAGGCCAGAATGTAGAATCGCACGAGGCCATACAGGGCGCAGTTGAGGACGCCTGCTGCGAGCATCGCCGCCGCAGGGATTGGTGCTTCGCTGTACGCATCTGGTTTCCAGGTGTGCATGGGAGCGATCCCGGCCTTCGTTCCATACCCCAGCAGAATCAAAATGAAGGCCAGCCGCATCGTCGGCTTATCAAACTGGGCGGCATCTCCGACCAGGAGAGACCAGTTCAAACCCACAAGGGTCTCCGTTCCGAGGGCTCGGTGAGCAGAATAGTAGGTCAGAATTGTGCCGAAGAGGGCCATTGAGAGGCCAACGCCCCCGATAATGGCGTACTTCCAGGCAGCTTCTAGGGAGGTTTCGCGGCCGTAAAACATGACGAGGAACACAGATGCCAATGTGGTTCCTTCGATGGCCACCCAAAGTATTCCGAGATTGTTGGCGAGTGCCACCAAAACCATGGAGAAAACAAACAGGGGTGTAAGGGAGTAGTACTCTCGCAACTTAGGAACTGCAACCGAGATGCGCGGTTCCTCCTTCAACTGGAAAATCCCGTTTCTCTCATCGTGACGGAAATAGCCGACAGCATAGATGGAACATGCGAGCGCGACGAAACTCGTCAAGAGAACAACCAACGCGCTGAGGGCATCTGCGTAGAAGAATCCATCCCAAAGGGAAACAGGGCCACTCCGAAGAACCTGAACCCCCAACGTGGCGGCCAAGCACAGCAGGGCGGTGAAGGCTGCGAGATTGACCACCTCCATGACGGAACGCCTTCTAGCAACGAAGGCCACAAGACTGGCGGCGAGGGGGACAATCAGCAAGGTGAGCAGGATCATCGGTTCGCCTACTCTCGCAACTTCCGAAGCTTGCTGACGTCCATCGAATCGAACGCCTCGCGGATGCGCGAGACGAGAACGCCGAGAATCAATACCGCAACAAGAACGTCAAAGAATATACCGAGCTCAACAACCAACGGCATTCCGTACGTCAAAGAGATGGCCGCCAGAAAGAGGCCGTTTTCAAGAGAAAGTAGCCCGAGAACCTGAGTCAGGGCCTTGCGGCGATTCAGCATCGTGAAAAAGCCGATCAGGAACAAGGCGATGGCGACGGCGAGGGTGTTATGTCCCAGGGCCGCCCGGACCGAAGTCTCTTCGGGATGGTAAAAAGACCGCGCAACAACATAACCCACTAGAGTCAGGCCGCCAGCGGTCAGAATTGACAGTGGGGCGTTGATCAGCGGTTCAATCTCGCGCCGGATTTCGATTCGTTTCACAAGACCCTCGAGCAGCCAAGGGAGCAGGCCAGCCTTTAAACAAAGCGTCAGGAAGGCCGCAACATAAATATGGCTGGCGTGGTTGAAGTACGCGATCACGCCGGCGATCGTGGCTAAGAGGAAGGACTGCGCTGCGTAGATGCGAATGCTCGAAACCAACCAGCGCTGGCCGACCGCGGCGATCTGCAGCACTAGGACCAACGCCGCCATCAGTGTGATGATTCTATAGCCGAACTCTGGATCTTGGAGAAAGGTCATACAAAGTCTCAAAATAGGAACGTGGAAATGAGCGCGAGCGCTCCAAAGATGAAAGAAACCATGAGCAGTTCTGGCACTCGAAAGAGACGTAGTTTCGCGTTGGTGGTTTCCACCAAAACGATGAGGCAGGCCAGCAGAAACATCTTGATGAGGTAAAAGATTAGGCCCAGTCCAAGTCCTCGGGCGCTCCAATCCGAACTCAAACCGAACGGTAAGAAGGTGTTGACCACCAGCGTCATCAGGACAAGTTGCTTGAGGGAAGTGGCCCATTCCATTAGAGCAAGGTACGGTCCGGAATACTCAAGGATCATGGCTTCGTGAATCATGGTTAATTCGAGATGTGTAGCCGGGTTGTCCACAGGGATGCGGCCCGTTTCCGCAATTAGCACGATAAACAGCGCGGCGAAGGCCAGCATCTGTGACGGTGCCAGAAATTTCCAGCTTTGGCTGACGGCGACCTTGGCTATTTCACTTAGGTTTGTGGAACTTGCTCCCAAGGCCACCGTGAAAATCGCAAGCATCATGGCAGGTTCAGCGATCGCCGAAATCGTCATTTCCCGGCTGCTACCGAGGCCACCGAATGAGCTGCCTGCGTCCAGCCCGCCGAGCGCCAGGAAAAAACGCCCGAGCGCCAAAAGATAGACAACCGCGAGAACACCACCGAACAGATTAAGTGGGGCGTCCGTCGTGGTCATAGGAGTCATGAGTCCAACTAGAGCGGCAGTCACAAAGACGATGTAAGGGGTAGCGGAGAAAATCCACGAAGCCGTTTCCGGAATGACCATCCCTTTGCGAAAGAGCTTAAAGATGTCGCGGTAGGATTGCAGGATGTTCGGCCCGCGACGTGTCTGCAGTCTGGCCTTCAGAGTCTTTAGGACGCCGCTAACCAACGGAGCAACGAGCAATAGCAAAACCAACTGCAGGCCTGCTTTGGTTAGCAGGCCGGTCATGGGCGAACTCCAAAGAGCAAAAGCAGGACGAGAGTCACAAAGATGTAGGCCAAGTAGGCATGAATGCTTCCTGCCTGAATCGCTCGCATTCTCGTGGCAAACCGCAGCAGGAGATCTTTCAGGGGTCCGTACAGGCGCTTCTCGAACGTGGGCTCGATCTCACTCTCGAAGCGGATCGCTTTCGGAAAATAAGGGGACACGTCGAAGACGGCCTGAATCTCGCGGCGTGGCTGGTACAAGACGGAGAAGATCATCCGCAATGGTTTTGAGAAGGCCGTCGCCGTGTACTCATTCTCTTCGGTGAGGCCCGGTAAGCCGCAGTCCCACGCCGGGCCACGCCTCGGCGCGAACCGTCTTGTCCCGATCGATACGAGGAGAGCAGCGGGAATCAGCAAGACCAGCAGTGCAATTGCAATGACGGCGGTGGATACTGTACCTCCATGAGGCGCGCCCGCGGAGAGCACCAATCCACTTCCGGTAATGAGGTTTGCACCAACTCTCCATCCGAGTACTTGTTCCGTCAGCGCATCGAAGACACGGAGGAACCAGGTAACCCCTAAGCCTAGGGCCAGGCAGGCGCAGGTCAAACAAGCCATGCCAAGGAGCATGGAGCGGGGCGCTTCGTGTACGGGGCTGGATTTACCTCCGCGTGGCAGGGCCAAGAACGTAATGCCAAAGGCCTTCACGAAACAAGCCGCGGCCAGAGCTCCCGTCAAAGCGAGCATCGAGCCAGCGAGCGGAAACAGGATGCGCGTCAAACCTCCAGTGGCCCGAAATCCGGCTAGGAGGCTCTGGTACGTCAGCCACTCGCTGACAAATCCGTTCAGTGGGGGAAGCCCGGAAATGGCAACCGCTCCGATCAGAAAACACAGGGCTGTGACTGGCATCGGGCGGATCAGGCCACCCAATTCCTCCATATTTCGCGTCCCCGTCGAGTGAAGCACCGACCCGGCTCCCAGGAACAAGAGGCACTTGAAGATGGCGTGATTAAGAGTGTGAAATAGGGCAGCGATCAGGGCTACCGCCGCGAGCTGCGGATGTCCAGCAACTCGAAAGACCAGAGCGGCGCCCAGGCCGATGAGAATGATCCCGATATTCTCAATGCTGTGATAGGCCAATAGTCGTTTGAGGTCATGCTCCATCAAGGCGTACAGGACACCGAGGACGGCAGAGGCTACCCCAAGGATGAGGACCAGCAGACCGGCCCAAGACGGCAGCACGCCCAGGTCCTCCAGGAAAATCCGCGCCATGCCATAGATGCCCGCCTTGAGCACGATTCCGGAAAGCAGCGCCGAGATGTTGCTAGGAGCAACTGGATGCGCAGCCGGAAGCCAGATATGGAACGGGATAACACCCGCCTTGATGCCAAAGCCCAGGAAGAAAAGGACAAACGCGGCAGCTTGCTGGCCAACCGATAATTGCGCTGCGGCCGCGCGGAAGCTTGCAAATTCCGCACTGCCACTAACCTGCATTAAAAGAGCGAAGCCCACGAGTAAGCAACCCGCATCGATATGAGCCATGACGATGTAGAGCAACCCGGATCGCCGACTCTCCTGATCTTCGTGGTAATACGTGACCAGCCCGTAAGCAACCAGGGCCATTACTTCCCACCCAATCAGGAACAAGAAGGCATTGGCGGCGGTAAAAACGATCGTCAAGCTGAGAAGCAATAGATGGAACAAGAAGCCGAAGAAGCCGATGTTCCTTTTGCCTTCGAAGTGTCTCAGGTAGCCGAAGGAATAGAGGGAAACTGTACCCGCTAGAATCGCCAGGGTTAAGTTGAAGAAGCCTGCCAGAGCATCGTAGTCAAAGCCGTAGGCGAAGAGCGGAATTCCTGACGAGACCGACCAGCGGACTGGCGTGCCTTGAAAAATCCCGAGCATTGCCGCGAGGCCGCCGAAGATGGCACCTGCGAAGGCGGTGCCGCAGCAGACGTAGCGACAGAGCGCCGGCTTTCGCCAAGTCGCGAGACTAGCAATCGCGCCAGCCGAGTAAGCCGCCACACTAAGCGTGAAGATCGTGCTAACCGGAAGCGCGTTCATGGTTGCGCCGACTCGATCATAGGTCTTCCAGAAAGGATCGTCCCACAGTTACTGGGTGTTGTCCTAATTCGCCTTGGTTCTTTTTTAGTATCATCCCAAAATTGTGAAGCGATGCCACGTTGAACATCCTGCTTGGGCAGAAAAGGTCGGCTATCGCACACCAAGCGGTGGCGCGCCCAAAATAGAAACGCTCGACAACCTTCGACCTCGTTGCGATGCAAGCCGACCGGACTGGCAAGAAACTTGGCGAGCCTGGAACGAGGGAAGATGCTTTACGATTTTTCTCTGCGATGACCACGCTGTTGAATATGGCTTTGAATGGTAAGGCAGAGCCCAAATTAGGACACTACGAGCTTCTGTGCGGTTGGTGATCATGACTATCGTCTGCTGCCGTCCTTTTGCGAATACGTGCGCCTTTTTCAGCCCCGGACACATTACGATTCGAGCCTAACGCATCCCATTACTGTTCACAGTAGTGCGCGATGACTTTATACGTACCAATCAGTGAGCAGACGAGGAATAAGACGTTGAAACGATTCTGATTCCGCTCGCATCCCGCGCTGTCTTCACGTAGGTCGCGTAAGCATGCTCTTCCGGAGCTTCGCCAGCATCACGAAAATTGCCGTCAACCCAACCGCCCGGCGGCATCTCAATCCACGCGACATTCGAATCCGTAAATTCCTGCACCGCGAGGACTCGCTGTCTCGGCGCACGGGATAGGCTCACCCACTCTGATGACGGCGATTCTCGCGTGAGAAGTTCCCCGATCGGTATACTCGCTGTTCGGCTTATGGGATAGAAAACGGAGTGGTTCCCACTGTTGCTGAGCCGGAATCGTACAGAGAACCCGGCTCCTTCTCCTGATCTGACTGGGGGCGACAGAGTTAAAGTCACACGCGTAGAATCCGTCCCGAGGTTTGCGTCCTCCCCGTTTTTCACGCGACCAAGGTGGTTCACAACCAGGAAAAACAACGCGACCACAGAAAAGAACCACGCGAGCTTGATATTGGCATTTCGTTGTTCTGCTGCGTCACCCTCGGGCGATGAGAGCAAACGGAGCTTGTCGCCGTTTGTGTTCTTTGAATGGGAATGCTCTACCCAAGGGCGAAACACAGAGAACTTGGATGTGCGCGACATAACCTTTCCTGTTAACCGTTCACACTGCTCGGACAGAACGATTGCCTTCTGCGAGTAATGTTTCCCCTTCAGGAAGAACGACCCAACTACGTGATTCCGCTTGACTTAGAAAGTTTCGCAGATTACAGTATGCATGTACGCAAGGATCAGCATGCCACAGCAACTGGCCAACTTCAAGGCTGAATTCTTTAAGGCTCTCGCCCACCCGGTCCGCATCCGGATCCTCGACTGTCTTCGGGATGGCGAGAAGGGAGTCAACGAACTCAGCGAAGTCCTGCAGATTGAACCAGCAAACGTTTCCCAGCAGCTTGCGATTCTGCGAGTGCGAAACATCGTGATTGGCCGTAAGGCGGGGAGCAATGTGTATTACTCCGTTTCCGACACCACCTTGTTCCGCCTCCTTGACGTGGCAAAAGACATCTTCAACAACCACTTGGTGGGTGTCCGAGATATGCTTCAGCAGATGGAGGCGGTCTCCTAGAAAAAAATTTGTTCAGCATCTGCAAATGTTCGCATATGCAGAGACGCTTCCAGATTCAGTTCCTCCGAGGCCCGGGACAGGAGATTGAGAACCGTGCCGGACTACTACACCTCTCTGCAACTAACCCAGAAATTGGAAATCGCGGAAGCCACCATTGCGGAACTCCAAGCGAAAGGGTTACTCCAGCCAACCGTAAAGGATGGTCGGGCTTTCTTTTCTTCTCAACAAGCGCACCGCTTGCGCGCGGCCGTTCGCCGGGACCGCAACGACAAAATGGATTTGCAAGACGCCCTCGCCCTCGTGGAAGAACGTTGACTTGCACACACGCGCGCATCGAAGGACTAGAAGTATGGCCACGGGAAGTGGACCTGAAGCTGGCTTGCGGAGTTTTCGGCTGCAGGGTGTAGACCATTTGCGAAGCGGCAAGGATTGGAGCGAGGATCGTTGGCCGAAATTGTTTCGGGCTGCCCGGTCACTCGCGTGTGCGCTGTTCCTTCTTGTCATGCTCGGAGCGCTCGGGCAAAGGTCGCTCGTGGGAGTGGCTGGCGCAGCTCTTGTGTTGCTCTTGCAGGAAGCGGTTGACCCCACACCGTTGTTCTGGACGGCCCCATGGGAAGCTATGCAATTGCTTCTGAGCCGGGCCCGCCGCGTCAATCACATTTGGCTTCATCGGACACAAGAAGTAGCTCGTGAATCGATTGGCGTTTCAGCGCGGACCGATGGTTTTGCGATGCCAGACGGATTCTTTTTGATCGGTGTTGGCGCCAACAAGCAGATGGTCCGGTGGACTGCGGAGTGTGCTTGGCGTGGGATCATCCGCGAGCGCGAGAGAGCGCGACATCCGAGTGGATGCAAGGCGGTACGTTTCCTCATCGCCGTGTGTTTGATGGCCGTGGGACTAATTGCTTTGGGTCCATGGCGAGGAACCGACCTACCTACCGCCCTGTTGGTCGCCGTGTTTTGCGGTGCTGCAGGACACGCTTTGGCAGGGCCCTTTGAAAATATAATCGGCCAATGTTTGACAGTTTCTGCCCAGCACCATGCGAATGCAAGGGCGTTTCGCCTGGAAGTTGAGCCTGTCAAGTTTCCTGAATCGCTCTCGTGGCAAGGAAGTGAGGGATTCATCGTCCGGAGAATCCCTGAGGAACAGATGCGCAAGGGCTAGGAATATGAGCGTGCGGTCCGAGCTCCTATTCGCAGCACAGAGGAAGATTCCGAATCCCTTCCTTCTGTGTGCGGTGACTTGCGCACGTGCTCGTCAATTGATGGTTGCTCGCGACGGACAGGCCGCAGTTGGTGAAGTAGTTGATTACGCGCTACGCGAAGTCGCAGCAGGTGCACTCGAATTTGAGCCTGTGGGGCCAGGGTGTTCATACGCCGCCGTCCCGTGGAGGCTACATGAGAAGACGTGTAAGAGTTAGGGAATAATCAACGGGAAGGCTTGAGCGGAGCGGTTGTCAGGCTCCCTTCTGGGCGTACGGGGATCATCCATGGGGACGACGGATACGATGTCACTTTCAACGAGCAATCGCTCGTCGTGGGTCTTGGCCACGGCGACCTCGGCATTGGACTGCGAGTGTCTTACGGCATCCTTTTCGCGACAGGTGCGAAGGTTTCGACTGCCATTAAAGTGATGCCCGCACTTGGTCAAGCCGAAAAGATCGAGGACGGCGAAAACATGACCTCTGGAAGAGTTAGTCAATTCGGCGGGGTGTAATTCCGCGCGAGGTCGTGCCGGGTTGGAAGGCTGCTTGGCTCTGGATTGCGCGCGCCTCAGGGCAATGAGGTCCTTCTGTCAATGAGCGAAGGAGATCTGGACCAATTTGGGAAGAAACAGGAGCTTGACACATGAAGGGAGTGATCTGGAACGTTTATCGAAACCAGGAAAAGGGCATGATTCGCGGGGATGACGGAGCGCAGGTGCCTTTTCGAAAATCCGCCCTGAGTGGCGTCGAGTTTCGCGCGCTTTCTTCCGGCCAGAGGGTCTCCTATCAGATCCAGGACGGTTGGCTTGGTAAAGAAGCGGTCGAGGTACGTCTAGTGCTGCCTGTGAGAGCACCAGAAAATGTCTGAACCCGTCGAAAAGCTTTTGGGCGGGTGGACCGATTCCCCGAACGACAAGACTCGGCCGAGCCGTGTGGAAGTGGACAGTTTCGCGACTCCGAGCTTCCCATGGTTCAAAAGGGGCTTATCAATTTTCCTTGTACAGCGAATTGCCTGGAACGAAAGACTTTCAGATGCAGACACATCAGCACATGGTCCCGACTAACTCGGCGGTGGCCTAAAGTCCGCTGCCGACGCGGCAAGAGCCAGACGAAGGGTGAAGCGAACATGGCCGGTGGATACTTGTGGATCAAACTTCAGGCAGGTGGGAAGTGCATCTGTTTCCCTGGCGAGCATGCCCTTATCGGCGCGATTGGTTTCTTCGCGCGGGACGTCCAGTTGCCGGCTGGCACGCCAGTGGCGGTTAAATTCTACCGAGGGCAAGACGAGGTGTCGTTGCGCGGAACTGTCTCTGCAAACTACGCGGACTTGGGCATTTCTGTGGAATTCAACCAAGGGTCTAGCGTTGCAGTGTGGAAACTTGTCACCCTCCTTGCTGACTACCATGGACCCGTCTCGGGCACGAAAGAAACAGGGGGAGAAGCCATGAAGGTCCGCGAACTTGCTGCTCGTTTGGCAAAGGCCGATCCGGAGGACATCGTCGCCATAGATACGAATTCGCAATGCCTGTTATTGCTTAATCAGAAGCGGGGAATGTTTCAGCCGTTAGACGAGCTCCAAGAAGAGGTGGGGCTGACCGAGCGCGATAAGGAGTTCCTACACGTTGTGCGCGTCCGATTTT
>Ga0182032_10000684_pt1 | contig 14281 bp, 13 predicted proteins | sample tim00Cox00000000_FD_125970 | JGI IMG/M metagenome (GOLD analysis project Ga0182032, IMG submission 125970) | Lab enrichment of tropical soil microbial communities from Luquillo Experimental Forest, Puerto Rico - timezero.00C.oxic.00.000.000 | ecosystem: Environmental > Terrestrial > Soil >... | reverse complement strand
CGAGGCCGCATGCGCTTCAGGCGCGCTTTCGGTTCTGCTCGGTGCGCAGTGGATCATGGGCGGAATTTACGATGCCGTGCTCGTCGTTGGTGCAGAGCAGCAGAAGACGATGTCATCGCTCGACGGATCCGATGTGCTCGGCGCGGCGGCCGATTATCACAACGAAAAACCGGAATACGGCGATTTCATGTTCCCGAAACTCTTTGGACGTATCGCCCAGATCTACATCGACAAATACGGGGCAAAGGAATCGGACCTGGCGACCGTGGCCTGGAAAAATTACGCACACGCGAAAATGAATCCGCTGGCGCAAATGCGCGATGCCGATTTAACCCTCGATTGTGCCTCGCAAGTATCCGACAAAAATCCGAGCGTCGCGCCGCCACTCAAAGTTTCGGATTGTTCGCAAATCACTGACGGCTCGGCGTCGCTCGTCCTCGTGTCCGGCAAATATTTAGACAAGATCGGCCGCGACAAAAAGAAAACGCCGCGACTGCTCGGTTTTGGTCACGCGACCGATTATTTGCCGCTCGACAAAAAAGACGCGCCGACATTTTCGATCGCGCGCAAAGCAGCGGAGAGAGCTTTCGGAATGGCGAATTTGAAACCGCGCGATTTAAATGGCGCCGACGTTCACGATTGTTTCTCGGTCACTGAGATTGTGGCTTACGAGATTCTCGGCCTGGCCGAACCCGGCAAAGGCGCCGAGCTCGCAAAAAGTGGTGCGACCGCATTGCCGCAAGTCCGTAATGAGAAAATGAAAGGCAAGTTTGCGTTTGAAATTCCAGTGAATCCCGGCGGCGGTTTAATTGGTGACGGCCATCCCGTCGGTGCGACGGGGGTTCGACAGGTGTTCGAAGCTTATCAGCATCTGACCGACCAGGCAGGCCAACGGCAGATTCCAAACTCGAAGCGGTATCTCACGTTCAACATGGGCGGCAGTCTAACGACGTCCGTCGCGATGTTGTGGGGACGCGACTAAGAAGAGATCTTGCGGAGCTGCGCGACGCGGTCTCGAACCGCCTTGCAGCAGCGCTTGCGCTCGCGAACGGGATCTGATTCGGGTAAAGATTTGCGCTTCGTAGGGCGCGCGCGCGGGTTGCAAACAACCTTCCACGAAATCCTTTGCCAATGCAGTTCTTGCCTACTTTGGGCTGGTGTGAAGCTGTTCGGCTTCAGCAAGTAATTGGTCCCGGATCGCGATGCAGGCGTTGATCTCGGCGGCGGAATAAGCGGACCCGAAGGCGAAGCTGAGCGTTGGCACTGGGCGGGATTTTAGGCTTAGCTGCCGGTTTGGTGGAGATGGTAGCGAGAAGCACAAATGCTCCAAGAGTATTTCTCATGCTCGGGCTTTTCAGTCGCGGACTTCGCCTGATTTAGAGAATCACGTAGATCAAGCCGATGCCGAACACGAGCGCCGCTGCTCCGTAAAGCATTTGGACGGTCCGCGGTCGCCCCAGCCACCAGTCGATCATTCGGCGATGCCGATCTAAGCCGAGAATCGGCATTACAGTCGCCACGATGAGGATGATTAAACCGAGAATGCGTAGCAAAATCGGCGCTTTCGATTCCGCCGCCGCGGCCAGCAATCCCAACGCCAGGACCGCGCGAATCGCGGCGGCGATCCACATTCCGGTCTTGTCGGCGAAGAGGCGGGTCAGATCGTGCGCCAACGCCGGCTTAACAACGATGACCACCCCCATGGACGCGATGGCGGCGCATAATATTAATGCCAACGCAATCATTTTCGGATGCGTTCTCTTTTCGCATGCTGGAAGTTAATTTGGAATATGAAAATGAAAGTACCGTTTGAGCTTGGCGTTGTCGGGCACTTCGGCCTGGCGGTGCGCAATCCAACGAAGAGTGCGCACTGGTTCCAACGCGTACTCGGTTTGCGCAAAGAATTTGAATTCGAAAATGGAGTGGCCGTTGGGAACGACAACGTCACAATCGCGCTCTTTAAAGGAAAGCCGTCGCCGAAAACGATCGACCACATGTCATATCATCTGCCGAACATGTCTATCTTGCGCAAAGCACTCGCGCATTTGAAAAAGCACAAGGTCGACATCGAAGATCCGGGGGATGAGATTGGGCCGGAAGCACCCGGTTCATCGCACATGGGTCTCTGGTTTCACGATCCCGACGGCTATCGGTGGGAACTCAGCGTCCAGGGCGCCGGCCGCTGAGCAACTCGGTTTTCTCTTCCTTAAAAGAAAACGTCGTCTCGAGCCCGTTGATCTGCGCTTGTCGAAAATCGCAAAGCCGAGATTGAAGCGTTCGTTTCGAAACCTCAACCGCCAACTCCAACCGGGCTGAGAGTGATCGAGGTTGAGGCATGCAATTCTGCGGTTAGAATGTGCTTCGGGATGCTTGATCTTGCTTTGGGTTGCCTGAAATGGGCCGCGGTCGGTTTTGTTGTCGCGTTTGTGCTGATGAAGCTTTACGAAGGCAGTCACATTCATGACGATATCCCGCGACCCGAATTCAAAGTTCGGCAATCTCGCCGCGCCGCCCTGGTGTTGTCTTGCTTTGCAGCGGTGCTTTCGGCTGCGGTCTGGCTCTTAGTCCAAAAGTTGGATTAGCGAATCTTGGTGACGCGCATTTTCGCGTTACAATACGAGTCAATTGAGATGACTGCGACGACTGAAGCTTATGCCGCTGCTTCAGCGAAATCGCCACTGACGCGGTTTTCTTTCACCCGTCGTGATGTTTTGCCTGACGACGTAAAGATCGACATCCTGTTCTGTGGTGTCTGCCACTCGGATGTTCACACCGCACGCGACGAATGGCGCGGAACAACTTATCCGTGCGTGCCAGGCCACGAAATTATCGGCCGCGTCGTTGCCATCGGTTGCAACGTCAAAAAGTTCAAGGAGGGCGACCTCGCCGCGGTCGGCTGCATGGTCGATGCCTGCCGGGATTGCCGGAGCTGCCACGAAAACCTCGAACAGTTCTGTGAGGATGTTGTTTTCACCTACAACAGCCCGGACGAACATACCGGTGGCGTCACTTACGGCGGTTACTCAACGAACATTGTCGTGAACGAACATTTCGTTCTACGCGTGCGAGAGGATGTTGATCTTGCCGCGAGCGCACCGTTGTTGTGCGCTGGGATCACGACATACTCGCCGCTGCGTTACGGTAAAGTTGGCAATGGCCAAAAGGTCGGCATCGTCGGACTCGGCGGCCTCGGACACATGGCGGTGAAATTTGCCAATGCGTTCGGCGCCGAGGTCACGCTCTTTACTACGTCGCCGAACAAGACTGCGGACGCAAAACGGCTCGGCGCCTACGAAGTTGTCATTTCCAAAGATGAAGACGCGATGAAGGCACACGCCAAGAGTTTCGATTTTATTCTCGACACCGTTTCAGCCAAACACGATCTCAACGTGTATCTCAACCTTTTGAAGCGCGATGGTACGCTTTGTTTGGTTGGAGCATCGCCGAATCCCATCCCGCTCGACGTATTCAGTGTGATCCGGTGGCGTCATCGCTTGACCGGATCCCTGATCGGCGGAATCGCCGAGACTCAGGAGATGCTCGATCTCTGTGCGGAGCGCGGCATTACCTGCGATGTCGAACGAATCAACATCAACTACATCAACGAAGCGTACGAGCGAATGCTCCGGAGCGACGTGAAATACCGCTTCGTCATCGACATTGCGTCGCTGAAGTAACTCCGCACAGGGGACTCAGCCCATGTAGAAACCCCCGTTGACGTTGAGCACGTGGCCGGTGATGTAACTCGCCATCGGTGACGCGAGAAATAACGCGGCATCGACGATCTCGTGAACATCGCCGAGCCGACCGAGCGGAATTTGTTTTTTGAAATTCTCAGTCACTTCGTCCGGCATGCCTTTGCTCATCCCGACGTCAATGAATCCTGGTGCGATCGCGTTGACGGTGATGCTCTGACGCCCGAGCTCCCGCGCTGAAACTTTGGTCAGCGCGATGATGGCGGCTTTGCTCGATGAATAATTCGCCTGACCGAACAAACCCATTTGTCCACTGACCGACGACATGTTTATGACGCGGCCGCCGCTTCGCAAAATCGGCATGGCTTTTTGCGTGACGTTGAGTGTGCCGGTGAGATTAACGCGAATGATGCTCTCAAATTCCTCGAGCGACATCTTCTTGATCGTGCGGTCGCGAATGATGCCGGCATTGTTCACGAGGATGTCGAGGCCACCATATTGGCCCTGGATCTGCTTCATCATCGCCTCGACCTGTTGCGGTTGGGTGACGTCGCAATCGATTACCAGTGGATCCTTCAATTCTTGCGCCACCTTGTCCGCATCGGCTTTGTTCTGGCCCTGTGGATCGGCAAAATAATTCACGACGCATTTTGCGCCGCGCTTGCCGAACGCTTTGACCATTTCCGCACCGATACCGCGCGAGCTGCCGGTCACGAGCACAGCTTTTCCTATGAAATCGAGATCAGACATTCTTAGACAGAATAAATAGACAAAATGAACCGAATCATTTGCAAACCAATTCTGGTCATTGTGTTCATTCTGTCGAAATATTAGCTTTTTCGCCCCGATGGCTTCGCCAATCCGAATTTTGACGGCGGTCCCGATTTGTGATGGGCACGACAGCGCGATCAACACCATCAATCTCGAGTTTATCCGACACGGGATTGAAGTCGTTTATCTCGGCTATCATCGCTCGGTCGGGGACATCGTCCGCGCCGCGATTCAAGAAGATGTGCGCGCGATCGGGATTTCCAGTTACAACGGAGGGCATATCGAGTTTTTCGCGGAGGTTGTCGATCTCCTCCGCAAGAAAGGGGCAGACGACATCAAGGTTTTCGGCGGTGGCGGCGGTACGATTACCCATAAAGACGCTGCGATCATGCGGCGAAAAGGCGTGGACGAGATTTTCTTTGCCGGCACGTCGCTGGAAGAGATGGTCAAGTTCGTTCACCAACGTTACGGCAAACCGCGGACCAAATGGCCCCATCCGAAATCCCCGGACCGGGAACTCGCGCACGAACTGACCCAAATCGAAGACGCCAACGCGAAGATCCGAAATCCGAAATCCGAAATCCGAAATGCCAGGGTTGTCGGCTTCACCGGTCCCGGCGGCGCGGGCAAAACGACATTGATCGATGAGTTGGTGCTGCGCTTTCTGAACAAAGATCGACAATCGCGCGTTGCGATACTGTCGCACGATCCAAGCGTAGTCGGGGAAGGTGCCCTGCTTGGCGATCGCGCGACAATGATTAATTCACAAAACGATCGCGTGTTTATGCGAAGCATGGCTACGCGCGGGCAGGCCGGCGGACTGTCGCCCGCGACGCATGATTGTCTCGCTCTTCTTGCTCGCTCGGGTTTTGATTACGTCATCATTGAAACGGTCGGCACTGGTCAGGAAGCGATGCCGTTTCAGAAAAACAGAATTGTCGATCAGACGGTACTCGTGATGAATCCGGATTACGGTAGCAGACTGCAATTACAAAAAATCGTAATGCTTGACCTCGCTGACATCGTGGTTGTTAACAAAAGCGATTTACAACGGGCGAAGACCGCGCACACCGAGATCGAGCAACGCCTCGAGCAAAATCGGCGGGCACAACGTCTCCTCGATACAGTCGCAAAAAGGCATCGAGACGCTGGCGTCGACCGATTGTTCGATTTAATTTCAGCAAATACCAAATCGAAAGGCAGCGCGAAGGCGCGGCGAAGGAAATGAGCAAGCTCGGGCAAGTTGTTGAATCGGTTGAGAAGTACAACCAGTTCGTTCTGGACCAAGTGAAGCGCGCGCGCAAGGACGAAGAGTTCGGTCACGAACTGCTCGGCCGCTGGAACAACATCAAAGCGAAAATTCCGCTCACCCGAGCACCGACTGGATTGCCACTGCCAAGACTCGCGTTGCCGGAGATCGATGAGCCTGGTGAAATCGCGCGTTATTTATTTGGCGAAGGATTGCCCGGCGAATTCCCGTTTTTGAACGGCGCGTATCACGAAATGTACCTCGAGCCGATTCGGGAAGTCGAAAGTTTCGAGAGAAACGGCGAATCGAAAAAAAGTTCCGCCAAGAAAATTCCGCGGGCCGAAGAACCGACCCGTTTGTTTTCGGGTCTCATGCTGGCCGAAGATACGAACGAGCGTTTCCATTATCTGACTCGGCATCAGCGAACACATCGACTGAGCACCGCGTTTGATGGTCCGACTCTTTACGGGATCGACAGCGACGCAGACGGCGTTTTCGGAAAAATCGGCGAGGGCGGCGTCGCGATCGACACCGTCGAAGATATGGTCCGGCTTTACGACGGGTTTGATCTCGGTTCAGCGAATTTTTCCGCGTCGATGACGATCAGCGGCCCGGCGCCGATCATTATGGCCATGTACATCGCCGCGGCCAAGCGGCGCTTGGGACCGAGCGTCGTGTCGAAGCTGCGCGGTACGATTCAGGCCGACATTTTCAAGGAAGTTCAGGCGCAAAACGAAACGATTTTCCCGATTGAGCCGTCGCTGCGCTTCCTCACCGACATGGTGGAATTCACCACGCGCGAAATGCCGCGCTGGTATCCGATCTCGATCAGCGGTTATCACATCGGTGAGGCGGGTTCGACTCCCGTGCAGCAGGCCGCTTACACCCTCTCCAATGGATTTGCTTACGCGGAAATGTTTGCCGCGCGTGGAATTCCGGTCGATCAATTCGGCCCGCGGCTCTCGTTCTTCCTCGATTGCGGACTCGACGTTGAATACATCGCGCTGGCGCGGGTGTCGCGACGGATTTGGGCGATCGGAATGCGCGATGTGTTTGGCGCCAGTGCAAAGGCGCAGCTTTATAAATTGCACACCCAAACCAGCGGGCGATCGCTGATTGCGGCGGAATTCAAAAATAACCTCACGCGGACGGCGGCGGAATTGATCCTCGCCTATGTGAACGCGACAAACTCGTGCCATTCAAACAGCGCGGACGAGCCGTTCACCACGCCGAGCGAAGAATGGATCCGGCTGGCGGCGCACAGTCAGGCGATTCTGCTCGAAGAGTCCGGCATTTTTAAGCACACGATGAACATGTTGAGCGGTTCACCGGGAATGAAAGCGGTTGAACGTGCGGTTGAAGCGGCAATTCTTGAGGAGTTCCGCGAGATCGAGCGACTCGGCGGGGTGCTCGCAGCAGTGGAGGAACGATATCAGCGCAGCCAAATCCAAAATGCTGCGCATCGGTACGAACAACAAATCTACGATGGCACCCGGCCGATCATTGCGCTGAACAAATATCGCAATGGCAGCGACGACATTCCGGAAGTGAAACTCGTGCGCACGCCGCGCAAGAAACAGCAGTTGCAGGTCGATCGGCTCGGGAAATTCAAAAAGAAACACGCCGAGAAATCGAAGCGCGCTCTTGATAAACTTGCGGCCGTGGTTGAGAGCGGGAAGAATTGCTTCCCCGCGCTACTCGAAGCGGTCGAAGTTTGCTCGTTAGGGCAGATTACCGGCCGCTTGCAGGAAGTCGTCGGTCGATTCAGACCGATGGTCTAATCGCGAACCCGCTCGACTTTAGAGGAATAACAGCCGGCACCTGCGTTGTGCAAATGGAGGTAACTCGCCTTCGGATTCGCGAAGAGTTCTTCGATTCGCGATTTCAACGCGTGACCGGAAACAACTTCGCCATTCAGCATCATACCGGTGTCATCGTAAGCGCGGACTGACAGCGTTCGGGTTAAGACCGCGTCCGGAATTTCATCTGCCTCTAGTTGTGCTTCCTTCGCACTTTCGCGCACGAAGATTGGTCCCGACGCGCGATAGGGCGAATCGACGTCGTGATGAGTAAAGGTTACGAGGATTACGTTCTCGCCAACCGCTGCATCTTCTAAGCTGACTCGGCACGGAAATCCTGGTTTCGAATCGACAATCAACCGACGTGCGCCTTTTTGGCCGAGCTCATTGTCGCCGAGAGGGAAAAGTGGCCGAAATTCGGCGAGCGGCAAACCAACAATCCTGAAATCCGTTTTCATGCGGCAGTATCATTGTTCGTGCCGCGGCGAAACACCCGAATCTTGCGGCTATTTTTATCCCGTTCGCAATTTAGGCGATTCACAATTGTGAGCATTGCGGACGGCGTTATGCTGCGCGCGGTCATGGACTCTTCGCAAACCGACGTCGAGAAGAGTGCGCGCAATCGGATTGCGTGGCGGCTGCTGCCGTTTCTTTTTCTCCTTTACGTCGCGAATTATCTCGACCGCACGAACATCGCTTACGCGACGCTTGGGATGAAAGGCGACCTCGGTCTGACGGATTCGGTGTTCGGCACGGCGAGCGGAATCTTTTTTATCGGCTATCTCGGGCTGCAAATCCCCGGAGCACTTCTGGTGGAACAATGGAGCGCACGGCGATTACTCGCGCTAACGCTGATCACATGGGGCGCGCTCACAACGCTCACTGGTTTTGTGCATACTCCGCTGCAGCTTTACGGCGCGCGTTTTCTGCTGGGCGCGGCGGAGGCTGGATTTTTTCCGGGCGTAATCGTTTATCTTTCCCACTGGTTCATTTACGAGGATCGGGCGAAGGCGGTCGCCCGGTTTATGTCTGCTATTCCGATCGGCTTTATCTTGGGTGGGCCGATTGCCGGAAAAATCCTCGGCCTTCATTGGCTTGGACTCTTCGGCTGGCGATGGCTCTTTTTGTTTGAAGGAGTTCCTGCGGTTCTGCTCGGAATCGCGACACTCTTCGTTCTGCCCGACCGGCCGAACGAAGTGCGATGGCTACGCGGGGATGAACGTGACTGGTTGACTTGCCGCCTCGCTGAAGAGCGGCGTGCCATGGCGCACGTCGAGCACGTCACAATTTGGCAGGCACTGCGGCATCCGACAGTTTTGCTGCTTACGGTCGGTCTGTTTTTTACCTATACCGGTGGCTATGCCTTTTGGTTTTGGATGCCGACGATGTTGCAACGGCTTACCGGATGGACTGATATCCAACGTATCGGTTGGATTGGTTCGATTCCATTTATCGCCGGGTTGATAGGAATGCTGCTGCTCGGCTGGAGCTCCGATCGCGTCCGTGAGCGGCGCTGGCATTTTGCGGCGCCACAGTTAACTGCAGCGGTGGCCTTAACGATCTGGCTCCTCCTTTCGCATTCGAATGGACTGCTCCTTACGGTGTTTACGCTGGTCGGGTTCGGCACTGTTGCGTATCTGCCATCGTTTTGGGCGTTGCCGTCTGCGTTTCTGACGAGTTCGGCAGCCGCGGCGGCAGTCGGATTCATTAATTGCACGGCTAGCATCGGTGGATTTTTCGGTCCGAAGATTATCGGGGATCTGAGCGAGCGTACCGGCTCGTTCAACGGCGGATTCGCCTTCATGATTGTCTGCCTCGTGATCGCGTCCGTCTTGGTGCTGATCTGTCCGCGGGAGCGAGTGCCAGGAGTCAGCGCTTAAGCGAAACTTCAAACGGCGCGCCCGTTTTTGCGCGAATCTCGTCCACCGTCACGTTGGAATGAATCTCGGTGAGCACGAGGCCGCCGCCCTGTTTCACCTCGAAAACGCACAAGTCGGTGATGATCAGGTTGACCACACCGAGACCTGTGATGGGCAGCGTGCATTTTTTCAAAATCTTTGGGCCGCCGTCCTTGGAGGTATGTTCCATCACTGCCACAACGCGTTTCACGCCGGCGACGAGGTCCATCGCACCACCCGGGCCTTTGATCATTTTACCCGGAATCATCCAGTTCGCGATGTCGCCGCTATCGGTCACCTCGAATGCCCCAAGAATGGCGAGATCTATGTGTCCGCCACGAATCTGGCCAAACGACTCGGCGCTCGAGAAAAAGGCCGAGCCCGGCATTGTGGTTATTGTCTGCTTGCCGGCGTTGATCAGATCGGCGTCAACCTCCTCCTCGGTCGGGAACGGGCCGATGCCGAGTAATCCGTTTTCGGATTGCAGAGTGACATTCATCCCTTTAGGAATGTAATTGGCTACTAACGTCGGGATGCCGATGCCGAGATTGACATAGTAACCGTCGCGCAATTCCTCCGCCGCACGTTTGGCCATCAACTCGCGAACTGGATTCTCTTTTTTTGAGGTCGCTGCACCTTGGATGGTCCGAAACTCGATCCGCTTTTCATACTTCGCGCCTTGAATGATGCGATTAACGAAGACGCCTGGCGTGTGGATCTGGTCGGGATCAAGTTCGCCGATCTCCACGAGTTGCTCCACCTCGGCCACGCAGATTTTGCCGCACGTGGCAATCATCGGATTAAAATTCCGTGATGTTTTTCGGTAAATAAGGTTGCCGGACTTGTCACCTTTCCAAGCCTTCACGATCGAAAGCTCCGCGGTGATTCCAGGTTCGAGCACATAGCCGGTGCCGTTGAAAGTCTTGGTCTCTTTCCCCTCGGTGAGTTTCGTGGCAAAGCCGGTTCGCGTGTAAAATCCGGGAATTCCGGCTCCGCCCGCCCGCAATCGTTCGGCGAGCGTGCCTTGCGGAATGAGCTCAAGTTCCAGCTCGCCCGCTAATACCTGCCGCTCGAACTCCCTGTTCTCGCCGACATAGGAGGCCATTACTTTTTTCACCTGCCGTGCCGGCAACAAAATCCCCATGCCGAAAGCATCAACACCTGCGTTATTGCCGACAATGGTAAGACCTTGGACACCACTCTCGTGCACTGCCCCTATGAGGTTCTCAGGGATGCCGCATAATCCGAATCCGCCCGCTGCAATCGTCATGTTGTCGTGAAGGAGGCCTTCCAGCGCGGCCTTGGCATCGGAGTAAACTTTATTCATCTGAAAACGATTCTGCGCGTTTTTCGACCCCAGAGCAACCGCAAGGACACCGACAATAGCTTGCCGACCTGATTTTCATCGGCAGATTGGAACCTCAATTTTCATGGCTCCAAAAACCTTGGCACATCAACTCGCAGAGTACGCGTGCTCTCTGAATTTCGAAGACCTCTCGAAGGAAGTCGTTCATGAAGTGAAACGGCGCGTCGTCGATTCGCTGGGGTGCGCAGTTGGGGCGTGGAAGGAAGAGCCGTGTGCGATCGCGCGCAACGTGGCTTCAGAGTTTTCAGCGAAAGCTGGCTCGACAATCATCGGAACCAAGCACAAAGCCCCGCCGGATTGGGCGGCATTCGCCAACGGCTGTTGCATTCGCTGTTTCGATTACAACGACACCTACCTTTCCAAAGAGCCGGCGCATCCGAGCGATAACCTCGCCGCAGTTTTCGCAGTTGCGGAAAGCGTCGGTGCGAGCGGAAAGGAAGCTATCACCGCTGCGGCAATAGCTTACGAAGTGCAATGTCGGTTATGCGATGCGGCCAGTATTCGGGTGCGCGGGTGGGATCATCCGACTTACGGTGCGTTCTCGACTGCGCTCGCCAGCGCAAAGCTGATGAAGCTCGACTCGGAGCGGACGCGACACGCCATCAACATCGCCGGCGTGAATTGCGCGGCTTTTCGACAAGCCAGAGTGGGGGAGCTGTCGCATTGGAAGGGCGTTGCGTTTGCGAACGCCGCGCGTCACGGCGTATACGCCGCGCTTCTCGCTCGCGCCGGAATGACGGGGCCGGCGCCGATCTTCGAAGGGCAAATGGGATTCGAAAAGGAGCTCGGCGTTTCGTTAGGTGAGGTCGCGTCGGTATTCGACAAGAAAAAGGAAGCGATATCCGGGAAAGGTCCGGCGTCAATGATCTTGAAGACCAGCATCAAATATTGGCCGGCGGAATATCATAGCCAGAGCGCGATCGAAGCCGCGTTGTTTTTGCGGACGCAAATCGGCGATCCCGAGAAAATTCAATCTGTTCGGATCGAGAGCCATGACGCATCGGTTGATATCATCGGGAGCGAGCCGGAGAAATGGAAACCGGAAACGCGCGAGACGGCGGACCACAGTTTGCCTTACATCACGAGCATCGCCTTGATCGACGGCGAGGTTACGGACCGGCAATTTCAACCCGAGCGCTTTCTGGACCCTGCGATTTGGAAATTTCTCGAGAACGTCACCGTGCAACGCAACGCCGAATTGAGCTCGTTGTACGCAAAGGCAGTCGCAAACATCGTGCACGTGACGTTACAGGATGGACGCGAACTGACTAGGCGTGTCGATTATCCGTTGGGCAGCGCGCTGAATCCCTTGAGTGACAAACAATTGGAGAGGAAATTCGATGCCCTGGTAGTTCCGACCTTGGGCCAAGCGCCTGCGAACAAGATTGTCGATCTTGCGTGGAAGTTGAATGAGGCGAGAAACGTCGATGAGTTGATGGCGTCGCTCGTGATGAATTGAAAACCAAAGCTGCGCGTCTCCGCGAATTGATTTCCAAAGGCCCGGTAATGATGCCGGGCGTGCCGAACGCGTCGATGGCTCGACAGGTCGAGAAAGCCGGATTCGAGGCGGTTTACGTCAGCGGCGCGGGAATGGCGAATTCAACGGCGGGTGTGCCCGACATTGGATTGTTGTCGATGGAAGAAGTGGTCAAGCTGGCCGGCTACATCGCTCATGCGGTCAGAATCCCGGCGATTGTTGATGCGGACACCGGCTTCGGCGAAGGCGAACCGGTCGCTCGAACGATCCGCGAGCTGGAGAAAGCGGGGCTCGCCGGTTGTCACATCGAAGACCAGGAATTTCCGAAGCGCTGCGGACACTTGTCCGGCAAAACGATCGTCGATCTTCGAACGATGGTTAAGAGAATCAAGATTGCTGTCGCGGCGCGCCGGGACGCGGATTTCATGATCATCGCGCGAACGGACGCGCGCGCGGTGGAAGGATTCGATCGCGCGGTGGAACGGGCTAATGCATATGGGGCCGCGGGCGCTGACGCAATTTTTCCGGAAGCGTTACAAAGTGCCGAAGAGTTCCGCGATTTTGCCAAGGAAATTGAACTGCCGCTGATTGCGAACATGACCGAGTTCGGCAAGAGCCCGCTGTTGACCTTTGAGCAGCTCGCGGAGTTCGGCTATTCCATGGTGATTTTCCCACAGAGCGCGTTTCGGGCTTCGATGAAGAGAAGCGAGGAATTCTTTCGAGCTTTAAAAAAGGCCGGCACGCAAAAGGACCTGCTCGACAAGATGCAAACGCGGCAGGAACTTTATGACTTGTTGGACTACGATCCGGCGGCCGAAGAATGGAAAGGTTTTCGCGACTGAACATTTGTCGAACGGCGTATCGTTGTTAACGTGAGCGAAAGCCAATGACCAGCGAAGCAAAACCAGCGTATAGCCCCGGTTTGGCTGGCGTAATTGCTGGTGAGACGGCAATCTGTTGGGTCGACCCGAACGCCGGCCTGATGTATCGTGGCTACGACATTCACGAAATGGGCGACAAGGCGACGTTCGAGGAGGTCGCCTACCTGCTGTTGAACGGCGAGCTGCCAAACGCCAAACAACTCAAGGAAATCAAAGAGCAGATCGCGTCGCAGCGCGCGGTGCCGAAGGAAGTCAACCAGATGCTACAACTTTTGCCGCGCGAAACGCACCCGATGGACATGCTCCGCACTGGCGTATCGATGTTAAGCGCGTTCGACAAAGATCTGAGCGACAACTCTCACGACGCGAATATTCGCAAATCGATCAAGCTGATCGCGCGCGTGTCGACACTGATCACCGACAGCTGGCGCATTTTGAAAGGGAAAGCGCCGTTGCCGGAAAAGCCAGAGCTGAGTCAGGCGGCCAACTTCTTCTACAAATTGGATGGCAACCTGCCAGAGGCGTGGAAAACCCGGATGGTGGATACGATTTTCAATCTCTACGCCGACCATGAGTTCAACGCTTCGACGTTCGCAGCGCGCGTGACTGCTTCCACGCTCGCCGGAATCTATGCTGCTGTTACCTCCGCGGTCGGGACGCTCAAAGGCCCGTTGCACGGCGGCGCGAACGAGGAGTCGATGAAGATGCTCGAAGAGATTAAAACGCCGGACCGTGCCGAAGAATGGCTGAAAAAGCAGCTTGCGGCCAAAGCAAAGATCATGGGCTTCGGTCATCGTGTTTACAAGAAGGGAGATTCGCGCGTACCGACAATGCGCGAGATTGCGCGCGATCTTGGCAGACGCACCGGCAAGGAAAACTGGGTTCCGATTTGCGAGAAGCTCGAAAAAGTGATGGAGCGCGAGAAAGGTCTTTGCGCAAATGTCGATCTTTATGCCGCGCCCGTGTTCTGGATGCTGGGGTTCGAGCCCGAATTAAACACTCCGCTATTTGCGGCGTCGCGGGTCGCCGGTTGGTGTGCGCACGTGGTCGAGCAACACGATCACAACCGACTAATTCGTCCGCGCTCACTTTACACGGGACCGCAGCTGCGAAAATATCCGGGGACCGCGGACCGTCAATAAAGG
>Ga0182032_10000678_pt1 | contig 14344 bp, 9 predicted proteins | sample tim00Cox00000000_FD_125970 | JGI IMG/M metagenome (GOLD analysis project Ga0182032, IMG submission 125970) | Lab enrichment of tropical soil microbial communities from Luquillo Experimental Forest, Puerto Rico - timezero.00C.oxic.00.000.000 | ecosystem: Environmental > Terrestrial > Soil >... | reverse complement strand
TTTAACTATAAAAAGTTTTGACTAAAATTTTCTGTGAGGTTATCGAATCCGCGAGACGAACTCTTATCAATCACAGACGCACGACCCCGGGCAAATGCAGAACATTCTTTCAACCGATCCATCGATGTCGCGCTGCGATGTCGTCGTGGGGACCCGCCCTGAAGCGATCAAACTCGCGCCGGTTGTAAAAGTATTAAGAGAGAACGGGGACGATTTCTCGGTCCGCATCGTGGCTTCGGGGCAACACCGAGATATCTGCCGTTCCGCGCTGGCCGCCTTTGGGCTGATCGCCGACAGTGTATTGGACATCGCGCCGATCAGTGGGTCGCTGGCGGATTCCGCTGGCAACCTATTGAGAGCGTTCGGTCGTCGTTTTGCAGATAACCGACCTGGCGTCATTCTCGTACAGGGTGACACGACCACAGCGATGGCCGCGGCGCTCGCTGGTTTCTATGCGAACATTCCGGTAGCACATGTTGAGGCGGGGCTGCGCAGCGGCGACCTCGCCAATCCTTTCCCGGAGGAAGCGAACCGACAGATTATTGACGCAGTTTCCACCATCTTGTTGCCGCCAACTCCTGAAGCGCAAGCCAATCTCCTACTGGCCGGGTTCCCTGCCGAGAAGTGCCCCGTTACCGGGAACACGGTGGTGGACGCGTTGCAACTGCTCTGTGCGACACGCGCTCCCACCCTGGAGGGAACCGGGGTTGAAGAGGCCGATCTCGAAGGCCGCCGGTTGCTTCTCGTGACCACGCACCGGCGCGAGAGCTGGGGTGGAGATCTGGAAGCGATTTGTAACGCGATCCGCGAGATTCTCCGCCGTCAGACGAATGTAATTGTCGCTCTCCCCGTCCATCCGAATCCCAATGTTGAGGGACCAGTGCGCGCACTGCTGGGCGGGCACCCGCGGGTCAAGCTATTGCTACCACTCTCTTACATCCCCTTTCTGGCTCTGATGCGGCGCGCCTATTTGATCCTCACGGACTCAGGGGGCATTCAAGAAGAGGCGCCTTCTCTCGGCGTGCCTGTTCTGGTCCTGCGCAAGACAACTGAGCGCCCGGAGGCCGCGGAAGCTGGGCTCGCGCGCATCATCGGCACGAATCCCGATGCCATAGTCAGGCATGTCGAGGAGTTGCTCAAAGACGAGCAGGCCTACCGCCGGATGGCGACTGCAGTGAACCCTTACGGTGATGGACTGGCGAGCGAACGGATCGTCGAAGTGCTGAGAAATTGGCGATGCGGACGGCCTTTGCTCGCAGGGGAACGCTCATTTTCGCGTCTACTACCCTTGACTGAGAATATACAGGAACCGCGAAGCCACCTCTCGGTCGTACATAAGGATGTTGGTTCGTGGCTGGCGCAATGCGCTCCGCGTCCGGCTATACCGCCGCATTGCCACGTCTTCCAATCTCGAGACCCGTAGTTCCAAAAGGAGAAGGAGTATGACAAAGCGCCTGCCCCGACGACACTTTCTCATTGGTACTGGGATAGTAATGGCTCACTCGGCGCTGGCGGGAGACCCTGCCCGCGCGCAACTGGCCGTGCAACAGGCGACGACCCGGGTACCTTGGAAAGTTGGAGTGGCACCGGGATATATTATCTCCGGGCGCGGAGAACATTCATCCAATCCCTACTTTCAGCCGCAAGGAAAGCCCTCCAATAAGCGGATGGCGACACCCCGAGCGGTGCATGGAAAAGGCCTCATGGAGGAGGACACACCGTGACCTCGACGCTCGTTCTTTACGATACGACGGGCCAGTGGGGCTGGCTTGGTGAACTCTACGCAATCATGTCTGCGAATTTGGCGAGTCACTTCGGCTCGTGGACAGCGATGCCCGTTGTCTCTTATACCTCCGGTACGCTCAAGCAGTACACCGCTACGATTTATATCGGCTCGACTTATGGCGAACCGATACCCAACTCCTTCTTGGACGACGTGTACGGTACGCAGACACCGATCATCTGGGTCTATGACAATATCTGGCAGCTGACGACCCGTTACCCAGGCTTCTCGTCGGTCTATGGTTGGAATTGGTCGGAATTTGATTTCTCATCCGTGGCGCAGGTCGATTACCCCTTGCCGCCTTCGAGCCGCCCAACCCAGCAGTTGAAACGGTACGCCGCGAATGCCGCCGGGATCATGAACTACGCATCGATCGGTTCCAATGTCACCGTTTTAGGCAACTGCGTCCGTTCCGATGCCTCCACCTTCCCTTGGGCATTGCGGTCTAGTGGCCCGAATGGCGGCAGCGTCACCTACATCGGCGAAAACCCGCTCGTCTATTTATCCGAAGGCGACCGATACTTGGCCTTCTGCGATCTTCTGTTTGACGCACTCGCCCCCAGTACTCCCGTGCAACATCGCGCGCTGGTGCGGCTCGAGGACATCGATCCCACATATGATACCGCCACATTGAAGTCGGTCGGTAGCTGGCTAAAAAGCCAGAATGTGCCGTTCGGTTTCCAGATTATTCCTTACTACCTCGACCCCCTCGACGCCAACGGTCTTGGTACGAACATAACACTTCAATCTAACCCCGCCATGGTCGCCATGATAAAATACCTGCAATCCCAGGGCGGCGCCATGATGTGCCATGGTTATACCCATCAATACGACAGCACTGCAAACCCATACAGCGGCGCAACCGGCGATGACTGCGAATTTTACCGAATAACAATGAATTCGGACTACAGCTTGAACTTCATGGGACCGGTGGCGGAGGATTCGCTCGCTTGGGCACAAAGCCGTTTCAGCGCCGCGCAGCAGCTCTACAAAGCCGCGGGCTTTGCCATGCCGCAGTTTGTAACCTTCCCCTCTTACGCCGCCTCGGCGGCCGACTACACCGCTGCAAATGGGTTCTTCACAACCGCCGCCGAGAGAAGGCTATACTTCACTGGATTACTATCCGGTCAGCCGATCAACTATACCCAATTTGCCGGGCAGTATATGCCCTATACGGTTCGCGACGTATACAACATGAAAGTACTGGCGGACACGCTGGGCGGGATCGAACCGCAGCCGTATTTTTCCTACCCCGCTCGACTTCCCGCGGACATCATCGCCGATGCTCAGCGAAATCTGGCCGTCCGGGATGGATGGGCGAGTTTTTTCTACCACAGCTACGACAACATCAGCTATCTCAAGCAGACTGTCACCGGCTTAAAGAGCCTCGGCTACACCTTTGTCGCTCCAGCGGCTGCGTAAGCGAACCCAGATTCATTAGACACGCTCGGCTGCCGACTCGCCGCTCAGGCGGTCGGCAGCCGCTGCGGCTCAGCCAGCGCGGGCGGAAAATTTTGACGCCGGCGTGGTCGAAGAAAAAGTTGAAGCAAAACTGAGCGCTCGGTAAAGGTGCGTGAAAACGCGGGTGTATTGGTGAGCTCCGTCGATCTCATTACGCTTGCTCTGCTGGCACTGCAGACCGGCTTTGTCCTCATGATGCTCGTTTATTTAATCTCGGGACTCGATGATCTGTTTGTTGATGTCCTGTTTTTTGTAATGAAGGCCGTCGAGCGGTTTGGACGTAATGCGACATGTCATCATCCTAACCTCGAAGAGATGGCGGCGAAACCGGAGCAGCCATTTGCGTTAATGTTTCCTGCGTGGCAGGAAGCTGAGGTCATTCGGCGCGCGTTGCTGAATACCATCCACAACATCGACTATCGTAATTTTCACGTGTTTGTTGGTACCTATGTAAACGACCTCGAAACACAGCAGGAGGTCGAAGAGGTGATGCGGTACCACGCGAAGGTTACCCAGTTGATCGTTCCCCATCCGGGGCCGACCTGCAAAGCCGACTGTCTTAACTGGATCGTCCGAGGCATTATAGAATACCAGGATAAACACGGTATTCGGTTCGCAGGGGTCGTTCTGCACGACGCGGAGGACGTCGTCGACACGCTGAGCCTGAAGCTTTTCAATTGCCTGATGCCTGAGTGGGACGTTGTGCAGATCCCGATCATCTCGCTCGAGCGGCCGTGGTGGGACCTGATTGGCGGCCATTATATGGACGAATTTGCCGAGGCGCACTGCAAGGAGATGCACGTCCGCGAGTGGTTTGCTGGTGTTGTGCCGGGTGCGGGGGTCGGAACTGGGTACTCAATGCGGGCGCTAGAGACAGCGACCGCCGATGGCGACTGTTTTGCAACTGACAGCCTGACGGAAGACTACGAGTTCTCGTACCGTAGCCATCACCGGCTAAAACAGATATTTGTGCGATTTCCCATCGAGCGAAGGCTGCCGTGTTGGTCCTTTCTGCATCGCGCACCGCGGCTGGTCAGCCGGTGTGATTTTATCACCACGCGCGAGTTTTTTCCCGACTTGTTCTGGAGTTCGGTACGGCAGAAAACGCGATGGGTCACAGGCATTGCGTTGCAGGGTTGGAGGAAATTTGGCTGGCGGGGCAATTGGCGAGTTCGCTACCTGTATTTTCGCGACCGCAAGGCTTTGTTAACCCAGCAGTTTATGATGCTCGGCTATATCGTTGCGCTGGGGCTCATAAGCCTTGAAGTATCGTCTGCCCTGTTTCCCGACCGCTACATCTTTGCACCGCCGTTTGAAAATGACAGTGCGCTCTGGGACCTCTTCTACATCAATGTCGGGTTGTTGGTGAATCGGCTCGCGCATCGTCATTTCTGGACGTGCCGTATTTACGGATGGTCACAGCTTCCGCTGATCATACCTCGGTATTTCGTGGCGAACGTGGTGAACTATTTTGCAGTCACCCGCGCAACCTTGCGCTATTTGAGGCATTTGAGGACAGGCGAACGGATCGGCTGGGATAAAACCGTGCACAGCTTTCCCGAGGAGGAACTGCTCGCAGTCTATCGGCGCAAGCTTGGTGACATAATGATCGAGCGGGGCCTCATTAACGAGGAGCAGCTGGATCGAGGGCTAGCGGCACAGGCTAAAACGGGCCGGCCGTTGGGCGCGGCCATTGTCGACATCGGCGAGCTTGATGAGGATTCCCTTATCGAGGTTCTTTGCGATCAGTTGCACCTCTCTCGCGCCACGCCGCTTGACCCTTACGGTATATCGCTAAGTCTGTTATGCCGCCTGCCGGAGCACTGCGCCAAGGCGCTGTCGGTCTTTCCTGTTGAGGAAAGGACTGATGGGACCGTCGTCCTCGCCTGTTCCGTCGTCCCCGACAGTCGAGGTATCGAAGAACTCGAGGCGGCGCTGGAGATGCCGGTCGAATTTCGGCTGGCGCGTCGTGCTGAGGTCACCCTGGCGTTGCGCCACGGCTACGCGAGGCTGAAGCCGGCCGGTCGTCGGGAGACCACCATCCGCCGGACGGGACGGGGGTCAATAGAATATCGGCCGATTGGAGAGCTGCTCATAGATATGGGGGCTATCACTTACCCGGATCTTGTAAGGACAGTTGCAGAGGCAGCCAGATCGGGCAAGCTTCTGGGTGAATATTTGGTCGCCGAAGGCCTTATCGCCAGGAAGCAGCTGGAAGAGGCGATGGCGCGGCAGCAGATTGGTGAACCACAGCAGGGCTACCCGATATCCATGGCCGACACAGCCGCACAAGGCCAGCTGGATCGGGCTCTGATCTCGGAGGCATCCACCCATGTTTGAAAGGAGAGTTGCCTGTCTCGATCAAAGAGGCCTGAGCGAGAGGCCCTAGTCCCAGCAACTCATGGCATGCAAGCCAGTGCTCGTCTCGCCGCTGGGCATGCTGGCCGATGATAGTGCCCTTGAAGTCGAGACGAAACCGATGTAGGTTATCCTATAGTCGACGAAAGCATTTCTCAAGAATTTTGACAAAATGCGAGATATTTCTATTTGGCCAAGGCAGAGCGTGGTGCTCGCGCTGATCCAGCGCCGGCGCGCTAGGACTATGCTCGTCCGGCTTCATGCAACTCTACTTTGGGTGGCACTGTTGTTTCTCCCACCTAGTCATTGCGCTGTATCCGTCGCCGCCGAGAGCGTGGCGCCTAGCGCACCGGATGGTGCCGCAACGACGGGCGCTGCTGATGCCTATCTGGCTCGGTTGCGTGCGGCACTGCCGCGGAGCTGGTTGCAGCGGGAATTTCAACGTCAGCGTTCGTTCCCCGCTTTCGCACACAGCCGACAACTCGTTGCCAAAGGGCAATATCAGGAAGCCTTCGATGAACTGGAAAGGTATCTCGCCTCCGATCCCGATGACCTCGTTATCCAATTCGGGTATCTTATTCTGGCAATCGACCTTAAGCGCTATCCTGCCGCGGTCAATGCAGCCGACCGAGTTCTCGCCTTCGTGCCCGATTTTGTACCGGCACTATTTTATCGCGGACTCGCCCGGGCGGCCTTGGGCGAGAACAGAGAAGCGCTAACGGACCTCGCCGCTGCAGTCGACAGTGATACGCTGGCACCTGGTGACAGCCAATATGCGCGTCGCTCCTTGGCGGTGGCCGCGGTGGCGGGCCCGGCGACAGCGGATACAGTCACGCTGTTGGACCGCGAGGAAGCACGTTGGGGACCGGATGGCACACTGCTGGTGGCCAAGGGTCAGCTTTTAGAACGCCTCGGGCGCGAGGCGGAGGCAATGGTCGCCTATGATGAGGCCGCTAGGGTCGCGAGCGATAACGAAGATAAACGCGCGGCCTGGGTGTTTGGCGCGGAACTCGGGTTGAAAAGTGGCGACCCGGCCGGCGCCTTGTCACGTGCGGAAGCAGCCTGGAAATTGGCGCCGGATAATCCTGAAGTCGCTACCGTATTGGCCGAAGCCGCGTCCAAACTCGGGCGGACCGACTTGGTGGAAGCTGCTGAGCGCGCCATTAAGGCGGGTAGCGCCATGAACAGTGAAATCCGCGAATCGCTGGCCAACGCGCTCTTTCGCGTCGGCCGTTTCGACCAAGCGGCCGCCAATTTCGAAGAGCTGGCGGCGGCCGCAGTCAGTCCAACCGATGAATATCGCCTACGCCGTGCGGCCGGTTTTGCGGCGCAAGCGGCGAATGACGCGTCGCGTGCGTTTTCAGAATTGCAGCGCGCGGCCTCGATCAATCCTGAACCCGAAGCGCTCTCGGCCGCAGCGGAGGCATCACTGCAGGCGGGCCATTTAGACGTCGCGGCTGCTGACTTGGCACGCCTAGCCGATGTGACGGACGGGAAGAACCAAGATCATGCGCTCGAACGGCTGAGCGTGGTCGCGGAACAGAGCGGTCATTTCAAAGAGGCCCTTGCCGCACTGGATCTAATTCCGAGCGATCGGCGGGATTCCGGGGTCGAACGTCGATCTGCGTTTCTCGCGGCAAAGCTGCCCGACCACGACGCCGAGGTGGGGTATGCCGAGCGCCTGGCGGACCTCGAGCCGACCCCAACGAACCTACGCGCCTTGGGCGAGGCCCAGCTCGGCGCTGGGCGACCGGACGCCGCGGCTGGGTCATTTCGGCGCGCACTGGACCTTCAGCAAGAGAAGGATCCCGCGCTCCGCGAGATGCTCGCCAACACACTCGTAGCAGCCGGGCAAACATTGGTTGCCGTCACCGAATTCGAGTCCTTGGCGGCTGTGGCGGCGCTTCCCGCGGATAAAAATCGCCTGCAACTAGCCGCTGGTTTCGCCGCACTTAAGGCCGGCGATGCATCGCGAGCACTAACGGCGTTCCGAAAAGCGGTCGATATCGAAGCGAATCGGAAATCGCTTGAAGCCGCAGCCGAGGCTGCGTTTCAGGTTGGTAAGCGGGCGGAAGCTGCCGGGTATCTTGAGCGTCTCGCCGGGGCAGAGGATGAGCACGTCGACTCTCGGGTCCGGCACCTCGACCGCCTCAGTTCTATTTATGAGATGACGGGCGATATGAGGAAGGCTTTGGAAGCTCTTTCAAGACTGCCCAAGGCTGCGCAGAGCAAGCCCGAAATCATACGGCGGGAGGCAGTGCTGGCGCAGAGGTTGGGAGATCGTCAAGCCATGCTGGCACGTTTGCGCGAGCTCGTGGCGGCCGAGCCGAGCGAGAACAACCTCGCGGCTCTCGCGGAAGCCCAAATCGCGGCGGGTCAGAGCGGCGATGCGGCGAAGACCCTTGAATCACTTCTGGCAATTCGCGGCCTCCCGGCCGAGCGGAGAGCGGGTTACCTGGAGCGCTTAGGGAATATACAAGCCTCGCGCGGCAATCCGAAACAAGCACAATCGCTTTTCATGGAAGCTTTTCACCTGTCGCCCGCTCACCCAGCGGAGTGGCTCGCGCAGGCGGCGGAAAGCGCGATGCAGGCGAAGGACTGGGAGGAGGCAAAGCAGAGCTATCGGATGCTCGCCGAAAACGAACGGATTCCGCGCAAGACCCGGGCCGGTTACGCCGCCCGGCTGGGCTTTGCGCTCGCAAGTCTGGCGCGGGACCAAGATGCGCTCTCGGCCTATGACACGGCCATCCAGCTCGGTGGCGTAACCCCCTCCCTCCATGAGAACCGAGGTATTGCACTCATGCGTCTCGGCCAGGCTGCGGGGGCCGCATCGGAGTTCCGCGCGGCCTATGATGCTCATCCCCGGGCAGACCTTGCGTTGTCGCTGGGGTATGCCCACCAGGCGGCGCACCAACCGGGATTAGCCATCGTTTTTCTCCGGCGGGCCCTGGCCGACCCGCAGGTTCTGTCGCAGGCGCAGAGGCAGCGGGCCAGTGCTGCATTGGGGTATGCATATTCCGACACAGAACAGCATGATAAAGCTGCAGGTTGCTTCGAGAAGGCGCTTGGCATATCACCGAGCTCAACCTCTCGCAACTGTGGCGTCGGGAATGAAACTGCGGCGATACCGTGAGCACCGGCGAAACGATCCGGCAGTTCCCTCACATGCGCGCGCCGAAGCGACTTCAAAACACCACGCGACTTCAGAGCACCACCGCGCGCCCCCGCGCCTCAGGAATGGCCGCCCCAGACTTATCGAATTCTCTTACGGGCTCGCCGTACCGGCACTGGTCGGGCCCCTGCTTCTGTCGTTCGCGGAGGGAATTCTGTCGGTCGGCGCCGCGCAGACAACCTCACCCGGCGGGAGCGAGGAAACCGGCGCGGCTTTCAGCACCGCCGAGAGGCTGAGATTGACGCTTGCTCTTGCTCGGACATACCGTCTAACCGACCAGCCCCAAAGGGCGCTCGACACGCTCACACCGTTGAGTACGGGGCCGTGGCCATCGGCCGCAATCGAGGCCGAATACCATGACGAGGTTTCGCGGGATGAGGATGCCTTGGGGCGGCCGAGTGAGGCCCGAGGGGAACTAGAGAGGGCTGTCGCGCTTGAGCCGACGGCAGAGAGGAGCTTCCGCCTCAGCCAGTTGGCGGAGCGTCTAGGCGACCACGAAGAAGCACGGCGGCAACTCGAGGCAGCTGTTAAGGCCGAACCCGAAAACACGGAATATAAACCAGCACTTGCTTATGCGCTGCGCAAGAGTGGCGACCTCGCGGGCGCGGCGCAGCTCCTGTCCGGGGTCCTCGCGGTAGGGCCGAATCGATATGCGCTACATGAAGACCTCGGATATATCGATCTTGGTCTGGGCGAGAACGATAAGGCAATCGATCAGTTCAAATGGGTGATCGACAATCAGCAACTTTATCCTGCCGAAACTCAAGAGGAGCGCGACGCCACCGCCCGCACGATCGAAGGGCTGCGCCGGACCATCAATGCAGTCGAGCCCCACTGGACGGCATACGGCTATACGAACCTTTGCCTTACCGGCAATTATTGCGAACGTCGAACCCGCAACCTCGAAAGTCTTATCAGTACTAATCAAGGGGGCGTCGAACTCCAGTATCAGCCGCCTGAAATTGGCTATGTCGATGGCCGAATATTCCAGGGATTTGCGCGTACTTTCTTTAGTTATGCCCCTGGTACGATTAGTCCTGAGGGCAATAGCTTTCAGGGTGGCGTCGGGATACACTATAAACCCTTGAGCGATTACAATTTGGTGCTGTCCGGTGAAAGACTGATCAAGTTCGGCACTAACGCGGTCAATAACTGGGAGGGTCGCGTATCGTTTTCGACCAGCGCGGGCTACGAGATCGATCCCGTCGCCTCACAGTCGTGGTACAGCCTCTTGTACGTCGATTTCGCCGGCACAGCGCAATCGCCACATCAAATTCTTACTTATGCCGACGGTCGTGGAGGCGTAAATTTCAAATTCGCTGACAGGCTGGTCTTCTCGCCCTTTGTCTATGGCATCTTTCGGGGAAATTACGGAATTGGAGCAAATACATCGGCGGAGACAGGCATAGGCGCCTCGCTCCGTGGCTTCTTCTACGAAGACAAATACCACGCTCCGCGAGACGCGGTAGAGCTTCTACCTCGCCTCGGATACACCGTCTACGATTCGTTGGCGACGCCGAGTGTGGTCTTCTCTATTACTCTCGTTGCGAGGTTCTGAGTGACAATTCGAAAGGCGGTTTCGCGCATCCGCTGGAGCTGCGCTTTCCTAATTTTCGCCGCCGTAAGCCTGACGGGGCATCTACCGGCAAGTGCTGCATGTTCGGGACTCAAGGGCACTTTTCTCCAGCTGACGGACGCGCAACTCGCCCGGCCGGCCGCCGAGTGGCAGCAATTGTTCGATGAATTGCGGTCCATCGGGATCAATACACTCTTCTTGCAATGGACGGTCCTCGATCGTAAGCCGCTGTTCCAGACAGCCCGACATGAGACCGCAGTTTACACGCCGTTAGCCTCTATTTTGGACCTTGCCGCGCGGTCCGGGATTCATGTCTGGGTCGGGTTGGCGATGGATTCAAGCTACTGGGAAGAGATCAAGCAAGCTCCGGAACTCCTCAAACCGTATTTCCGCAGACGCGTTCAGGAGATGGCCGGCTTCCTCGATAGTCTGAACGCCACCACGGCAGGCGCGCCGTTTGCCGGCTGGTACATACCCGACGAAATCGATGACCGAACATGGCTTGATCCCGACAAACGCACCGTTCTAAAGAGGTATTTGGCGGAAACGGTGGCATTGCTTAAGGCGCGGCGTCCCGGATCAAAAGTAGCGATCTCCGGCTTCAGCAATTCCTTCGCCGATCCGGACCTTCTCGCTTCGTTTTGGGCCGATGTGATTAGAGCTTCTGGGATCGACCTGCTCCTATTTCAGGATGGTGTCGGCGAAGGAAAGGTCGCGCTCGAAGATATCGGGCTGTATTACGAAGCCCTCGACCGTGCGGTTCTCAACGCGGGGGCTCAGCTGGGAGCCGTCGTCGAGCTGTTCACTCTGATGCCGGACGGCCGTCGTGTACCAGCGATGGTCGGTCGAATTCAAGCGCAGATAGCGGCCGCGAACCGGCTGACGAGTTTTCCTGCCGTAGCCTTTTCCATCCCGGACTATATGAGCCATCTCGCGGGACGGCAGGCAAGCAATCTGCTTACTAACTTCCTATCGGCGCGGAGGGGCTGCCGCAGCTGACGTATCTCCCGAGTACGAAATAGTCGCCTATGTGCTCGTTGATCGACAATATTGCGGGTAGATCGCAAACGGGGTGTCGCTGACTGAGCGAGTTGTGTACGTCAATTTCAGCAACTTGGCATTCCGGTCGGGTGGCGGGGATGAACTCCCCGTATCAGTCACCGCTGTAGCCCGCACGGCGGTTGTGCATCCCGAAAATTCCGCGGTTCACCTTTTTAAAGGTTGAAAGCTACTCAAATCTGAGGCCACTATCCGAGGAGTTCTCTCTATCGGACGGATTGGACATTGGAGGGCCTCCGGCGATCCGCGTATGGGATCGGCCTGCGCCTGCGTGCAGGGGCGATGTTTATTGTGATGTTGATGCTATCCCTCGCACTTGGCTGGTCCATCTGGGCAGCGCTCCGGTCATTGGCTTCGACCGTGCTAAAGTCCGCGGGGTAAACCCGAGGCCCGGAGGAGCACAGCCGCGAGGGGGGAAAGGTGTACACTGCGCGGCCCGGCGCTAATCAGTCCGTCGACAGGGCCTCAATAAGCGACCGCAGGACCGCATCTCCCCATTATCGCTAAGCGCGGGCGATACTCTGATCGCCCTGCTACTCGACCGTGACGCTCTTTGCAAGATTCCGCGGCTGGTCGACGTCGGAACCCTTTAGGACGGCGGTGTGGTAGGCAAGGAGCTGCATCGGGATCGCGTAGAGCAGGGGCATGACAAGCGGGTCGCAGCTCGGCAACGCGATGCTATAGGCGAGGCGATCGGCGAGTCGGGCCACCCCCTCAGTATCCGAAATCATCATGACGCGGCCGCCTCGGGCCATGACCTCTTCGACATTGCCGAGCGTCTTTTCGAACAGGTGATCATGCGGTGCAAGCACGATCACCTGCACATTTTCGTCGATCAGCGCGATCGGCCCGTGCTTCATTTCGCCCGCGGCATAACCCTCCGCTCGAATATAGGAAATTTCCTTCAGCTTCAGCGCGCCCTCGAGGGCCAGCGGAAAGGCGCTCCCGCGGCCGAGATAGAGAACGTCGCGCGCCTTGGCAATCTCGATCGCCATCTCGCGGATGCGCGCGTCGTTGTTCAAAACCTCTCTGGCCAGCGACGGGATCTCGCTCAAAAAACCCGCCAACTGTACCTCGCGGGCCTGTCCGATCCCGCCGCGTGCCCGCGCCAAAGCCACCGTGAGACACGCCAAAACGGCGAGCTGCGTCGTGAAGGCCTTGGTCGACGCAACGCCGATCTCAGGACCGGCCAATGTCGGCAGGACTACGTCGGCCTCGCGCGCAATCGAGCTTTCCGGCTGGTTAACGATGGCGATGATCTTCTGGCCCTGGGCGCGGGCATAGCGCAGCGCCGCCAGGGTGTCGGCGGTTTCGCCCGATTGAGAGACGAAGATCGCTGCTCCGCCGCGCGGCATTGCTGGCGCCCGATAGCGGAACTCCGAGGCAATGTCGGTCTCCACCGAAACGCGGGCGATCTGCTCGAGCCAGTATTTGGCGACTAGACCGGCGTGGTAGGAGGTGCCGCAGGCGATAACCGTCACACGGTCCAATTCGCCGAGCTCAAAGCACAGCTCAGGCAGATGCACAGCGCGGGTGGCCGGGTTGATCACCGCGTTGAGCGTATCACCGATTACCGCCGGCTGCTCGAAGATCTCCTTTAGCATGAAGTGGGGGTAATCGCCCTTGCCGATCAGCGCACCCGAGGCCGCCGATTCGCGCACCGGGCGCACGACCTCCCTATTCGCCGCGTCAAAGATCGCCACCGCACGCGAGGTCACTACCGCCCGATCACCCTCCTCGAGATAGGTGATGCGGCGGGTCAGTGGCGCCAATGCCAGCGCGTCCGAACCCAAGAACATCTCACCCTCGCCATAGCCGATGGCGAGTGGACTGCCGCGGCGGGCGCCGATCAGGAGGTCGTGCTCGCCGGCAAACAGAAAGACGAGCGCAAAGACGCCCTCGATCCGCGTCAGGGTTTTGGCCACCGCCTCCTGCGGCGACAATCCCTGCCCGAGAAAATGTGTCGCCAGAATCGCCACCGCCTCAGTATCGGTGTCGGTCTGGAAGACATAGCCGAGCCCCTTGAGCTCACTCCGCAACCTCTGGAAATTCTCGATAATCCCGTTGTGGGCGACGGCAACCCGGTCGGTGACAATTGGATGGGCATTGGTCTCTGTGGGCAGACCATGGGTCGCCCAGCGGGTGTGCCCGATGCCGACCACCCCGTGCACGGGCTCTTGATCGAGGCGCCGGGCGAGGTTGATGAGTTTGCCCTTGGCCCGGCGGCACTCGATGTGCCCATTGATCAGCGTCGCGATACCGGCCGAATCATAGCCGCGATATTCGAGGCGTCGCAGCCCTTCAAGCAGCCCGGGTGCCACTGACTCCTTGGCGACGATGCCAATGATGCCGCACATCAGATTTTCCTCCGGTACCACGCCCGGACGTCGACGGTGCCTTGGTTTGTCGACGTAGTGACCGCGGGCAATCGGTGGCGGGTCGGTGGGGACATCGCGAATGATGACGCTGAAGGCGGCGGCGATCGCCTGCGCCCTGACCCTTTGGTCGCCAAGGTAGGAAAGGTTATGGCCGCTGGCCTCGGGTCGCCGGCACGTTTGCGGCAAGAAATGCCGCCGTCGATCGCCTGCCCCGTGCAACTTTGGCCCGGTCCAACAATCCAAGATTGAAGGTTCATCACCGAAAGGTATACCCGACATAAAATTTGAGTCAAATTCAATTATACTTAAAATAATCTGGTATGGTTAAATTTTTACCATGGAATGTATTAATATGTCTTTACGCTATTTCGTCTATGACCACGTTCAAGAGTCAGTCGGAGGTCTCGGAGAGGTTCGGGCTTGCAATCGTGACATTCCGGGGATGCCAAATCGGGGCGCTCCCACCGCGGATTTTCGCGTTCCCATCGCACCGGTCGGCGAGGACCGCGCCGAAGCGGTTTGACTGCCGTGCTCATGGTCGTTCATTCAGAAAATAA
>Ga0182032_10000674_pt1 | contig 14411 bp, 16 predicted proteins | sample tim00Cox00000000_FD_125970 | JGI IMG/M metagenome (GOLD analysis project Ga0182032, IMG submission 125970) | Lab enrichment of tropical soil microbial communities from Luquillo Experimental Forest, Puerto Rico - timezero.00C.oxic.00.000.000 | ecosystem: Environmental > Terrestrial > Soil >... | reverse complement strand
TTGTATCGCCAGCAAGGTCGCCAGGAGGAAGCCAAGCAGGCCTTCCAGGTCTCGGAGGAAAAAAAGGCCCAAAGCGATAAGCGAAGCCAGCTGAAATGGGAATGTGCTCAGGAGTTGGATCGTGACCCAAGCGATAAGGCTCCCTCGTGCGAACAACTCTACGATCCAAACAATGCGGAAACGCTTACGGCTTTGGGGATTCTCTACGGCCAGCATGCTCGGCTGGAAATGGCGCTGAAACCGCTCCAGAGAGCGGCGGAGTTGGTCCCGCAGTCCCCGCAGATGCAGTACAACCTGGCATTCACTTATTTTCAGCTTAACCGTTTTGAAGAGGCCCGTGTGCCCTTGACGTCAGCTCTGTTGCGATGGCCCGATCTGTTCTCCCTGAACGCTTTGTATGGAGCGGTATTGTGGAATCTTGGAGACCTGCTTCCCGCCTATCAGGCACTTCATCATGCCTACCATCTCAACACGCAAGATTCAAGTATGAACGCTCTTCTCTATCAAGTCACAATGGAGTTGTCCAAGCAGTGCGAGAAAATGTCTGCAGACTCGAACGCGCTTGGTTATCTTCAGGAAGCTGCTTCTCTGTCGCCAGCTGATCCGGAACCACATCGGCGGATGGCCGTGATTTATAAGCGCACAGGCCGTTCCCAACAAGCGATCAGAGAAGAGCAAAAAGCGGAAGCGATCATCAAGTCTTCGAAAAACTAGCGGATGTTTCGCGGCGCGCTTGCTCGATCAAACGTGCTGGTGTATTTTTCCCGGCTGCGCTTCAAACAGGAAAGAGAATGGCCAAAGTCAGCACACGCAGAAATCGCCTGCAAACGCGCGGTGTCTGCGGCCAAATGGACTTGCCGGGCCGAAAGCGCAACCGGCGTCATTTGTAATTTCCGATTTGGATCCGAATGGAAAGGATTGAGTCGATGAAAGGGCTCTATCGAGTGTTGGTCATTGCCGGATTGTGCGCCGTTTGCGAGTTGGTTTCGCAGGCTCAGGGAAAACGTAGGGTCATTATTGACCAGGATGCCGCCGGTCCGGGCGGCACCGACATGCAGGCCATTCTTGCGATTGTCAATTCTCCGGAGACCGATGTTCTTGGCATCACCGTTCTCACCGGCGATGACTGGCGGGATGAAGAAGTGCAGCACACGTTGCGGCTTATGGAAATTATCGGCCGCACGGGCATCCCGGTGGTTCCCGGAGCGGTATTCCCGCTGGTTAGCTCCAAAGAATACATCGCCAAGTGGGAAACGCTATACGGCAAGGTCCTATACCAGGGCGCATGGAATTTTTCCCGGCGACACTCCGTCCACGGCCCTTACGAAATCCCTCCGCTGCCCGAAGGTGCTCCCGCCACGAAGCCCTCTGGGGAGGACGCGGCGCATTTCATGGTCCGCATGGTGCATCAATTCCCCCACGAGGTGACCATTTACGCGGCCGGCCCCATGACTGATCTCGCTCTCGCCGTTGCTCTGGATCCTCATTTTCCGGAGCTGACGAAAGAATTGATCGTCATGGCCGGTAGCATTAATCCGGTGAGCGACAATCCGGAATTTGCATTGACGCCCCGCCGCGAATTTAATTTTTGGATGGACCCAGAAGCTTCTCACGCCGTGCTTCACGCGCACTGGCCACGCTTCGTCCTCACGACTGTGGATATTTCTGTCAAAACCAAAATGGAGAAGGCGCTCATCGAGCAAATCGCCAAAAGCGGGACGCCAGCAGCGCAATACGTCGCCAAATACGCCGAGGCGAACATCTTGTGGGATGAGCTTGCCGCGGCGGCCTGGCTCGATCCGAGCATCATCACCAGGTGGCAGAAACTCTATGTCGATGTTGAAGTGGATCACGGCGCGTCCTACGGCGACACTCACGCATGGGTTCCCGGCCAGCAGCCGGGCATGGGCGAATCGCTCGTGGAAGTCCAACAGGACCTGGACAAGGAAAAGTTTTACAGGGAGTTCGTTGAGCTGATGAGCCGGCCAACGCCCGGCGCGCATTTTGCCTCAACCAAAGGGCATTAAGGCCCAAGGAAGCACGGCGGGGCTTGCAAGCTGCGTCGCAGATCTCATGCACTGAAATGGCTATTCGCTCGAGACATGCATGGCAACAAGGGATTTCTACTTGCTTGCTTGACCGGTCCGTTTCTCCGACAATAAGTGGTTTAACCTAGCCTGACTTTTCCCCATGCTGCCATTGCAGTGCTTAGCGGAGAATTGAGTGAGATGTCGACGCAGCCGAATTCGGTAAAACGATTCATCGCTTATTTTTCCATGGAGATTGCGCTGGAAAATGCCATGCCCAGCTACAGCGGCGGGCTCGGCGTGCTTGCAGGTGACACCATCCGGGCCGCAGCCGACCTACACTTGCCGATGGTGGCGGTGTCCGTGCTTTACCGCAAAGGCTACTTTACGCAGCGCCTCGCGGAGGACGGCTCACAAACCGAAGAGCCTGTCGACTGGCGCGTCGACGACTTCCTGACTGAGGAGCCGGCGCGCGCCAGCGTGCCGATCGAAAATCGCCGCCTCGAACTTCGATGCTGGCGATACTCCGTGAAGGGCGTTCACGGATTTGAGGTGCCGGTGTATTTCCTGGACGCCGACTTGCCTTCGAATAGCGATTTCGACCGGAATCTTACCGGGTCGCTGTACGGAGGAGATTCCTATTATCGGCTTTGCCAGGAAGTCGTGCTCGGGATTGGCGGCGTGCGCATGCTGCGCGCGCTGGGCTATGGCGATCTGACGCGATTCCACATGAACGAGGGCCACGCCGCGCTGCTTTCGCTGGAATTGCTTGGAGAAGAGGCTCAGAAGGCGGGGCGCACCTCCATTCGGGGCGAGGACATCGAAAAAGTCCGCGGCAAGTGTGTTTTCACCACGCACACGCCCGTTCCGGCCGGCCACGACCGTTTTCCGATGGAGTATTTGACTCGGGTGTTCCCCGGGCAGCTCGACTTTTTTGACTTGAGCGATGCGACGGCAGCCGACCTGGTAAAGCGAATTCTGCAAGCGGAACAAAATGTTTCAGGCCTGCTCGACGCGGCCCGCCGCGGCGCTTCCGTGAACATGACGCAACTGGCGCTGAGTCTGAGCACGTATGTCAACGGAGTGGCCAAGCAGCACGGCGAAACCTCGCGCCAGATGTTCCCCGAGGTGCCCATCGAAGCGATCACGAATGGCGTCCATGCGGGCACGTGGACTTGCCCCGCGTATCGGCAGCTCTTCGACCGCTACATTCCATCTTGGCGTGAGGACAATTTCAGTTTGCGAAGCGCCCTCGGGTTGCCGGCCGAAGACGTGTGGGCCGCCCACCTCATCGCCAAGCACGAATTGCTCGAAGTGGTTCGCACAAAAACCGGTCTTCATTTGGACTCGGAAGTGTTTACGATGGGCTTCGCGCGCCGCGCCACCGGGTACAAGCGCGCCGACTTGATATTGTCCGATCTCGATCGGCTGCGCCAGATCGCGAAAGATGCCGGCCAGTTTCAGATTATTTTTGCGGGCAAGGCGCATCCCAATGACGCGGGCGGCAAGGACATCGTTCGGCGCATCTACAAAGCAAAAAAAGCTTTGCGGAAGAACGTCCCGATTGTGTTTCTGGATGACTACAACCTCGAACTCGGTGGAAAAATGACTTCCGGCGTGGACCTCTGGCTCAACACCCCGCAGTTTCCTCTCGAAGCTTCAGGGACAAGCGGCATGAAAGCGGCGCTCAATGGCGTACCTAGCCTGAGCATTTTGGATGGCTGGTGGGTCGAGGGCCACATCGAAGGCGTGACCGGCTGGTCCATTGGAGAGCCGCGCCGCGGCCCTGGAAGCGCCGCGCCGGCCGACAATCAGGCTGAGGCGGAGTCGCTTTATTCGAAGCTGGAGAGCATCATCCTGCCGCTGTACTACGGCGAGCGCCACAAGTTCCTCGAAGTGATGCAGCACGCCATCGCCATCAACGGCTCGTTTTTCAACACGCAGCGCATGGTGCAGCAGTACATCACCGACGCGTATCTGCGTTGAGAGCGTTTGGTCCCAGTTCTTGTGGTTTCTTACGCAAGAGAATCAACCAAGGCAGTTTTTGTACAAAGCCATGCCAACGGCAGCATCCATGCCGATCTTATCGAGCGCTAGGATCTCGCGTTTGCTTCTAATGCCCCCAGCCGCGATGATCGGGTGATGGGTCGCGTCGCGTAGTGTGCGAAACCACTTCAGGTTTGCGCCCATCATGGTGCCCTCGCGGTCCACGTCCGTACACAAGAAACCCGCACAATAAGGCTCGAGTTGCGCCATCACTTCTTCCGTGTGAAGAACAATGCTCCGGCGCCAGCCGTGGATGGTAATTCGTCCTTTCCGTGTGTCCAAAGCGATGACGATGCGCTTGCGATGGACCGTTCGTGCGAGCTGGCGAAGAAAACGCAGATTCACTTTTCCAGCGCGGAAAACGGCGCTTCCAACGATAATCTGACTCGTTCCCCATCCGGCAATTTTCTTGGCGCGAGGAACCGTGCGAATTCCCCCGCCGAAGCGAACTTTCATTCGAAATTTTGTTCTTGCCTGTGTGCACAGCGCGCGGGCCAGCTCCTCGTTCGATCCTTTGCCCATCGCGGCGTCTAAGTCGATAACGTGAAGCCAAGGATAGCTCCTGAATTTATGGAGCAGGCCAAACACGTCGCCGACAGCTAGCTCGCGTCGGCGGCCATGCACCAGTTGAACGGCTTGCCCGTCCTGGAGATCGATACAGGGAATCAGCACGGCTGGCGAACCTCGATTCCATTCGCAGCAAGAAACTCTTTCAGTGCGCGAATGGACTGCAAGCCATCGTGAAAGATGGAAGCGGCCAACGCCGCGTCGGCCGCCCCGGCCTTGAAAATCTCAGCAAAGTGTTCGGGCGACCTGGCGCCGCCCGAAGCGATCACCGGAACCGACACCGCTTTGGAGATTTCCGCGGTCAGCTTGGTGTCGAAGCCAAGCTGCGTTCCGTCGCGGTCCACGGAAGTCAGTAGGATTTCACCGGCCCCTAATGCGACCGCCTCTTTCGCCCATTCCATAGCGTCGCGGGAAGCGGACTCCCGGGCGCCGCGAACCATGACGTCCCAGTGATTGCCATTACGCTTTGCATCAACCGCCAAAACGACAGCTTGCGCGCCGAACTCGCGGGAAAGCTCGGTGATCAATTCCGGGCGCACGACTGCGGCGGTGTTGACCGTAACCTTGTCTGCGCCGGCCCGCACCACGGCGCGCCCATCTTCGAGGTTTCGAATGCCACCGCCCGCCGTGAGCGGAATGGAAAGCTCTGCCGCGACACGCCGAATGGTTTCCAGGAAAGTCGGACGGCGGTCGCGCGAAGCCGCGATATCGAGCACCACGAGCTCGTCCGCACCTTCCTGGTTGTACCGCGCCGCAAGAGCCACAGGGTCGCCCGCATCACGCAACCCGACAAAGTTCACGCCCTTTACAACGCGCGCGCCTTCGGTATCCAAACACGGAATGATGCGATGAGCGAGACTCATGCCGCCAGCCTCAGGAAGTTTTCTAGCAGCCGGGAGCCAGCGTCGCCGCTCTTCTCCGGATGGAATTGCACGCCATAAATATTTTGCTTTTCCACCACGGCTGGAAAGGCGATTCCATGAAAACAAGTGGCGGCGGTCGATCTATTCGAATCGGGCGCGGCGTAGGAATGCGCAAAATAGAAGTAAGCGCCGGAGTCGATGCCCGCGAGCAAACGCGACTGGCGATTTGCGGCAATCTGGTTCCATCCCATGTGCGGCAATTTCACGCTCGACGGCAAGGCGCGCACCTTCCCCGGCAACAGGTTCAAGCCGCGCAATTGCGGCGACTCCGCGCTCGACTCGAAGAGCACTTGCAGCCCCAGGCAGATACCGAGAAAGGGCACGCCGCGTCCGATGGCGTCGACCAGTGGCGCGCGCATGTTTTGCTCATCGAGCGCGCGAACCAGAGCGGAGTAATGTCCTACGCCGGGCAGTAGTAGAACCCGCGCCTTCCGAATGTCCTCCGGCGAACCGGTTCGTTCAGATTCCGCGCCGAGCCGGTCGAGAGCGCGCTCGACAGAAGGTACGTTCCCCGCGCCATAGTCGATGATGGTGACTTTCATAGCAGCCCCTTGGTGCTGGGCAAGACTTTACGCAAGCGCTTGTCCCTCGAGACGGCAAAGCGCAGCGCGCGTGCAAAAGCCTTGAACATTGCTTCGACTTGATGATGAGAAGACCGGCCGTACAACACGCGCAGATGCACGTTGGCCCTTGCCGCCTGGGCAAAACCTTGAAAGAAGTCTTCCAGCAGCTCCACTTGAAAGTCGCCGAGGCGGCTTGCGGCGATCTTTGCGGCCACCGCGCAATAAGGGCGGCCGCTTAGGTCCACGGCAGCGGCGGCAAGCGTCTCGTCCATAGGCATCAGGAAGTAGCCGGCGCGCAGAATGCCACGCTTTGCGCCCAGCGCTTTCGCGACCGCCTCGCCAAGCGTGATGCCCACGTCTTCCACGGTGTGGTGCTGGTCCACATCGAGATCGCCGCTCGCTTGCAGTTCGAGGTCAAACGCTCCGTGTCGGGCGACCAGGTCCATCATATGATCGAAGAAGCGGATTCCCGTCGAGATGCGCGCCTTTCCGCGCCCATCCAGATTGAGTTTCAGGCGAACGTCCGTTTCGTTCGTCCTGCGGTGAATTGTCGCTCCGCGAGCCATGTTCAGTTTACTTTTGGAGTGACGCCGTGTCGCGCCACTGGCTTCCATTCCTTGCGAATGATCTTAACTAGCCGCTGCATTTCAGCCGACGTGCCCATGGTTATACGCACGAAGCCGCTGCCCATGTCCTTGCTCCGGTCGCGGAGCAAAATTCCTTGTCTCTCGAGTTTGCGAAACAGTTCCGGTCCAGTAGGGCCAAAATCTGCCAACAGGAAATTTCCCGCACTCGGGTAGGTCTTGACGCCAAGCCCAGAAAATGCATCGGCTACCCATACGCGCAGACGCTTGACCTCCGCGACGTATCTCCGCATCCTGCCAGGATCCCCCGCGGCCGCCTCTGCCGCAGTCAGCGCCGCCAGGTTGACGGGATAGGGCGGCATCGCGCGGCGTACCAGTGCCAATGACTCCGCGCACCCGATCACCGCGCCAAGCCGCAGCGACGCGAGTCCGGCAACCTTGGAGAAGGTTCGCGCGATAAACAGTTGAGGATATTCATGAATCGACGGCAGAGCAGTGAAGTCGGAGAACTCCGAATAAGCTTCGTCCATTACCACCACCGTTCGCGTGGCCGCCTCGAGAATCCCCCGCAGTTCCTTTTCGCCGATTAGTGTACCCGTGGGATTATTCGGATTGGCGATGAACAGGGCGCGCGGATTTCTCTGCAACCCTGCAAGCACCTCCTGCAACGGGAATTCCATGTTGCCTCCGTATCGAGCCGCACAAACCCGGGCTCCGGCGATCTCCGCCCAGTAGCGGTACATGGGAAAAGTGGGCTCGCAGATCAAAATGCTTGTGTCTGGTTCGACGAAGGTGTCGAAAAAGACGCGCAGGGCGTCGTCGCCCCCGTTAGTCAGCAACAACTCTTCAGGCTGTACGCGGAAATAACGCGCAAGCCGTTCGGTGGGTTTCCGATATTCGGGATACATTGCCAGTTGCTTGCCGGTAAGTTTCGCCAGGGCTCGCCGGACCGCCGGCGAACAGCCGGAAGTGTTCTCGTTGAAGTCCAAACGCACTTTGCCGCTCCGCCCTTCTGCAGGAGCTTCGTAGGTGCGGCGATTCAGGATGGCCTGGCGCACGGGTAACTGAACTTTCATCGGCGGATCCTCACGGCGTTGCGATGGGCCATCAGGCCTTCGGATTCCGCAAGAATTTCCACGGCTTCGGCGAGATGGCGGAATCCCGTGCGGGTGATGGTCTGCACGCTGATGCATTTTACAAAGTCAACCGAGGAAAGTCCGCCGCGACTGCGCGCCCAGCCGCCGGTCGGAAGAATATGATTGCTTCCCGTAGCGTAATCGCCGAGCGGTTGCGCTCCCCAGGGTCCGAGAAACGCGGTTCCGGCGGAGCGAATCTTCTGAAGAAGGTTCTCTGCATTCTCGGGGAGACTCAGATGTTCGGGGGCAAATCGGTTGATGAATTCGCAAGCCTGATCAACCGATTCCGCGATAAGGATTGCGCCTGAGCTTTGCGTCGAGCAGTGAGCCATGCTGCCAGGTAGTTCCGCAAGCTGCTTCTTGATCTCTCGCTGAACTTCGCAAGCCAAGCTGGGCGAAGTGGTGATGAAGAAGCTTGCCGCGTCTTTGGCGTGTTCCGCCTGGGCCAGCAGGTCGGCTGCAACCCAACGGGCATTGCCTTGCTCAGCGAAGACAATTGCCTCGCTGGGACCGGCGGGCAAATCGATGGCGCAATCGTTGCTGACAATTTGCTTGGCGGCCGTCACGTATTTGTTCCCCGGCCCAAATATCTTGTCCACACGAGGCACACTCTTCGTTCCATAGGCCAGCGCGGCGATGGCCTGCGCGCCGCCGATGCGTGCGATTCGCTCGACACCTAACATCCCCGCTGCCGCGAGCAACTTGGAATTCGGCCTGGGGCAAACAGCGACCACATTCGGCACGCCCGCAACTCTCGCCGGGACAACGGTCATCAGCAGTGTCGAAACCAGCGAAAACTGGCCGCCCGGGATGTAACAACCGATTGCCTCGATGGGCCTGACCACCTGGTGAATCTTCACTCCAGGCGAAGTCTCTACGGTCCAGGGTCGCGGAAGCTGTTTTTCCGCCACTCTCCGAACACTTTCGGCAGCCTTCTCGATAGCCTTGCGAAACTCCGCGCTGGTTGCTTTTTGAGCGACGCGGATTTCCTTCTCGGTGATCCAGACTCCGGTTCTTCGCAAGTCGGTGTGATCGAATCTCTTCGCATAAGCGAAAAGCGAGGCGTCCCGGCTCTTGCGCACGTCGGCGACGATCTTTGCAGCCATCGCGTGGGTTTCCGCGCGGTCCTGCGCGCGTTGTGCCAGCAGCCGCTTTTCCGTCTGAGGCGTAAGCTTCAGGATTTGCATCACAGCACGATCTTGTTTAAGGGGTATTCGACAATCCCCTCGGCTTTGGCCGCTTTCAGTTTTGGGAGAATCTGTCGAACCACGGCTTCTTCGATGATGGTATTGACCGCCACCCATTGCGGATCACTCAACGGGGAAATCGTCGGCTTTTTGAGCGCCGGAAGCACGCCTAAGACTTTCGTCAAGTCGTCGCGGTGCACGTTGAGTAGCAAGCCTACCTTGCTTGCCGCGGCAATGGCGCCTTGCAGCATGAGGATCAGGCTTTCGGCTTTTTGACGCTTCCAGCAGTCTGCCGCGGCGGGTCGGTTCATGATGAAAACTGTTGCTGATTCGAGAACGGTATCCACGATGCGAAGGCGATTGGCCCGCAGCGACGACCCCGTTTCCGTTACTTCCACGATGGCGTCCGCGAGTTGCGGCACTTTCACTTCCGTAGCACCCCAGGAAAACTCCACACGAGCCTTTACGCCATGCTTGGCCAGATAATTTTGAGTGATTTGCACGACCTCCGTGGCGATCACTTTGCCTTCCAGGTCGCGCGGCCCGCGAATCAGCGAATCTTCGGGCGCGGCGAGTACCCAGCGCACACGTGCTAACCGTTGTTTGGCGTAAACCAACTCCGAAAGCTCCTCGACATCCGCTTCCGTCTCCACAACCCAATCGTGCCCAGTGATTCCGGCATCGAGCGTACCGGATTCGACGTAGCGCGCCATTTCCTGCGCGCGCACCATCAGGCATTCGATTTCCGGATCGTCGATGGAGGGCACATAACTTCGCGAACTCAGCGTGATTTTCCAGCCCGCGCGCGCAAAAAGATCGAGTGTCGCGTCCTGCAGGCTGCCTTTCGGTATACCCAGTTTCAACACGCTCATCAGGGTTGCTCCGATCCGTAGACTTCTTCCGGGGAATAGGTGCGTTTCGCAATGACTTTCACTTCGCCCATCGGTTCGATGGCGCGAAAGAAGCAGCTGCGATAGCCTTTGTGGCAAACGCCAGGCCCGACCGCTTCGACGCGCACAAGCAACGCATCCGCGTCGCAATCCACGCGAATCTCGCGGACGCGCAGGACGTGCCCGCTCGATTCGCCTTTCTTCCACAGTCTGTTTCGCGAGCGGCTGAAAAACACCACTTCTCGGGAACGCTGCGTCTCCTCGAGCGAGTCCGCATTCATGAAGCCCAGCATCAGGACGTCGCCGCTTTGTTCGTCCTGAATGATGGCTGGTACCAAGCCGTTGCCTTTTTCAAAGTCGACGTTCATTTTGCCTCCCGGATTTCCTGGCCCCCAAAAACACAAAACCCGCCAGGCTTGGCTGCGCCGGCGGGCCGAAGAGTGCTTTGTTTAGCGGATTGCTATGCACACCTCAGGGCGCGCGGCGTGTGGCCGTGATGATGATGGTGCCGGTGCGCCCGAACTGTGTGTGCGCGTTTCATCGCCAAGTCCAAAAATAGAAGAAATCTTTGCGTGTGTCAACAGAGGTCTCTCAAAAGATCTCCAGAAAGGTGAGAAGATCCGGGCCAACCACGACGATGCCCACTTTGTTGTAGGATTCCGCCTCGAGGCCGTCGCCTGCTAACATGGAATGGAATAAGCCCTTGAGGAAAGTCGTCATGGCCGAGAAGATTCACAAAGACGAGCAAGCCTGGAAAAAGCAGCTCACGCCGAATCAATACTACGTGACAAGGCAAAAGGGAACGGAACCTCCCTTTACGGGCGAGTACGAGAATGCCGAAACCCCCGGGACCTACAGGTGCGTCTGCTGTGGGCAGCCTTTATTTCGATCGGAGAAAAAATATCATTCCGGCTCTGGCTGGCCCAGCTTCTACGCCCCTGCCAGCGAGGACGCCGTCGAGGAGGAATCCGATCGCAGCCACGGGATGCGGCGAATCGAAGTGAAATGCAGCCGCTGCGACGCCCACCTTGGACACGTGTTTGACGACGGTCCCGAGCCCACAGGCTTGCGTTATTGCATCAACTCCGCCGCCTTAAATCTCGACAAGGACTAAAAAAGCGCCGCGGTCGAAACCGAGGCGCTCCCTCATTTTTCTGGTCGCTCAAGGAATCAAAAGAAAATCAAGCTGCCGGACAGGAGCATGCCACCATTTCTGCTACTGGATCACGTTCCCAAACGGCAATGAGCAGCACTTTTGCGCCCGATGGATACTTGAACACGTAATACGTGTAGTCGCGGCCTTCCAGTTCATAAAAGCCGGGCCGACGCGGATCGGGTCTTGTCGGAGCGCCGATGGTCAAGAGCTGGCGCAATTCGGCAACCTGCTCCTGGGAATGGTTTCGCAGATCTTCCAAAATAGGCGGTTGTTTTGTAATGGGCATCGTCATTAGGTTGCTCCGCCACATTCCAGCTTATCTTCTCCTCACCTATACAGACGAAAGAAACCCCAAAATGTTTCATGGGTTGCGGCGATTTGTGCCCTCCGAAAAGACAAATTGGCCTGCTCGGGCGATCCCGACTCTGTGGCCACAGCGGTGGCCTCTCTTTTGCAGGCTCCCGCGGCAGCGGAGGTGCGGCCGAGGAGCAGAACCCAGGGGTTGCCAAAGCGTGGAATTGGTGTTTAGAGAATGCCAGTTATTTACGCCTTCATTCGCCATTTCGGGTTTCCCGCCTGCCGGCTTTTTGGTGTAAGCGTGTTAGTATTTCTATTGGTACTTGCGCGGCGTGTGCTCCCCTGAGATGGCGCCGCGCCGATCCTTCAAGAGAGGGTTGCTTAAAGTGACAAAAGAAGACAAGGATGCATTTGGCAGAGACCGCCGCCGCAAACACCATCACTGGCTGGTAAGCGTTTACTACGCCGACGGCGAGAAATTCGGCCGGGTGTACACGGATAAGGACAAAGCCACGCGCTTCGCGGAACGTCAGCGCCGCTCTCCGGTGGTAAAAACGGCTCGGGTTACGCAGGTTTCCTAGCCGCTTTTTCGCCTGGCGATTACCCCATGGACCTTTGCGGCCTGCGCGGGCTTGTAGCTACTCATGGGGCGTGTTATAAAAAGAGGGTAATTAAGCGGCCTTAGTATAGTGGTAGTACGGAACCTTGCCAAGGTTCAGGTGTCGGTTCGATTCCGATAGGCCGCTCCATAAAATCGATAACTTACGCACCTCATTTTCTCTATTTTCCAAATGCTGTTAAATCGACGCGATCCGGCGGGATTACGTTTTCGATCAAAAGGCGAGAGATATCGCTAAGTATGGCCAATTCAGCGCCTTACGTTTTTGGCGCCGAATGGATCTGCCTTGTTACTGAACCCTGCCAGGGTTCAGATGTAGTTTCGAGTCCGACTGGGCCAGTCCCTTGGTCAATGGAAAGAGTGGAAGGCCGCGCCAGCGCTACGGAAGTGGCGTACCGCGATGCTGGCTTCTTTCAACGGTGCGTTCGAAGCGTGGCCTGACTTCGATTTGACGAATGGAGAAACTCAACGACAAAAAGGTTTATCGTTATTTGGACGTGAGCCGAAGCGTTAAAAGACGTGGCAATCTGTGGCGATTCAGTCCTTTAGCAGGTTGGGATGGTTCGTGGCGCATCAGCTCCTGAACGGTTCTAATTTTCAGTGCTCCGCGCCGATTGCTAAGGTTTTGAGAGACGAGATGGAGTCGACGATTTCATCTGAGCTTACGATGGCACTGGCGTAGTTCGGAAGATTGGTAACGAGAGCGGCGTGCATGAACTCATCCGCGTAATCGGCGATCGCGTCTTTGACTACGGTGGCATCGTAGCCAAGCTCAGCGGCGAAGCGCACAGTCGATTCGACGCACGTATGTGCTATAAGCCCAATGACGATGAGCTTGTGGATGCCATGCTTTTTGAGTAGCAAATCCAGGTCGGTACTGGCAAAGCCACTGGAACACCAATGCTCCTGAGCCACGATATCGCCCGGCTGAGGTGCCAATTCGGAGCGGATCTCGCCACCCCACGTGCCGTTTTCGAAAGTCTTTCGGGACCAAGCGGCCTTCTGGATCGGAGCAATGTATTTCCAGGTTTCGTAATCGCCTGGACGGTATCGATGATGCAGGGCATAGAAGACGTGGAAACCCGCCTTACGGGCGGCAGTCAGCACTCGCAACATATTCGGAACACAGTTGTTGGCCTCCGCAACAGATTTCAAGCGATCCCATAGTTTGCCACCCTCGGAAATAAAATCATTTATAGGGATCGATCACAAGAAGTGCGGTGATGTCCTTTTCGTACCTCACTTTCGCCACGCCGCCTCCAATCTATGCGATAACACCAATCGATGAACAAATCCGTCATTGGCTCGGCCAGGGGGTTCCGGCAGCCGAGTTGAACTGCGTTCAGGAAAAGACACCGTGAATCCGATTCGAGTTCTGACTACCCCAGTCGATACTGCGCATGCACCTCTTGGTTAACGGGCGACGAGCTGCTGACCACCGTCGACGTCGTAGGTTGCGCCCGTGAGGGCTGTGTTGGTCATGATGTGTACGGCGAGCGCGGCGACATCCGCGGGTGCGACCACGCGCCGGATGGGCAGTGTGGCGCGAAGCTGATTGCGGCGGTTTTCGAGTTCAGCGCCGAGAAGCGATGCCGACAACGGCGTGTCGACGAAGCCTGCGGCGATGAGGTTGACTCGGACGGGCGCGAGCTCGAGCGCCAGGTTGGCTGTGAGGGCGGGGAGTGCAGCGGTAACTGTCGACGCGATCCCGAGGCCGATGCCTGGCCGGCGGGCGCCGGTGCCGCCCATGAATAGCAACGTGCCTTCCGGTCTCACCTTGGGTGCCGCGTTGCGGGCGACTTGGATCACCAGCAAGAGGTGCTCGTCCAGGGCGCGTCGCGCCTCCGCGAAGTCCATGTCGACGAGGCGCCCGTAGTGCGGCCGGCCAGCCGTCACCATCACGTGGTCGATCGTGGCCGGCAGATCGCGGAAGAACTGCTCGAGCTGAGCAGGATCCGCGGCATCGAAGGCCGCCGTGCTCAGCGCGTTGAGCTCTCTCGCGGCGCGGTGGAGCGGCTCGGAATTTCGACCTGTGAGGATCAGCTTGGCACCCTCAGCGCGTGCTCGTCGGGCCGTTTCGAGCCCGATGCCGGCGCTACCGCCGATCACGACGACGGTTTGCCCGAGCAGTTCCGGTTCGCGCTGGATGGGAGAGGCGGTGGTCGCGGTGCTCATGATTCTTGCGGTCAGCAGTCTAAGATCACTTTTGCCCTAAGGCATGACGTTCGATACTTTTTGCGAATTTATGCGGCCTGTGGCCGAAATACGTCTGAGTTAGAGACGGGTCTTAGTTAGGTGATCGGGTTGGCTAATCTCCTTGCTGTAGTGCTGCACCATCAGGCTTCCGCCAATAGTTCGACGTTGAGCGACATGCGCCAACCGTCCGGCGCCGTGTTACACGGGCGGCGCCGTGTGC
>Ga0182032_10000663_pt1 | contig 14490 bp, 18 predicted proteins | sample tim00Cox00000000_FD_125970 | JGI IMG/M metagenome (GOLD analysis project Ga0182032, IMG submission 125970) | Lab enrichment of tropical soil microbial communities from Luquillo Experimental Forest, Puerto Rico - timezero.00C.oxic.00.000.000 | ecosystem: Environmental > Terrestrial > Soil >... | reverse complement strand
TCAGCACGATTTCCGCTGAACGTGAGTTTATCCCCGGACGTGGTGGTTCAATCAGGGGTTAACGGTCCTGAGGCAAAACTGTCGTCGCCCCCGATACCCGCCGCGTTGGCGGCGTCATCCGACAAAGAGCTGACACGTTGCGGTGCAACACTTTTCGGCGGCGAACCCGGGCCGTAGCGCGCTCAGCCGGGCTGCAGTTCGGCTCGTCGCCGCAGCCAATCCCGCTGCCGACGGACGAAGTCCGCATCGACGATCCTCCCGTGACCCGGGACATAGATGGCCTGGGGCCCGGCGATGGCGAGTACCCGATCGAGCGTCGTCGGCCAGGCCGCCACGTCGGAATCGGAATCGATTGCGGGATCGGCGGACTCCTCGATGAGATCACCGGTGAACACCACGACCCGGCCTTTGGCCCGGCCGTCGCCGCCGCCCATTCCCGGCGCCACCACGACCAGATCCGACGTGGTGTGACCACGGCCTGGGTGAGCGATCGTCACTGTGCGGTCGCCGAGGTCGATGACGGCGTCGCGGATTCCGTGCCGCGGAGGGCGCAGGCCCGCGATAGCGCGGTCGATCTCCGCGGTGTCCGCGCCGTAGCTCAGCGCGTCGCGGCGAAGCTCGTCGGTCCCCGACGTCAGGCACTCGACAACCTCCGGTGCGCAGTACGCGTCGGCATCGGCGAACACGGAGGAGCCCAGGACGTGATCGAAGTGCTTGTGTGTCAACACAACATGCGTAATGGCGTGTCCCGAAATCCGGCGGACGTCGGCGTCGATCGCAGCCGCTTCGACGAGCGTGGTACCGGTGTCGACGAGCAGCGCTCCGGTCCGGCCCCGCACGAGCCCGATTGTGACGTCGCAGAAAGGCAGCCGGCAGCGATGCACGCCGGCGGTCAGCTGCTCCCAGGTGAAGTGCACAAAGCAGGAACGTAGCCGCCGCGGGGAGGCGCCGCCAGCATGTGTCGGAAAAAGTTGACATGTCGGGAATTCCCGACATATAGTCGTCGGCGTGCCCACCGCCGACCGCGTCTTCCTGGCGCTGGCGAACCCCGTGCGGAGGGAGCTGCTCGAGATCCTCACTCGGCGGCCCTTGTCCGCGGGAGAACTCAGCGATCGGTTCGAGCTCAGTCGCCCGGCGGTCGCCGAGCACCTCAAAGTGCTGCGCGACGCCGGGTTGGTGGCCGACCAGCCGCAAGGCCGCCGGCGCATCTACCGCCTGACCGCAGAACCGCTGGCGGAGCTGGGTGAGTGGCTGCATCCGTTCGAGAAGTTCTGGCGAGCGCGACTGACCGGGCTCGCCGAGGCAGCGGAGGAGCTGGAATGACCGAGACCCACTTGGCAGGCAAGACGCCCGCGACGATCAGCGTGGGCCAATTCGTGGCGGCACCACCGGCGAAGGTGTGGCGGCTCCTCACCGAACCGGAGCTGATGCGACTGTGGTGGGCGGAGGGCGAGGTGGCTGCGGTGGTTGGCCACCAGTTCACCCTGGACATGCCGGGCTACGGCAAGCAACCCTGCAAGGTGCTCGAGGTCGATCTCCCGCACCGCTTCGTCTACACTTTCACCGCGTCCTGGACGCTGGCCTGGCGGCTTGAGGCAGAAGGCACCGGTACCCGAGTGTTCTTGGAACACAGCGGCTTTGACCTGAACGACAAAAGAATGGCCGACGCCTTCAATCGCATGGGTCCTGGCTGGCGCGATATCGTTCTCCCCCGCCTAGCCGAGGTCGCAGCACGGCCATGACCCGATTGGAGGGCACACGATGCGCGTAGTCGTCATCACCAAGCACGGCGACCCGTCGGTCTTGCAGGTCCAGCAGCGGCCCGACCCACCGCCGCCCGGCCCGGGCCAACTGCGGGTTGCGGTACGCGCCGCGGGCGTGAATTTCGCCGACCACCTTGCCCGCGTCGGCATGTACCCAGACGCGCCGAAACTTCCGGCGGTCGTCGGCTACGAAGTCGCCGGAACGGTCGAGGCCGTTGGCGAAGGCGTCGAGCCAAACCGTGTCGGGGAGCGGGTGCTGGCCGGCACGCGATTCGGTGGCTACGCCGAAATCGTCAACGTTGCGGCGAACGATTCCGTGGCCCTTCCCGATTCGTTGAGCTTCGAACAGGGCGCCGCGGTCCCCGTCAACTATGCGACCGCGTGGGCCGCGCTGCACGGTTACGGGTCGCTGCGCGCCGGAGAGCGGGTGCTGGTGCACGCCGCGGCCGGCGGTGTCGGTATCGCGGCTATCCAATTCGCCAAGGCCGCCAGCGCCGAGGTGCACGGCACCGCGTCGCCCGCAAAGCACCAGAAGCTCGCCGAGTTGGGTGTGGACCGGGCGATCGACTACCGGCGCGACGGCTGGTGGAAGGGCCTCGGCCCGTACGATCTGGTCCTCGACGCGCTGGGCGGCACGTCGTTGCGGCGGTCCTATGCCCTGCTGCGGCCGGGCGGAAGGCTTGTGGGCTACGGGGTTTCGAACATGCAGCACGGCGAGACGCGCTCGCTGCGCGCGGCCGCGCCGCATGCGTTGACGATGCTGCGCGGGTTCAACCTCCTCGACCAACTTTCGGAGTCGAAGGCCGTGATCGGCCTGAACATGCTGCGGCTCTGGGACGACCGGGGCACGCTCGAGCCTTGGATCGCTCCGCTGAGCAAGGCTCTCGACGCGGGGACGATCACCCCCGTCGTACACGCGGCGGTGCCGTTCGCCGAAGCCCCGGAGGCCCACCGCATCCTGGCGGCGCGGGAGAACGTCGGCAAGGTCGTACTGGTGCCGTGAGTTTCGGCGTCGCCGTGCAGGCTATATATCTGCTATGGCTATCACCGACTCCCGCGACGTCGTGATCGAGGCGACGCGCGACGACATCATGAACGTATTGTTCGACCTCGAGTCTTTACCCGAGTGGTCCTCGTTTCATAAAAAGATCGAAATCCTGGAGCGCGACAAGGAGGGCCATCCGAGCAAATCCCGGCAAGTGGTCAAGATCATGGGCGTCACGGATGAGCAGGTGCTGGACTATTCCGTTCACGACGATGGCGTGAGCTGGACGCTGGAGAGCTCCAAACAACAACGCGGGCAGGAAGCTCGCTACACGCTGACGCCCGACGGCGATTCCACCCGGGTCCACTTCGAGCTCACCGTGGATCTTTCAGCGCCGGTCCCGGGGTTCCTGATCAGAAGAGGAGCCAAGGGTTTGATGGACACGGCCACCAAGGGACTGCGCAAGCGCGTGCTCGAGGTCAAGAAGGCCGGCAAGTAGCCGCGCATAACCGACGGCTATCTTCTGGGACCGCAGTTAGCGACACTGTGATGTATGGAATCTACGCGTCGCATCATTCACCGAATCGCATCGGCTATGCCGGGCCTGGCACTCGTGGTGGGGGTGGCCGGCTGCGGTGGCCACGGCGGCAGCAACATGACGGCCCCGCTGACGCCGAAAGTGACCACCGTGGGCCGCACTGTCCCGGCGGCGCCCGCCGACGGGCCTTTGACGATCAGCAGTCCGGCGTTCGCCGACGGTGCGCCGATCCCGGTGCAGTACACCTGCAAGGGGGCCAGCACAGCGCCGCCGTTGGCGTGGTCGGCGCCGTTGGGCGCCGCACTCGTCGTTGACGACCCCGACGCCCCCCGCGGACCCTACGTGCACTGGATCGTCGCCGGAATCGCCCCGGGTTCGGGCAGCACCGGCGACGGCCAGACTCCTGCCGGCGGCAGCGTCCTGCCGAACTCTGCGGGCCAGTCCGCATATGGCGCGCCCTGCCCGCCGGCGGGCACCGGGACGCATCACTACCGGTTCACGCTCTACCAGCTTCCGAACACGTACCAACTCCCGCCGGGGTTGGCCGGGGTGCAAGCGGCGCAAGCGATAGCAGGGGCCGCGACCGCACAGGCCTTACTCACCGGAACGTTCGGAGCCTGACCATGCCGACGCAGCCGCCGTTAAATGTAACGGAGGCAATTCAATTCGGTCAGCTGGTGAACACAACCTACGCGACGCAGCCGGGCGATCTCACCAACGCGGCCGGTCAGTCGTTGACCGCCGGTGGCGTCGACTACACGGTGGTCACGACGATCTACGCCAACGATCTGGCGACCGACATGAACCCGAGCCGGGTCGACGACGAGGTTTCCATCGGGCTGATCTGCCAAGTGGATCAATCGGGCGATGTGGTGATAGCGATCCGCGGCACCGAGGGAATCCTGGAATGGATTCACGACGCCGAGTTCCTCCAAGTGCCCTGCCCCTTCCTGGTCGGCGCCGGCCACACTGAAGACGGTTTCACCGACATGTACGAGTCGTTGCGGACCGGAGCCGCGCCGAATTCGCCGACGGTGGTCGGCGCACTTCCGAACCTCTCATTCCCCAAGTCCGTTGGTTCCGTGACGGTTTGCGGGCACAGTCTGGGAGGAGCACTGGCCACACTGCTCGCCCTCGACGTGGCGGCGAACACGGCGTTCAGCAACCCGGCCGTGTACACCTACGGCAGTCCCCGCACCGGCGATTCGCTGTTTGCCGGCACCTATGACCAGGTGGTGAAGAACTCGTCTCGTATCGCCAATCGCATAGACATCGTCCCCGCGTTGCCTCCTCCCATCGACTACGAGCACGTGCTCAATCCGTACGAGCTCAACCCGGTCCGACTCGTGCCGCTGCCGCCGAAGGAATTAGTCAAATCCAATGTGGCTTGCGAACATTCGCTGCAGACCTACCTGTACCTGCTGTCCCTGCAATCCGGCGGCCCGACCCTGCCCCTGGAACCAGCCTGCAAACCCTGAGAAGTCAGGCCATGTCGTCGAGCGCCTGATAGCCGGCGTTGTAGCCCGGTGTAAACGTGATGCCCGGGCCGCCATGGCATCCCGCGCCGCCCAGGTAGAGGCCGTCGATCGGAATAGGAACGTCGAGGAATCCCTTCGGACCGGGACGGTTGGGTCCCATCAGATCCGGATGGAGCAGGCCGTGGCAGAAGTCGCCGGCGGGTGCGCCGAACATGGTGTTCATGTGGTAGGGCGCGAACGTGATGTGGCGGATCACGATGTCCTTGAAGTTCGGGGCGAGCCTGGTGATCTTGTCAATAACGCGTTGCGCCATCTCGTTTTTGAGGTGTCCGTGCTGGTCTCGGCTGACTTCCACCGGGAAGGCGTAGGCGAACGCGCTCGCGGCGTGCTTACCCGGCGGCGCCATGCTCGGATCGTGTACCGAGGGGATCTGCATTCCCATCGACGGGTTGTCCGGCACAATGCCCCGGCGGCAGTTTTCCCAGTGCAGCTGCTGCTCTTCCGGGGCGCCGAAAATGCCGACCGACTGCTGCATGCCCGCTTCGTTCAAGAACTCATAGGGCGCGGCGAATTCGGGCAGCCCGTCGAGGGCGAAGTGGATCTGCACGAAGGACGCGCGGTGATCGCGACCCGACACGCGCGAAACTAATTCTGCGGGAATATGTTCGGACTCGATGAGCTCGGTGAGAGTGACGTCCGGCGAAAGGTTGGACACCACGATCGGCGCGGAGATCGTCGACCCGTCACGCAGCCGCACACCCGTAACCGCGCCATGGTCGACCAGGATTTGTTCCACCTTGGCCCGGAACCGGATCTCGCCGCCGTGCGCGATGAACAGCTCGCGCAGGTGCTCGGTGAGTGCGCCGATTCCGCCCTTCAGCTTGGTCATCATCGCGGTGCTGTCGTCCGGGACCGCGAGCGCGAACGCCAGGCAGGTGGCGCTGCCCGGTGTGTACGGGCCGCGGTAAGTCGAATTGATGGCCAGAAACGCGAGCATCCCGCGCATGACCGCGTGCTTGTCCTTGTCGGGCAGGTATCGGTCGATCACGTCCATCGCCGACCCGAACAGCATTTCGTGAATCGCCCGGCGTTCGGCGTCGTTGGCCGCGCAGGCATACATCTCGTCGAGGGTCTTGGGCGGCTTGCGGACATCGAAGCGGCCGAGCGCTTTTGCGGGTCCTTGACTCCATCCGATCAGTTCGGCCATGCCGGTGACGGCCTCGAATCCGTGCCTCTCGCCGAGGTGCGTCATCAGCTGCATCGGATCGCGGTAGAAGATCATCGGCTCCTCGCCGTGGTCGCCGATGTTGGTCGACATCACCTCGGGTTCCACCGTGGGCAGGGTGTCCAGCCCGAGGTCCTTGGTGATCTGGCTCGAAGTCGGGAATTGGACCGAACCCGCGATCTCATAGCGGAAGCCGTCGATCAATTCGACCGTCGCCGCCATGCCCCCCGCATAGGTGTTGGCCTCCAGACACAGGGTGCGCAGGCCCGCACGTTGCAGAACCGCGGCAGCCGTCAGCCCGTTGTGCCCGGCTCCCACCACGATCGCGTCATAGTCCGTCTTGCCCATAGTCCCGCTTCCTCCCTCGGTTAGCGCGTGACAAGAATATGTCAGTACTGACATAATTGGAAGGTGTCCGCGCCAAACCGCCATGAGCTGCGCCGACGATCGACGCACGAGGCGCTTCGGCAAGCGGCCTTAAAGAGCTTCGCTCGCAAGGGTTTTGCCGACGTGACCGTAACGGAGCTGGCAACCGAAGCCGGCGTGACCGAACGCACCTTCTTCCGCCATTTCCCGACGAAGGAGGCGGTGCTGTTCCAGGACTACGAGACGCAGCTGGAATGGCTGGCCGAGGCGCTCGCGCAGCGCCCGGCCTCCGAGTCACTGTTCGACGCAGTGCTGGCGAGCGTCGCCGCCTTCCCACATGACCTCGAAGTGGTGCGCCAGGCCGCGACGGCCCGCTCGGAGTTGATCAGCGCGGACCGCATCGCGAGCCATCTGCGGGTGGTGCAGTCGTCGTTTGCGCGGGTGCTGACCGACTTCGTCAGGAAGCGCAACCCCGACGTCGCGAACATCGATCTTGCCGCCGAGGTTGCGGGCTCCGCGCTCGGGTCCGCTCTTGTTGTTGCAGTGGAGGATTGGGGCCGCAACGGCTGTGCCGGCGACCTCGGTGAGCTGGTCGTCGCGAGCCTGGATCTGCTCCGCTCGGGTTTGGCGCCGCTCGCCTAACCCGTAGGTGTCCGGGTGGCGAGCCGAAGCAGCCCGCTGCGCAACTGTTTGTCGCGTTTACCGGCGGCAAGCTCGACCAGGGCGATCTCGGCGACCGCCGCGACGAGCAGTGCTGCGATTGGTTCCGGCGGCGCCCACCCCAGCGCTACCAGGTCGGGCGCTATCTGTGCGGCCGCACTTTCGTTGCGCGCGGCGACCAAATCGCTCAGCCCGGCCTCGGTGCGTGACTGAACGAGCAATGCCTTGGTGGCCGGATCCGCCAAGCAGCCGTCGAGGTAGGCGGTCATCCCGGCTTCGAGCCGCTCGCGGCCGGGCGGGAGATCGACCATAGCGGCGGCAATCGAGTCTTGCAGGTCGTCATGGAACCGAGCATGCAATGCGCGCACGTATTCGGCCCGGCTGGGCCAATGCTGGTAGAAGCTACCTTTCGCCATGCCGGCCTCGGCGACGATCGCGTTGACGGAAATCCTGGCCAGATCCGCCGATCCCAGCAGCCGCTGTCCCGCGTCCAGCAGCGCAGTGCGTCCGGGCTCGGGCGGTCTCACGGCATCCCCCCGGGGCGCCTGACCTTGCGCCGGCTGCGCCGGGCAAGCATTTCGCCGTACTGCTCACAGACATGGATCACGCCGGTGAGTTGATAAGTGATCCAACCCTTATGGGTCGACGGGAGGTTCTTCTCGAATACCCGGTGGCCGATGATCTGGATGGCCCATCCCCCGACGAACATCGCGGCGCCGACTCTTGGCCTGGCGAATACCAGTGGCAGTCCGGCCGCGATGATGGGCGTGCCGACGAGATGAGTTGCCCTCACGCCCTTTGATGTGTGTTGGGTGCGGTAGTAGGCCATCTTGTCCGCAAATGGCGCTTCGGGCGGCGGCGCTTTTTGCATCGCGGATCCCCTCTTGTCAGTTCGTTCCTGTCGTTGTAGCGTATCCGATGACCGACCAGTCGGTCAACCCGTCGAGAGGAACTCCCATGACGACCATCCAAACCCGGGCGGGACGCGTCGCGTACCACGAATCCGGCAGTGGCCCAACGGTTTTATTGCTACATGCCACGCTGCATGACCGGCATGACTTCGACCCGATCGTCGAGGCGCTCGCCGAGCACTACTGCACCATCGCCGTGGACTGGCCGGGACACGGGGATTCGGATCCTGTCGAGGCCACCGTCCAACCCAGCGCACCGCTCTTCGCGGATGTGCTTGAGGACGTCGTCGACGGCCTGGGCCTGTCGCGCGTCGCGGTGATCGGGAATTCGGTCGGTGGATTCGCGGCCGCACGGTTGGCGATCAATCGTCCCGAAACCGTCACGGGCCTGGTGCTGGTCAACACGGGCGGGTTCGTACCGTTGAATCCACTGGTCCGCAGCTTCTGCCGCGTCCTCGGCACACCGGCGGTGTTCCGGCGGGCCGCTCCCCTGTTCGTCCGCGGCTACATGAAGGCCAGGACCGAGAGCGACCGGCGGATCATCGAGCGTGCGACCGCGGTGGCGAAAACGCCCGACGGCCTCCGTGTCGGAACCGGTTTGTGGCGAAGCTTTGCCACACCCGCGCACGATCTGCGCAGCCGCGCCGGTGAGCTTTCTGCCCCGACCCTCATCGTGTGGGGCAAGCAAGACATCGCCATACCGCTGAGCGCCGGACGCGCGACTCACAAGGCCATTCCCGGTTCGCAATTCGAGACCCTGGATACCGGGCATGTGGTTTTCTCGTCGGATCCGGAGGGCTTTCTCGCCGTCGCCGAGCCGTTCCTTCAATCGGTCGCCGGTCCGGCGTGCGCTGACGGTGGCGACACGCCGAGGGACCCCGCCGTGGGCGCACACCGGAATCGATGAGCGCGAACGTTAAGCGCCCGCTGTTGGCGCGCACTCCACGGCTGCCTCCACAAAGCGGCGTAGCACGGCGTTGTGGGCGCGGGGCAGAAACGCAAGTGCGACCGGGCTTTCGGGTGCGCCCCGCAGCGCGATGAACCGGACGCCGGGGTGAATGTTGCGCCGGACGGCGACGTCGGGGATAACGCCGATGCCGCGATCGGCCGCGACCGATTCGATCCACTCGTCGAAATTCGTCGTCTCCACGACGGTTTCCGGTCCCGCACCCGCCGGCCAGGACCACGGCCCGGTGGTGCCGCTCGCCGTGTTGACGACCAAGGGCCACCGCGGGACGTCGGCCCAGTCCATCTCCGATGTATTCGCCAGGCGTGAGTGCACAGAACACACCGCCACCCGGGACTCGTTGAACAGGTGGACGATCCGCACGGCGGATGAGGTCACCCGTCCACGCACCACGGCGATATCGACCTTGCCCTGCTGCACGGCGCCCAGCGCATCGTCGGTGCGGACCAAAATGACGGTCGTCCCGGTGGCCCGCTCGAAGCGAGCGACGGTGTCCTGCGCCCACGGGTCGGGCAACAACCAACTGAACCCGAGGCGCACGCTCGCCTGCCGCCGCACAGCGCCGAACCCGCGTTCCAGCTCGGCGAGAACACGTTCGACGTGGTCGAGGAACGTCCGCCCCGCCCGCGTCGTCTCCACGTGTCGCGAACTGCGGTCCAGAAGTGTCACTCCGAGCGCATCTTCCAACTGTTGGATGGTGCGGCTCAGCGCCGGCTGGGTGATGCTGAGTTCGTCTACGGCCTGGGTGAATGACTTGAGTCGCGCCACCGCCTCGAACACCCGCAGGTGACGCAATTCGACTCGGCCACTATCCAGACCGCCCATGCCTGAAAAGCATAGATCGATTACAACAGGCATTTCACAGGGGACTTCCCTGGCCCTAACGTCGGTTGTGGGAAGCGCGCAACCCGCGCTCAGGTCAGGACGAAAAATGCCGCTCTTGTACATCGACCTCATCGAGGGTCGGACGCCGTCGGAGGTTCAGGCGCTGCTGGACGCAGTTCACGAGGCCGTGGTCGATGCGTTCGAGGTGCCGCCGCGTGACCGTTATCAGGTGGTGCACACCCATCCCGCCCACGAGATCGTCGCTTGGGACACAGGTCTCGGCATCGACCGCTCGTCTCGACTGGTGGTCGTGCACGTGGTGAGTCGGCGACGCACCCGCGAAATGAAGGAAAAGTTCTACGAACTGCTGGCGTCCAGTCTGGCCGACCGGTGCGGGCTCGACCCCGCCGATCTGATCGTCTCGATCACCGAAAACGACGACGACGATTGGTCTTTCGGCCACGGCCGGGCCCAGTTCCTGACCGGAGAGCTGAAATGAGCACAACGCTGCTGACGACGCGTCTCACGGAATTCCTCGGGATCGAACACCCGATTCTGCTTGCACCGATGGCCGAGGTGTCCGGGGGCCGGCTCGCCGCCGCCGTGACGGCGGCCGGCGGCCTGGGTCTCATCGGCGGAGGCTACGGCGACGCAGGATGGCTGCAGCGCCAATTCGACGAAGCGCAGGGGGCGGGGGTAGGAGTCGGGTTCATCACCTGGAGCCTCGCGCGCAACCCCGAGCCGCTCGACGCGGCCCTGGCGCGGCAACCGGCGACGATCATGTTGTCGTTCGGCGATCCAATGGAATTCGCCGACCGCATTCACGCCGCCAACGTTCCGCTCACCGTCCAGGTGCAGACCCTCGAGCAGGCACGCCGGGCCCTGGACGCCGGCGCGGAGGTCATTGTGGCGCAGGGCGGCGAGGCGGGCGGGCACGGGATGAACTCGCGTTCAACCTTCACGTTCGTGCCCGAGATCGTCGACCTCGTCGCGAAACACTCGCCCAGCACGCTGGTGGTGGCCGCCGGCGGTGTCGCCGACGGCCGCGGACTCGCGGCCGCGCTGGCGCTCGGAGCCGACGGCGTGCTCGTCGGCACCCGGCTGTCGACGAGCACCGAGGCGCTGGTGACACCAGAAGCCCAGCAGCGAGCCGTCGGGGCGTCCGGAGACGACACCAGCCGTACGCGGGTCTATGACATTGTGCGGCAACGTGATTGGCCCGGAGAATACGACTTGCGATTGGTGACCAACCCGTTGATCGAGGCATGGCACGGCAACGAGTCCGAACTGCGGGCGCGCTTACCGGAAGCCGTGAGCGCCTTCAAAAAGGCGGTCGCCGAACAGGACTTCAATGTGGTCACCCCGATAGTTGGCGAGGCGATATCACTCGTTCACGACGTTCGCCCGGCCGCCGACATCGTGCGCGACATGGTCGGCGACGCCGCCCGGATCCTGAACCGCTAGGCGCACCAAGCTCAGTACAGCGGTGACCAGTCCGAGGTCCGCAGCAGACGGCTCTCCCACTGATCGCGGTACTTCAGTGCTTCGACCATGTAGCTGCCGGGCTGCCGGTGCTCGGGCGCGGTCTCGGTGGTCAGAAGGCGCACGAGCGCCGCATAGTTGTTGTAGGCCTCAATCTTCTGCCACAGCATCGCTTCCCGTCGCCGGTGGCTTCCGTGCGCGACCTGGAAGCATGCCTGGATGTCGAGGATCCGCTTCGCCGGCGGGGCTTTGGAAAGCAGCCGATAGTAGATCTCGTCCCAGGAACGGATGTAGTCATCGAGCGGGGCGTAGGGCCACCCGGTGTCCTCCATGAACAGGCTCAGCGGATGGGTCGCGCCATCGGTAGGCACGGTCGCGAGGTCTACCGTCTGCAGCGGCGACCAGTGGACCGGCAGCAGGATCTTGCCGGTCACGTCGTGGCGCAGGTGATCCAGCTCGCGCATCCACGGCTTGAGATCCCCGGTCTGCGTGCGGCGAGCGAGTCCCTCCCACGCGGCGCCGTCGACAATGCCCGTGATGGTGACGACGTTGTAGGACACCCCGCTGCCGTGCGCGTGGTTGGCGTACCAGAGGAGCCGCGCATTGTCCTCGTTGGCCAGCATCGGCATCCAGCCCTCGCGGTAGGCGGCTTCGAATTCGTCCTGCCGCGCGCCCACCACCCGGTGGGTCTCGTGAAGAAACAGCACTGGGGCTCCCTACATTTGGGGATAATCCGCGATCAGCGCGGCGAGCTGATGGCGGCTGACCTTGCCGGTGGCGCTGTACGGGATCTGGTCGACGACGGCCAACCTTTCCGGCAGCTTGAAATAGGCGATCAAGTCGCGACAGTGTGATCGCAGCTCCTCGAGTGTCACCGGGGCGCAGGCCACTACCGCAGCCCCCACCCGCTGGCCGAGTTCCCCGTCGGCGATCCCGGCGACCGCGACGTCTGTGACTGCCGGATGGGAGCGCAGCGCCTCCTCGACCTCGATCGGCCCGAACTTCTCTCCCCCGCGGTTGATGGTGTCGCTCAGCCGGCCACTCGGGAAGATGTAGCCGTCCGAGTCCCGGCGCGCGAGATCACCGGTGTGCAACCAGCCTTCGGTGACGTTCTGGGTGGTGTTCACCCACAACTCGCCGACGGTTCCCGGTTCGACGTCGTTGCCCGTCGCGGGATCCACCACACGCACCTCAACCCCGGGCAGCGGCCGGCCGACGGAGCCGGCCCGGGCCGGGTCGCGGTGATCGTCGGGCAGCAGCGTCGTATACGCGCCGAGGGTCTCCGTCTGGCCGAACACGTTGGCGAACGCCACGTGTGGAAGCGCGGCAATTGCCCTGCGCACCAGGGTGATTGGCGCGGCGGCGGCCCCGTAGGCGACGGCGACCAGGGACGTCAGGTCGGTGTCGGCGAAGTCTGGATGATCGAGGATCCGCTGCAGCATCGTCGGCACCAAGAAGGTGGCGGCCACCCGATGCTCGGAGACGAGGCGCAACCACTCGCCGGCATCAAACCGCTTTTGGACCACCAACGTGTTGCCCGAATACAGGCTGCCGAGAACGCCCAGGGAGCCGCCGACATGGAAGAAGGGAACGCACATCATCCCGACCGACGGTTTCGCGTCGGCTCGGAATGGTGCCGCCATTCCCCTGATTCGCAGGTTGAGCTGCCCGCTGCTGATGCTGACGGCCTTGGGAAGACCGGTCGTGCCGCTGGTGAACAGGACCAGGGCGTCCCGCTCTTCATTGGGAGGGTCGCGCGTGTCGGTGATGTCCGGCGATGCCGGGGAAGGTCGGGCTGCGAGGTCGGACTCCGTTAACACCGTGAGTGCACCCGCTTCGCGAAGCCGCCCGGCGTATGGCTCCCCCGCGACCGCCACATCGGCGCAGCCGGCATTTTCCAAGAGCCCGTGCAGCTCCGGCGGCGTCAGTGCGGGATTCATCAGCGCGGCCGCGGCGCCGATCCGACCCAACCCGAGCAGTGTCGCGATCGACAGCAGGCTCCCGCCGTCGACGACGGCGACGCGCTGGCCGGCCACCACGCCGTGGGCGGACAGGCAGGCGGCGCACTGCCGGACCACGGCGGCCAGCTCGCCGTAACTGATGGAGCGCCCGTCGATGATCAGTGCGGCCCGGGTGGGATCGGCGGTCGCGGCGGCCTCGAGGATCGTTCCGGTGGTCATGCGCGGTCTAGTACAGGGGGGACCACTCGGACGTCCGCAGTAACCGGGTGGTCCACTGATCGCTCAGGTCCAGGGCGTCGTACATCCAAGTCCCGGGGGCCCGGTACTCGGCGGGGATGTGCGTCCGGAGCAGATCGAGCAGCGCGTCCGGCCGGCTGATGCGCTGCATCAGGATCACCTCACGGCGCACGTGGCTGCCCAGGGCAGGCTGGAATGCGGCCTGCATTGACAGCATGGACGCGGGCTCGTCGAGGCTCTTGGCGTACACGTCACCGCAGCGGACGATGTATTCCTCGAACTTGTCCTCGTAGGGCCACATGGTGTCTTCCATGTAGAGGCTCATCTCGTGCTCCCGCCCGTCGACGGGCACCTCGTCGAACCGCACCTCCATCAGCGGCGACCACGGGAGGGAAACCAGCAGTTTCGCGTCCACGTCATGGCGGAGTTCATCCAGGTCGCTCATCCACTTCTGCAGATCGCCCTTCTGGACGCGCTTGGTCAGGCGCTCCCATGCCGCACCGTCGCGAATCGCGGTCACGGTGATCACGGTGTAGGCGGGGCCGCTGCCGTGCGCCTGGTTCGTGTACCACAGCAGCCGAGCGTCATCGCCGGCAGCGAGCATGGGCATCCAGCCCTCGCGAAAGGCGGCCTCGAAGTCGTCTTCGAAGCGGCCGCGCACCTTGTGCACCTCGTGGATGAACAGCACGCCGAGACCTCCCGACACCGGACGCTTCGCCTTGAACGCCCTCGTTTCAACGGACGCTAGCCCGGCCAGCGCTTCGGCGCTACGCCGGGCTTGCATATGCATAATTGCGCGCGGTGGCCGACCTAGACAGGCGAGTTGAGAATCTGGTTTGCTCAACTTGGTAATTGTCTTCACCGGGCAGGAGTTCGCCGATGGCCCGACTCGACGTGCCGGCTGGTCCCGGTGGCGAAGCGGCCATGATTTGGACGCTGCGGCCGCAACTCGGCGGCATGGTCGAGCGAATGATCCGGGGCGCGTATCAACAGAGCATCCTGCCGGCCGACGAGCGCGAGCTTGCCAGGATGCGGATCGCCCAGATCAACGACTGCGTCGCCTGCGCAGACTTTCGCGCCCAGTCCGTGCTG
>Ga0182032_10000662_pt1 | contig 14494 bp, 12 predicted proteins | sample tim00Cox00000000_FD_125970 | JGI IMG/M metagenome (GOLD analysis project Ga0182032, IMG submission 125970) | Lab enrichment of tropical soil microbial communities from Luquillo Experimental Forest, Puerto Rico - timezero.00C.oxic.00.000.000 | ecosystem: Environmental > Terrestrial > Soil >... | reverse complement strand
CGCCCGCACCGAGTAGGCCGACGCGACGGTGCGGTCCTTGGCGTTCTGGTTGAAGTCGACGAACACTCCCTCGCGTTCTTCCTTCCACCAGCGGCTGGTCGCCGCGTCGGGCACGCGCCGCTCGACCTCGCGGGCAACGGTCTGCGCGGCCAGCCGCACCTGGCGAAACCCCCAGCGCCGGGCGATCCGGGCATAGATGTGAAAGCCCCGGGACCCCGACGTCTTCGGCCACGCGACAAGGCCGTAGTCCTCGAGAACCTCGCGGGCGACCAACGCGACATCGACGATCCGTTGCCACGCGACCCCGGGCATCGGATCCAGGTCGACCCGCAGTTCGTCGGGGTGATCGAGGTCGTCTGCCAGCACCGGGTGCGGGTTGAGGTCGACGCAGCCCAGGTTGATCACCCACGCCAGTCCGGCGGCGTCATGGATGACGGCTTCCGCCGCGGAGGTGCCCCGCGCGTAATGCAGTTCGGCAACGTCGATCCAGTCCGGCCGTTTGGTGGGAGCCCGCTTCTGGAAGACGGCTTCTTGTGCGATGCCCTTGACGAAGCGCTTGAGAATCATCGGCCGGCCGGTCACACCACGCAGCGCCCCGTCGGCGACGGACAGGTAGTAATGCACCAGGTCAAGCTTGGTATGACTAGGTCGACCAGCCTGCCCGGGGAAGACCACTTTGTCCGGATGGGTGATGGTGACCTGGCGTCCGGCCATCTCCAGTGACACCGGGCCGGTCATGGGTACATGGTAGTTACGAACAACCTTCCGGCCGCTTTGCGACCTACGTCACATAGGGTGAAGTTATGCCTAATCTGATTGGCCTGCCCGGGCAGACCGTGGCCAAACTCCAGCAGTACTTCGAACGCGGCAATGCCGAGTTGCACTACGTGCGCAAGATATTCGAGGCGGGTGCATTCCGGATCGAGCCGCCGCAGAACTACGCTGCGATGGCCGCCGATATCTACAGGTGGGGTGAGTTCGGCATGCTGCCGTCGGTCAACGCCAGGCGTGACCCTAACCGCGCGGCGTGCATCGATGAAGAGGGCGAATTCTCCAACAAGGAGCTCGACGAGGCCGCGCACGCGGTGGCCAACGGGCTGATCGACAAGGGCGTCAAGGGCGGCGACGGCGTCGCCATCCTGGCCCGCAACCATCGCTGGTTCCTGATCGCCAACTTCGGCGCCGCCCGGGTCGGTGCCCGCATCATCCTGCTCAACAGCGAGTTCTCCGGCCCGCAGATCAAAGAGGTGTCGGAGCGCGAGGGCGCCAAGCTGATCATTTACGACGACGAATACACCAAGGCCGTCAGCAAAGCCGAGCCGCCGTTGGGCAAGCTGCGTGCGCTCGGCGTCAACCCCGACGCCGACGAGCCGTCGGGCAGCACCGACGAGACGCTGGCCGACCTGATCGCACGCAGCAGCAAGGCCCCCGCTCCGAAGGCGAGCAGGCACGCGTCGATCATCATCCTGACCAGCGGGACCACCGGCACTCCGAAGGGCGCGAACCGCAGCACCCCGCCGACGCTGGCGCCGGTCGGCGGCATCTTGTCGCACGTTCCATTCAAGGCTGGCGAGGTGACGTCGCTGCCGGCTCCGATGTTCCACGCGCTTGGCTATCTGCACGGGACCATGGCAATGTTCCTGGGTTCCACGCTGGTGCTGCGTCGGAAGTTCAAGCCGCCGCTGGTGCTGGAAGACATCGAGAAGCACAAGGTGACGGCCATGGTCGTGGTGCCGGTGATGCTGTCGCGGATTCTCGACGCGATCGAGAAGATGGAGAAAAAGCCCGATCTGTCCAGCCTGAAGATCGTGTTCGTATCCGGATCGCAGTTGGGCGCCGAGCTGGCCAGCCGCGCGCTCAAAGACCTCGGTCCCGTCATTTACAACATGTACGGCTCGACCGAGATCGCGTTCGCCACCATCGCCGGCCCCAACGACCTGGAAAAGAATGCGGCGACGGTCGGCCCGGTGGTCAAGGGCGTCAAGGTCAAGATCCTGGACGACAACGGCAACGAGCTGCCCCAGGGTGAGGTCGGCCGGATTTTCGTCGGCAACGCGTTCCCGTTCGAGGGCTATACCGGCGGCGGCGGCAAACAGATCATCGACGGACTGTTGTCATCGGGCGACGTCGGCTACTTCGACGAACACGGCTTGCTGTATGTCAGCGGTCGCGACGACGAGATGATCGTCTCCGGTGGCGAAAACGTCTTCCCCGCCGAGGTGGAGGATCTGATCAGCGGGCATCCCGATGTCGTCGAGGCCACCGCCATCGGCGTCGATGACAAGGAGTGGGGCGCCCGGCTGCGCGCCTTCGTGGTCAAAAAGGACCAGGCCGATCTCGACGAGGACACCGTGAAGCACTACGTGCGCGACCACCTGGCCCGCTACAAGGTGCCCCGGGAAGTGATCTTCCTGGAGGAGCTGCCGCGTAACCCCACCGGCAAGATCCTCAAGCGCGAGCTGCGCGAGATGGAGATCGACTAGCGCCTCGCGGCGCTCGCAACCGGGTTAGCGCCGCGCCTGGATGCTGCGGGTGATTTGGGCGGACAGTTTGGGGTCGGCCAGCAGTTGGTCGATGAGTGCCGTAAGGACCTCTTGTCCAGTGACGCGGGCCACGCCGATGCGGTCGGCGGCCTCTCGCTGCCAGACGTCGAGGGCGCGGTGCGTGGCCAGCGGCAGATCGACGGTGCGTCGCGTTCGTCGGTCGCGCGTGGGCGCGGCGGGCGGTGGCCCGAACGGGGTGAGGCGCTGGGTCGGCCCCGTCTGCGGTGACGTGCCGGTGTAGTGGGCGAACCGCTTGGGACCGGATTCGCTGTGACCGGGTGTGATACTCATCGCGGGCGGCCCTCTCCGGGGTGCAAATCAGTAGATCCGCTTCTCAGTATGCGCGTCGTCGAGCATCCTCCCCATTGATACCACCGTCACGCGCATCACCGCGCGCGTCCGGCACCGGGCGGCAGCCTCGCCTTGACGGTGGCGTCGGTCTGGGCGTGCGGACGCGCCGGATCAAACTGCCGAAAAAGTATTGGACGCGTGGTGAATGGAAGTCAGCGGTATCTTTGAGTTTGCCAGGAAAGAATTGAAAACCATGCATGACGGCAATCTGGGTCATTGCGAAAGGAAGTAAATCATTAAGCAAGTATGCACGGAATTACGGGGCTCCGTAGCTCAGTAGACGCCATCCTACCTGGTTGTACAGTGATTCAGAAGATACTGAAACCAGTAGCTGCATAAACTCTGAAAACGAATATGTTACCTAACTGGACCGATTCCGGATCCGTGATCGTGCAGATATACAGGTAGCTACTATTGCGAATAGTCTTGCAGCTTGGATATTGTTGGAATGACGCATTAGACCTTATTAAGGCTTTAACCGTGAATCCGTCAACATGGTGAAAGGAGTTCACAGATGTTGACTTCACTGAGCTCGGTCCGCAGTGCCGCGATTGGCGCGGTGGGCGCCGGCGCGCTGACCGGAGCGATGCTGTTTGGTGGCACTCCGATCGCGCAGGCCGCTCCGGCGCCGACCCCAGGTACCACCTTCGACATGGCCGGCCCTCATGGCGCCCCCGATGTCCCGCTTAGGCCCGGCGGCGGGGGCGGCGGCCATGGCGGCGGCGGCCACGGCGGCGGCGGCTGGGGCGGCCACGGCGGCGGCGGCTGGGGCGGCCACGGCGGCGACTGGGGCCGCGGCGGCTGGGGCCCCGGCTGGGGTCGCGGCGGCGGCGACTGGGACCACGGCGGTTGGGGCCCTGGTTGGTGGGGCCCTGGCCGCTGGGGCGGCGGCGGCGACTGGGACGACCAAGGCGGCTGGGGGGGCCACCCCGGCTGGGGCAATGGTGGTTGGGGTCCACCGGGCTTGGGCTACCGCCCCTGGTGGGCCTGGTGGTGGTGAGCTAGCGCCGCCGCGACGGCGGTAGCCGAGAAGCCATCCATGCCGACCCGAGACCGGCCTCCGGGTCGGCATGGATGCGTTTACGGGTCGCGGGGCAGGCCCAGCAGCCGTTCGGCGATGATGTTGAGCTGCACCTCCGACGTGCCGCCGTAGATGGTGGTGGCCCGGCTGGCCAGCAGGAACTCGCCCCACTTGCCCGCCAAAACGTCGGTGTCGCCGATCGCGGCGTCGGTGCCAAAGGAGGACACCGCGAACTCGGCATAACCCTGGCCGGTGCGCATCGACAACAGCTTGGAGATCGCCGCCGACGGCATGGCTCGATCTGGTGAGCCGCCGGCCAGCGTCAACAGGGTCGAGCGCAGGTTCAGCACCTTGGCGGCGTGGCCTTCGGCGATCAGCTGCCCCGCCCGGTGTTGAGCGACCTGGTCGAACTGTCCGTTGCGGACGAACTCGACGAACTCGGGAAGGGTCGCCAGGAAATTGGCGTCGCTGCTGCCTATCGACACCCGCTCCGCCGTCAGGGTGTTGCGGCTGACCTCCCAACCGCGGTTGACCTCGCCCAGCACGAACTCGTCGGGCACGAACACGTCGTCGATATAGACGGTGTTGAACATCGCGTTGCCCGTGAGCTCGCGCAGCGGCCTGACCGCGACGCCTTCGCTCTTCATGTCCAGCAGGAAGTACGTGATGCCGTTGTGTTTCGGCGCCGACGGGTCCGTCCGGGCCAGCAGCGCGCCCCAGTGCGAGTACTGCGCGTAGGTGGTCCAGATCTTCTGCCCGGTGACGCGCCACCCGCCTTCGGCCCTGGTCGCCTTGGTGGTCAGCCCGGCCAGGTCCGATCCGGCGCCCGGTTCGGAGAACAGCTGGCACCAGATCATGTCGCCGCGGAAGGTTGGCGGCAGGAACCGTTGCTTCTGCTCCTCGGTCCCGAACGCGACGATCGAAGGGATGATCCACGCCGCGATGCCGACCTGCGGGCGCTTGACCCGCCCGGCGGTGAACTCCTGGGCGATGATGATCTGCTCCACCGGGCTGGCGGCCCGGCCCCACGGTTTCGGTAGGTACGGCAGCACCCAGCCCGCCTCGGCGATCGCGACCCGGCGTGGCTCGCGGTCCATCGCCTTGAGCGCGGTTACCTCGGCCCGGATCTCGGCCCTCAGCTTCTCGGTGTCCGGATCCAGGTCGATGTTCACCGCGCGCATCCCCGTAGTGGTCGCGGTGTCCACAACTTTCTGCGGGTACTCCGAGCTGCGGCCGAAGCAGGCGGCCAGCATCAGGGCCCGGCGGTAGTAGACGTTCGTGTCGTGCTCCCACGTGAAGCCGATTCCGCCGTGCACCTGAATGCAATCCTGCGCGCACCGTTGAGCGGCCGCCGGCGCCAGCGTCGCCGCCACGGCCGCGGCGAACTCGACTTTGGAAGCGGTTATGTCCCAATTATTTTGGCTCGCCTCGTCAATCGCGCGTGCGGCATCCCAGACCGCCGCGGTGGCCCGCTCGGTGTCGGCGATCATCTCTGCGCACTTGTGCTTGATGGCCTGGAACTGGCCGATCGGCCTGCCGAACTGCTCACGGATCTTGGCGTATTGCGACGCCGTGTCGGTCGCCCAGCGCGCCACGCCGACGGCCTCGGCCGACAGCAACGTGGACATCAGCGCGTGCGCGGTTGCCATGGTCAGGTTGCTCAGTGCGGCGTCGTCGCCGACCTCGACGGCGTTGGCCCGCACGTGCGCGATGGGGCGCAGCGGGTCAAGGCTTTTCACCGGCACGATCTCGAGCTGCTCGGCGAGCAGCACCACCCATTCTTCGCCGCTGTCGATCGCGACCGGAAGCACCAGCACGGACGCCTGCGCCGCCGCGGGGACCGCGCGGACTTCGCCGCGGATCACCAGCGCGTCACCGTGCCTGGTGGCGGTCAGGCCGGAATCCAGCGCGTAGGCGCCGATGGCCCCGCCGGACGCCAGTTCGGAGAGCACCTTCGCCTGCGCGTCGTGCGCGGAGATCAGCGCGCTTGCGATCGCCGAGGGCACAAAGGGCCCGGGCACCGCCCCGTAGCCGAATTCGGCCAGCACGATGGCCAATTCGAGGATGCCGAAACCTTGCCCGCCGACGGATTCGGCCAAATGCACACCCTGCAGGCCTTGTTCGGCCGCCGCCTGCCAGTACGGCGGGGGGTTCTCGATCGGTCTTTCTAAGGCCGCGTGCAGCACCTCCGACGGCGCGACCCGCGCCACCAGGGATCGCACCGAGTCGGCCAGGTCTTGATGCTCAGGAGTTATCGCGATCGGCATTGGTCGCCTTCCCACGGATTTCGTTTCGGCCAGGCACCTTCCAAGCTAACAACCGGTCGGTTGGTTGACCACATGCGCCAGCGGTTGCCCGTCGCGCAGCCGCCGGCAGTTGGCGACGGCCTCGGTCAGGTACCGCCGCATCGTGTCGGCGGTGTACCAGGTGACATGCGGTGTCAGGACCACGTTGTCCAGGCCCAGCAGTGGGTTGCCGGGCGCCACCGGCTCGACATCGAAAACGTCCAGCCCCGCGGCGGCCAGTTGCCCGCCGCGCAGCGCGTCGACGAGCGCGTCTTCGTCGACGACGCCACCACGTGACGTGTTGACCAGCACCGCGTTCGGCTTCATGCGCGCCAGCGCGTCGCGGCCCAGCAGGTGATGGGTCTGCGCCGTCAACGGCAGGTGCAGCGAGACGATGTCGCTGGCCGCCAGCAATTCGGGCAGCGGCCGCCAGCCGGCCCACCCGTCGTCGCGGGTGCTGGTGTGCAGGACGGTCGCTCCCATCGCCGCGACGATCTCGTTCACACGTTTGGCGATGTTGCCGTAGCCGACCAGGCCGACGGTGCAGCCGCCGATGTCGCGCACCGTCTCGCCCAGCCCCGGGTCTGCCGGCCAGCCGCGCCCTTGACGGACCGCACGGTCCAGCGCCGGTAGCCGACGCAGCGCGGCCAGCATCAGCAGCACCGCGCCCTCGGCCACCGACGGCGCGTTGGCGCCGGGCATGTTGGCCACCGCGATTCCGCACTCCGTCGCCGTCCGTACGTCGATCGTGTTCACCCCGGCCCCGAGTTTGTGCACCAGCCGCAGCCGGACCCCGCGCCGCAGGTCGGCGCCCGACAGCGGGCGAAGCACATGCCAAATCACGTCCGCGTCCGGCAGCTCCGTGTAAAACCCCGGGTCGTCGTCTTCGGCGCACCATCGGACGTCAAGCCAATCCGATTCTGGCGCAACGAATTCGAGTACCTTATCGCCGGGAACGAAGTGGGCGAGAACTCTCACGCCCTGTCTCAGCGCCACCGCTTGGCGATCCACCCGGCGATGGTATCGGCCTGCTCGCTGCGTGCGCCCGGGGTGGTGAAGTAGTGGTCGCTGTCGATGGCGACCTGCGCCTTGTCCGCGCCGGCCAGCGCGTCGTAGATGCGCCGGGCGTCGGACGGGAAGACTCCCGTGTCGGCCTCGGCGTTGATCACCAGGGCCGGGCAGGTGATGCGAGCCAGGTGCGGCTCGGCCCGGGTTTGTGCCACCCTCAGGCTCCACATGCCCAGCCAGCTGCGCAGGGTGCAGGCCGCGGCGATGCCATGCGCGGAGCGGTTCGCCTTGGCCGGGACGCCCGCGTAACACATATTCGGTGGACGGTTGGTGGGCTCGATGCTCGGATCGACCATGCGGGGATCCGCCCACGTCCGCATCACGCTGAATGGCCGGTCCGAAAAGCCCGCGGCGCGAACGCGTTTGAACTCCATCTCGGCCCAGTCCGTGATGGCGTGGTTACGGGCGGTCTGCGCGCGGCGGTAGCGGGTGATGAACTCCTGCGAGTACGGCGGTCCGTTGCGTTCGTCGAACAGGTCGAGGTCGGGATCGGTTGCCACCGGGTCGTTTTCGTCGACGACGGCGGCGTCCATCCAGGAGGTCAGCACATCCGGGCGCCCGGGATGGGCGGCGGTGGCGACATAGCCGTCAGCGGGGGGCAACTTCGTCACCCCGGCCGCCGGACGCATGCCTTCGAGTGGCGTCACATTCGGGTCGACGGCCTGCGACTGATAGGCGGCCATCAAGGAACCACCGCCCGAATTACCCAGCAATACAACGGTATCCACGCCCTGGACCTCGCGCAGCCAGCGAACCCCGACACCGATGTCGACCAGCGCGTGATCGAGCACGAAGCTGCTTTCGAAGCCGCGGAACCTGGTGTTCCAGCCGAGGAAACCGATGCCGCGGGTGGCCAGGTAGTCGGCGAGATAGTGCTCGGAGAAGTCGATCTGGTAGTGCGTGGCGATCATCGCCACCCTCGGCTTGCGTCTCACCCCGCGGTGGTAAAGCCCCTGGCAAGGGTGCCCGCCGGCCCCGGCGCGCCCAGCGGTGGGCGACGCCAACCCGACAAACTCACGGACAATCCCGGCAGCGCCGGCATTACGGGTCAATTCGGTTCCCCTCCGCGGGCGTAGATGGCTCGGTAATAGATGTTGGCCAGTGTCCGGATGCAGGCCGCATCGTCGGCTTCACCTTGCCCGCTGAGCTGGAGATAGCAGAACTGGTTGAACATGGCCACGATCGCCTCCGCGATCAGCTGCGGATCGTCGTCGGGGCAGTAGCCGTCGGCCTGGGCACGCCGGACCGTCTCGGCGATGAAAGATATCGGCACAGCGCATATTTCGGCCCAGTACTGCGCGAAGTCGTCGTGGACCATCGCCAACTGCGACACGCTGATCACCTCGGCGAGCCGATTGCGGTAGGTGTGCCAATGGGCGGCGGCGGCCTCGTTCGCACGCTCGCGATTGGACAGGCCATACCGGGTCACCGAACGCGCGCGCTCGTTGGCCTCGTCGCGGAACCGCAGGGCCCATTGCCGGACCATCGCCTCTTTGGAGTCGTAGTAGTTGTAAAAGGATGCCGCCGAGCGGCCCGCCTCGGCGGCGATGTCGGAAATGGTTGTCGCCAGGATGCCTTTGCGCGCGACAACCGTTCGGGCGGCCAGGTCGATCGCGGCCTGGGTCCGCCGGCCGCGATGTGTCGGAAACTCGGCGGGCCGGCCGGGCCGATCATTGCGCGCTGCGGCCGTGGACACCTGACGCACCTCCCTGGAACAAAACTGAACCTGATGTTAGATTCAGATTCGGATCTTGGCCAGGACTGGCATTCCCGCGGGACCGATAGGAGCCGCACCATGATCAAGCCGCACAACATCAACACGGAATTCGATCTCGGCGGCATCAACCACGTCGCGCTGGTGTGTTCGGACATGGCGAGGACGGTGGACTTTTACACCAATGTCCTCGGCATGCCGCTGATCAAATCGCTCGATCTGCCGGGCGGTCAGGGCCAGCACTTCTTCTTCGACGCCGGCAACGGCGACTGCGTCGCGTTCTTCTGGTTCGCCGAAGCGCCCGATCGAGTCCCGGGCGTCTCGTCGCCGGGCGCCATCCCGGGCATCGGGGACATCACCAGCGCGGTAAGCACCATGAACCACCTGGCATTCCATGTACCGGCCGAGAAGTTCGACGCCTACCGGCAGCGGCTCAAGGAAAAGGGCGTGCGGGTTGGCCCGGTGCTCAACCACGACGAGAGTGCGATGCAGGTGTCCGCGACGGTGCACCCCGGCGTTTACGTGCGTTCATTCTACTTTCAGGACCCGGACGGCATCACGCTGGAATTCGCCTGCTGGGTAAAGGAATTCGACACAAGCGACACCAAGGCTGTTCCCAAGACGGCGGCTGACCGGCGACCTCCGGTGGCGGCCGTACGCTAATCGCCAAACCCTGACCGAGCCGGGGGATGCCCATGATGACCGACGGCATTTTGACCGACGCACAGATCGCTGCGCTGACGCCCGAGCAGCGGCGCGAATTGGTCCAGCGGCTGGAGCAGCCCCTGAGCGAGGTGATTGACCCGGTGCTCCTCAGTCGGATACGGCGCATCCGGTTGGGTCTGATGATCGGTTGCTCGATCGCGATGATTCCGTGGCTTGTCTACCTCTCCTCGACGCTGCCGCTGGAATACAAGGCACAAAACTGGCGTCTCACCTGGGTCGGCTTCGACGTTCTGTTGGTCGCGTTCATGCTCGCGACGGCCGTGTTCGGGTACCTGCGTCGCCAGGTGCTGCTGTTCGCCGCCTTCACGTCCGGGGTGCTGTTGATCTGCGACGCGTGGTTCGACATGATGACCGCCAGGCCGGATGACGTGTGGCTATCGATGGTCAGTGCACTGCTGATCGAGGTGCCGTTGGCGATCTTCATGATCCGCGGTGCGCAGCGCATCATGCGACTCACGATGATGCGTTTGTGGCTCCTGGACCCCGGCGTGCGGCTATGGCACCTGCCGCTGTTTCCTTGAGCCCGTACAGGTTTGGGTCGCTGAGTTGGTCGAGCAGCAGGGCCAGCTGATCGACGAGCTGATCCGGCCCGAGTCGGAAGTCCCCGGCCAGCCAGGCGCTGATCGTTTGCCCGACGCCGCCCACCGCAAAATGCGCCCCGGCTTTGATGCGGTCGTTTGCCGGCATGTGGAGCGCATCCCCGGCGTACTGGCCCGACAGCATGGCGAATAGGGCGCTGGATTCGGCGCGCTTGCGCATGACCACGGCGTTGGCCAGTTGAGTGCTGAACAGCAGTCGTCCAATGCGAGCGTCACCGGCGATGGTCCGCACGATGTTGGCCATCCCGGCGCGGCTCCGCTCGCGCGCGGGTACCGCTGCCACCGCCGCCTGAGTGGTGGCGGCCAGCTCGGCGATCACCCAGTCGAAAACGCCGCTGACGAATTCGTCCTTGTCGGCGAAGCTTTCGTAGAAATAACGGGCGGCCAGGCCGGCTCGGCTGCAGATCCCGCGGACGGTCAGCTCGGAAATGTCCCGCTGTTCGGCCCCCAGCAGGTCCAGGCCGGCGTCCAGCAGCCGCCGGCGGCGCGAGGCCAGCCGCTCGGCGGCCTCGATGCCCCGGTACGGCCGCTCACTGACAGTCATGCACACCATCTTGGCACGAGTGCAATAAACCGCCAATCATTCTGGTAACATATGTTCGCACAATTAGCGAGGACGCGCCGCGGGAGGGACTTACATGGCCATTCACGAGGCGGTTCACGGCCCGATTCGGCATGTGGAACGCGCCATCGCCGACCCTTCTCCTTCCGATCGCGGCCGGCGGGGGCGCGGCTTAAGCATCGACGAGGGCTTGATGGGCGTGGCGTTGTTGGCCGGCCCGGCCAACGTGATCATGCAGTTGGCGCGGCCCGGCGTCGGCTACGGCGTGCTGGAGAGCCGCGTCGAAAGCGGCCGGGTGGACCTTCATCCGATCAAGCGGGCGCGCACCACCTTCACCTACCTCGCGGTGGCGACGGCCGGCAACGAGGCCCAGAAGGAGGCCTTCCGCCGGGCGGTGAACCAGGCGCACGCGCAGGTCTACTCCACTCCCGAAAGCCCCGTGCAGTACAACGCCTTCGACGTCGACCTGCAGCTGTGGGTGGCGGCTTGTCTGTACAAGGGCGCCGTCGATGTGCACCGCATCTTCATCGGTGAACTGGACGGCGCGGACGCAGACCGCCACTACCGCGAGGGGATGACGCTGGCCACCACGTTGCAGGTGCCTCCGGAGATGTGGCCGGCGGACCGGGCGGCCTTCGACCGGTACTGGCAAGAGTCGCTGTCCAAGGTGCACATCGACGACGCCGTCCGGGGCTACCTGTACCCCATCGCCGCGGCCCGGGTGCGGGGGGTGACCCTGCCGCGCCGACTGCAGCGGCTGTCGGACGGTTTCGCGTTGCTGATCACGACGGGCTTTCTGCCGCAGCGGTTTCGCGACGAGATGCGTTTGCCGTGGGACGCCATCAAGCAACGGCGCTTCAACCGGCTGATGGCGGTGTTGCGTACGGTCAACCGCATGATGCCGCGGTTTGTTCGGCAGTTCCCGTTCAACGTGCTGCTGTGGGATGTCGACCGTCGCATCAAGACAGGAAAACCGCTGGTATAGGGCTTATATGGCCATCGGCAAAGTGACTATCTAGCCTCGGTCGTACGCACAACGTACGCATCATCGAACAACACGGCCGCAGCATTGCGCGTACGGTCATCGGCGTTCGGCCACAGGTGCGAATACGTGGTGAGCGTGACGCTGGCGTTCGCATGCCCCAGCGCCCGCTGCACCGTCACGACATCACACCCGGCGTTGATAAGCCCGCTGGCGTAGAAGTGCCGCAGATCATGCAAGCGGTAAGACAGGCCCGCGCTGGTTTTGGTGTTGTCCCACCGGTAGCCGACGCTGCTCTGATGTAACGGCTGGTCCCCGTCGCCGGGGAACAGCAAGTCGTCACGCCCGTAGGCTCGGATGTGTTCGGACAGCATCGCCATTAGCCCATCGGGGGCGTACACCGTGCGCTCACTGCGGTACTTGGGTGGCCGGATCTCCACCACCCCACCAACGCTGCGTTACGCCTGGCGTTCAACTCGGATCTCCCGCTTAAGAAAGTCGACATCGGAGACCTTGAGCGCCGCTGCTTCACCGCCACCGAAGGCGCATAGGCCGATGAACGCCCGCCACCGGCGTTCAGATCGGATACGCGCGAGTGTCCACCGATCACCAGTCCCTCGACCAACAACTTGACGCGCTGACCGCGGCCGGCGTGGACCCAAAGCGGGTCTATACCGACAAGCTGTCGGGCACCTCTACACGGGAGCAGCGTCCCGGCCTAGCTTCGCTGTTGGACTACGCCCGTCCCCGTGATGCAATCGTGGTGGTCGGCATTGACCGGCTTGGACGTAACGCCGCTGAGGTGATGACGACCGTCCGGGACCTTCGTGATCGTGACATCGTTCTGAGGTCCCTACGGGAAGGCATCGACACCTCTAACGCAACGGGTCGCATGGTAGCCGGGGTGCTCGCCAGCCTTGCCGAGCTTGAGCTTGAGCTAGGTCGTGAACGTCGGGCAGCCGCACAGGAAGCGCGTCGGGCGGTGGGCAGCACATCGGACGGCCCAAGGCGCTTGACGAGAAGAAAGCCGGTCTGGCGCAACGGATGCACGCCAGCGGTGAGTCTGCGAGCACGATTGCGACTGCTCTCGGCGTGAGCCGGGCGACGGTGTACCGCGTCTTAGCCGAACAGGCTGCTGAAGGCGATTGAGAGGATGCTGCGCCGCTCTCGCGTTGGACACGCGACTTGCGCAACTCAACCAGGGTGTTCGAGTTCTGCTCGGGCCAGTTCGATTTGGTCGTAGGCGTAGGTCACCATGGCGGAGGTGGTCATCGTCTCACCCTTGCGGGCGAGCGATTCTAGGTCGCCTCGCCGACGACGTCGCGCACGTGGGTGATCGCGGTGGTGCTATGGGGTCGTCTCTTGGGTGGGGGGTCATCGAAAACCTGCCCGTGCTCGAGGGACAACGACTGTCCAGCCGTCTCGCTCAGGCTACGGCCACATCGATGGACTTCGATGTTCCCCCGTCCGTGGTTGCGGTGATGCGCACAGAATCGCTGTGGGGGGCAGCGCCAAGAGTGAACGAGAAGTAGCACGCAGGCACGGCACTGGGGGATGGAGGAAACATCAAAGGAATGGGCGCGACGACAGGCGGTGACATGGTGATCAGCCCGGTAATGATCGTATCGGTGAGTCCATCGAGGGTGACACAACCGTGAACCAAACCGGGAGGCAGTGGCGGCGGGGTGTACAAATCGATGCTCAAGATTCCCGGCACTCGGGCCGTTGGGTCGGTCGAAACGGGCGGCGGACTGACGGCCACCACCGAAGGTGTGATCATGGTCACGGGCGCCTCAGGCCTGACCGCCAATGGAGCGCTCAACGTTTGAGCGCCAAGGGACGCACGGATCGTGGTATCGATGCTCGTGGCAGCCATGAGTGGCCCTGCAACGGCATTCACTGTGAATGAGCCACCAGAGACTCCCTCGCCAACGACCAGATTCGAGGGAGTGAGCGCAATGACGTCGGCGCGATCAGACGACAACAGCACGGTGACACCGCCCGTAGGTGCCGGCGAGTCGAGCGAGATATGGCCCTGCGTACTCGCCTTAAGAGAGTCCCCCGTGCTGAGCGAACTGGCATCGAGCGCGAGCGACATGAGCTTTGGAACCGAGGCCATGGCCGCGGGCTGAAAGTCCGTCAGGATCGTCCCAAAGGCTCCGAGCACGGGTGTCAGAGTAATGCTGTCGTTGTCAGCCGACAGCGCGCGCACCGAGAGTACTGCACCGGGGGGCAACTCCGTCAGACCGAGATTGGCCGCGACCCGCTTCATGATCATTGTGTTCAGGAGCGCCACGAGAGGCTGAACTGCGCGATCTGCAAGGCTCTCCGCAAGAAGGGAAGTGATCGACCCGACAACGGCGCCGACGAGTCCCGACATCGCGAGCACCGGCACCGTTCCCGGTAAGGCTTCGAGAATCGTGCTCGGCGTCATGGTGAATGTCGGGGCGACGTGAAGTGCGCTGCTGAACGTGAAAGGCGTCGAACTGAACGCAGGGAAGCCGCCAGCGAGAGAGGCAGTGCCGCTCGCCGTGAGTGATATCGTGCCGCCGTTCATGAGCACGCTAAGACCGTTGACGCTGATGCTGACGGTTCCAGACGCTCCGGCGGCGAAGGACAGCTGCAATGGGAGCGGCGGCGTTG
>Ga0182032_10000650_pt1 | contig 14574 bp, 13 predicted proteins | sample tim00Cox00000000_FD_125970 | JGI IMG/M metagenome (GOLD analysis project Ga0182032, IMG submission 125970) | Lab enrichment of tropical soil microbial communities from Luquillo Experimental Forest, Puerto Rico - timezero.00C.oxic.00.000.000 | ecosystem: Environmental > Terrestrial > Soil >... | reverse complement strand
TCCGCGCTGATCGGCCAGGTCTTTACCGACGACAAATATTTCCATGGCCGTCCGTCGGCCACCAACGCGCCGGATCCGAAGGATTCGACCAAGACCGTCGACGCCCCGTATAACGCCACGAACTCGATGGGTTCGAATTTGGGGCCGACCAGCAAAGCCCTGATCGACCGCATCAAGGGACAGGTCGACGAGTTGAGGAGAGAGAATGCCTCGGCACCTGTCCCAATGGATATGGTGACCACGTCGGGCAGTGGCCTCGATCCGCATATTTCGCCGGAATCGGCCTATTTCCAGGTGTCGCGCGTCGCCAAGGCGCGCAGCCTGCCGGAAGCACGGGTCCGTGCCCTGGTCGATGGACAGATCGAAGGCCGCACGTTCGGTCTGCTGGGCGAACCACGGGTGAACGTGCTTAATCTTAACCTTGCTCTTGATGCTCTGAAATCGTAGTCGCGCAAAGTGTTGTCGTTCGAAGGCTCGTCCCGGACGAAAATCCGGGACGGGTTTTTTTGCTGTATGATGAGTTAAAGGAACATTATGCCTGCTGACCAAGCGCAGAGAGCTTCACCTGACGCGCTGCTTTCCCTCGCCAAGAAGGAAGGCCGCGGGCATTTGAAGATATTTCTCGGCGCCGCTCCCGGTGTTGGCAAGACGTACGCCATGCTGGCCTCCGCCCGCGCTGAGAAATCCGGTGGCCGCGATATTGTGGCCGGCCTGATCGAGACCCACGGCCGGCGTGAGACAGAGCAATTGACCGAAGGCTTCGAGATTCTGCCGCGCAAGCCGATCGTCTATCGCAACCAGGTCATGCACGAATTCGATCTGGACGGCGCACTGGCGCGGCGGCCAAGCCTGCTTCTGGTCGACGAATATGCCCACACCAATGTTCCCGGCAGCCGCCATCCCAAGCGGTGGCAGGATGTCGATGAACTGCTGGCAGCCGGCATCGATGTATGGACGACCCTGAACATCCAGCATCTCGAAAGCCTCAACGACGTCGTGCAGAAGATCAGCAAAGTGCGCGTGCGCGAGACTGTGCCCGATACCGTTTTCGACAGGGCCGACGAGATCGTACTGGTCGACTTTCCGCCCGATGAGCTGCTCAAGCGGCTCGCCGAGGGCAAGGTCTATGTTCAGGACACCGCCGCGCGCGCGGTCGAACACTTTTTCAAGCCGCAAAATCTCACGGCGTTGCGCGAGCTCGCATTGCGGCGTGCCGCCGAGCGGATCGACGCCGAACTGGTCGAGCGCATGCAGGCGCAGGCGATCGAAGGCCCGTGGGCCGCAGGCGAACGCATTCTCGCATGCATCGGGCCCGATCCGGTATCGCCGACCGTCGTGCGCGCCGCCAAACGGCTGGCAGACTTGATGGATGCGCCATGGATTGCGGTGACAGTCGAACGCCCCGGGACGACGCTCGACGACGCGGGCCGCCAGCGCTTGGACGAGGCGATGAAGCTGGCGCAGAGTCTGGGCGCTGAAACGCAGACATTGACCGGGACCGATCTGCCGGCGGAATTGTTGCGTTTCGCCAAATTCGAAAACGTTACGCAGATCGTAGTCGGCCATCCACGCGGCAGTTTTTTCAGTGAATTGCTGAGACGCTCACTTCCTTATGAGCTGGTGCGACGTACGCAGGATATTGCCATCCATCTGGTCACCAAGGAATCGGAAGCATCCACGAAAAGATCGTTATTCCGTTGGCCCAGCACCTTCCAAACCAACCCCTGGAATTTTCTGTTCGCGGTTGTTGCCGTGACCGGAGCATTGGCAGTCGGCAAGGTGCTGACAACGCTCACGCCGATTCCCAACCTGTCGATGGTCTTTCTTCTCGCCGTGCTTGTGACGGCGATGAACGTCGGCATGTGGCCGGCGATTTTCGCGTCGATCCTGTCCTTTCTCGTCTACAATTTCTTCTTCATTCCACCGATATACACATTCACCATTGCCGAGCCATATGAGCTGCTGGCGCTGGTGATTTTCCTGGTTGTCGCCGTCATCAGCTCGGCAATGGCCGGCCGCGTGCGTGAGCAGGCGCGGATTGCGGCTGCGCGCATGCGGGCCATGCGCAGGCTCTATGAATTCACAAAGCGTCTGTCGGGTCTGGCGACAATCGATGCCGTCGCTGAAGGCGCCGCCAGCGAAATCCACGCAAGCCTTGGCCGGCCGGTTGTCGTCATGCTTGGACATGACGACGATGACCTCGCACTTACAGCTGCCTGGCCGCCTGAGGATTCGCTTGACGCCGCAGCGACGACGGCGGCCCGCTGGGCTTACAGCCATAACGAGCCGGCGGGTGCGGACACCGGAACTCTGCCGATCATCCCGTGGTATTTCGTTCCCTTGCGGATTGGGGCAAAAACGCTTGGTGTTGCCGGCGTCGCCAAGGAGAAAGACGGGCCGCCGCTCGATTCGGAGGCTCGCGCTCTCCTGGATACCCTCGTCGAACAGACGGCGGCCGCCCTTGAACGCGCGTCTCTGGCCCGTGAAATGGTGAGCGCGAAAACGGCCACGGAAACCGAACGGGTGCGCAATACGCTGCTTGCGTCGGTCTCGCACGACTTTCGCACGCCGCTGTCTTCCATCCTGGGTTCGGCGACGAGTCTCATCGACTATGGCGACAAGCTCGACCCTGCGGCAAAGGAAGATCTCCTTGGACAAATCAAGACAGAGGCGGAGGACCTTGATGGGATGGTCCGCAATCTGCTCGCGATCACGCGGATAGATGCGGGAGCACTGGAATTGCGCCGTGACTGGATCGACCTGCGCGAAATTAGCGAGCGCGTTGTTGGCGCCGCGCGGCGTCACGGCGCGCAACAGCGGATCGAAATCGAGTTGCCGAAAGATCTCACTCTCGTGAAGGCGGACGCCACCTTGGCCGAGCAGGCGATTGGTAACGTCGTCGCCAATGCAGTTGTCCACACGGCGCCCGACGACCGGGTGGTGATCGATGCCGGCAATGCGCCCGATGCCATTGCCTTGCGGGTCACCGATAACGGGCCCGGTATTCCTTCGGACGATCTGCCCCATATCTTCGAAAAGTTCGTCAAAGGCAAAGAGATGCAAACATTGAGCGCGGACGGAGGCCACACAGGTCTTGGGCTTGCGATCGCAAAAGGCATCATGGAAGCGCACGGCGGAGCGATCAGCGCGGAAAGCCCGGTCGCCAACGGACGGGGCGCCCGCTTCATTTTGACCTTCCCGCGCAACGGTGCGCCATCGTGAGTGCAAGGATCCGCGCTCTGGTGGTCGATGACGAGGATGCAATCCTGCGCTTCCTCAAACCCGCGCTTGAGGCAAACAATTACGAAATGACGAGTACCGGCACTGTCGCCGACGCGATCAAACGCGTGGCGGCGGAAACGCCTGATATCGTGTTGCTCGATCTCGGATTACCCGATGGCGATGGCAAGGAGGTCATCCGCCGCTGTCGCGAGTGGTCCGACGTGCCAATCATTGTCCTGTCGGCGCGCGATCGCGAAGCTGAAAAGATCGAGGCGCTTGATCTGGGCGCCGACGACTATGTCAACAAGCCCTTCAACGTCGGCGAACTATTGGCGCGGATGCGCACGGCGCTGCGGCATCGAATGCAGCGCAAGGCCGAGATTCCAGTTCTGCGCGTCGGCGGGCTTGAAATCGATGCGGTGCGTCACCGCGCAACGCGGGCCGGTGCAGAGCTCAAGCTCACGCCGAAGGAATTCGAACTTCTATCGTTTCTCGCAAAACACGCGGGCCGCGTGATCACGCACAAGCAGATTCTCGCAGCGGTGTGGGGCCCGGCACATGTCGAAGACACCCAGTATCTGCGTGTCTATATCGGCCAACTGCGGCAGAAGATCGAAGAGCATCCCGACGACCCGCGGATCGTCCTTACCGAGCCGGGCATCGGATATCGAATTGCCGAAAGCTGAACACGTCAACCGCTGGCCGCGACGTCGGCAAGCGCAAAGCCGGCAATGCGTTTGTAGCGCTCCGACAGTGCGCGCAATTCGTCCTGCGTAATGTATTTGTCGAGATCGTCGAAAGGTCTGTCGCCGACCAATTCCTCAACTTTGATGTTGATGAAATCGGGGGGCTGTTCGCGATTGGTACGCACGACTTTCGCCGCCGAAGCCACGCGTGCGGCTTCGTAGGCTTTCAGGGCATCCCGCGGATCGGGGGTTTTCTTCAGCAGATCGGCGAGCGTACGAGCGTCGATTGCGGCCTGTGCCGCACCGTTCGAGCCGCGCGGATACATTGGATGCGCGGCATCGCCGGCAAGCGTCACGCGACCGAAAGTCCAGCGCTCGATCGGGTCCTTGTCGACCATCGGATATTCGAAAATCTGGTCGGCATAGCGGATCATTTCCGCGACGTCGAGCCAGTCGAAACGCCAGCTTTCGTAAAGCGGGAAAAAGTCGGACAGGTTTCCCGGCTTGTTCCAGTCGTTCTGTTCGGTGGCTTCGCGTTTGATCTCGGCCATCCAGTTGATCAACTGGGTGCCCTGGCCATCGATGTTATCGATGATCGGATAGATCACGATCTTGCCGGTCAGAATTGAACCGACCCTCATATAAGTCCGACCGCCGAGAATCGGCTTGCGCCGCGTGACGCCACGCCAGGTGTTGATTCCGGAGAACGCAACCGTGTCGTTCGGATAGAACTGCCGGCGCAAAGCCGAATTGATGCCGTCGCATGCGACGACGATTTCGGCACGAACCGGCTCGCTCGGTTGTCCGCTTGTGGTCTGCTTGAAGTGGATGTTGACGCCGGCATCGTCCTGTTCGATGCCCGTGCATTCGCGGTCGGTGAGTACCGAATCCCGACCGAGTCTTTTCAGGACAGCTTCGTAAAGTATGACATGCAGGCGACCACGATGGATGCCGACTTCCGGAAAGGGATAGCCGGCAAATTTTCCCCGATCTTCGCGATAGATCAGTTGTCCGAAGCGATTGAAAAACGCGCATTCGCGATTTTCAACGCCGGCCTTCAGCAGGGAGTCCCCCACGCCAAGCGTCGTGAACTCGCGTATGGCGTGAGGCAACAGCGTGATGCCGACCCCGAGTTCCCTGATTTCTGGCGCACGTTCGTATACGCGGCAGGCAATGCCGCGCTCCTTCAGATTAAGGGCGAGCGTCAGTCCGCAGATGCCGCCGCCGACAATCGCTACTTGCATTCCGATGTGCCGGTTATCGGTGCTCAGAGCGGTTTTACTTCCACCTTGCGGAATTTGATCGCCCCGGCCCCGTGCTGCAAGGCGATGGGACCTTCATCAAACATGCCGTTGCGCAGCTTTGCCGTCGTCTGTCCATTCAACACGACGGTGATGTCGCGGCCGTTCGCCGTCACTTCATATGTATTCCACTTGCCGCCCGCTTTCGGCATCGGACTGACTTCGACGTAACGTGTGATCGCGCCGGTGCCATAGCTCGGATCAGGACGCTGATCGAAGACATTGGCTTCGTAGCAGGTGCGGTCGGTTATCTTCTTCGGATCGAGGCAACGGAAATAGATTCCGCTGTTGGCATCATCGCTCGGCCAGAATTCGACGCGCACGATAAAATTCTTGTATGGCTTCTTGCTCACTAGATAGCCGGGCTCTTTGCCCGCCATCTTGTCGACGACAATGGCGCCGTCCTCGACACGCCAGTTGGATTCGCCGACCTGATCCCATCCATCGAGGCTTTTGCCATCGAACAAGGTAACCCATCCTGCCTCCTGGCTCACGGCTTTCGGCGCGAGCGAGCCGGCGAGAAAGCCCAAAGCGGTCAGGACAAGAGCAAAACGGACCGTACGCCTCGATACGATACCCATGGTGTTTCCTCACTTTTTGAATTTTGAATCTGCCGATGGAGCTGCCGCAAGAATGGACGAAATCGCTCCATCTCTGTCAACATGGGGTTCCGACGCCATCAAAGGAGGAAACGACGATGGACAAGGCACTGTACGATCGGGGGATGACGATGCGCCGCCGGGTACTCGGGGACGAATATGTTGATCGCGCGGTCGCGAATACCGATGACTTCAACCGCCAATTTCAGGAACTGCTGACCACCTATTGTTGGGGTGCGGTGTGGGGCGATGACGCGCTCAAGCCGCGGGATCGCAGCATTCTCAACCTTGGAATGATCGCCTGCCTCGGGCGCATGCACGAGTTTGAGGCGCATTTCCGCGGCGCATTGCGCAATGGGCTTACACCAAACGAGCTTTCCGCTATCCTGCGGCAGGTGGCCGTTTATTGCGGGTTCCCGGCCGCAGTGGACTGTCATCGGGTGGCGAAGCAGGTATTGGCTGCCGAGGCCAAAAAAGCCTGATCCCATCGCAAAGTGCCGTTAACCAGATGGCCGTATTCTGGTCTTGAATGTGCCTTCATCCCGGGGCAATCAGGGCCCGGGTTCTGGCGGCTGATTTGCCGCCCAGGGTGGATAATGATCCGATCTTCCGCTGCTTTCCTGCTCGCGCTTCCGGTTGGAGTGGCTTTCGTGGCCGCGCCTGCATTGGCGCAGTACGGCCCACCGCCGCCACCCGGAGCCTACTACCAGGAGCGGTTGCCGCCCGTCATCGGAGGCTATGACGACGAGGAGGACCTTGCGCCGCCGCCTCGCAACATGCGCCGGGGCGCTCGCGCTGTTCAATATCCAGATGACGAACCACCGGTGCCTCCGCCAGGTCTTTACGGAGCGCCCGGTCAGCGGTCCTCTGGATACGGCCAGCAACCTTATCAGCAGCCGCAGCAACCGCCGCCAATGTCGGGCGCGCCTTCTCGGGGCGTGAGCGATCCCGATTCGTTGCGGCCACCGGGTGCGATCGGCGCGGTGCCGCAAGGTTCGCCGCCGTCACAGACCGCGGCTCTTCCGCCGGACTATCAGCCGGAAATTGGTCAGGCCAAGGAACTGCCTCCGAATCTGAAAAAGCAGCTGGTTGACTACGCGACCAAGGAGCCCGCCGGCACGGTCATTATCGATACCCCGAACACTTATCTCTATCTCGTGCTCGGTGGTGGAAAGGCCTTGCGCTACGGCATCGGGGTTGGCCGCGAAGGATTCACCTGGACCGGTACCGAGCGGATCAGCAGGATGTCGGAATGGCCGGATTGGCATCCGCCGTCGGAGATGATCGATCGGCAACCGTATCTGCCGCGCTTCATGGCGGGCGGACCAGGTAATCCGCTCGGCGCACGCGCGCTCTATCTCGGCAAGACGCTGTATCGCATTCACGGCACCAATCAGCCTTCGACCATCGGCACGTTCGTGTCGTCGGGATGCATTCGCCTGATCAATGAGGATGTCGAGGATCTCTACAGTCGTGTGCAGGTCGGCACCCGTGTCGTCGTGCTGCCCGGCAGGCCTCCGGAGAACATTGTCAACGGTGCTGGGCAGTCCGCCGCAAACGCGGTACCTGCGGGTGCTCCAGTGAATACGGCGCCGCCAAGCACGGCTTCCGTGCCGCGCAGCTACGGCGGCGGTGCGATCTCGTCGTCACCTCTGCCGCCGCCCGGCCGCTAAACCGGCTGATTTTCCGAAGCGCTGACTTTCGCGAGCCGCGTGATCGCCTCGATCATCGCGCCTGGATCAGCCTGACCTTTTCCTGCAATATCGTGGGCGCTGCCGTGAGCGACCGAGGAAAAAAGGATCGGTGAGCCGATCGAAAGTCCGGCGGTGCGGTTGAAGGCCTGCAGCTTGGCGGCGATGTGGCCCTGGTCGTGCAGCATGACGATGAACGCATCTGCACCCTTTTTCCGGAACATCGTATCGGCGCCAAATGGACCGGATACGCCAATTCCATCGGCGGCAGTTTTGTGAATGGCCGGCCCGATGATGTCGATTTCCTCGCGGCCGAACATTCCCTCTTCGCCGGCGTGAGGGTTGAGACCACTGACGAAGATCTTCGGCCGCGCGATGCCGAGCTTTTTGAGCGATGCATCGGTGACGCGGACCACGCGCTCGACCCGCTCGCGCGTTATCAGTGCGACCGCTTCGCGCACGCTGACATGCAGGGTCGCATGGACAATGCGGGACTGGTCGAAGCAGATCATCAAATAGACGTCATTGATAGGCGTGCCGGTTTCGCGCGCGACGAATGACGGATAGCCGTCGAATGCAATGTGCGCCGCGGCTATCGAGCGTTCGGTCTGCGGCGCGGCGACAACGGCCTCGACGTCACCGGCCAGCGCGGCCTTGATGGCGCGCCTTGCGCTCGCAAGCGATGCCCTGCCGTAGGCGGCATCAACCATGCCGAACTTTATCAGCGCGTTACTGCCCTCGCGGGCATCCAGCAAATAGACCTTTCCGTCGGTCCAGTCGGCATCCGTTACATCTTCGACGACGTGCACGACCGGCGACAGGCCTGCGCTACGCGCATGAAGCTCGACGGCAACCGGGTCGCCCACCAAGAGCGGCCGGCACAAAGCAAGCACATTCGCGTTGATCGCGGCCTTGAGCGCGATCTCGGGTCCAATACCGGCGGGGTCTCCCGTTGCAATGGCGATACGCGGCAAAGGCATGGCTCGGCTTCCGTCAGCGGTCCGCCTGCCTATAATGGCAGCCGCGAGTTCAATAATAGCAAGTGAGCGGGGAAACGTCGCTATGATGTCGCGTGAGCAAAACGATCAGCTGAGCCGCGTCGGCCGGGATACCTTGATGGGCAAGTTACTGCGGCGCTACTGGGCGCCTTTCCTGCTGGTCTCGGAAATTCCCGAACCCGATTGCCCGCCGGTGCGGGTGACCTTGATGGGCGAAAAGCTGATTTGCTTTCGCGACAGCAAGGGCCGCATCGGCCTGATGGACGAGTTCTGCGCACATCGCGGGGTCTCGCTCTGGTTTGGCCAGAACGAAGAATGCGGACTGCGCTGCCCTTACCACGGCTGGAAATACGACGTGACCGGGCAGTGCGTCGATCTACCTTCGGAGTCGGAAGAAAGCGGCTTTCGAAAGAGCATCAAGCTGAAATCCTACCCTTGCATCGAGAAGGCCGGAATCGTGTGGGCGTATATGGGGCCGCCCGGCATGCAGCCGCCGCCACCCGCGCTGGAGTGGACTGAGGTCGAGCCATCGCATCGGTTTGTCTCCAAGCGTCTGCAGGAATGCAACTATCTGCAGGCGATGGAAGGCGGCATCGATTCGAGCCATGTGTCGTGGCTGCACGGATCGGAGCTCAACAAAGACCCGTTATTCAAAGGCTCGAAGGGCAACGTTTACAACGAGCAGGACCGCATGCCGTTGTTCGAGGTTGAGGAGTTTCCGGGCGGGCTGCTGATCGGCGCACGGCGCAACGCCGACGGCGACAAATATTATTGGCGGATAACGCCTTGGATCATGCCTTGGTATTCGATCATTCCGCCGCGCGCCGGACATCCCTTGGGTGCGCACGCTTGGGTGCCGATCGACGATGAGACCTGCTGGGCCTGGAGCATCAACTACCATCCCAGGCGCGCGCTTACGAAGGCGGAAGTCTCGGCGATGCAGGACGGGGAGGGCATTCACGTCAAATACGTGCCCGGCACATTCATTCCGCTCGCCAACAAGTCGAACAACTATCTGCTGGATCGCGAGTCGCAGCGCCACGGGCACTCATCGACCGGGGTCGACGGGATCGCGATGCAGGACGCCTCAATCCAGGAAAGCATGGGGCCGATTCAGGATCGCACCAAGGAACACCTTTGCGCGACGGACAAAGGCATCGTTATGACGCGCAGGATATTGTTGCGCGCTGCGAAGGCCGCGGCCGAGGGCGGCGCGGTGCCGGCGACCGAGCCCGAGGCGCAGCGCATTCGTTCTGCCTCGATCGAACTCGAGAAAGATGTCTCGTTCACGCAAGGCGCGCGCCACGGACTCTACGCCGCGTTGGGAACGGATCCGCTCTCGGTGTAGGTGTCGAGCCGCTATTCCGCGGCGGTCTTGGCGGGTTTGCCGATAGCGGCATTGACCCGCGGCATGACTTCCTCGGCCATCAACTGCATCGAGCGTCTGGCGAGGGTCGGGTCGACCCAGTCGAGGCCGGCATAGACGAGCTCGCCGAAATCGCCGGTTTCCTCGTGCAGCTTGACGATCTCATCGACGACTTTGTTGACCGAGCCGAAGGTGACGCAGTTGTCGACCACATAATCGTCAGTGATCTCTTCGTCCGGTTGCTCCTTGTAGCTTTTGAACACATAGAGCCGGTTGCCGCGCTTCATCTTTGCGCGCATCTGCTCGAAATAGAAACGATAGGGGCTCTTGGCGTCATCGTGGCCATAGCGCTGTGCCACTTTGTCATCGTCGGCAACGAAGATCGTGCGCGCCACACGCCAATCGGCAATGTTGGCTTTCGCGCCCGCTTCGGCCTTGCCCTTGGCGTAGTTGGCCCAGTGCGATTTGAGATGCTTTGAAAGCAGGAAGTTAGCTGACAAAGGATGGAAATCGCGTTTTCCCATCAGTACGACGCCGGGCGAGAATGGCGCGACAACTGTCCCGACGATCTCCGGCCGCGGTTTTTGGAACGGCTTTGCCAATATGCCGACGCCAAGCTCAAGCGCGGCGGTCCGCGCGAAACCGACCTTGAAACGATTGCCGGGGAAATCGATATCGTAGGGAGGATTGCGCTCCCACACCGCAAGGATCACGTCGATCGCCTCGGCGAAAATCTTGTTGCGATCCTCATCCAGTATTCCGATCGCCTCGGAATCCGACGTTAGCGCGCCCGCACTTACGCCCATGACGAAGCGCCCTTGCGAGAGGTGGTCGAACATGGCCGCGTTGACCGCAATGACCACCGGATGCATCTGCGCGAGGTTGGTGGTTCCGGTGGCGAGTTTGATGGTCTTGGTGTCGTGAATGAGAGTCGCCTGGAACAGCATGCTGTTGGTGATGTTCTCGCACGCGTCGGTCAGATGCTCGCCGACGAAGGCGTCATAGAAGCCCAGCTTGTCCGCGAGGATAATCGCTTCCCGGTCCTCGCGCAGCGTCTGGGACCAGTCCCGGTCCATCGGGTGAACGGGCATGGTGAAGTAACCCAACCGCATCAAGCATTCTCCATTTCGACGGCCATTCGCTTCTGCAAGCTATCCGAGCCTGCGATCTGTTGCAGCAAATCTTCCGTCGCACCGCTGCAGCAGACCAGCCACATGATGTGCTTGTTTTCATGATATTAAACTCGATGACGGAACTGATCGACGCCCGCAGGTGGCGGCCGGGGGAATTCGCAACCAGGTAGCGCTGCTCGGCTCGCTGGTCGGGTTGTTTGCCTGATCAGGCCGCAACGCGCGATAGGAAGCCTTCGACTTCCTTGCGCAACGCGCCCGCCGCACTTCCACCGCTTGTGATGCTGTCAGGACGCTTTGCGCCGAATGCCGCGTTTCCGCGGCAGCTCCTGAAACCTCGCCCAGAGCCGAGGCGACGATCTTCGCTCCATTCGATGCGCGGCTTTTGCTCTTCCACCGCGCCGGAAGCTGCTGTCGCGCAGCTGTAAATCTCCTGCATGCGGCCGGAAATTCGCACGATCGCGGACACCGCACCGGTCCTCGCCTGCTGTACCGCTATGATCAGCCGCGCAATGTCTTCGGTGGCATTGGCCGTCTGCACACCACAGATTTGACCTCGGAAGCCACAACCGGGAAGCCTTTGCCAGCTTCGCCCGCACGCGCGGCTTCGATTGTCGCGGACGGTATTCCCCAACCCGTTTTTTTGCAGTTAATTGCCGGAGATAGCAGGTTAATCAGACGTTAAGAGGCGCACTGGAGGGCGGACGACGATGGCGAAATTGCGCGCGGTAGAATGCCGAGAGTTCATCAAGGCGGTCATCGAAAAGGCCGAAGCCATGCGCGTGCCGATTTCGATCGCGGTCGTTGGGCCCGAGGGTCATATCATTGCAGTAGAACGCATGGATGAAGCTGGCTTCATCACGCCCGAAACTGCAATCGCAAAGGCTTTCACAGTCGCCGCCTTCCGTTCGATGAGCCCACGGTTTCCCGACGGGCTCGTCATCCAGCAGTGGTTCAAGGAACGCAATCCGCAATTGCTGGTGAGCCTGGCCGCCATGACTAATGGACGCATTGCCGCGAGCGGCGGTTGTGCGCCTATCTTCAAGGGCGACGAGATGGTAGGAGCTTACGGAATTTCCGGCGGGACCTCGCAACAGGACGAGGAGATGGCCGTGCATGCGCGCGCCAAGATCGGTTGGGCGCATGTTCCCGAACACGACACCACCGACCCCGAAGTCAAGGCACACATCAACGCGCTCTACGCCAAAGCGGGTATCGCGGATCGCAAGCTCTAGCCGCTTGCCAGAAAAATCTATTGCGTCACGTCGATGGTCACGGCGCTGGTGATCGTGTGCCAATATTTCATCTCGGCATCGAGCCAGGCCTTTGCGTCGTCGAGTGACTTGTTTGGCACGACATTGAAATTCTGCTTGCCGAGCTTTTCGACAGCGTCGGGCGAGGTCAGTGTTTTCGTGACCGCAGTGAACAACGCCTGCAGAACCGGCCTGGGGGTGGCGGCCGGCGCGAACAGTCCGTTCCACGCTATCGTGCCGACATCGCCATAGCCGAGCTCGGTCATGGTCGGAATGTCGGGGTATTCCTTCAGCCGCGTGTGATTGACCACCGCCAGTGGACGGAACGCGCCGGCCTGCACCTGTCCGGCGGTCGAAGCGACGTTCAGGAATGCGGTCTGAACGTCGCCGCGCAACATGTCCTGGATCACGCCCGCCGCGCCATTCTTGTTGGGAAGGCCGACCAGATCAAGATTGCCCGCGCGCTTGGCAAAATACGCCATATCGTAATGCGGGTATGACCCGATGCCGACGGTGCCGTAGCGCACCTTGCCCGGGTTAAGTCTGGCGAAGGCGATGAGTTCGGGAACCGACTTCACCGGGAAATCATTCGCGGTGCCGACAAGCAGAAATGCGGGGACATCCACGAGATTGGTCACCGCCACGACGCTCTTCTCGTAGTCGGTGTTCATCTTCTTTGCGTAGATGATCGGCGTGATCGCGTTGGTCGAGACATTGCCGATCATCAAGGTGTAGCCGTCGGGCACCGACTTCACCATTTCATCGATCGCGAGCATCCCGAAGGCGCCCGGCTTGTTGAGCACGACAAAGCCCTGGCCGGTGATCTTCTGAAATTCATCGCCGACGATGCGCGCGACGATATCGGTCGCTCCACCGGGCGCGTACGGGACAATGACTTTGACCGGGCGGCTTGGATATTTGTCCTGCGCCATCGCCGAGTCCGCGCCGACGGCGAGGACAACGACCAGCACTGCGATCAAACGTATCATGCGATCCCCCACCGTTACTCAGTTCGGCTCTTTCGCTGCCGCTGCGGTGCGGCTCAAGCCTTTACTCCGTGCAGGCTGTGCGAGGCATCCTTGACGGTGAAAAACACGACGTCGCCATCCGGTGTTGCCTTGCCGGCGTGCACGGTGTTGGCGGGAATGTAGACGACAGAGCCCGGTGTTACGTCGATGTCTTTTCCATCAATGTTGGCGCGGAAGGTACCCTCCAGCACGTAGATCCACTGCTCATTGGGATGTGAGTGCGGCTCGGCTCCGGTGCCTGCCTTCATTCGCATCAGGCCGACGATCATGCGATCACCTTCGACACATGGCCCGTGTGCGGTGGAATAGGCGGGGCCTCCCATGATCTTATGCATCGTTCCGAGATCGAAAACATATTCTCCAGGACCGGCGCGCTTGGCGCCCGGAGTGCGTGCGAGCGACTGATTGGACATGACATTCTCCGGCGGCGAGATTGATGCGAGAGATGTTAGTTGACGCTGCTCTGACGCGCCAGTACAGCCGGACGCGGGCCGGTATCACCGTTCGGCCACGATCGCTATTAAGTTGTGTGGCCACGATTCGGAGCGAAATTCCCGATGAAGCCGGTTCGCTTTGCGCTGATGCTGCTGGGCCTGGTCACGCTCGGCGGCTGTACCGGAACCGACGTGCCCAAGGGCGAACCGAGCTTTTACCGTAATCTGGCGCAACCCGGAGCGGAACTTGACGCGGCTGCAGCCGCGTCCATGATCTCCGGATATCGCGCCAACAACGGGTTGCCTGCGGTTGCCGTCGATTCCGAACTGATGCGGTTGGCGCAGGCGCAGGCCGAAGTCATGGCCAAACGGGACAAGCTTGACCACGGCGCGGGCAAGCCTTTCGTGCAAAGGCTGAAAGCTTCGGGTTACGACGCCAAGACGGCCGCGGAAAACATCAGTGCGGGTTATCACACCTTCGCCGAAGCGTTTTCAGGCTGGCGCGACTCAAACCCGCATCGCGCGAACATGCTGCTCGCCGGCGCAACCCGTATGGGCATCGCCGCAGTCTACACGCCAGCGTCGAAATACAAGGTCTACTGGTCGCTGATCCTGGCCGAACCCGAAGACAAATAGGAATGACGGTGTGCTGAGGCAACGCGTTCAATCACCCGGTCATTCTGGGGCGCGTTGAAAGCGCGAAACCGCAATCCAGAAACACGCACCGTGCCTGCATGTGGATTCCGGGTCCGGCGCTCATGCACCGTTCCGGAATGACGGGCAAGAAATGTACGTCATCACCCAGCGCACGAGGAGTGGGCTGGACCTCATGCGGCCCGCTGACTAGGTTGACGCCATGCCGATGC
>Ga0182032_10000647_pt1 | contig 14588 bp, 12 predicted proteins | sample tim00Cox00000000_FD_125970 | JGI IMG/M metagenome (GOLD analysis project Ga0182032, IMG submission 125970) | Lab enrichment of tropical soil microbial communities from Luquillo Experimental Forest, Puerto Rico - timezero.00C.oxic.00.000.000 | ecosystem: Environmental > Terrestrial > Soil >... | reverse complement strand
CCTAAGGGTTTGCAGTTCGCCAAGGACCTCGTGCGCGTCTGCGACGTCGTCGCCGAGGGTTTCTCACCCGGCGTATTGCAACGTCTCGGGCTCGGCTACGACGTGATGAAGAGCATCCGGCCGGACGTCATCTACATCCAGCAATCTGGCATGGGGGCTCATGGAACCTACGGGCGGATGCGGACGGTCGGGCCGGTCGCGGCCGCTTTTGGCGGGCAGGGCGACATGTCGGGCCTGCGCGAGCCGGCGATGCCGGTGGGTTGGGGCTACTCCTACCTCGACTGGATGGGCGCCTATGGCTATGCGCTGGCCTTGCTCGGTGCGCTCTACCACCGCGAACGCACCGGCGAGGGTCAGTGGATCGACGCGTCGCAGTGCGAGTCCGGGATTTTTCTGACTGGCGCCACGATCCTCGACTGGTCTGCCAACGGACGCGAATGGCGACGCTATGGCAATCGATCGCCCTATAAGCCGGCGGCACCACACGGCGCGTATCGCTGCGCCGGCAAGGACCACTGGATTGCGATTGCCTGCTTTACCGATGCCGAATGGCGCGCCTTGGCGGAGGTGGCGGGGCAGGGGGGGTGGCTCGACGATCGGCGCTTTGACACATTGGAGCGTCGGCTATTACATCAGGACGCGCTCGACGCCGCCGTTGGATTATGGACGCGCACGCAGGACCGCTACGACTGCATGATGAAACTGCAGCACGCCGGCGTGCCGGCCGGGGTATGCCAGAACGCCGAGGACCGCGTCGACTACGATCCGCAGCTCCGCCACCTCAAATGGCTGACCGAGGTCACCGGCACCAAGATCGGCACTTGGCCGATCTATGAGTTGCCGATGAAATTCAGCGCGACACCTGCCTATATCGGCGGCCCGACCAATCGCGGGGCCCCCTGCTATGGTGAGGACAATATGTGGGTGTTGACCGAGTTGCTGGGGCGCAGCCCGAGCGAGGTCGAACGGCTCGCCGAGGAGGGGGTCATATGATGTTCCTGGAGCTCGAGCGACGCCATCGCCAATCCGGCATGAATTAATATCTCTGCGCGGGCGTTCGATCCCCTCACGACGTGGTCCCACTCGCCCGCAATACCCGTCGCGCGATGCTCCAGCGGTGCACCTCGGAAGGGCCGTCATAGATGCGGAACGGGCGGACCTCGCGAAACAGCCGGGCGACGATCGTGTCGTCGGTCACGCCGAGCCCGCCTAGGATCTGCATGCTGCGGTCTACGACGCGCCAGATCGCCTCCGAGCAGATGACCTTGGCCATGCTTGACTCGAGCGTCCCGCGTTCGCCGCAGTCGAGCACCCAGGCCGCGTGCCAGATCACCAGCCGACTCTGATGGAGGTCCATCTCATTGTCGGCGAGCATGAACCCGACCCCCTCGTGCTCGCCGATCGGCTTGCCAAAGGCGGTGCGCCGCCGCGCGTAGTCGACGGCGATGTCATGAGCGCGGCGGGCGGCACCGAGCCAGCGCATGCAATGCGTCAGCCGCGCCGGGGCGAGCCGCACCTGGGCATAGCGAAAGCCCGCGCCGACTCGCCCGAGCACGGCACTCTCGGGGACCCGCAGCCCGTCGAGCCGGACGACCGCATGGCCGCCTGCCATGAACCCATCCAAAGTGTCGAGCACCCGTTCGATCACGATCCCTGGCGCGTTCATCGGCGACAGGAACATCGTGGCGCCGGCTCGCCCCGGCGCGTCGTCGTCGTTCTTGGCCATGATGATCGCGAATGCGGCGCCGACCGCACCGGTGATCAGCCATTTCGTGCCGTCGATGACGAAGCCGTCGCCCTCGCGCCGCGCGGTCGTTTGCAGCATCGACGGGTCGGCCCCGGCTCCCGGCGCCGGTTCGGTCATCATAAAGCACGAACGGATCTCGCCGGCGGCGAGCGGGCGCAGCCATTCCTCCTTCTGGTGCTGCTCGGCGACTGCTTCGAGCAGATGCATGTTGGCCTCGTCGGGAGCGAAGCAGTTGAGCGCCACCGAGCCGAGCGGCGAATAGCCGGCCGCCTCGAAGACGACCGCCTTTGCCCGGTGGTCGAGCCCGAGACCGCCCCACTCCCGTCCGACATGCGGACTGAGCAAGCCCGCCGTGCGCCCGAGCCCGACCAACTCCCGCCGCAGCTCCTCGCTCGGCCCGTGTGTCGTCTGCCTGTCATCGCTCTCGTAAGGCAGGATCCGTTCCCGCACGAAACGCTCGGTCCGCTCCTTCAGTTCGACGAGCTCGTCAGATAGAGCGAAATCCATCGATGGCTCCACGACAGTCGGGGCACTCCCGGCTGAGGATCGTCAGAGATTCTTGCATTCATCGTCAAGACCCTGTCAGTTCGTGCTAATTTCATTATATTTGTTGACAATTTAGTTAATCCTCCATAATCTAACTCAGCTGTAGCGCTGCCGTCGGCATATCTAAACGATTGATCAGATATTGTCATTTTAATAATTGTCGCTAAAAGCGGATGGAGTAGATAGTGTCTTTGATAAATGGCTCAGGATACCGATCGAAGGCCGTGCGGTCGGGTGCGGCCATAGGCACCCGACTGTTCGGCTCGGGTCCACAGGAGCGACCAAAGGGTCGTGCTGAGGATGCACAAGCCTGCATTCGATCGGCTTTGCGGCGTCGGCGCCGCATGCTGGGGCTCACCCAGGAAGCCGCGGCAGGCGTCCTTGGCATGTCGCGCCTGACCTATCACCGGATCGAGACCGGCAGACGACACATTCATTTCACCGAGCTTGGAGCGATTTGCGCTGCCTTCAATTGCCATGTCGGCGAACTCGTGCAAGATGGCCAGCTCGCGAACGCATTTATCTATGCCGCAAAGGCGCTTCTCGGGGTGCCGCCATGACTTTGACCTTTCGGCGAACGCAGGCCCAATAGAGCCAATTGCAGACGTTCTTCAAGGGCGCAGACTGGCGTCGTTCGAGAGGAAAGGACAGCGGAATTTAAGGACCTTTTGCGCAAGAAGCTTCAAGATCCCATCGCGCGAGCCGATGAAGGATCGGGGGGCTGCTGGTAGCTCGCCGGTCCTGTCAGCCGATTTATGGCCGACCTTCGCGATCTGGCCCGCGCCGCCGCTCACCGCTGGTACAATCTATGGCTTATAAGTAAAGCTGATTCAGTTGGTCGAACCAAAGTATGGCAAGGTCCGGCTATTGGTGGCCTCTGGAGCAGCTCCTCTCGGCACCGGTGGCGATGTTGCTGCTGTGCAGCTGCCAAACCGCGTTTGTGCCAGCCAACCAGCCGTTGCCGCAAAACGCGCAAGGCGCACCGGAATACCGCAGCGGCTATGCGCTATTGCCGATGCTGCAGCGGCCGCAGGGCGAAATCGTGTTCATCATGGCGTTCTCCGGCGGCGGCAAGCGCTCTGCCGCCTTTGCCCACGGCGTGTTGCGCGGTTTGCGGCAGATCCCGGTCGTCGAGGACGGGCGCACCCGCTCATTGTTGGACGAGCTCGATTACATTGCCTCCGTTTCGGGCGGCAGCTTTCCGGCGATGCATTACGGGCTCTATCGCGACAAGAGCTTCGAAACCTTCCCCCGCGAATTTCTGAAGGTGGATGTCAACGCGTATGTCTATGGCACGTACCTGCTGCCGTGGAATTGGGAATGGCTGGTCAACCCTTTCTACGGCACAAACGACCGCATGGCAGAGGTTTATGACCGGCTGATGTTTCATGGCGCGACCTATGCCGACCTGCTGCGCCAGGGCTTACCGGTCATCTCGATCAACGCCACCGATATCGCTAACGGCATCTCCTTCTCGTTTACCCAACCCACTTTCGATTTAATCTGCTCCGACCTCTCAACCTTCCCGGTGTCGCGGGCGGTCGCGGCCAGCAACGGCTTCCCGGTGCTGTTTTCGCCAATCACCTTGACCAGCCACACACCCGATTGCCGCGGCATGCGGCCGCCGACCGCGCCATCGGCGGAGTGGGCCGATACACCGGATGCGCTGTCCCGCCGCGCGTTGTTGGCGAGGACAGCAAACCGTTACCTCGACCCGGAGCGTACGAAATTTGTCCATTTGCTGGACGGTGGCATCTCCGACAATCTCGCACTGCGTGGTGTCGTCAACGGCGGCATTGCTCTCGACGACACGAGCGATGCCTTTCGCCGCGTCGCACTTAAGGCGCGCCGGATTCTCGTGCTCAGCGTCGACGGACAGTCGGCGCCCGACCCCTCCTTATCGAAGCAGCGCGTCGTGACCGGTCTCAGCCAGATCTTCGGGGCGGTTTCCGGCACCCAGATCGACGCCTACAATTTCGAAACCTTGGTCCTGACCGACAGCGAGCTGCGTAACTTGGTCGAGAGTGTGCGCAGGGTTCGTTGCGCCCAAGCACGGGTCATCGAGGGGTATAATTGTGACGATGTGCGCGGCGCACTGGTGCATATTTCGCTGGCGAGCATTCCCGACCCGCAGGAACGGCAGCGTCTGCAGGCGATCCCGACCGGGCTGACGATTCCCGACGAGGATGTAGACCTGCTCGTCAGCTCGGGAGAGCAGCTGGTTCAGCATAACGCTACGATTCGCGGTCTGATATCCGATCTCGACGGCCCCGCGGTCGTCGTCGCGGCACAGGCAAAGCCGCGGCTGGGACGGCGATGACCCTGGGCTGAGGTGGGTGAACCTGCGAAACTGCTCATCCGAAACTCGGGCCCAAGGGTAAGGGCGAAGTTCGGCCGTTTATTTCTGTTTTTCGAGCGCCGTCGCCAATCCGCCCTGCAATACGGTTTGGCCGTCGATGCGGCCAAAGTATTCGATCAGACCAGCGACGACGCCGGTCCATCCGGTTTGTTGGCTGGCGGCGATGCCGGCGCCATTGTCGCCGTGGAAGTATTCGTAGAACAGCAGGCGGTCGCGCCACTCGGGATCGCGCTGAGATTTTTGCGCCTCGCCAAAGACCGGCCGGGGGCCGGTCTTATCGCGCAAAAAGATCCGGGCCAGGCGATTAGTGATATCCTGCGCCACCTCGAACAGGTTCATCAGTCTTCCTGAACCGGTCGGGCACTCGATCTTGAAGTTGTCGCCGTAATCCGCGAAGTGGTGAAATAGTTCTACGCATCGCCGTTCTCACTGTAAGCCTCGCGGACGGTGCCCCATTGCCGCTCGCTGAGGTACGGCCCCATAGCTTCCACGGCACTCCCTGCTCCCGCGCCTCGTCCAGACGCTGCTCTTCCACCGTCTTGCTTTGGTTCGTCATCGCCCACTCCCCGCGATAACCCACGATCGCCCCTTGGCGCCCGCGTCCTCGGCGCCGCGCCAAGGCCTTCGAATCGAAGCGACCATGCTTACCTTTATCGTGCGCCGACCAGGGAGGAATAGCAGATGGAAAACCGCAACCGACAGGTGCTGCTCAAACGGCGGCCGACCGGGGCGCCGACCGCGGGCGATTTCGAGATAACCGACGCGCCATTGCCCGACCCCGCTGAGGGCGATGTGCTAGTGCGTGGGATCTATCTGTCGCTCGACCCCTATATGCGCGGACGGATCAGCGGCGTGCGCTCTTATGCCCGGCCGGTCGAGGTCGGTGCTGTCATGGAAGGCCGTGTGGTCGGCGAGGTCGCGCGCTCGCGCGACCCGGGTTTTGGCGAGGGCGACTATGTGCTCGGCGGGTTTGGCTGGCAGCTCTATAGCGCTGTCCTCGGCCAAGGCCTCCTAAAGCTCGATCCGGCCGAGGCGCCGCTCTCGACCGCGCTCGGCGTGCTCGGCATGCCGGGGCTTACCGCTTATGTCGGGCTCGACGAGATCGGCAAGCCGAAGCACGGCGAGACTGTGGTGGTCTCGGCCGCCTCGGGAGCGGTCGGTGCCGTCGTCGGGCAGCTCGCCAGGCGCCACGGCGCGCGGGTCGTCGGCGTTGCCGGCGGGTCCGACAAGTGCCGTTGGGTGGAGGCCGAGCTCGGCTTCGAGGTCTGCATCGACCACCGGTCGGCCGATCTCGGCGCGGCCCTCGACCGTGCCTGTCCCACAGGAATCGACGTCTATTGGGAGAATGTCGGCGGGACGGTTCAGCAGGCGGTGTTTCCACGGCTCAACGATTTCGCCCGCATGGTCATGTGCGGCATGGTCGCGGAGTACAATGACGTCGAGCCGCGGCCCGGCCCCAACCTGATGTCGGCGGTGCGCAAGCGGCTCAAGATCCAGGGGTTCATCGTCGGCGACCGGTGGCAGCGCTTCGTCGAGTACCGGGCGATGGCGGCACCGCTGTTGAGGAGCGGCGAGCTCAAATATCGCGAGGACATCGTCGACGGTCTCGACCGGGCGCCAGAGGCGTTTATCGGGCTCCTGCAAGGCCGCAACTTCGGCAAGCTCGTGGTCAAGCTGGGCGACGACCCGACAAGGCGGGCTTGAGGGTAGAGGTGAGGAGGCTGAGATGCACCGAATCTCGACCCTGGGAACGGCGATGGCTCTGATTTGCGGGGCTTGCCAGCCCCTGCCTGATGCGACCCTCGAGACACCGACCCAGGGACAGCCCCAACCGACGCCGACCGCCAGTACTCAACCACTGGCAGCGCAGCCCACCTGCAGCAGCTACACCGTCCCGCTGACGGTCGGGGGGCAACCGCAGCAGGCAGTCGTTGAGGCCTGCCAACAAGCCGATGGGAGCTGGCGTATCACCCAGACCACGCCGGGATTGCCGCCTCAGGTCTACGAGGTGCCGGCACCGACATATTCTCCGTACCCCTCAGCCTACTCCTACCCCGAGGCCTATCCCTATCCCGACTTCTCTCCCTACAGGGATTGGGCAGGTTGGGGTTGGGGTGGGGCTCCCTGGTTTTTCGGCCTCGCGCCGTCGATCTTCGTCGTGCAGCACTTCAACCATTTCCACCGTGGCTTCGCTCACGGCTTTGGCCGCGGCTTTGGTCACGGCACGCATGGCTACGGCGGCCATGGGTTTGCGGGTATGCACGGAGGCGGCATGGCCGGCGGGCGCCGTTAGCTAATTTCTCTGATATTTCGGCGCGCCCCAAAGTCCTGTCTCACCAGCGGAAGAACGTACCAATCGTAGAGTGCCGATCGATCGGCTCGCGGCAGGCCACTCGAGACCGACGCCGGCATGATCGTCGAGCAGGTCGAATTAGCTGAACACCATGAAGGTTACCCAGACGAGAAACACTCGCTATTGTGAGACGAACCTATCAAGAGGTGATCGACACGTTGCTGTTCATTTCAGACGAGATGGAAATGCAATGGCTCCCGACGCGCGAGGGCGCAAGCGCGCTCCGGTTGGCCGCGGGTCTGTTCGCGTTGACCACAGAGTTGACCTAAAGCGGCTGAAGTTGGGGTTTCGTCAGCGATCGAGGAAGTACGTGATGCCTGAGGCGGCCCCGATCAGGACGAGCGCAAGGCCCGAAAGCGCAGGGGCCGACCAGCTCAAGAGCAGATAAAAGACACCAAATCCGCCGAGCACCACTGAGAGTGTCCGCAAGAGGGTCCGCAGAAGAAGGAACTCGAGCATGGGGCCCCGGTTCTCGCCAGCATGAGCAGGAATCCGGAGAGTCATCTTGAATTGCTCAAATATCTATAAAATTCGAGGTTAATAACGGTTTAACACAGATCTTGCCATCCTGGTGCCAAGATCGAAGCGTATCGTATGAGGAGCATCCGGGAGCGCTGCACAGTTCCCTGCCGTTTCCCTGCCGGCTACTCGTCCTGGACCCTAAGTAGCTGATATAAAGCGGTTATCTCGGGCAAGCCCGATCAATTTGCCATTTTACCCTGAGTTTTCCCGAGCGGCAGGGAAACCGCCGCGCGGCAGAAGGGCAGTCCGATACAGGGCAAGGGTTTTGCGGGCGACGATTTCGTCGGTGAAGTGGCATTCGATCAGTTCCCGCGCGGCCCGTCCAAGAGCGGCGCGGCGTGCCGGATCGCTGGCGAGTGCGGCAATCGCCTCAGCCAGCCCACCGACATCGTGCGGCGGCACGAGAATCCCGGTCGCGCCGGGTCGAACCACCTCGCGGCAGCCCGGCACGTCGGCGGAGACCAGCGGCCGGCCGCAGGCGGCCGCCTCGAGCAATGTCTTTGGCACCCCCTCGCCATAGGTCGACGGCAACACCGCTATCGCCGCGCGGCGCCACACCGCGCGTACATCGGCGACAGGACCGAGTCACTTAATCCCGGGTTCAGCAGCGAGGGAACGCAGCACTTCCATGGGGAGCGAGTTCGCATTGTCGGGATCGGTTGGCCCGGCCAGCAAGAGCTCGATCGCGAGCCCCTGCGACCGCAGCCGGCGGATTGCCGCGACCGCATCGAGCACGCCTTTGTCGCGCAGCATGCGTGAGACGAGTGCCACGGCGACAGTATCGCCGTCGGGATCGGGCAGCGGCACAAAACGGCCGATGTCGACCCCCGATCCTTTGATCAGCGCAATCCGCTTGGCGTCGATCCCAAGCCCGGCCAGAGCGGCCCCGTCCTCCGGATTTTGCACCACAACCCAGCCCCGGCTACCGCTCGCCACGAGGCGGAGCGCTATGTTGAGCGCCGGCCGACGCAGCTTTGCGGCTGTCGTGGTGGCTGAAAAGCCAGAGCCGAGACCCATCACCGAATCGACCGACGCCGGGGCATTGGCCGAGCGCGCAAAAACGAGCCGTCGGGCGATCCCGCCGAACAGCACCGGCTTCAACGCGACATGGTGGACGATATCCGGCCGCTCGTTGCGATAGAGCCGTGAGATCTCGGATATCGCCCGCGCGGCGCCAAGGAGTCCGTCGCCGCGCCGCCTCCAGGCGATCGGACGCAAGGTGAAGCCCTCGTCACGGATCTTTTTTCCATGTGCGCGCACTCGGGTCGCGACGACCACCTCGAAGCCGGCATCGCGCGCAGCACGGGCGACCGGTAGACGGTGCGAGCAAAAATACCAATCCTCGGTCACCAGGAAGATAAGCTTCGGCCGTCGCCTGGCGTCCGTCGCCGATGGCGATGACGCCGACAGCGGGGATACGGGATCGAGGAGAACCACGCTGGTTGACCCGGCCTTGTGTTGCGACCGGCGCCTCTTTAATGCATTTGCGCCGAGACAGCCTGCGCCATCCGGCCGCAGGCTGAGGGTTGGAGGATCGAGCCTGGCGCGCGTTTTGATTACTGGTGCAGTGGGCTTTATCGGCGATGCGCTGTGCCGTAACCTCGTCGCCCACGGCCACAGTGTTCTCGGCATCACGCGCGCCTTGGCAGGATCGGTGCCTGGTGCCGAACTCCGGCCGATCGGCCATATCGGCCCGCAGACGGACTGGTCGGGCCATCTCGACGGCGCCGATATGGTGATCCACCTTGCGGATAGGGACGCACCGGAGCCCATGCAGCGCGCTGCTGCAGCGCTGGCGCGCGCCGCCGCAGCCCGCAGCGTGCGCCGGTTGGTTTACATGAGCTCGGTCAGAGCCATGGGTGCGGCGACGGAGCCGGGAGCCCCGTTCCGCCCCACGGATCTGCCGTTGCCCCGCGATGTTTATGGCCGCGCCAAGCTGGCGAGTGAGAACCTTCTGTCGGCGGTAGCGCAAGAGACCGGCCTCGAGCTCGTCATCTTGCGCCCCCCGCTGGTTTATGGGCCGAACGTGAAAGCCAATTTCCGAGCGTTGATCCGGCTCGCCGCGAGCGGGCTGCCGTTGCCGTTTGCCGGGATCGTCAACCGCCGCAGCCTGATCTTTCTCGACAACCTCGTCGATGCCACCATACGCGCCGCCTTCGATCCGGCGGCGGCCGGACGGGTGCTGCTGATCCGGGACGCCATCGATCTCTCGACGCGAGAATTGGTCCGCGCATTGGCAGCCGGACTCGGCCGTCCGGCGCGGCTCTTCGCCGTGCCGGAAGCCGCTTTTGCGATGTTGCGCCCTCTCCCAGGCCTTGGCTCGCTCGCGGCACGCCTGAGCCTCTCGTTGCAAGTCGACGACAGCGCGACCCGAGCGCTACTCGACTGGTCGCCTCCAGTGTCGACGGAAATGGGACTTGCGATCACGGCGAGCGCCTTTCGCGGCAGGATCTGAGACCTGTGTTCGGGGCCGCCGCCGTTCTATATCGTGATGTCACTATTTTTTGCGGAGGGCCTCCTTGCCGAGTTTCGACATCGTCTCGCGTATCGACCTGGCCGAGGTCGACAACGCGCTCTCTGGGATGACGCGCGAGATCGGCACGCGCTTCGATTTCAAGGGCAGCAAATGCACGATCGAGCGGGAGGACGGGATACTCAAGCTGTTTGCCGACGACGAGCTGAAATTGAAGCAGATGCACGAGCTGCTCAAAGTGCACCTGACACGGCGCAAGGTCGATGCCGCGGCGCTCGACTATAAGCCGCCAGAAAAGGCTTCCGGCAACAGGTTGCGCCAGACGATCGCGCTTCGCCGAGGAGTCGATGCCAACCTTGCCCGGCAGCTGATCCGCGAAATCAAGGACAGCAAGCTTAAGGTGCAGCTGTCGATCCAAGGCGACGAGGTGCGCGTGACCAGCAAAAAGCGCGACGACCTTCAAGCGGTGATCGCCGTCGTCCGCGGCTTGAAGATCGATCAGCCGTTGCAATATCTGAATTTTCGCGACTAGCACCGCCGTCGCTGTCGTGCTTGATCGCACGGTTGTCCGGCGATATTAAACTACGATGCCTCGTCCCCTTCGTCTAGAGGCCCAGGACACCGCCCTCTCACGGCGGCAACACCGGTTCGAATCCGGTAGGGGACGCCAATAAAAGCAATAAGTTAGGGGAAACCTCTCGCCTTATCCCTTCCGTATACGGAAAATATACGGAATGCCCCGCTCGGGGAAACCGACGCCTTACACGCGCGCGAGACGGCAAACTTGCCATGGCGCCGGGCGGCCGCCACATGCGGGTCAAATGCCAGGCTCTCCGCTCAAGCGACAGCCGCCAGCTCCCATGGTGGCGAAGTTGGAGATGGCGTGAGAGAGCGTACCCAGAAAGGGGAAGCTGGGTTCGCCAGCTCTTGTGACGATAGATTGGCCGAAGTCTCGTTGGCCGCGTTACTTTGATACCCATCCACAGGTTAGGGTTCCCAAAAATGACACATACGGTGGTGTCATAACGTGCCACTTCGTGGGAACGGAGATGTGCTCCATACCGTTTCTGTTTTGGTTGTTCCGAGCATCCATCGCGAGACCCAAACGGGCGGAGAAGTAGGACGCGGGAATACAGAGATGACAAGACGACGGAGTATCCCCTGCATGGTTGCCGCGGGGCTGGTCCTGAGCTTATCGGCTTGCACCAACCCCTATGATCCTGTCCAGCGGACGATCGGTGGTGGTCTCATCGGCGCCGGCAGTGGGGCTGCAATCGGAGCTGCCGCTGCTGGTGGTCACGGTGCGGCCTTGGGCGCCGCCGTCGGAGGAGCAGTGGGTGCTGTCGGCGGCCTTATCACTACTCCACCACCGCCTCGGTACGGCTACTAACCGCCGGATCTCCCACCTATCGCAAACTGAACCCTGGCCGGTCATTAGCCCGGCCAGACGAGATGGTCCAGGGCATGCGGCACGGCTCTGACGCACGCCTCGCGCTCGTTGCCGTGCTCGGGCTGCCCGCCGAGGACATTCGGGTGAGGGAGAGCGCCGGGTAGCACACCCGCCCTTGCCCATCCCCTCCGTTCCCCGTGCATTACGTGCTGGGCTGCCCCAGCCAACTCACCAACCTCTCCGTGAGCGTCGATCTTCCGGACCGCGCCGTTAGGCTGGTGATATTGGGGTACACCTCAGCAATGGTGTTCGACAGCATCCTGTCCGCGCCGAGGTGACCCCGCTCGGTTCTACCCCGCTATGTCAACTTGCCGGGCACGGTCTCTACGGCAACGCTGAGCCCCTTGCCCTTGAGGTCAGAGGCTGTATAGACCGCCGTCACGTGCAGTTCCCGATTGCTGATGATTTCCATGAAGCCGACGGTAAGCGGCATCGTGGACGCAGGTGCCCCACCGTAGAGCAGTTCAGCGAAACGGCAGCAATCGTCCATCGTGGCGGCACCCGACGGCAACACGATCTGGTCGGTTACGCGGGCCTGTGCAACCGCTGGTTCTCGGCCCGTGACCGCCCCGGCAAAGACCATAGGAACGACCCGTTTTGTGATGTTGGCATCATCGCACTTCGGATTGAGTATGTTGACTTCGGTAGCATAGATGCCAGGACGCACCGGACCGCAGCTACAGTTGCACTCATCTTGCCTGCCGCAGACGAATTTTACCGCATAGGTGTATTTGCAGGCCGGCACGGTAATGGTGGTTGGCTTGGCGCCCACCACCTGGCCATCCACGACTACGTCAATGGCGCCGGTGAACACCCGGTCTCGCTTGGCACAGTCCACCACATCGCCGCTGAAGGTAACTTCGAACTTCAGAATGTTCTCTTGGTCCCCGGGAAGCGGCCCATAGCTCGGAGGCGCGATGGAAGTCACGAATGGGGTGATCGCACCGACCGGCTGGAGGTGGACGTCGTTAATCGTTAACAGGGCCTTCAATTGGGCAATAATAGTCGCGACAATAGTGGTCGGATCCACGTTGGTGACCACAATGCCGCCCGTCGCAGCGGCGATCCTGGTTGCCTGGCCTGGCGTTCCACCCGGCGCGCCGCAGGCCGTATAGGCCGCATTGAGGCCCCCTAGCAAATTCGTCGGGTCCGCGTTGAGCCCGTCGTTGGCATAGTCTGTTCCGGTCAGGCTTAGGGCTAGGACGGTGATTTGACCGCTCGCCAGCTTCGATGTCACCGATGCCTCGGTGATGTCGTACCCAAGTCCACTGGCTGCGGCGCAAATCGGGTCGTGCCCTGGGGCGTCGCCGAACCACACAACGATGTGCTTAACGCCCGGCCGCCAACTGATCGCCGGAGACACGGCTACTTGATCGAGAGCGTAGAGCTGGGCCTCGGGGCCGTCCCCACCAGCGCCAGGGATTGCAGTCCATGAGTTGAGAGCCGCGGTCACGGCGGCCTGGTCGGCAGTGATGGCTTGGCGATTCTGGAACGCTAGCGACATATCGCCGGCGTTGTCGAAATCCTGGTATTCGCCGACACCGAATTGCAGCCCTGGCGTCGCGCTCAATGCCGCGAAAATCGCGCTTGCCCCTGTCTGCACTGCGCTGATTGCGGGTCCCATGCTGCCCGTGTTGTCCGCCAGGAAATAGATATCGGCTGGGGCGACCGCTGCAGAAGGTGGAAGCGTAACAGTGATTGTCTCGCGGACTGTGTCGCATTCGCCGAGTTCGAGATTATTGGTCGGCGGATCGATTCGGACTTGGACGGCATCAACGATCTCGCGCGGCACCGGGGTGACGTCTGGGACGAACAAGGACCGCCGCTGGTTCGGGAGCAGCTCGATATAATTGCTCTCTGCGTCGAGAATAAGCTCGACCGCACCCTTATTGGGCGCGACGCCCGACACCGCTGCTACTAGATAGATCGGCTGTCCGCTCGCCGGATGTCTATCGGTCGCTGTACGGACCACTCGATGCTCGGCCTCCTCAAAGTGCTCGGTGAAATACCTCGTAGCTGCATCGAGAATGCTTGCTGGTAATGGCATGGTTTTCACTCCTCACCAGAGGATATGACTCTCCGGTAATTCGGGGGTCACTTCGCTGGTTTAGAGAAGTTTAGGCCCCTTTACGCGGCCGAGTATGTGAGCGGCATCACACATCAATGGGTTATTTCTTACTTTAACGGGCTCACAAACGGCGGCGCGGACACCCGCCCCTCCTCCCCGATCCACGGGCGCGCGAGACCCGCAACCGGGATTCCGTCCCGCCTAAAAGTCCTTGCGCCTCCATTCGCTGCCGCCACATGCGTGGGCGATGGCAGGCTCTCCGCTCAAACGACAGCGCAAGCTCGTCGCTCGCGCCGTAGAGGGCAGCGTCATCGCCTTCCCGCGCCTCAGCCACCCAAGAACCGGCCTCTCGCATGCCGAGTGGCGTGCACTTTCGCCGGCCGAGAAGATCGAACGGCTGTTCGATATGTCGCTTGATGACCTCTACGAGAGCATGTCATGGCCGATTGGCGAACTTGACCCGTTCCGCCTCTCGGTGCGCACGCAGGTGACACGCGTCGTTTTTATGATCGGCGCCAAGGCGCTGCTCGACGGCAGCCTCGGCCGCGAAGCCGCCCGCGAGCGCGTGATCGCAAATCTCGCACGCGACTTCCGCCGCGGGATACCGCCCGTAGACAGCTAAGTGTAGGTTCGCGCTGCCGCCGAGAGTCGCGAGGGGATTACGGTGCCTCACGCCGCCGCCTACTTGGGGAAAACCTTAGAAGCGGGCGAGGGGGTGTGAAAATAGGGGACCGCCTCGGAAACTGCGCGCGATTTTTGGGAATATTTGTGAGCGAAGGCGACGCTAACCGCCCGCGCAATAGGCGCGCCGGAATCCGAGAGTTGCCGTACGACACCGCGGCCGGGACTCGCTTAAGTTGGGTCTAAGGCGCCAGTTTGCCGGCGGTCGGGCGAATGGCCGGAAATCGGCGCTCACCCGCCCTTACTTCGGCGGTCGACGAACGCGGAAAATTGCCCCTTTCCGGTCGCTGCCTGGTACCTCGTTGCATAAATCGGCGAATACGCGAGGAGGTCACTGACTGATCAAAGCCTCGATGTACTCCCTGGCTCCGCTTGCGGGAGAGAGTTGG
>Ga0182032_10000644_pt1 | contig 14625 bp, 17 predicted proteins | sample tim00Cox00000000_FD_125970 | JGI IMG/M metagenome (GOLD analysis project Ga0182032, IMG submission 125970) | Lab enrichment of tropical soil microbial communities from Luquillo Experimental Forest, Puerto Rico - timezero.00C.oxic.00.000.000 | ecosystem: Environmental > Terrestrial > Soil >... | reverse complement strand
CTCGCTTGGAAAGAAAAAGGCCACCAGTTTGGTGGCCTAAGTGGGAAGGAGAAAGAACAACCACGTCCTCTGTTACAGAGGCGCGGCTCATAATCTCAACAACAGATCTCAATCGGCCTCTTTGATCGATGTCAAAATGTTTAAAGGGCGTTTGTTTAGACTGTCTGCGGTCATTCTGAGAGGCGGATCGATGCCAACCGATCTAGGCCCGGTATCCGTAGGAAAACGTGCGGGACAAGCTCAAGCGCAAACCGAAACCACGATGCTGTTATTCTGGTTGATCATCTGCCTCGGTATGCTCGTGTTGTTTTTTGAAGTCCAGTGAAGTCGGAGCCTTCACCATCGTCCCCACCTCCGTGCGGCCGTAGAGGGACGTCAGTCCGACTGAGGAAGAATAGCGCCCGCCCGGTGCGCGCAAGCTGCGATTTGTCGATAATTCGCCCCCTCAATGAGGCCGCCGTTTTGCCGATTGCGGCTTGACCGTTAGAATGGCCACGTTGCCAGCCGCAGTGCAGCAACTAAGTTGGTGGCAACTGCCACAATGTCTGTGTGTTCCATAAATGCTTTGCCGTAACGACATAGGTACCCCACTCCACCTCTATCCGCAGCAAATCGATCCTCAGGATTATGTGATCATCATCACAAGTTTCCGCTTCAGGGATAATTAGCGCAGGAAGTCGCCACAAAATCACAAAAGATGTCACCTTGATTGGAGCGCGAAGAGATTTGTAACGATGACTGAAAAGGACGATCTGCTCCGGTTGCGTATTGAAACACTGCGCGTATTGGCGCGAACAGATCAACCCAATCGCGTGGGTTTAATCGAAAGAAATATCGAGGATTATCTTAAGACCGCTGGCACTGAGAGGCTCTTACTTCAGCGCCTTCGTGATGCCATCGAGCGCGAAGATGCTGAAAAGCATCCAGGTGAGGATTGGAGTATAGCAAAGGATTATGTGAGCTCGCGGCTTAATTGGCTGGCGTAGTACGTTGAGCGACCGCTCGTGCGTTTGGCCGCTGAAAACAGCTATTTGTCTCGAAAAAGCAAGATGTGATCGACCGGATTAACTACCGGTGTGAGCCTGCGCGCTGTCCCTGCGGTAGAGTGGGAGACCTAGGGGGGCGGCGGATGCGGTGGGACGGCGCAACGTGTCAACGCACGTAAGCGCCGCTCTCATTTTGAGCAGCTATTTTTTCCTTGGCTGGCGTAGCCGTTTGCTGTGAGCCTCACTGAACTCGCTTGTGCGCCCACGCACTGAACCCGACAATGCACAGAACCAAAGCCGCGAACACAGCAACATTCAACGCTGCATCAATCATGCTTTCCTCCACTGAAAGCAGATTGCCTCTTGAAGTATTGATTTATCGTAAGTCAGAGATATTCCCGGGATAGCCTTTGCGAAGCATCGAAATCTGCCCAGCGGGGGAGGGAAAACGCAGCAGGCACAATAAGCGTTACCCCCTTCTTCCTAGGCGCGCCGTCTCATCACGCCGGTTTCGCAAACGTTGTATAATTCCCTGTCTTCGCGGACGTTGTATGACTACCCGGGTTCGCGGATGGTGTATAAGCGTCCGCCTTCGCGGACGTGGCGAAATGGTAGACGCAAGGGACTTAAAATCCCTTGGGGGAAACCCTGTGCGGGTTCGAGTCCCGCCGTCCGCACCAGCACTTAGCTGATAATTTTCTTTTTCGACGCGATCTGCAAAAGCCGTTTGGCAACAGCCTTGGCAACAAATTGCAAAATCTCGGTCTGCTCGCCTATTAAGCCCCATGTCGTTGCGTGAGCGTACCCGCCTGCCGCCGAGAATTAAGGGCGTGTACTCACAAATTGGATTCGACCCACTGTGATTTGACGGGCCCCCAAGTCATTCTACCGTGACACTGCTTCCAGCGTTTACCAGACATGCAAGGACATGGAGCATTTCGCGGAACGTCGTAGATACTCTGGCTGCCGGCCGGGAGTTTCCATGCAAACCGGGCCATGAGGAATTTTGACCAGCCCTGAAAATGCAGAAAGTAAAAAGGGTACTTCAACACCATCGCTGTTACGATGCGCTACCCACATACCATGATCACCCCGAGTCAAGAGTTTAATGCCGCCATCCATCGTGTACAAACCTTCTTCCGACTCTCGAATACTGTGGTCGAAACCCTTCCAAGGAAAATCCTTCTGATCGAGAATGTCACCATTCGACTTCGGCAACTCAAAAAGCATGCGCATGTCGTTAACGTGAGCCCGACCACGTAAATACCGATTTCGTTCAGCTAATGCATAGAGCTGATCGCGGTGTCGAAAAGTGTTGTGCAAATAGTCACACAAGAGATCGATCGCTTCGGGTTGGGATACGAAATTGGCCCACGACCAGTTACCTGCAATATAGCCTCGAAACTCGCTGGCAAATCTTTCAACGGGGGCAAAGAGCAAAATATCGCTATCGAAATAGCAAAATGACTGTATGGCGTGCCTGCGTGTAAAATCACGCATTACAAACCAGCGCAGATAACAGTTCAGCTCAAAATCTTCAAAAGGCAAAACGCTCAAGTGAACATAGTCTTTCTTGAAGTCATCAGCACTTTCAGAATATTCGTCAATCATTGCTTGCTTAACGTCCAGTTGGAGTGGTCGAGTCTCATCGGTCAGCAAGATTATTTCGCTATTTGGTGCTGCAAGTCTGGCTTGGTACAGCGCCACATTCAGGACGCCGATGGAGTCGTAGTCGCGACCATGGTACCGATAGAAAGAGCGGCGATGATAAAAGACGATTGGGGTGCCTGATTTTTTGGCTATGTTCGTTGTTAGCTCATCCACTCGATCACCATTATCGCTTCTCAGGGAAGGTTAGATTTCACCTGAAAAAATGAGGGCGCGGGGGACGCCTCGCTCGCGTTGTGATTACAGCAAAGATTTGCGACCGGCGAAATGGGGTTCAGGGATCAGTTTGCACGGATGACAGTCGCGCCCCTTCCCGCCGCCGTGGTCTGTCGAAGGATTGGACGCTTGCTTTGTCGTGCGTGACCACAGCGGACAGGCGCTCGCGTATGTCTATTTCGAGGATGAGCCGGGGCGAAATCGGCAGCGAAGTTACTCACTAAAAATGAGGCGAGGTGGATTGCGGTCAATATCGCGAAGCTGCCGGAGCTATTGCGCAAGCCTATGCTCAGCTAAATTTCAGTGCGACTAGCGCAAGTCGGGTGAACACGATCCGCCCATCCCCCTCACGGTGTCCAAACATTGTTGGAATGATTCGAACCCGCAATTCGTGCCACTGACGCCCGTATTGTACTCGGCGCACCACCGACCGCCGCTTTGGTTCGCTTTAGGGGCTGTCTGTTCCGCGTCCCCTGCTGCTGGGGCCTGCGCTTGTTGCTGCTGGGAGGAGCTCGCCGCAGTTTTGGCCGACTTCGGCATGTGCGACTTCGGGTGAACGGCCTGCAAGGTCACTTGGACGGGATTGGGGTTAAAGTCTTTGGCATCCCGAACGTCAACGGCGAGCGTTTGCGGCACATAGCCATTCAAAACAACCGTCACCGACTGTTTGCTCAAGGGAAGTTTGAGAGAACAGGGTGTTTTGCAGTTCTGAGGCGGCTGATTTGGTTCCACGTTGACCGTGACATCAGCGCCCGGAGGTGCGGACTCAAAACGAAGCGCTTGTGGTTCTGGTTTGACGGTCATCCAACCCGGTACCCAGGAAGGCGCCGTAGCACTCGAGCATCCCGAGAGCACAAGAACGATGACGCCATTGGCCGCGATGGCGGCAACCTCCCGAACTCGCACGAAGACATCCTCCCGATGCTGCGGAGAACCTAGGCTGACCTTGGAAATGTGGCCAGATTGCTGCCTGGCCTATCTCGCAGCGGAGAAGTGAACAATTATAATCGCCCAATGGCCGCCCCCCGCCGTTTCCCGCCGCCTTGGACTATTGAGGAATTGGACCCCTGCTTCCTCGTGCGCGACCACAGCGGACAGGCGCTCGCCTATCTCTATTTCGAGGATGAGCCGGGGCGGAGATCGGCGGCTAAGTTGCAGCTGGTCCGGTGTGCCATCCCAACCATGTAGCCAGCCCTATAGAAATAGCTGCAAACACTCCCGTGAAGATCCAGACCGCTAAAACTATTTCATTGCTGGTGACACGTAATATCGCCTCCCTCGAACATGAAAGCGCACTCGATGGCGGTTTCTATTACGAACATTCGAACCGATAAAACCGAGCCCGCCCCACTAGCAGAAGCTGCAAAGGAACTGGCCCGCATCCCGGTAGACGTCATCGCTGCGGTTTTCACGCCCGCTATCGGACCGACACAAATGAGTAAGTGGGACATTGGTGTTAATAACCTAGCTTGACTTAGTGGTGTTGACTGTCTAGCTTAGACCATTGGTCTTGATAGCCTAGCTTGCGTGATTTATGGAGGTTTTGTATGCGGAACAGCGATGGCGGCGCGGGTCTGGCGCGGGAAGAGCGGCTGCAAATCATGCTCTCTCCCAAGGAGCTAGAGGCCGTAGACACCTTCAGATTTCTCCATCGCATGCCGAGCCGAGCAGCGGCCGTTCGTGAACTGCTGCGGCACGGGATTGCGAACGTAGGGGCAGTGCTTGAGAACTCAGGCATCAGATCTGGTGACTACGGAGTGCTGAAGGCACCCAAACGACCGGAACGCAGGTCCAAGAGTTAGTTAAGTTAGACCATCCCGGATTGTAGTTAAGCTAAGACCATGTCGGATTGCGCCAGACAGAATTAAGGCGCAGCGTCAACCACCGCTGACAACGGTTGGCACCTCAGGCGTCGGCGATTGAGAGACCAATCGCGCTCTCGCCTGAGGCTGCGAGAAGCGCAAATCTTGACTATTCAAAACATGTCTGCGGAGCGCTGGAGCGCGTCGTTGGACGCGCGTGCAGAGCGTTTGGCCAGCCTGCTGACTCTGTCCACCGAAGCAATGCTTGTGTGGCACCTAGATGAAGGGATTGAATTTTGGAACAGCGGGGCCGAGCGGCTTTATGGCTTTACGTCGGAAGAGGCAGTGGGGCGCACTAGCCACGCTCTGCTTCAAACAAAATTCCCGGTCGAATTTATCGAGCTGATTACACGGCTTCGGAATGAACGTCATTGGTCGGGCGAGTTGCGTCATATCTGCAAAGATGGCCACGAAGTCATTGTGGAGAGCCGACAGCAACTGCTCAGTGACAGCACGGTGATTGAGGTCAATCGCGACGTTACGGAGCGCAAGCAGATCGAAGCCGATCTTCGCGAAGCTCAACAGCATCTGTTTTTTTGGCGTCAATTGTTCAGTCTAGCGACGATGCAATCGTAAGCAAAAATCTCGACGGAATTATCACCAGCTGGAACAAAGGTGCGGAGCGCATCTTCGGCTACACAGCCGAAGAGGCTGTAGGTCAGCCGATCACAATCGTGATCCCGCAAGACCGGCACGATGAAGAGCGTACAATACTAACGCGCCTCAGACGGGGTGAGCGCATCGAGCACTTCGAAACTGTAAGACAACGTAAGCACGGCAGTCTGATATGGGTCTCTCTAACAATTTCTCCGGTCAGAAATGCCGAAGGAAAAATCGTCGGAGCATCTAAAATCGCGAGGGATATTACAGAACAGAGACGAACCGGCGATCTAATCGCCACATTGGCGCGAGAAGCAGAGCATCGAAGCAAGAACGTGCTTGCGACCGTGCAGGCAACCGTTAATCTTTCTCAGTCCGACACTCCTGAAGGTTTGAAACAAGCAATTGAGGGGCGCATCCAAGCGCTCGCAAATGTTAACTCGTTGTTTGTTGATAGCCATTGGATAGGGGCCGAATTATCGACCATAGCGACACGAGAGTTCGCGCCGTACTCACAGAAAAGCAAAACGCGAGTGCGGATAAACGGTCCACAAGTTTTATTGGAGCCGAGCACGGGTCAGACCATTGCTGTGATCTTGCACGAGCTAGCGACGAATGCGGCTAAGTACGGTGCTTTGTCCGCGGCCAATGGATCGATCGATCTGCAATGGTCACACGAGGCAGACGGACGCTTACATCTCCGCTGGACCGAGACGGGGGGGCCGGCAGTAGAGACGCCGACACGCAACGGCTTTGGCAGGCGGGTTATTGAACAAATGATTGCTCAGCTAAAAGGGAAAACGTGTTTTGACTGGCGTGCAGATGGGCTCGTCTGCGAAATCACACTACCGCCATTGATGCCAGCAGGAGCAACGCAACCAACCAGCAAGGGTGCATAGCATGACCAACGTTCGTCCGTTCCCAAACACCGACATGCCCTCGGAAGAACCGGTCAAGGCGCTGCTTCTCTGCCCGAACTGCAACGTGGAAAAGTGTTTGTTCGGAATAGAGGCGGAGGGCCCCGCGCGCGAGCTCTACACCTTTGAATGTAGCGCCTGCGACCTTCTCGAAGTCAGGGGTGTTCGAGTAAGTAAGCGCCCTAGCTGAGGAGCGGCGGTGGCGGCACCACTCACGCGATAACTCTACGAAGAAAATGGGGAAGGTGGTTTCACATCCGACCTATCTACCTCGGTGTTCGACTTTTTCTTGTCTTTCTTCGCCTCTTTCTTCCCCTCTCTGACCAGTTTCTTTACCTTTTTTGATCTTTTATCTTTCTTGGCCATTACATCCTCCCGTGCTGACAACTCGCCCGCTGTGACCCCGGCCGTCGCGGGCTGGGGGGCTTGGGGATCGACCGGGCCTGGCGCAGCCATTAGCGGCGCGCCTAATCGGAAAACGAGCGGGCGGCCGTTCCCGAAACGTGGTGCGATAACGCAGCCGCAAAGCCCCTAAATAGCGGGCGGCCTTGGGGCGCTAAGTTGTTTCCGAACTGCGGCGGCAGAGTTGCCAACCCTTTCGATTGCGCGCGTCAACTCATCTTTGGTAACGCCAAAATGCCGGCTCCAATATTTAATCTGGTCCTCATGCTCGATAATGATTTTGCTGCGGTCAGGATTTGTTTTACTGATCATCTTTTTTGCGCCCCTAGCTATCCGCAAAGTAAACGGGGTGGCGTTGGATTCGTTCCGCTTGACGGGCCGGACGGGGCAATCGACCATTCAGGCAGAGGCGCGAGGACACAGGCGCAAGGTGATCGGCGACTAATTTGTCAAAAATGGCATTTATGGGTGCAGAACACTGCTGATCTGGCCTCAAAAACCGAGGCCATTTCAAGTTAACTCGCGACTTTCCACGATGAGCGATGATCGTCGATCTCGTATATTTTCTGCTGTGTTTGAGCAGACAGTCGTTGTTGGTATGCGGTCATGCAGACCGCGGAACAGAACCTCATGCGCCAATAACGATGTACAGGAAATCTCAGCTTTCCGCGGCAGTGGTCGCAGCATAGTGAGCTTAAAGAGTCACCATTAACGCCGCCGAAAAGCCTGCGCAGGCGCACGACTGTTGTCATTGCAGTGCGCCAACAGATCGTAGACTTATTCGATTCGATCTTAAGTCCTTAAACAATAGCAAAAGCCGTCGCAGTCGCTCCAGGTACTGTCGATCATGGACGTCCTTCTGCGTGCATTGTTCGAACGATGCAGAAACTTCGGAATCGGCGCAAAACTCGCTGCAATAGAAGTGATTGCTCGAGATTTTCCAAGCAGTTCTGGAATCAATTATTGAGCGGCACGAACGACAGCGCATATTGGCCTTCTATTTTTTCAGGACCATAACGTGCAGCTTCAATTGTTAGTTCCTTTGGTTTCGACGGTTCGGCGCGCGCGATAAGGTCCACAACAACTTTGAAGCGAGCAGCACTCGAAAAGTGACCAAATACGCGCGATTTTAATCGGAACGATTCAGCGCCAAGGTCGTTGTTCGGTTCAGCTTGAGTAACGCGAAATGGGAATACACATTATGGGACGCGGATTATTGCTTTGGCTTATCGGCATTCCGTTGCCGATTATTCTTCTGATTTGGTTGCTCGGTGGCCTGCACGGTTAATGCCATGTCTGAGGCGGAGCAACGTGAAATCGCAGAAACGCTCTTCGAGCGGACGCGTGAGGAAGTAAGGGATGCGATAAAGCTCGAAGAGGAAAGGCGTGCCGCTCTGGTCAAAAACCTGTACCGCCTAAGATCCCTTCGTTTTATCACGGGACCGAAACAGAATGCCGATCGAAGAACGGCCAAGTCAGCGTCACTGATTGACACAGGCGGTCCACCATTTTCGCATTTGTGAGGTGAGGTAATAATCGAACCGGAATTTCCGATTTTGGCACTTAGCGGACATGCCGGTCACGCGTAACGATGTCCGCTGTTGGGGGCAAAGCGGACATCAGACGAATGTCCGAACAAGGTGCTACACAACAACGAATGCACCCACGAATTTCAATCAGTTTTACAATGATTTACGGTGGAGACCTTCGAGTCCCGCCGGCCGCACCAAGAGTCAAAAACTTAGGCTATGCGCGCAGCACGCTAGCTGTTGCGCACCGGCCACGGTCTACCGGAAATCGACGTCGCCGCATTTGACCTGTGGAATTCAGGCGCGCTGGATCGCGAGATTTCTTTCGCGACGAAAGCATCAAATTCCAATTCAGAGAAACAGGGGTCTACTTCGCTGTCACCACCACGATATGACGAGGTGAAGAATCAGAGTTCCGAGCATAATGGTGCCAATCGCCGTCACCACTTCCATGGAGCTTCGCCAGAATTGGGTCATGCCTGGTTTAATACTGCGGACTGTGGCGGGCTCGAGTGACTTTTGTCACAGTGTGAAAGGCACCGTCGGCGCGCGACTACAAGAGCGAGACCTACCTATTGGTATTTTGAGGACCACGCGCGCAGGCGATTGCGCGTCGAAATAGGTACTTTATCCACGTGAAGATATTGAGCCGATATGATCAACTAGCGACCGGGGAACGGGCTCACAGGAGACCGCAATGCCCACAGGGAGATTCCAGACGATAGTGCGAGCGCTGCTTTTAGTCGCCGGCTGCGTCTTGTTTGGTGCCGACGTCTGGATCGAACATGCACAAGCGCAACAGTTTGCACCACCGCCACCGCCGCAGCTGCCGCCGCCGCAAGCGCCGGTCTTCAATCCATCCAGTCCCTATACCGTGCCGCAACCGAGCTACCGACCGCTTGCGTCCGCAACGCCAGGTGCCGTTTCGGGATATGTGGTTCCGTCGCCTGTGGACGGACGCCTACCGCGGACAGCCGCTCATGCTCACCGACGAACGTCCGTCGCAGAAACGCGCCCAGTCCACCACCGAGGACGCAACATCGTTGTTAGCCCGACACCGGAATCTTACTCTTACTATGAATCGCCTTTCGGTTATGGCTATGGCTGCGCTTGGCGGCGAGCGTGGGACGGGTATTGGTTTCGAACCTTCCCGTGTTCGTAGCTTTTCTTAAGTGACAAGGTGCTCACCGGGGGCGTAGCGACGAATATCGCACGGCCTAGGCGACTCGGGAATGCCACGGGTCCCGACACGGGCCGTTACGTGTGCCTTCACTCCGCGATTTCCGCTTCGAAGCTGTCGACAAACACCATGCCGATCCCGCGCGTGAGAGCGCCTGCGGTAATGGCGGACGCGCCCAGGCCCCAAATGAGGCCGCCGGGAACGATCCACATCAAAGTCGAAGCCGCGGCAAGCCCGGCGCCGGTCGGCGCCGCGCCCGCGATCAAGGCGATAATCAGCGAGCGTGTCCGATCGCGTTGAAACGGCACGCCGTAAACCTCGCTGAGTTGCTTTACCATGCGCAGATTGACAGCGGTGACGCTCGCGATATTGGCGGCCGGCAACGGCACCAATCCGCCGACCGCTGCGTAATTCCGATGACGTTCGACGATCCGGCGCGCCAGCGCGCGCCGGCGCGCGGCTAACGGATCAGCTACGCGAGATTTTGACGGGTGCGCCGGAGCATCCTGACGGGTCGGCTTGATGGAAATGTCGGGCATGGAATGGGGCTCGGGCTCGACCGCGTCGAATGCGGTAAGGTGGCGGGGTACCCGACCCTGTTCATCCCTGGCAAAGCCCGCGGCGATGCCCCGCAAATTGGCGATCGACCGTGTAATCGCCTTTGGCAGCGGCTTGCGTTTCATGCGGCGGCCTGCTGGGCGCCAAGCACCATGTCGAGCTCGTCGGCAATCGCGGCGATCTCGCGTGCGGCCGGTCCCTTCCAGCTGATCAGGCTCGGCGTAGCCCCCCACAATGACGCTTCCGGATAGGCGACGCGATTGATCATTTCATTGTGCAGCACCGGCAAGCCGGCGGCGGCGAGTTCGGTGCGAATGTGTTTTGCGATAACCGACTCGCGCGTGGTCTGGGTGAGAATGCAACGGAACAGCGGCCGTCGGCCGTCGGCGTGTTCGGTCAAGATGCTCAGCGTATCGAGCATGCGATCGACGTCGAATGGGGATGGCTTGACGGGTACGAGCAAAAAATCGGCCGTAGCGAGACAATCGAGCGTGGTCTTGGAGCGAAAACCAGGCGTGTCGATGATCACCAAGCCGCCGGCGGCAGCGAGCCGCCGCGCCGTGTTCGAGGCCTCCTCCGTGGCGTCCTCGATCACGCCGACGCCGCCAAGCGCGCGCTCGCGTGCGGCAAGCCGGGTGATCGATCGCTGCGGATCGGCATCGATCAGGGTCGGACGCCGGCCGCGCAGATGCCAGTGCACCGCTAAGCAGCTAGCCAGCGTACTCTTGCCGCTGCCGCCCTTCATGGTGGCTACCGTGATGATCATGCGTCTCACCCCACGGTCTTGTGAAAGGCCCGCGCAAAGCGAATCAGCGCACAAACGGTATCGGATTCGCGGCAAACTGCCTATCGCGCCGTGGTGCCTGGTAGAGGGGTCACACGCTGAGCCGGTGAACCCCTTGTGCGCTCATGCGGACGAGCGGATCGCGACGGCGGCCGGCCGGCGTACAGCGGCCCTAAATAGCGGCTTGCGCGCGCGATAGCGCGGCACGAGATGCCTGACTAGGCCGAAACCGCCGAGCAATAGGCTCGTCCAGACGGCGACGCTGAAATAAAGCGACATCCAGGGAATCTCGTCCCGCCACTGCGCGATATCGTGCGTGACGACCCAACGGGTCGCGAGGTCGTGTAGTCCGGCCAACAGTCCGAGCACTTCCTGGCCGTTCGCCATTGCGCCGTGCCAACGCTGGACATACATCGGCACGTCGACCGTTGCCATGAACAGCACATAAGCGCCGGTGCCCGCGGCAGTGGCGGCGATGATCCATCGCGCCGCACCACGAAATCTTGCGGCAAGCCGGATGAGCGCGGCGCCGACCAGCGCGAAGGTGATCGTCCATAGCGAGTTTTCCAGCACATTGCCGAGGAAATTCGCCGAGATCACCGCATACCACGAACACGCTTCAGCGAGCGCAATCAAGGGTACGATCAGCGTCGCGATGTTTTTCGCGGTATCGGAATGCGCGATCCGCCCGAGTTCGCGCACAATGATGACCCACTGAAGCGCGAAGCAAAGCTCAGCCAGCGTCGCCACCGAACGGCCGATCAGCACGCTGGAGAGCCAGGTGTCGAACAGACAAATTCTCTCGACGTCGGCACGCGGCAGGAAAGAGCGGAACGCGCAGCCCAGGACATAAACCGCGGCGAGCAGCGCCAGCGGTTCCGCGGCAAAGACCGCATCGCCTGCACCGAAAGGATTTGCCCGGTAAGTGGCGCGCAAGCCGAGGAGTAATGCAATGTTCAAGGCACTAATGGCGACAAGAAAACTCCACCATAGTGCAACCGGGTTCGACCAATCCCACCAATCGAAATGCATTTGCCTAGCTCGACCCGTGTTGCCTCCCCCTCATCTGAAACTGTAACAGGATAGCCGGCATTGCACATATCCCCGTTTTATCGGCAAAAGTGCTTGGTTTTAAACGGGAATCCTGCTAAATTTAACCTGTAAGCCGTAAAGCCGGATAAACCCGTATAAACCCGATTTGGCTTCCCATGAGCTTCCCAGAGGCGAGGGATCGTCCATGAAACCAGTCAAACTCATTGGCACTAATCTGGCAATACTCGACGCCGACTTTGCCAGCTGCGGCAGGGATGATCGAATCTACTTCGACACCGAGATTGCCGGATTTGGATTGCGCTTCCGTGGCGGCGGTAAGCGTACATGGGTTTTGCAGTACAAAATTCATGGCACCGACCATCGCCTGACTTTGGGTCCGTATCCAGCCATCACCGCCAAGACCGCGCGGGCGATGGCGCAGGACAAGCTGGCGGATGTTTGGAAGGGGAAAGATCCGCAAGCCGACAAACGCGAAGCCAAGGCCAAAGCGCAAGCGCAGATCCCGTTGCGCATGGTCATCGATAATTTCCTATGCGACAGGCAGGGCGAGCTGCGGCCGGCATCGTTCTCGGAACTGCGGCGATACCTACTCAACGACTGGAAACCGTTGCACGGCTGGCCGATTGCCGAAATTCAGCTGCCGCAAGTCGCCGATATCCTCGTTCGGCTAAAAAAGGCCGGACCAGTCAGTGCCGCCCGTTCCAGATCATGCCTGTCGTCGTGTTTTAAATGGGCGATGGGCCACGGCTATGTGCAACACAATCTGGTCATCGGCACCATCAATCCCGATACGGGGGCAGCGCGCGACCGCGTATTGAATGATCTTGAACTGGCTGCGGTGTGGAGCGCCTGCCTCAATGACGATTACGGCAAAATCATCAGATTGTTGATTTTGACCGGCGCTCGCCGAACCGAAGTCGGCGGCATGGCGTGGTCGGAATTAAATTTCGATGATCGCACTTGGACAATTCCGGCAAATCGTACCAAGAATGGAAATGCCCATGTGCTGCAGCTGCCGCATACGGCTTGGGAAATCATTGAAGCAACACCGCGCCGGGCCGGTCGAGATTTTCTGTTCGGCCATAGCAGCGGCGGCTACCGAAACTGGGGCGCGTCCAAGGAAGCGTTGGACAAACGGTGCGCGATTCCAGCTTGGACCCATCACGACTTGAGGCGCAGCACAGCCACCGGCATGGCTGATACCGGCATTCAGCCGCATATCATCGAAGCGGTGCTGAACCACACGTCCGGTCACAAGGCCGGCGTCGCCGGCATCTATAACCGCAGCGCCTATATGCGCGAAGTGAAAACCGCGCTGGCAATATGGGGCGATCATGTCGCCAGCATTGTTGGCGGCGAAGAAAGGAAAATTGTGCAGTTCACGCCTCAAGCGGGATAAAGGGCGCAGCGGTCATGAAAATCCTGCTCATCCTGGCCTGGGCTGTCGTCAGCGTCGCCATCCTTTGGTGGCCCAGGCCGCCGGGCTTCAATACGCGCTGGGTTAGTATGCCGCCGGCTATGTCGTGGGAAATGTTGGCCCGCGCGCGCCAATCGGCAGAGCGGCCGGCCGCGATGACTTACACGCATTGCAAATGGCCGCAGTGCCGACTCAGCTAAGAGTGAGTCTGACGCAACCGCATTTCGCGGTCTTCCCCCGTTTTCCCCAAGCTTTGTCGTTTCGCCTGAAAAACGCGCCGCGAGTGTTCGTGCGGGCCACGAATCAGCGAACAATAATGCGTGCGGTGGAAAGCCGCGCCTTGGAAGCGCCGGAGGCTACCCCGCTAAGGAAAGACCTCCGGCTTCCATGCCCATTCAAACCACTGGTGTGATCGTCTTGGGCTACGGCATGCGAAGCAGATCATTTCTGATTTGGATTCTCAAGCCCACCTCCCTGTGGCGATCCCCGATCATCACGATCCTCACAGGAGAATTTTATGGGTACTGACTATCCGGCCAATGTTGTTGCGTGCAAGCTCTGGGGCTTAACCGGCAGCCCGACCGAATCCATTCTCACGCTCGCGCTCTTTGATAAGCTCTGTCATTTCTATGACGGCTGGACTTGCCGGGTGTACTCAGAGCATGAATGTCAACAAGCATTAGACGGAAAGATCGAGAGTGGCTCTTTTGTCCTGGTGCCCCAATGGTCGGTCAATGAGGTTGGACTTGTTGATTTGGCTGTTTTCATACCCGGTCTAGATCGCCGTCGGCCCATCGTCGTCGTGGAATGCGACGGTCACCACTTTCATGAGCGGACTGTAGAGCAAGCGAGCAAAGATCGAAGACGCCTGCGTATTCTTCAGCGTCTTGGTATCCCGGTGTTACCGTTTACCGGAACTGACGTGGTTCGAGGCAGCGAAGAGTTCGCACAGGAAATTGCCGAGTTCATCGATGCCCGCGTAAAAGGGATGGAAATGCGCTGGTTTCAAGATCGGCACATCGATCCTGAGAAGTCGCTTGCGAATGGCGTCAGCTTCGCTGTGCCATATCCCTGGCCGCGAACTCGAATCGATTCACTCGGGTTTTGAGCGCAACAACCGGAACAAAAGCCACGGCGAGTTGATGTCCGCTTTACCCCCAAAAGCGGACATCGTTCAGCGCGGTGGCAATGTCCGCTTTGTGCCAAAAGCAGACATCCATCTGCATTGTCGAAAACCTCACTGCCATCGACGGGTGCCCAGAAGAATGCCGTGCTGAAGTCCCGGCACATTGACGTCGTAGATTCGGAGATCGGTCCAATCGAACGCCGCCTCGACGGCCTTGAGCGCGGTTGGCTCGTTCACCTCATGCACCTCAGTGACATAAAGAACCGGCTGAGAGCCATAGACCTGCTCGAAATCCTGCACGATCTCGAGGATCGGCGGTTTGGTGCG
>Ga0182032_10000643_pt1 | contig 14645 bp, 9 predicted proteins | sample tim00Cox00000000_FD_125970 | JGI IMG/M metagenome (GOLD analysis project Ga0182032, IMG submission 125970) | Lab enrichment of tropical soil microbial communities from Luquillo Experimental Forest, Puerto Rico - timezero.00C.oxic.00.000.000 | ecosystem: Environmental > Terrestrial > Soil >... | reverse complement strand
GCCCGGGCTTCGTGTAAGAGCTTCTCTCGAGACGACTCTTCAACCACGCTACCTTCGCGCACGACCTTCAAAGCAACATCTCGCTGCAGAACCTCGTCGTGCGCGCGATAGACAACACCCATCCCCCCTTGCCCAATCTTAGAGACGATGCGGTAGTGGCCAAGCAATTCGCCGATCACTAAATGCTCCCCGGGGTTTAGATCGCTACGGTCTTGAGTATAGACCAAGGTCCGCTGCCGAGCATGAAATCAACCCGACTACGCTTCGACTTCGCTCAGCGCCCTAAGCCGGTCGAAGGGCCGCCCTCGCCCCTTGCGGGAGAGGGTGGAGAATAGCGAGCCGGGTGAGGGGGTGCCAGCTATTTCGACATGGTGCTCCCCTCACAGTCGAGGTGCAACCGCGGCCGCAGCTTCGGCCGATGTGACCACGGGAATCACCTCGAACTCGATCAGATCTTCCCAGCGGGCCGTCCACTGCGCCAGAAGCGACGAGTCGTCGCATTCCATGATTTGGAAGCAGCGGCGGAGGTCGTTCGACACCCAGCTCGCCACATACCTGAGGCCGTCTGGGGCCAGACGGCCGTGCTCGCGAAAGCGGCGGTACACCGGCAGGGCGTTCCCGTCGCGGAAGTGCTCGACGACCATGTACAGCATGCACTCCTCCCAAGATCACGCGCGTGACGGGCTAACGACCAAAGGCTACCATGCGCCGGACGAGTTCGCTGAATCCTCAGCCTGTCTAGGCTTGCCGGCCACAGCTTGTCCTCCTGGGAGGTCAATGACTAGTCTAGCAGGGTAGCGCAGACCGCGCCTTTCGGTCTGCGGGTTTTCACCGATTTGCCGAGACGAACCGCGGACCCACAAAGCGGGTCCGCGCTACCCGTGCTTGCTCATCTGCTTCGACAAATCGATGTAATGATAACCCCAAAACGCTGAGTCGCAGCAAGGATAAGCCAACTCTGCGCCTCCGTTCAACAGAATTGCCAGAAACAGGCCCACCAACCGCCCATGTCGACGTGCGGACACTGGGAGAAAAGCACACAAAATGCCGGGATGAAGGATCGGAGAAATGGGTCTCTACGTTTCGGTGCTTGCTGAAGGAAAAACTCGAATATGAGCTACGCCCGGACGTCCGCATCTGGAGCGATGAGCAGCTCTCTGCAGGTGATGTGCTGAACTCGACCCTGAAGAGGCGGATTCAGCATAAGTGCCAAGCATCAAGCTTAATGGGCGAGAGGGTGGTCGGGGACGTCCGCGTCAGGAGAACTGAGGCGGCGGATCGTGGCCGACCTAGGGAGGAGAGTCTGATCCAGGGTGCCCGGCTCCCCGCCACCTCAGTTCTCACTACGTGGATGTCTGGGTCTTCACCCACAGCGGAGATCGAATACTTGATTTACATTCCCTTCTCCTGCTTCAGCTATTGAGGGGCTCGATATCCCTCTACTTAGATAGGCGAAATCCGAGGGAAGATTTTGCGAGACTAGGAAGAAATATTTCTGCTGGTTCTGTATCATCTCACAGTACACATCATGCGTGCCGAACGCCGTTTAGACCCAAGGCCTTTAGGCCCGGTTTTTAGGCCAGCAGCCGCTAAAGCCGACGGAGGGAGGCCGCGCCCGGCGCGACTGAAGTCGTGCCCCGATACGGTATAGCCGCCAGTTTTCACAGAATCTCATTAACCCGGGCAGGGATTTCCGGCCAGGAAGCGTCGTCGTGCCGCTAGTTAACCACATTGTTGCGCTGGCTTAACCCAGCAAAGTTTATAATCGAGCAGGAGGATAAGCCATGAACACTGGTCGACGTGACTTTTTGCGCGGCGCGGCCGTTACATCGGGTGCCGCTCTCTTAGGATCTGCGCTCGGCTTAAGCACCAGAGACGCCTTCGCCGGGGACGAAGCGGCTGCCACTCACTCGCTGCCCGCCCCCGAAGATTCGGGCATTGAACACGTCATCGTCGTCACCATGGAAAATCGCAGCTTCGACCACCTTCTTGGTTGGCTGCCCGGCGCGGATGGCAAGCAAGCGGGGCTCCAATACGTGGACAAAGCCGGGGTGCCGCACCCGACACATGCTCTCGCGCCCGATTTCACTGGCTGCCCGCACCCGGACCCCGACCATTCCTATACCGGCGGACGCGTCGAATATGATGCTGGCCAGATGGACGGCTTCCTGCGCGCAGGATCGAACGACGTCTATTCGATCGGCTACTACGTCCAGAGGGACCTGCCATTCTACAGTGCTCTGGCGCGTAACTACACGACACTGGACCACAATTTCTGCTCGATCCTTGCCCCGACATTTCCCAACCGGCTCTTCCTGCACTCCGCCAACACGGACCGTTTGACCGACAGCATGGATCTCACGAGCCTACCCACCATCTGGGATAGGCTGGCAGAAAATGGAATCAGCGGAACCTACTACTTCTCGAATGTTCCCTTCCTGGCACTGTGGGGACTTAAGTATCTTGGGATCTCCGCAACTTACGACCAGTTCCTGGCAGACGCCGCCGGCGGGACGTTGCCCGCCGTCTCCTTCGTTGACCCGCGCTTCACCATCCTGGACCTCGACACCGCCAACGACGATCATCCCCACACCAACGTGCGGCGAGGAGATTCGTTCCTGGCGCAGACGTTCCATGCCGTGGCTACCGGGCCGGGATGGCCGAGTACCGTCTTTGTCGTTAACTTCGACGAATGGGGCGGCTTTTTCGACCATGTGCCTCCGCCCCGCGCTGCGGAGCCGGCCGGCGATCCGGACATCGACAGAGTAAATGGGAAAGTATTGCTAGGCTTCCGCGTGCCGACCGTCACTGCCTCACCCTTCAGCCGGGGCAATCCCCAGAAGCCCAGGGTGTGCCACACCGTCTTCGATCACACCTCCATCCTCAAGTTGATCGAGTGGCGTTGGAACCTTCAGCCGCTGACGGCGCGCGACGCTTCCAACGACATCGGAAACCTGGCCAGGGCGCTCGACTTTTTGAACCCGAATCCGATGGTGCCTTCGTTGCCTTCGCCTCCGCCCCCGGCTTCGCACCCGTGCCTGCACGTCCTCGAGCAGGAGCGCGCTGTGGGCGCACCGCCCAGGACTGCCTGGGCAGCCCTCGCCAGCTCCCCACGCGTAGACGGCTGGCCGGTGAGGAAAGACTGATGACCGCTAATCTGATAACGACTTTCTGGTTGAGTAGCTCCGAAAGATGCGTCCGGGCTTCATAGAAACCCATAGTGGTCATATCATGTATTCCCTCTGACCTGTCTTTTAGGCCCAGTCTGGCAGAAGAACATGTCTGCCCTAGGTTTGCTTTCTGGCGATCACGACTAAAGCGTCGCGACGGTACCGGAACGATAATCCGAAGCGAGCCTGAAACTTCTCCCTGGTGGCTAAACGGAAGCGCTCCCAGCTGTCCCCGAGCAGATGTAAACCCAACCGGCCGCTCGAACTGAGCTCCCGATCCTCGAGAAACTGATCGACAGTCATGTCGGACTCAACGGCGACGGTATCGGAGCATATGGGAGCGAAGCCGGCACGACTCAACGCACTCTCCAGGGCGCCGGGCTGGGAGAAGTGGACATCCCAGGGGACTACCTCTGCGAACGCTCGCTCCGCTTCCTGCTTCGAGATCGCGTGGGCCAGACAGTCACTCCATGCCGTGCTGTAGGGGTCCGAGGGAGGCCCCCAACTCGTCACCGCGAAGATGCCCGACGGCTTCAAAACCCGCAATGTTTCCGCGAGCGCGCTCGCATAATCACGAACGTGCGATAGAACAAAGCTAGCCGTCGCGAGGTCGAAGCTTTCGCCGCGGAAGGGCAAGGCGGTGGCGTCGGCGGCGAGAACACGCAGTCCTGCTACTTGGGCCCTTGCCCTAAGAAGCATGCTGACAGAGCGATCGCACCCTACAATTAGACCGGATGCCTGAGCTGCTTCGGGGAGAGTCCTAGCCACGATGCCGGTTCCTGTGCCGATGTCCAGCACTTTGTCGCGAGCCTCGGGTGGTACCAGTGCCCAGAGGCGTCTAGCAACCACCTCGAAGCGCGCCGACCACACTCGATCATAGTGGTCGGCGATCGTGTCGTACGATCGCCAGTCACCCATGGTCATTGCCCCAGCCGGCGAGGTTCGGTCACTTCCCATCGCGTCAACGCGGGGCGAACCGTTGCCGAAGATAACTTCGCTCGGTCCCCAAAGCAGGAGGAATTGACCAGTGATCGGGAACGGAACTCGAGTCTGTTCCCACCCGTCTAACTCGGCAGGATTGGGGGCGTTGCGGCCTCTCTCAGATTTTAAGGCTCACGGTGTTGTTTCCGCCTGGGAGATTTATCATTCGGGTGTTCGCTCCGCGGGTCATGGCTGCGCACTGCCAATGACGATCCCCTTATCGCGGCCGCCCGGGCCAGTCGGAGTCTCTCCCAAGTTCGAACGGCTCAGGTTAATACAAACCCGCGCCCGATCAACTTCCGGACGATCTCCAAACGTTGGCGCCGGGAATTTCCGGACAGTAGGCGATATACCAATCGCCGTCACGTTCGATGATGGCTGTAAACTCGTTGCGCACTGGTGCCCTCCATTCCAGCGAGGACTTCATTCTTACACAACGCTCTGCGCTGGTCTACTGCCTCACTTGTTTTCAGGCTGACCATAGTAAGAACGTCCGTGGCCGGCCTACGACTGCAACTAAACTACTCTTCCAGCGCCAAGACGCCAGGTCACCAAGGACAAGCTTCATGTCCTGGCAAGCTCGCGGAAGCCGTGGTATAAGATTTATACTTAGATGAAGAAAACTCGTGAGGCCCGAAAGCCTGTCTGCGATTGACCGGCTGGTAACACCACATGGCAAAGAGTGCGCGCCGAGGTGGCTCGGTCGTAGGGCTTAAGAGTGTGGGTGAAAACTGGCGGCTATACCGTATCAGGGCACGACTCAGTCGTGCCGCGAGCGGCCCTCCCTCCCGTCGGCTTTAGCCGCTGTCGGCGTCAAAATCAGGGCCTAAAGGCCTTGGGTCACAAGGCCGCTGCGTTCGGCACGCGTGAAGGCGCGCCCTGATATGATACAGAACCGGCAGTTTTCACACACACTTTTTGCGCTCAGGCGACGGGCGTCCCTAAGAGTAAGAAAGAGGGGCTAGGCTGCGCTCGCAAGCGCGCCGCTTCCGCCGGTTAGAGTGTCAGAGCCGCCGACCGGAGTTTCTTCTGAGGAGGACGCATGTGGCGAAGGCTGAAGATCGTATTGATCATCGGAAGCGCCCTCCTGGCGCCTGTCTCTATGGCTGGAGCGACGCTCAAGGCCGGCGTGGCACGAGTGGAAATCACACCGCCCACCGGCCTTTCCATGTACGGCTACGGGAACCGGAAGGGAACCTCAACCGGGATACTCGATCCGCTCATGGCCCGCGTGCTCGTGCTGGAGGTAGGAGAAAAACGTCTGGCTCTGGTCGTGCTCGATCTGGGCCGGGTTTTGGCCCCCGCGTGGATTGAGCGCCTCCGCGCTAACACACAGAAGTCATCTGGGATCACCTACGTGCTCGTTACCGCTACTCACACTCACTCAGGTCCGGCTATCGACGATGATTACCCGCCTCGCGAAGGCCCGGACTGGGAGACCGGAGTGCTGGGAAAAGTGAGCCAGGCTATTGAAGAGGCGCACCAGCACGCGGCAGAAGCACGGCTCGGAACAGGTTACGGCGTCGCCTACATCGGTCACAACCGCTTACGCGTGAATCCCGACGGGACGGTCACCTGGTTCGAAGTCAACAAAACCATGATTCCCACCGCGCCCATCGATCCTATCGTCTCGGTTCTGCGGGTGGACACGACCGAGGGCCAACCGTTGGCGATTCTGGTGAACTATGCTTGTCATCCGGTGGTCTTCGGCTCCGACAATCTGCAATACTCTGCCGACTGGCCGGGGGTAATGATCCGGACGGTCGAGCAGGCGTTTGCTGCATCACAGGCTGGCCCGCCACTGTGCATGTTCCTGCAGGGCGGCGCCGGCGACATCAACCCTTTCTACGCCGTCACTCCGCTCGCCGAGGACGCGGTAAAAATGCGCGATTGGACGGGTGAGCGACTCGGAAGTGAGGCCGCGCGCGTCGCGAAAACCATCCAGACCGAAGCAGCCCCCGACGCCCGATTGGATTTTGTCGAGGACGTCCTACCCTTTCATCTCCGCTGGAATCCGGAGAAATTCCGCCAAGCGCTTCTTGCCTCCTGGGGACCGAAGGCGGCCGAGTCCTTCGATCGGCGGAGGCAGGAAACGTACCAGCTACCCGTGGCCACCGTGCTCATCAATAGCCGCATTGCCTGGATGACCCTGCCAGGTGAGCCCTTTGTGGACTTTCAGATCGACTGGCGCAACCGTTGCCCGGTGCGTGATGCTTTCTTCCTGGGTTATGCCAATGGCAGCTTCGGGTATTTCCCCACCCTGCGCGCAGCCTCCCTCGGCGGATATGGAGCTGCTAACACGGCCACCTGGATCGAGCCCGGCGCCGCCAATCAGATGGTGGACCACGCCGTAGCCAAGGTGTTTGAAATGCTGGGCCAGCTGACGGACACGCCCGAGGATTTGAAGAAGCACTAACTAGCTGGCGGCAGGCCGATGCCAAAGCCACCACTCACCACCACAGCCGAACCGGTGATGAACGAAGCATCGTCGCTCGAAAGGAATACGGCGACGCGGCCGACCTCTTCTGGTCGCCCGATCCGCCACAGGGCGTGGAGTTTGCCGGCTGCCCTTCGGGCTTCGGCGGGATCAGCTTGTGCCTCGAAATAGCCCCATGCCAATCCCGCGTCGATATACCCAGGACAAATGCAATTGACCCGGATACCGTCTTTGCCGTGGTCAATCGCCATGGCTTTGGTCAAGGCGATAATCGCGCCCTTGGTTGCGCAGTATCCTGCGCAAGTGGGCTCAACAAAGAAGCCGTTCACCGACGCCATGTTCACGATGCACCCTTTTGCTTTCCTTAAATGAGGCAAGAAGAACTTCGAACAAAGAAACACACCCCCGAGGTTGGTGCCAATTTCACGATTCCATTCCTCAACCGTCGTGTCTTCAACCGTCTTGTTGACCTGGATCGCCGCATTGTTCAAAAGTACATCAACCCTTCCAAAGGCGTGCAGTGTTTGTTCGACGAGGGCTTCGACCGAGGCGGCAGCGGAGACGTCGGTCTGGATGGCAACCGACGCGCCTCCGGCGGTCTCAATCTGCTTCACAGTCTCGCGCGCGCCGTCCAGGTTGAGGTCGGCGAGAACGACCATGGCACCTTCCTTGGCAAACTCGCGGGCGCTGGCCTGACCGATACCGGAAGCTGACCCGGTTATGACAGCAACTCGATCCTTTAGTTTCATCGTCCACCTCATCCTCGGTCGGGGTGTAGGGCGGGAGCTTGCCCCGGCCACGGCCGACCCAAGGGTCGGCCCTACAAGGTCGGGGAATCAAATCCCGGTTCGAATTGAGTATTTCTGTACGGTCTCCGGGTTAATCTCAATTCCCAATCCCGGCTTGGTCGGGACAGCCACGCGGCCATTCACGACCTTGAGAGGTTCCGTTAAGAGCTCACGGCGGAGCGCGGACTCTGTCACCAAGAATTCCAGGAGGGCGGAGTTCGGAATGGCGGCAATGAGATGGAGACAGGCAGCCACCAGAACGCCTGTCCGGAAATTCAACGTCCATGATTTTCACGCGCCTATGAGCCTCCGAGAGCGAGAACTGAGAATGTGCATACGCCCGGATACACTATCAGCAGGGCCAGACTTTTATCAATCTCGAACGAGGCTTGCTCTATAATGAGCATCCCAAGGGTATGGGAGGCAGGTAGCAGGTAGCGCAGAGTTTCACGGTTTTGGAAACTCTGCGGCCTTTTTGTTGAAAGAAGAACCGCAGAGTTTGAAAGGCAAAACTCTGCGCTACCCGGCTAGTGAAACGGGGCCGTTCGCGGTAACGGAGATTCGTTGATAAAGATACCCATCAAAGTGTGTTCGTGCGTGTTGCTGGCCTCTTCGGTGTTTGCTCAGGGTAACTCAGCCTCAAGTCGTATCACCGTGGATCCCGGGCAACAGTTCCAGGTCGTCGATGGGTTCGGCCTCAACTTTACTGGACCCTACTTCCGGGCCGATCAGAAAGGCATGTTCGACATGCTGATTGACGATCTTGGGGCCACGATGTTCCGCGTGGTCCCCTACTTGGTCTACAGCAACTGGGAGGAAACGAATGACAATGACGATCCCAACGTGATGAATTGGGAGTACTACAACGACCGGTATTCCACGCCGATTTTTGAAGCTACGTGGTCCGCGCTCCGATACCTCAACTCGCGCGGCATTCGACCGGTCATCGCTCTCATGGGGCCAGTCCCCAATTGGATGACGGATGACAAGGCCCCGCCTCCTCAGCATGCGGTGTGCGGCAAGAGCGTGGAGGCCGCACAACAGGGCCACTTGAATCCCGCCACGTATGACGAGTTTGCCGAGGAAGTAGTCTCGATGGTCGTGTACGCGCGCACCCAGGCGCATGTCGACTTTGAGTACTTCAGCCCTTTTAACGAAACCGATTGCTACCCGGCCGAAGGGCCTCGCGTTGATCCCGAGGAGGCGCCCAGGGTCCTGGATGCAGTCGCCCGGCGGTTGAAAAAGGAAGGCCTGGGCGATGTGAGGCTCGCCGTCGCTGACAACGCCCTGATCAAAAACAATTATACCGACCCCATTCTGAGGGACAGTGAATTGATGAAGCAAGTGGGGGCCTTCACTTTCCACACGTACGGAGAAGATTCAGTGGGTCCGCAGGTAGCCCGAGTGAAGGCCAGCAGGTACCCGCAAGTTCCGGTGTGGCTCACCGAATATGGCGATCTCCACGACGAAGATAAGTCGTTCGAGAGTGAGTGGAAGCACTTTTCGCTCGCTTCCAACCGACGCGCTCTGGCTGCCCTGAACCAGGGGGCCAGGGCCGTCTTCTATTTTAACGCCTTCGACGATTACGAGGAGTGCGCTAAGCGGCTCTGTTATTACGGCTTGTTTCGCAGCGCGAGTCATATCTACACTCCCAAGAAGCGCTACTACGCAACTCGGCAGCTTTATCACTTCGTACGGCCGGGCTGGCATAGAATTGCGGCCAGCACAGAAGCGCCGGGCCTTACTGTCTCGGGGTTCCGCGGCGGTTCCGCAGGCTCGCTGGTGGTGGTCGGAGTGAAAGAGGGAGGAAGCAACCACATCACCATAGAGCTTCCCAAGACAACGGCAAACCAGGATAACTGGGAGCTTTTTGAGACGACCCGTGAACTCGACTGTCAAAAGACGAATACTGTCCCAGTGCGAGACGGCGTGGCGTTAATTGATCTCCCCGACGAGGCGGTTTTCACCCTCGTCGGAAAGATGGGTAAGCCGGAGTAAGCGCAGAGTTCTCCGCTTTGGCAAACTCTGGCCTTTCTTGAGGGCCAAACTTGGACACGCCATGCCTGGAGCATGGACTTAATGTGGATTACCGTTCCGCTTGCCCGAAGGGCAGCACCATGAGTAGCCGTAGGTGAAAACCTACGGATGCGGCAGCCCGCCAACATCATGCCGGCCCTGGCGGGGCCGGACAAGGGCCGCAAGTCAACCTCTTGACGGGGTTGGGGTGAGGGGATGTGACCTTATCCGTGGGTTTCATCCCGCGCCTGCGGGCCTATTGACGGTTGGCCCCTGCTGGGGCCATCAAAAGAGCTCTGGTGCTGCATTTATTACGTAGCCGTCGTAGTGGTAGCCTTTCTTGAAGGCCGAACCGCAGAGTTTGAAAGGCAAACTCTGCGCTACCCGGCTTAAACAGATCCGTCATTCGCCCGCACCGCGGGGAGTGTCTCTCATGTTTCATAACGCTGCTGATATCCTCTCGTTCGTCAGGGAAAAACTTTATGTAGCGGCCGTATGTGACATCTTGGACGAGTTGGGTTATTGCCACCAAGCTATGCACCAACGATTGCGTCCCTTGCTGCCGGATAAGAAGAACTGCGGCTTCGTGGGTCGCGCCAGGACCATCCGTTGGATGGAAACTGACTATGCTGCTGAACATGACCCTTACGGACTCGAGATCGAAGCGATGGACTCTCTGAAAGCCGGCGACGTTATCGTGCACTCAACCGACTACAGCGGGACCAACGCACCCTGGGGAGAGCTGATGACCACAGTTGCGAAGAGAAACGGTGCAGTGGGGTGTGTCTGTGACAGCCAAATTCGAGACTGCCTCAAAATTATCGAAATGGGATTTCCTGTTTACTACGCCGGCATTCGGCCCCTCGACTCGAAAGGACGTGGCATGGTGATGGCGTACGACGTCCCCATCCGGTGCGGTGAGGTACTCGTCGAGCCAGGTAACCTGATCTTTGCGGACTTTGATGGTATTGTCGTTGTGCCTGGAGAGGTCGAAGAAACGGCTTTGCTCAAAGCAGAGCAGAAAGTAAGCAAAGAGAACCTCTCGCGGGAAGAACTACACGAAGGCAAGACGCTCCGCGAGGTGTACAACAAACACGGCGTGTTGTAGCTGCCTTCTTACCCGGCGTCTTAAGTTCTTCGCTCCGTGCATCAGGGCACGGTTGAAGCGAGGTTGAAGCGGTGCTGCGCCGAAGGTGAAAATACCCAGGGACTTCAGCCCCTGAAGGTTGTCGCCCGAGCAGGCGCGGGGCGAGGATCTTGACGTCGCACTGACGCCCGACCGAGCCAAGATCGTCTTCAGTGGCCTCTTCTTTGGTGCTATCGCTGTCCGTGTGCTCGACATGAAAACGCACCAGGCCTCCACACTGCCCGGGGTCCGAAGGCCTCTACTCACCTCGCTGGTCGCCGGATGAGCGGTACATCGCCGCGATGCCAGCAGACCACCTGAGTGTCATGCTTTACGACTTCAAGACTCAACACTGGGCAGATCTCGCCACGGGAGGCGCTGGCTCCCCCAACTGGGAGGCGGCATAGCCGCAATTTTTCCCACCTTCCCGGCTCACAGGAAGTCGATCAGGAGTTGCGGAAACGTCACCTGATGCTGTTCCAGGCCTATTCTAGCATCTTCAATATGGGTGGCGCGGGATTTCACCGCAACGCGCCCAGGCAGTTCCGGCTCAGCTCAACCGATAGAAGGCCTGCAGGTTTCCGATGCGAGGCCAGAGGGCGTAACGCTTGACCTCCAGAATCTGTTTGAGGTGTCCCAAATCGTGGAACGCCCATTCATGAATCATCTCCCCCGCCGTGATCTCTCCCACCTTCTGATGAACGCCTCGCCGCGTCAACTGCGCCGGACGCAGGGTGCGCAGCCACTTGACGTTCGCGCGGCGCTGGCGGGTGAGGTGGGCGAGCGACGCCAGGGGATCCTTCTTGTTGTACTTCATCTCCACCACGCGCGCCTCCTGGTCGAATGGCAGGAGCGTGGGCCTGTCCTGCTCGATCATGGCGGCCACGCGCGCTCGCATGCCCACCTCTTCCACGTCATCGAGGTGGGCCAGAATCTCCTGCACCGACCACTTGTCGGGAGCCGGCCGGGTCTTCAGTTGCCGCGGCGAAAGGTCGCGAATCTCGCGGCGAACCTTTTCCGGGGTGGAAGCCAGAATGGCAAGGACGTCTTCAAGCATGAGTTTCTACCTCCGATCCAGTGGGCTGTGGCGCGCGGCTCTTGGGCCGCCACCTGTAGGCGCTAAGATAAGGCTCGATTTCTTGTTGCTCCCAAATCCGCATTGCCCGAAGGGCGGCACCGTGAGTAGCCGTAGGCGAAATCTACGGGAATGGAACACCCCCGCGGTGTCACGGCCCTGGCGGGGCCGGACAATGGCCCACGGTCAACCCGTCGTGGGGTTGGGAGGATCGGGCGTGGACGTCATCCGTAGGTTGCACCTACGGCTACTCACGGTTGGCCCTACCGAGGCCAAACCAAAAGACGTCTTGCCTTAGCGCCTATAAGGCCGCTACCCGATATCGGCCTTCTTCTCGCTCCTTCCCTTGCCATTGGCAGGCTAGCGGACTTCCTTCCTGACTTTTTCGCCTCCGGTTTCGGCCAGTCCACTGGAACCTCGTCTCCCTCCCTTGGCGTTCCCTTTTCCTGCCTTTTCCAAATCCTTAAGGTTTGGGCACGATCGGTACGGCGGGCACGTTGCTGGAAGTATTCTTCCGTCCGCATGGTAACTCGTCACTTGCCACTCGTCACTGCCCTTTGGCCTTCAGCGCTTCGGCCAAGCTCGCTTGGGCGCTCGCATCTTGCGGCCGCAGTCGCAGATACTCCTTGTAATTCACAATGGCCTCATCCAGGTTGCCCTTCTGCCGGAGTGCCTTAGCCAGACCCAGTCGAGCTTCAGCAAAGTCGGGCTTGCCGCGCAACGCCTCGCTGAACTCTTTGATTGCCTCGTCCAATCTTGTGAGGGCGACCAGCGCTCGCCCTAAGGCGAAGTGGGCAGCGGGAAGATTCGGGGCCCCATGCAAGGCGGTCTCGGCTTCGGCGACCGCACCCTGGGGATCATTCAAATGGACGAGAGCGTCGGAGAGCCCCAAGTGCGCCTCCACACTGTCCGGCTTGGCGGCGAGCGCCTGCCGAAAGGCGGCCGCGGCACTCTGCCAGTCCTCGGCCTTTTGGAGCGCGAGGCCGAGGCTGGTGAGCGTCGTCGCGTCGTTCGGACGGTGCTTCAGGCTTGCCTGATAAGCTTCTGCAGCAGCCTTGAATTGACCTTGTTGGTAGAGGGTGTTCCCTAACTGTCGTTGATAGTCGGGGTTGTCAGCAGCCAGGCGCAGTGCTTCCCGAGACTCGGCCACGGAGCCTTCAGGGTCGCCGTTCTCGCGCAAGGCGTTGGCCAGCCGCTCATGCAGGCTAGAGTCGTCGGGCCGCAGGCGAAGCGCGTCACGATAAGTTGGAACCGCGATGCCATAGTTTTTCCGGCTCACTAGGAGGTCGCCCAGAGCAACCAGGGCTTCAGCAAAGTCGGAGCGGAGTTGGACGGCGCGATCAAGTTCGGCTTGTGCCTCGTCCAGTTTGCCCGCATTGATCAGTGATAGGGCGAGACGGTAGTGCAGCTCGGGGCTCTGGGGTCGCAGTTTCACGGCTTGGCGATATTCAGCGAGTGCGGCTGCCTGATTGCCTCCAGCCTCCAAAGCACTGGCGAGGTGCAGGCGCGCGTCGGCGTCCTCGGGGCGCAGGCGCACCTCGTCCCGATACTCTTGAATGAAACCCGGCACGTCTCCGGCAGCCTGCAGCGCTTCGGCTAGGTTGCGATGGTAGTCCGCGTTGTCAGGCGATAGATCCGCCCCCTTCTTGAGTTCGGTGATGGCGCCGCCCAAGCTGGCGGTCTTCCTGAGTACCAGACCTAGGGACTCATGCAGCGCCGGGTCATCGGGTTTCAGGCGGAGCGCCTCCCGGTACTCAGCTATGGCCGCGGGATGATTGGCTTCGGAGAGGTACGCGGCAGCCAACTCAACGTGGGCAGTGACATCTTCCGGCCGCAGTCGAATTACCTGTCGTAATTGCTCGATACAGCCAGCGTAATCGCCGGCTTGGCGTAGCGCCAGCGCCAGGCCGAAACGGAAGTCAGCCTGGTTGGGCCGCAATTGCACGGCTTGCCTATACTCGCCGATGGCGTGAATCACATCATCGGCAGCGAGCAGGACACTCGCTAGATTCACGTGCAGCTCGGAATCGCCCGGGCGCAGGCGTACGGCAGCACGCTGCTCCGCCAAGCCTTCCTTGATCGCGCCTGACTGTGCCAGTGCGGCAGCGAGCCCCGCATGGAAGTCGGCATTGCCCGGCGCCGATTCCACGGCAGCTCGCCATTGCTTGATCGCGCCCTCCGTGTCACCAGCCTGCTGTAGCCCGCCGGCATACGCCGCGATGATCTGGGGGTCTCCGGGCGCGAGCGCTAGCGCTCGGCGGAACTCCTGCGCCGCATCGTCGAACTGTCGGCCGGCCGCGAGTGCTGTTGCCAGACTGGAGTGGGCGCCAGCGTCAGCCGGACGGATGTGAACCTCGGCTCGATACTCCTCGATGGCTTGCGCCAGCTCTCCCTGTGATTCATAGAGGGAGCCAAGGTCGTTATGGACACCGGGAAAGTCGGGCTTCAGCCGCAGAGTCTCATGGAACTCGTGGATGGCCTCGGGTATTTGCTGGAGGCCGGCGTAGGCATTCGCAAGCCCGTAGTGAGTGTCGGGGTAGTTCGGATTGATCGTCAATGCCTTGCGGTAGGCCGCGAGCGACTCTTCCCAGTTCTCGGCGCGCGCGAATTCAGCCCCTTGCTTCAACAGCTCAGCCAACGTGGCGGACTCTCCCCCTGCCCAGCCCGCCGTGGCGGGAGAGACACACAAAGCGGCCAGTGCCAGCAAACTAGTGGCCTTTCTCAGCAGCCTGCTAAAAGTGGCCAATGTATGAAACCACAGTGCCATGACATCAGAATACACCCAACCTTTGATGCGACGAACTGCGTCGAGTAACTGTGCGTGCGCGACACAAAAGTTGGGGTTCGGAGTTTCGGTTGATTTCCTGGATCCGTCCTTGCGTAGCTGGTGCGCCAAGTCAGTGACGACAGCAGTCCCGCGAAGCGGGACACTGGAGTTTCTACATTTCCTGTCGTTGGGCTGGCGCACACCTTTAAGGTGTGCGTTTTCGGCCGCCCAGGGACCCTCGCAGACCTGAAGGTCTGCGCCAGCCGGGTAGCTGGACGAAAATGT
>Ga0182032_10000642_pt1 | contig 14650 bp, 9 predicted proteins | sample tim00Cox00000000_FD_125970 | JGI IMG/M metagenome (GOLD analysis project Ga0182032, IMG submission 125970) | Lab enrichment of tropical soil microbial communities from Luquillo Experimental Forest, Puerto Rico - timezero.00C.oxic.00.000.000 | ecosystem: Environmental > Terrestrial > Soil >... | reverse complement strand
TGAGTTCGCATCAATCCGCAGCGGTTCCGGTTTCGGAGGCACTTCCTCCACAAAGCTCTCGTTTGCTGTCTCCGGGCCGCTTTCCATACGAAATTCCGGTACCGGCGTTCGACCGGCCGTCGGACCGCTCGCGGCGCCTGGCATCGCCATATCCTTGGCGCCATAAGCAGCTTCTGGCGCGGAGGCTTTCGGCACGGGAGCGCCCGTGTGTCCGGAACGTTGCAATGCCGACTTCACCATCGAAATCAACGGGTCGGGCGGAATAAACGGCTTCTTCAACACCCCGTCCGCCCCCACTCTTTGCGCTTCCTGTTCATCGAGAGGGTCAAACGCTCCCACCAGCAGGATCACGGGGATGTGTGACAGCGCGGAATCCATCTTCACAAACTGGCAGACCTCATAGCCGTTTCTCACCGGCATGAACACATCGGCGAGCACGAGGTCCGGCCGCACGTCGACGATCTTGCGCACTGCCGCTTCGCCATTTCCAACGGCCACAACGTCAATGCCGTGGTCTTTCAGTGCAAGACCAACCATCTTCTGGATGTTGCTGTTGTCGTCCGCGACCAGAATCTTCGGCACTAAACGGCCTCCGGCGATACCTCACCAGCGCAAGCCACTCCGGCTGCACTGCAGCCCAAAAGGGTGGCCTGCCTGGTTTCATTGGAGCATTCGCTGGCGTACGCGTCAATCATACTGGGGTTGCACTGTGTCCCAAAGCGACACTGTCCACTCGCACAGTAGTAACCGGCGCGCGGCTGCGAAAATAGCGACGAGCGCGGCTGGTTTGCCGCACCGCCTCACTTCCAAACCCGTTCCCGAAAGACAGAAAGGGATTACCACGGAACAATTTTCTTCAATCCCCTTTTTTTCTTGCTGCTCGACTCTTTCTTGCTGTCCTTCTTGTCCGACGGACTTCCCGCCTGGTCCCCGTCCGCTGGTTGAGAATCTGCCTTCGCGCCGCCATCGCTGTTTTGAATATCCGCGACGGCTGCACCGCCGGTTTTTGTCCCCCCGTCGGTGGTTCGACTAGCCTCGCCGGTCCCTTCTGTCTTCGGCGGATCGCCACTCCCCGCCCCAGCTGACGACTTGACTGGATCGCTTGCCGGCGCTGCGGGGTCCGGTTGCTGCGCCTGAGGTTTCGCCTCGCTTCCATCGGAAGCCGGGGTTACCGTCTCTGCCCCGGTGCTCGTCTCCGCGGGGCCGCCAGGCACTACCGTCGTCACGATGGCTCCTCCGCCGCCAATCCGCCCCGGAGTCAGGCCGCCGGTTAGAATGTCCCCGCCCTCGTCAGTGGCGGACTCCGGCGTCATCGTTGGCGTTCCCGATTTAGCCGCCGTGTGCAATTCCTGCCGCGGGCTCGAGTGCACCAGCGCCAAGGGTTTCAAGACGAGTGGGTCGTGTTTCCGCGGCGACTTTTTCTCCGCGGTCATCCACGCCACCGCTTTCGGGTCCGGCTGCGGCACCGGCGCCTTCAGCGCCTTCAGCCTGTCCTTTGCCCCCGGAACCAACGGCGAAAGCGGATATTCTCGCACGATTCTTGCGTAATACGGCGCCGCCAGATCCTTCCTTTCCGTGCCCTCCCAGATAGTTCCCAGCATCCACAGCGCGTGATCGGCCTTGCTGTACAGCGGATACCGGTTCACGAGCGCGGCCAGTCTGGAAGCTGCCGCCCTTTTGTCCCCTCGCGTAGTGTAGTAAAAATAGCCGATGCGGTAATCTCCCTCCGCCAGCACTTCCTGCACTTCCCGCAAATACTGCTCCGCTTTCGGCGCCAGTGGATCGTTCGGATACTTTTGCAGAAAGGTTTGGAAGGCGTCCTCTGCCTCGAGCGCCTGCGTCCGGTCGCGGTCCGGCTTTTCCATCTCACGGAAATGCGCCATCGCCACCTGCAACTGCGCGTAGGCGGCTTCCGGCAGCATGGGGAAGAACACGCTGAAGTCTTGGTACGCCTGAATCGCCTGCGTGGTGTTCGCAGTTCCGCCCTCTTTGTAGAACGAATCCGCAATCGCCAGCTTCGCTTTGGCCAAGTATTCGCTGTCCGGATACGTATTGATCAGCGTCTGCATATTCAGCCGGCCCACCTCGTGTCTTCCGTGCTTGATGTCCTCCGCGGCCCGTAGGTAGAGAAGCTTGTCCGGCTCTGCGGTGTTGTCCACGCTCGTCGACTTATCGACCTTTTTCTTCTTATGCTGTGCCTGGCTGGGTGTGGCCGAGAGCAGCAGCATTCCGGCGATGATTGAACCGGCGAGCCATTTCGCCCCCGCTTTCTCTCGCCACTTTTCTTTAAGGCGCACTCCTCACCTCTCAGGTATGTAGAATCCCGCGGCAGACCGGGAAGAGCCCGCAATCCCCCCAGTTTAACGTTTTAATTATACCTGAACGAAAGGCCAGGTCGCGCCCCTTCTTTTGCGACTCTCTCGGGTAGGCTCCCGCCCAGGCTGTTCCACCCCGTTCTGATGCCGGTCGAGGGCGTCAGGGGTTGCCTAGTCCCTTTCGTCCCCTACTGCTTGAACCTCTTGCTCGGCGTCGCTTGTTTCTCCCTTTCGAGCTCGATTATATCGGCTCCCGTGTCCGAACTGCCCAGCAACCACTTGCTGAAAAAGTCCCCTCGCGCCAGGATGACGTAGTTTTGGATCGGCATGTAGCTGTGCCGCATTCCCGGGAACACCAGCATCTCGAATCGTTTGTTTGCCTTAATCAGCGCGTTCGCCAACCGCATGGTATTCACCATGCTTACGTTATCGTCCATGTCGCCGGTCGTCAGCATCAGGTGCCCTGCCAGATTTTTCGCTATTTCGGAGTTCTTATCGATCTCGTAGATGAATTTCTCCGTCCCATCCTTTTGCTTCTCTTCCCGTACCCCGTGATACTTCTCGCTCCACGTATTGTTGTACACGTTGTTGTCATGGTTCCCCGATTCCGACCATCCCGCCTTGTAAAAGTGCGGATACTGCAGCATCGCCGCCGCCGTCATGAACCCTCCGCCGGAATGGCCCCACATCCCCACGCGGCTCAAATCCATGTAGGGATGGGCCGCCGCAAGTCGCTCGAGAGCCGCCTTTTTGTCTGCCAGGCCATAGTCCCGCAGATTCCCATACCCGTAGGTGTCGTACCATTTGTCTCGCAACGGGCTTCCGCCGCGGTTGCCTACCTCGACGACTACAAACCCCAGTTGTGCCAGGGGCACGTTCGGACTTTTCGGTGAAAACGCCTTGGTTACCTGCTCCACCTGCGGCCCGGGATACACGTATTCAATCACCGGATACTTCCGGCTGGCATCGAAATCGAACGGCTTATAAATCACTCCGTAAAGGTCGGTCACGCCATCATCCGCCTTTACTTTGAACGCCTCGGGATATTTGAACCCTGCGGTCATCAATTGTGAAACGTCCGTCGTCTCCAGCTCACTAAGCGGCGTTCCTTGTCCGTCCAGCAGCGCGGACTTCGGCGGCGTATCCACCCGCGAATACGTATCCACGAAATACTTGCCCGAATCCGGCCAGTTCACCGCGTGTGTAAAGTTCCCCGGCGTCAGCAATTTCAGTCCGCTTCCATCCAGGCTGATGCGATACAGGTGCGTAAAATAGGGATCTTCTCCGGCCTCGTGCCCGTTTGCCGTGAAGTACAACATCCGCGATTTCTCGTCTACCGACGCAATTTGATCGGTCACGTATTCGCCAGCCGTGATCTGGTTCTTCAGCCTTCCTTGGCCGTCATACAAATAAAAGTGGCCCCATCCGTCCCGCTCCGACCACCACAACATCTCCTTCCCGTTTCCCACCAGCCGCAGCGGCTTTTGCGTCATCCACACGTTCGAACGCTCTTCAATCAACTTCTGCACTTTGCCGGTGGCGGTGTCCGCGACGTCCACCTCCACTTGCCGGAAATCCCGGCTCCGGCTCGTGAAGTACAGCACGTCCGAAGTGTCGGCCGCCCACTTCGGGCTTAACCGCGAAAGCGGCGCCGGATTCTGGCGGTTTTCCTCTTGTTCCTCGCGGAGCTCTTCCCGATCGCGCTCCGTTTGCGCGGCATCGGCAACGTTCAGAACCTCATCGACAAAGCTCTTCGGCTCGACCACCATGCGCTGCCTGCTCGCTACATCAAAGATGTCGATCTCGCCGATCGGCACGTTCGCCTCGCCTGGCAGGGCGTAGCTGCGCGTCTCCAGGGCCGGCCGCGGATTTGTAAGCGAATGAATTACCCAGTAGTCGCCCACTTTGCGGTCGTCGTTGCGTTCCAGCGCAAATTTCTTGGAATCCTTCGACCAATGAATCGTCACCGCCGGTGTCCGCGGACCTGCTTTGTTCGTGTCGCCCTTGTCCTGTTTCTTCAGTTGCTCTTCTTGCTCCGGCAGCAGCCATCGCGCATAGCTGTATTTTTCCACTCCGTCGGTCGTCAATTGTGCTTCGACCACGCTCGTGTCGCCCGCCTTTTTCAGCGCCTTTCGATAGTTCTCGGCGTCCATCTGGTAGAGGTTATGTTGCCGGGCGAAAACCACCGTCTTTTCATCCGGTGACACGGACGCCCACATGGGTTTTTTCTTCGGCGCTTCAAAATTGTCGAGCCGCGTGACTTTTCCCGTTGCCAGGTCATAGGCAAAGTAGATCGTACGGGTTTCCTCCGGTTTTTCCGCCGGCGGGCCCGCAGCTTGACCCTCCTGCTCTCCCTGCTTTATCTCTCCTTCTTTGCCTTGCTCCTCGATGTCTTCCTGGCTCTTTTCCCTTTTTGGTTCGTTTGGCACCACCGCGTCTTTTCGAATCTCTACCTCCAATCGCATCCGCGTGTCTTTGTCCTCGAGCTTCAGCCGCTTGACCGGGAGGTGCCGTGCGTCATACGGAAAATTCGTCAGCATCGAGAGTGCCGCCGCCACCTTCGCGTTGTCCCACAACGGCGCCTTAGCCTTCCGTACCGGGTCCACCACGTAATACCGCGTCCCCTCCGGAGCCTCGTAGCTGTACCAGAATCGGTCGGATTCGTTGAACCAGTGCGGCGTCACCGCCAGGTCAAACACCAGCTTGCTGACCTGATCGGGCAGAAACCGCTCTTCGAGGGGGTAGTTGGGCGCTACGCGCGAGGTCCGGTCGAGCGAAGACGCCTCCGCATTGGTCGCCGACACGGCGTTTTCCTGCCCGGCCCAAGCACGCGCCACCAGCAAACTTGCTGCTGCCAGCCCCGCGTACAATCCCACTCGCGGCAGCCGATTCTGGCCGCGACACATCGTCTGTGCCGAATTTGTCGCCCTCATCGTGCATTTCCTCCACCACGAACCGTTGGGCCACGCCCAAAGGCCGCACATTATAGTCCCAATCGCCTAAGGAATCGTGTTTTCGTGGCTTGTGGAAGGGCCGGGCCCCGCAAGAGGTAAAATCTTTCGGCGCCGGGGAATATTCTTGCACTTTGCCTGGTCCTCCAGAAAAGATTAGGTGTCATCCGTCGGTTGGGGGATCTTGGGAAACCTTATGATGAAACGAGCGCTCGTTGCTGGCTTCCTTCTGATTGCCGCGGCTGCTGCTCCGCCGCTCGCCCATCAGGTGCACAAATCCCAGGTGGCGCGCACCTCTCTCAAGGTCGGCGATGTGGCTCCCGACTTTACGCTGCTCACGGATGAATGGAAAACGGTCAGGCTCAGCGACTACCGCGGCAAGAAGAATGTCTTCCTCGCTGTCTATGTCCTTGCGTTCTCCGAGGGTTGCACCAGGCAAATGCGCGCCGTCCAGGCGGGTATCGATTCCGGGCAAATCCCCACCTCCGACACGGCCGTGTTTGGCGTCAGCCTCGACAGTCCCGCGGCCAACGCCGCCTTCGCCGAGCAGAACGGTCTCGCGTTTCCTCTGCTCAGCGACATGAACCACAAAATGCTCACCTCCTACGGCATCTTGAAAACCTACAGCGTCGAGAATGAAGACTATCAGTGGGCGCTTCGCGCCAACATCGTCATCGACAAGCAGGGCATAATCCGGCTCATCGACGAGGGCGACGAAGCCGTCGACCCCAACACCGCGCTCACCCTGTGCACCACTCTCCGCAAGCAGCCCCCCTCGGAGTAGTTCAGATCGACACCGGTGAGACCCCGTCGCCGTTGTGCATTCCAAAAGACCTACTCCGGACTCCAACCGAAATGGGTGATCGGATCTTCAGGCTGCGCCAACCAGCTAGTTGGAGGTGCCGGTTGCCGCGTAGCTGTCTTTCGTAGCGTCGCCGTACAGGTGCAGGAGCTGCGAGGCGCGCTTCAGTAAATCGGAGGGCATGTCCCCCGGCTGATAGTCCACCCACCCGGTGGTGTAGGGGAGCGAGATCTTTCTTCCGGCACATTCCAGCTCCATCGAACCCATGCGGTTCAACACTTGGCTCACTTCGCCAACATTGCATTTCGGCAGTACCAACAGGAAGTCGTCGATGCCGAGCCGCACCGCGTAGTCCGACCCGCGGCTCACTTCCTTCAGCCGCCGCGCAAACTCTTTCAGCGCTTGATCTACCGCCGTCTTGCCGTACTGCCGGCCGAGGTCTGGCAAGTCTTCCAGGTGAATGGTGGCGAGGCTCAGCGCAGTATTCTGCCTCTTCGCGCGCGCGATTTCTTTTCCAAGATGCAAGAGCGCTGAAGTACGCGTGTACAAGCCCGTCACCGGATCCACTGCCGCGGTTTCGTCGATCCTGGCTGTCGGATCTTCCGACCCGGCCCTCGGTGCGATAGTTCGCTCGCGCCACTTGCGAAACATTCTCTGTCGGTACAGCATCCAGCCGTTGAAAAGGAGGAGCAAGCACAAAACTCCCCAGCGCGCCTGCTCGGGGCTCATTTCATAAAAATGGTCTTTGTGCCGGAACAGCCGCGAGAACGCGGTGAGCAGCAAGGTTGCCGCGGAAAGTGTCGTCACCGCAAGCGCGGAAAACCACAGCCACACTCGCGTCGCCCGAGCTTTTCTAAGTCGATTTCCGCCGTCTGCGCGTAGTAAGTCGCGGGCCCTTCAAGCGGCGAGGACTTGGTGCGCACGCGGTCTCCGAACTCGGATACGACGGTTCTGTCAGGCCGGCCGAACATAACCTTCCTTCAATGTAGGCTGCGGCTGGCAAGGGAAGCAATCCCCAATCGGGACAGGCTCCTCTTTTCAGGAAACTGCACGAAAGTACTGCTTTCAGAAGGGAACCTCGGAAGATTTCCTCGAGGCCTTTGATTTTCTGCACGTTATGCGGCCGCATTACGCCGCATAAGGTGCAACTTGCTTTGCAGATCGTTTTAATGGTTCACGAGCTTGGTTGGCAGCTTGCCCGACCTCGTCCAATCTTCCGTGGAAGGATACAGCTCCAGCCCGATTTCATAAGAGCCATCGCCGCGTGTTTTGCAGTGCGCGACGCGGCCTCGCGAAGCGAGGCTTCCTCGGATAGGCTGGATAGAGAGATCCTTGTTCCGATTCCAGGGGCTCTTGGTCAACAAGCGCGCGCCGTGACAACTCACATTAATCGTTGTGGTGATTTCGAACGCCCCCGTTGCAGGATCTGACAGCTTCACAAACATCTTGAAGGCGATGCGGCTTTCCGCCCGGCGGAGAAGTGGAGCGTCCACGTAGACAATCCTTTTGAAACCGTGATGGTTACAGGGAAATCAGGCGGGGCTGGCTTCGCCGGGCATCTTCCTTCCTCTGGCGCTCGCCGTCAATAGTACTTTGCCCTCAATTCGCCTTCCTCTTGTGTTATGCGGCACCTCTCAGGCTAGGCCGCCTCGGGCGAAGTCCTAGTCGGCGATCGTCAGAAGCCCGTGCGCTGCATGTTGGCCTTGAGAGCCTCGTCGATCCGCGCCACGGATTCGCTCAAGTGCGCCCGCGTCTCCACGGACATTTTGATGCCCGGCTTGCCGAGTGTGCTTTGCAACTGGCTTCGCAGGCTGGTTAATCCTTGCCGTGACAGCGTCTGCGCATCCTCCGGCACGGAGGAATCTCGCAGCACCATGCCCACCATCTTGCGCAGATGCGCTCGCTGCAACGACCGGCGGTAGCTGTCAATCGTCAGAGAGTTGCCGGGCGCTCTGGTCTCCGCCCAGATGGAGTCTTGCAGTTCCGTGAAAAGCAGTCCCAGGCTGAACGGCTCCGCTGGCGGGGGCAGTTTTACTTCCGAATCCAGGATCCGGCTGAGCAGGAGCGGATGAAACAATCGGTCCATCACCTGGTTTTGCAAGGATAGAACCATGTCGTGAATGGGCACGTCGAAACGCGTGCGCATGGCGAGAAAGTCGACGAAGTTCGAATGCCGCGGGCTGGCCAGCTTGTTCAGCAGTTGCGGAGAAAACCGGAACGCCGTTGGCGAGAACAAGTGCTCGCGCAGCAGTTCGAGCGCCTCCTTCTGTTTTGCCGCCGGCACTGGCTCAAACGGCAACCGGTTTCCCGGGTCGCCCACGTGCGAACGGTAATGATAGACGCCGCCGATAAATTTCGAGGCGAGATACAACGAATATCCTTCCTGGCCCAAGGCGCCACTGAAGCTGCGCCGCAGCACTTGGTAGCCTTCTCCGGGCTTTTCCAGTTTTTTCTCCATGTTGGCGCGGATTTCCTCCGCCAATTTCACGCGCAGCGCATAGTACTTCAGCGGGTCGCTGCCAAAATCGAAGCGGTTCACCGCCGGGTCCATGTCAAAGGGCCCGCCGCCGATTCCGGCATCTTCATCGGTGTCGTATGCGAGCTGGGGTTCTGCAGCACGCGAGGCGATCTTCGCCAACTCCGGCAATTCCTCGTCCGGCGTATTTGCAGCAATCGGCTTATAGGCATATTCGATGGCCCAGTAGTCGTACGGACCAAGCGTGGTCTGGTGGTACTGCCCCTGCTTCTGTCCCTGTGCGGAAATATTTGTCGGGATGTAATCCATGACCGAGCCGGTGAGACCTTCCTTGGCCGTTAGTGTCGCGTCCTGCGCCTGCTCCAGCGTGTGGATAGTGCTCGCGCGGAAGTTGTGGCGCAGCCCCAAGGTATGTCCGACTTCGTGAGCGGCGATCTCCACGAGATAGTCGTGGACGAACTGGTTCGCCTCCGGACCCTCGGGAGCCATCCCTCGCGCGGTCAGCAGGTCAAAGGCGAACTCAGAATCCCGCACCGCGCCGGCGACCAGGTCGCAGAATTCCGCGGGCCCGTTATGCCACGGAGCAAGGAACGGTTTTCTTGGCTCTTCGGTCCAGGGCATCCAAGCTGTTCCCACGGGATTCACGTATTCGTTGATCTCCCGCCGGAAAAAGCGCGTCATCCCCGCATCGAACCGTATGTCCGCGTCGTAAATTTCTCCGGTGAGCGGATTCACGCGGGACGGCCCTTCCGCGAATCCGGGGTCGGGATAGCCGGCGAACCACCGCAGCGTGCTGTACCGCACGTCCGCAGGATCCCAATCGGCGTTATCCGGCTGTTGTTTGACCTGGACCGCATCCTTGAATCCAATGCGCTCGAACGCTTTGTTCCACAACAAGACGCCTTCGCGGATGGCATCGCGGTATTCAACCGGTATGGTGTTTTCCATCCAGAACACGATGGGCTGCTTCGGCGGAGAGAGTGGCGCGGTTGGATCCTGCTTCTCCAACCTCCAGCGGTTGATGTACCGCCGGCTGGACTCGAAATTCCTGTCGCTACTGTAGTCTTCCACTTGCGTGAAGAAGTGCCCGACGCGGTCGTCGGCCAAACGTGGCCGGAACCCTGGCCCAGGCAGTTCGGAAATGCTGTAGCGGAAATGAAACAGCACGCTGCGGATGTCCGGTACGTTGCGAGGCGGCTCCGGTGAGGGCGGCGGCGGAACGCCCGGAGGCAACAACGGGGGCAACGGCGGTTGCTCCGCGGCAAAGTGGTTGACGGTCTCGATTTCGATGTTGCGGTCGAAGGCCTTCAGCATGCCGAAGTTGCTGTTCTTGCCGTCATAGCGATAGCCGATTCGAAAGACCTCGTTCAGCTGGTAGGCCATCATCGGCACGTCGGTCAGCAGGATGGCTCCGAGGTCAATCAACTGGCTCTTCCGTTCTGGATGGGGCGAGCTCTCGCGCTTGGTGGACCCGAGGATCGAATCGCTGAATGAATGCGCGACCGCGCGCCCCATCGGAGAATGGTCCTCGGCGGCGAATCGCGTATTCTTCAGAATCACCTGGACGGTTTTTCCCTCTTTGTGAAAGACAAAGGGGGTTTCTCCGCAGTAGCTGTCCGCATAAAATCCCCCCTCGCCCAGGCCGGATTCGCACGTGAGCGAAAGCATATACGTTTTGTCGAATTGATCCGGCTGAATTTCCAGAAAGACTTTGTCTTCCGTCTTGTAGAAGGTGAACAGGCCTTTGATCACCTCAGCCTCTTTGACGATGTCGGCAAAAAGCTTTTCCTTTGGCGGCTCCGTCTTCTGTTCCTCTGAGCCGGGCTTCTTTCCGGCATCGGCTTTCTGGTCCGCAGGGGCTTGTTTCCTTTCTCCATTGTTGTTTCCAGGCGGCGTCTCGGCCGAGAGTCGGGTGCTTCCGAAGCAAAGCAGTGCGGCGACGAACAGGGGGAAGATTGCTCTACGCATGTAGGTCACTCCTTGAGTCGGCCGCTTGGCGGCCAGGCGCGTTCCGAAGGAATATGCGGCTGATACCGGAGTTTTCGATTAAAGTCAAGTCAATCCAAAGTCAATCCAAAGTCAATCGAGAGAGCCGGTGATAGGGGAGGGTTTTCGTCTTGCCAGAACCGGTGAGTGGATCACCCGATCTGAGCGATTTCAACAACGGAGGCGCATCAATTGGCGACGGTGAGTTCGATGGTGGCGGTAGAAGGGATTTTTGAGCCGGCCATGGGCGTTTGGTCAATCACCGCGCCACGCGGCCATTGCGGAGCGGTGACGTAATTCACTTTGCGGCGCATTTGTACCTGGTCCAAGCGTCGTTGGGCCTCATTTTCGTTCAATCCCACCACATGCGGCATGACGTAATCGGTTTCGCGCGGTCCCTGTGATACCAACACGTCCACGCGAGGCGTGGCCGCCCCGGCACCGGGTTGGGGGTTTTGCAGCACGATGGTATCAGCGGACTGCGCGGGCAGGCTGATCGCGGAGACTTCGCCAACTTGCAAGCCCTGCCGAAGCAATTCGACGCGCGAGGCGCGCAGGGAATTGCCTTCGAGCATGGGAATCTGCAACTGGCGCTGGCCAAGGCTGAGCACGACATGGGCTTGCTGGGAAACTTTCATGAGAAGTCCGGCGGGGGGAGTTTGGCGCAACACCACGTTGATGGGCTGGTCGCTGTAGATGCGGTCGGCGACGCGCAGCACCAGCCCGCGGGTTTGCAGCATGTTGCTGGCTTCAGAAACATTTTTGCCGACCAGATTGGGCATGGTGACTTCGCGGCCATGAATGGCAATGCGCATGGCGGTGATGGCGCTCAGAAACGCCGCTGATGCCAGGATGAAGACGAGCAGCGTCATGCGGGTGAGCCATTGGAGTCGTTCGCGCAGGGTCATCTTGAGCCGTGGGTCGTAAGTTTTGGCTTAGTCCTAAGTTTCGCAGAAAATCGAAAAAAGAGAACGGGAAACTGGAGGTTCTTGCTCCGTTTTTCCGTTTCAAGCCTTGTGCAAAAGAAAAAGACGTGTCCGACGAGGGAAGGGTTGCATGCGGAACGGCGCCAATGAACTGAGCACCAGGCTGCTTGTTCTTGCACGCGGACAGAGCGTTTCAATAACGGCTCGAGCGATTACTTCCTGAGAGGGGGAGGCGGATACTCTGGCAATTTGTCCTTGCTGGTGTCTGCACGTTTGACTTCCAGCTCGTCGAAAAGGAGCGATGGGCTGATGACCGTGGTGGGAATGCCGCCAGGGCGATTACTGACCAGTGGATCGTTACCAGCCGCAATTACATCGGTGCGCAGCGCGCGGGTGTCCAGTTCGTTGAAAACGGCGCCGCGCACGAGTTCTTCGTGGCCATCGTTGGCATAAACGCGATAGAGCAGGCGGGGAGTGTTGCCGGGCTGGCCGAGCGTTTCGACCCTATAGCCGTAAGGCATGCCCTGTGCCTTGACCATTTCCGCGACTTTCTTTTTCAAGTCGTCGGGCGACTGCGGCTCCGCACTCTTGAGCAAGAGAACGCCGAGATTCGCGCCGGCGGCCGTGCCCGGGGCGGCGCGGCCGTGGCCGTTGGAAGCAGGGAAGTCGCGAAGCGGCTGCCGGCCGATGAGGTAATTGGTGAGTATGCCGTTCTCGACGGCGTCGACCGACTGCGCCTTCACGCCTTCGCTGTCAAACATGTAGCTGCCGATGAGACTCTTGCCGCGAAAATCCTTCAATGTCGGGTCGTCAATGACCGAAAGAAAGGTCGGGAGAACGCGCGCTTTGTAGCTGGTGGCGAAGGCGCCGACAGTACGGTTAGGCCGACCGAGCTGCGGCTTGCGACCGACAAGGTTTTGCCCGATCAAGGAGGCGACGATGTCGTCGGCGGCATCGGCGGAGAACAAAACAGGGCCGCGATACTCTTCTTCGACAATGGGAGCTTTGCGGAGCGCAACGACGGTGTCGAGCGTTCGCTTCGCATCGGTCATCAAAGCGTCGTGCGAGGGCAATTCCTCCAGGCGCGCGACGACGTAACCGGGGTTGCGGCTGAGACGCATGCCGTCAGCGGCTTGTGCCGAACCATTGAATTGCACGGAGTAGGTGGTCTTACCGCAGCGCGTCACGGTGCCTTCCGTATTGACAAGGTATTCGTTGACGGCGGAGAAGCGCGCGGACGCGGTGACGGATTGCACGTCGGGATACTGACGATACAAGTTGGTGAGGTCCTCAAGAGTTCTCTTCCAGGAAGTTGCATCGAACTTCAGGGAAACGGTGGGGTCGACAGCGATAAGCGGAGCGGATTTGGCAAAATCGTCCACCGGATTGGCGTCGGTCGTGAAGCGCTTGAGCTCGGCTTGCTTTTCGGCGAGCGCCTGGCCAGCGCCCTTGTAGGCTTCGTCGGTGGCGAGCCAGATCTGATGGCGGAGGGCAATGGAATCGTCGTCGAGGGGAAGAAAAGTCGATTCGCCTTGGCCCGGGCCGTAGAAGCTGTCCTGTTTGTAGTCCCCGATGCGAACGATCACGCGCAGAAGCCGAACGTGCGTGTGCTGGTTTTCGCGAAGTGCACCGAAAGCGGCTTCGGCGCTGTACTCTTCGACGTCAGTGACACGATATTCGATGAAATAAGGTGCCTGCACCTGATCCATTTTGAGCCGCGACTTGGAGCGGTCCAATTCGGTGAGCAGGGCTTCGAGCAGGCCGTCACCCTTGGCTGCCTCGCGGGCGGCAGCCAAGGCCGGGTCGAGCGCGGGCTTGGAGTCGCCCGAGGCGGCGCGGAGCGAAGGCACACAGGCTGCGATAGCCAGGGCGAATCCGAGGTTGCGGCGACAAGCGCTCATGGCTTCACCTGGTCGGTGGCTTCGGCGAGGGTCTTTGCAGCCGAAGCCCTATCTTCGAAGCCGGGCGGAGGCAAGAGCGGCGGGCGTTCGTGCTGATGGGCGCGCTTTTGCACTTCCATTTCGGAGAAGAGCATGGACGGAGCGACGGCGGCGACGGGGACTTGCCCGCTTTCCGCGCCGCAAACGCCGTTAAAGACATGTTCCTGATCGCCGGTTGTGAGAATGCGGGTCAAGGCGGCGAGAGGCGTGCCGACAATGTCGACGCCGCGGACTAATTCGTCGGGACGGCCGTCTGCATACACCTTGTAAACCATCACGGGGAGCACTTGAAAGGCCTGCGGCAGTTGGCGCGTGGTGATGGTGAAGCCGCCCTGGATGTCGTCGAAATACAAGCCGTAGGGCTTGCCCTGTTTTTTCACTTCGTCCACGAGTTTCTGCCGCATCTGGGTTTCCGGGACGCTTTGTGTGGAGGTGACGATCAGATTGCCCTGGCGGCCGGTGGGCATGAGACCGGGCTGATTGCGCCCGTGGCCATTGGACTCGCTAAAGTTTTTTATGGGCATGCGCGACATCAGAAAGTTCTTGAGCACCCCGTCTTTGATGACGGCAACGCGCTCCGCGGGCGTGCCCTCGTTGTCGAAATCGTAGGCGCCGGCGAGTTTCACTCCCGCCATTTCGCGGATGGTGGGATCGTCGACCACGCTGAGGAACTTCGGCAGCACTTCCTGGCCGACCTTCTTCGTGAAGGTTTGGCCTTCTTCTTCATCGCGCTGGCGATGGCCTTCGAGGCGGTGGCCAAGGACTTCATGGAAAAAGACGGCCGCGGCGCGCCCGCTTAGGAGCGCAGGACCGTCGTAGGGTTCGGCCACGGGAGCTCTGCGGAGAGCGCTGAGGTCCGCGGCCATTTTTTCGATTGTGCCAGTGAGTTCGGCTTCGGCTGGCAGGCCCTTGGCGTTGGGGGCTTGAAAGGTTTCGACGCGAAGCAGATCCATACCGTCGTCGGCGCGGGTCTGTGCTTCCATCACCAGGCGCGTGGAGGCGCTAGGCGAAACCAGGGTCGTGCCTTCGGTCGAAATCATGCGCGAATTGGAATTCGTCACCTGAAGCACGACCGAAGCGAAATAGACTTCGGGATATTTGCGGAAGGCGGCGGAAAGGCGCTTGATTTCTCCTTCCCAGGCGGAGCGGTCGAAAGGCGCGGTGCCCGCTTCGCCAATGTGGGTTTTTGGCTTCTCCTTGGAGAAATCAGGGGATTTGTCCTCCTCTTCGGCGCGGACAGCAGTGTCGGTGCGC
>Ga0182032_10000630_pt1 | contig 14766 bp, 11 predicted proteins | sample tim00Cox00000000_FD_125970 | JGI IMG/M metagenome (GOLD analysis project Ga0182032, IMG submission 125970) | Lab enrichment of tropical soil microbial communities from Luquillo Experimental Forest, Puerto Rico - timezero.00C.oxic.00.000.000 | ecosystem: Environmental > Terrestrial > Soil >... | reverse complement strand
TCGAATTCTTGATCCCGAGGCCACCGACACCGGCGCGCGGGTGTTTCAGGGCGCGCATCATGTCATGCTCGCCCTCGGTATTGGCATCATGTTTGCCAACTCGGAGCCCGCTTGGCGGCAGGGTGCGGCAGCCGCTCTCGATATCGGGTTCCAAACCGCATGCGGCTTCGTCGTCTCCGAACACGTCCCTCGGCTGCTCGCGGCGTCGGGCGCACCCGGAGCAGAGGATTCGGGCACATGGCGCACGCGGCTGAGCTGGGCCGTCTCGACCGGCGGCATCTGCGACCTGGCGGGAACTTTGCCCGCTGTCCTCACCATCATATTTGGCCCCCGCAATGCGAGCCTCGCCGGATTTGTTTGGGCCTTCAAGCTCGTCCGCTACGCCCCGGCCCTCGCCAGCCTGCAGCAGGTGATCAGCGATTCCCGCCACGCGCTTCTGTCGGTCCTGCTCGGGTTCGGTATCGTTATGCTTGTTGCTGCGAGCCTTGCCTATTTGCTCGAACGCGGGGCCCAACCGCGCGTCTTCGGCTCGATCCCAGCGGCGTTGTGGTGGGCGATCGTGACCTTGACCACAACAGGCTACGGTGATGTCGTCCCGATGACGGCGCCCGGGCGCGTGTTGGCCGGTGTCGTCATGGTCAGCGGCATCATCCTCTTCGCGCTGTGGGCCGGCATTCTCGCGACCGGCTTTGCCGAAGAAACGCGGCGGCGCGAGTTCCTGCGTACATGGGATCTCGTCGCCAAGGTGCCGTTCTTCCACGACATCGGCGCCGCCGTCATTGCCGATGTCGCGCGCCTGCTGCGGCCCCACGAGTTTCCCGCCGGCGCCGTCATCGTGCGTCGTGGCCAGCTTGGCGACTGCATGTACTTTGTCGTTTCCGGCGAAGTCGAGGTTCAGCTCCAGCCCGCGGCCGTTATGCTGGGGCCGGGCGCATTCTTTGGTGAGATGTCATTGTTGACGGGCAGTCCGCGCAACGCGACCATCGTCGCGACGCAGTCATGCACGCTTCTGGCCCTGGACATTGTCGATTTTCGCGAGCTTCTCGGCCGCCAGCCCGATCTCGCCAGAATTATCCATGAGGAAGCGGACCGCCGGCTCGCGGCTGGCTAGCACGCCCGGCGACGAGCGGCTCGTAATAATGTGGCAGGAAGCCCGCGGCGGCGCGGGCCTCGCGATTGAAGGGCGATTTCAACTCGCCTCTGAAAAGGCGCCGGACGCGATCCTGAAAAATTGCATCCGGCGCCAGGCCTCACCGGCGGCAGAGACAGTCGAACCAACGCATGCCTGCAGCCACATGATTGATCTCGTCGCAGTAGATCCGCCGCAGGATAGAGGCGCTTTGTGAATCGCCGACGCGCTCGAGCTGCGCGATCATTCCCGGCGTCACATCGAGCCCGCGCGCCTCGAGCACGAGCGGCACGACGGCAAGTCGGGCGAGCAGGTCGTCGGCAGTTGCCGCGGCCGATTCCCATAGCCCGTCGTGTCGGCTTCTTCCGCGGCTACCTCAACCCAATCGTCGAAAAATGCGCGGGATCGAGGTTCGCCGTGGAACCGCGCTATGAGGTCCCAGGCGAGATCGATCGCGTTGAGCTCGATATGCGCGAGGGCATGGAGCAGCGCGATACGCCCCGCCGGCGAGCCGAACGCCCGCCGCTTCGGCATCTCCTTGGGTGGGCGCAGCAATGGTCCCGAAGGCCGCGCAGGCCGTCGTGGGGGCGTGGCACTTCCGATCTCGAGGGCCCCCATCCGCCACCTTTCGGCCAGCCGGCGACTGGCCGCGACTTTCGCCGCGGGCTCGGCGGTCTCGAGGATCGCGACCGCCCCGACGATAAGTGTGCTGAATTCTGTCAGAGCGCGCGCGCCGCTTTGAGGACCTCGGCGACGTGGCCCGGCACCCGCACCTTCCGCCACGCGCCGCGCACGATGCCGTTTCGATCGATGAGAAAAGTCGAGCGGTCGATCCCCATATAATTGCGTCCGTACATGCTCTTTTCGACCCAGGTACCGTATTTCTCGCAGACATCCGAGCCCGCATCGGAAGCGAGAGCAAACGGCAGGTCGTGCTTTTTTTTGAACTTGTCATGCGAGGCGACGGGATCTTTCGAGATCCCGATGACCACCGCGTCTGCCCCGCTATAATCGGGAAAGGCGTCGCGAAACCCGCACGCTTCGGCGGTGCAGCCGGAGGTATCGTCCTTGGGGTAGAAATAGAGGACCACCTTTTTGCCGTTGAGCTTCGATAACGTGACAGTGCCGTTGCCGTCGGTGGGCAGCGTGAAGTCCGGGGCCTGGTCGCCGATTTTGATACTCATCGCGCACCCTCTCCTCTTCCTGCCGCGGCGCGGCGCGCCGGCTTGTCGATCAGCCGATCATACCAGCTGCGCACCCGCGCCGCGGCGTCGGTGATATCCGAATCTAGCTGAGCCGAGTCAACCGCGCCGACGCATCGCGCGAGGGTGTCGCCATCGGATGCAGCCAGATCGATGGTCGCCGGCAGACCATCACTCAGCAAGGTGAGTACCGTTTGCACGTTGCGAAATAGCGCCGCAGCCCTACCGAGCTCATCTCGCGCCCGCGGCGGCAGCGCACCTGCCTCTCCGAGCGCCTGCAGCGCTTCGCCGGCGCCGCGGTGCCGGATTTGCGGTGTCGAGACGGCGTGCCGCAACATCAAATATTGGACGATAAAATCGAGATCGATGAGCCCGCCGCGCCGGTTCCTCATGTCACAGCGCGATGGGTTCGGGTTCTCCTTGGCAATGCGCCGGCGCATGTCGGCGACGTCGATGACGAGCTTGTTTGCATCGCGCGGCATGCGCAGGATGGTGGTGAGCGCCTCGGAGATCCGGTTGCACAGGGCAGTATCACCGGCGATCGGGCGTCCCCGGGTCAGAGCCATGTGCTCCCAGGTCCACGCCGATTCCCGTTGGTATCGCGCAAAGCCGGTGAATTGGATGGCGATCGGGCCTGAGGCTCCGGACGGGCGCAGCCGCATGTCGACCTCGTAAAGCCGCCCCTCCGCGGTCGGCGCGGTGATCGCGCCTATCAGCCGTTGGCTCAGCCGCGCGTAGTAAGTGGCGACCGGCAACGGCTGGGAGCCGTCCGATATCTCGCTGTCGGACGGAGTGTCGTAAATCAGGATGAGGTCGAGGTCGGAGGCGAGGGTCATCTCGCGGCTCCCGAGCCGTCCCATCCCGATCACCGCGAACGAACCTCCGGGCACCCGGCCATGGCGGCGCGCGAACTCCGCTTCCACGCGCGGCAGCAGTGACGCAAGCGCGGTTTCCGCAATATCGGCGAGGGCGGCCCCGGCCGCGGCGCCATCAAGGCCGCCACGAAGCAGCTGAACCCCGACTTGAAAGCGCCGCTCGCCGGCCCACCGGCGCATCACGTCGAGGATATCTTCGAAATCCCGCGCGCCGGCCACGAGTTGCTCGAGATCGGCAGCGAGACCGGGACGGTCCGGCAGTGGAGCGAAAAATCCTTCGGTCAGCACCGCGTCGAGAAGAGCCGGCCGGTGCGCGAGATGCTCGGCCAGCCGCGGCGCGCCCGCCATGATTTCGGCGACCAGCGCGAGGAGGCCGGAATTGACGTGGAACAGTGAGAAGAGCTGCACTCCTGCTGGAAGGCGCGACAGGAACTGATCGAACCTTCGGAGTGCAACATCGGGATGGGGGGTTGCGCCGAAGATGCGCAACAGTTCGGGTACCAGTTCGGTGAGGATCTCACGCACCCGCTGACTGCGGGTGGCGCGCAGCCTGCCGTGGTGCCAGCTGCGCACCAACGCCGACACGAAGACCGGTTCGCCGAAGCCGAGCCGCGACAGAGTGTTCAGTGTCTCGGGATCGTCGTCGGTGCCGGTAAAGACGAGATTACCCGGCTCGGCGAGAGTGGGGGCCTGCTCGAAGAGTTCGGCGTAATGGCTTTCGACCGAGATGAGGTGAGCGCGCAGCTCGGCGACGAAGGCTTCCGGCGTGGCATAGCCGAGGAACAGCGCGATGTGCCTGATCCCGGCGCGGTCCGGAGGGAGCGCATGCGTCTGCGCATCATTGATCATCTGCAGCCGGTGTTCCAGGCGACGCAGGAAACGGTAATCCTCGGTCAGCTGCGTGGCGGTGGCAGGATCGATGCGGCCGGCGGCTGCGAGGCGGCGCAGCGCCTCGCAGGTCGGGGCGACGCGCAGCGCCGGTAACCGGCCGCCCCAAATCAGCTGCTGGGTCTGGGCAAAGAACTCGATCTCGCGGATCCCGCCGCGGCCGGTCTTGATGTCGTGACCTTCAACCGCGATCCGCGCCCCGCCACGATGCGCGTTGATCTGGCGCTTGATCGAATGGATGTCCTGGATGGCCGCGAAGTCGAGGTTCTTTCGCCAAAGAAACGGTCGCAGCTCGCGCAAAAAGCGTTCACTGGCGACTCGATCGCCGGCGACCGGGCGCGCCTTGATCAGCGCAGCACGCTCCCAATTCTGTCCGACGCTCTCATAGTAGCCGAGGGCTGCGACGACCGAGATCGCCAGCGGCGTCGCAGCCGGGTCCGGGCGAAGCCGAAGGTCGGTCCGGAACAGATATCCCTCCGCGGTGTGCTCCTCGAGGATTCGCACGAGGTCGCGCGTAAGACGAACAAAGAAGGATTGGATACCGGCTCGCGCTGTCACCCGCGCCACCACCGGGTCGTAAAGCACGATCAGATCGATATCGCTCGAGTAATTGAGCTCATGCGCGCCAAGCTTGCCCATGCCGATTACGATGAGCCCGCTGCCCTGCTCGGGCTCGCTCGATGCGGGAAGGAGGATGAGCTGCTTGCGAGCGGCCTCGCGCAGCAGGTGGCGCAGCGCCGCCCCCAGCACCGCCTCGGCAAGGCGACTGAGGGCACCGGTTTGTTGCTCGAGCGCCCAGACGCCGGCAAGCTCGGCCACGGCGGCGAGGAGCGCGACGCGGCGCTTGGCGACCCGCAATCGGCGCATCAGTGTCGGCGTATCCTCACCTCGATCTTCGGTGCTTTCGATATCTGCGGCGATTTCGCAGAGGAGGCGGTCGGGACCGACCTCGACCAGGCTGGTCAAGAAAGGCCATTCCTTGATCGCGGCGCTGCTCAGATAGGGGCTGTTGCCGAAAATTGCCGCGAGCAGGCGGTCGCCGGTAGGTGTCGTGCTCCACTGCCGCGCGCGGTCGGAAAGCGGGTCGCCTCCCGCCGAGGCCAGCGCCTCGCTCCAGGCCTCGGAGCCAACGGCAAGCCGGCGCTCGTCGGCCGGTTGCGGCAGTCCGCCGCCATCGGCGGAGAGGTAAGATAAGAGTTTCATCCGAAAAGCTCAGCCCGCCCGGGGACATGGCGGGTCGGAGATCTCGGGTCAAGCCGTGGCGCGGCGAGGGCGATTGCCCGAACTTCGCCGAGCCGCCCATGGCGGTGTCGGTGAAGCAGGTCGGGGTAATGCGGATGACGGTGCCGCAGCGGCTCATAGCGGTGCCAGTGCGAATGCGGCTCCGTCACGAGCGAAAGCCGCTGCAATCAATAATTGCATGCAATGATTCACATTTTGCTATCTGCAGCGAATCAGCAGCAAATTCCCGTTACGGTTGCCGTCGGTTGCGTCGTTCGGTCGACTCCTATTTCATATCTATATCCCGCGATTACGGCGATTTTCCGGCCGCAGCGCGGGACCCAGACTACCGCATCGAAGCTTGGAATTGCCGAGGACCGTGTTTGCCTGCCGGAAGGCAGGACGAGGGGAACCTATGCGTTCGCCGGCACTGGCTTCGATCGGGGTTCCGTGTCCGAACGCCTCAGAAAGGACTGTGAAAGAGTGTCGAGGAATGACAGGAAGACGTCGACGGAAAATCCGATCAGGAACGCAATTGCCAGCGGAGATATCGAAGCGGATTGTCCAAGCGTGAAGTTATTGAACAGACCCACGACCCCACCGGCAATTGCGGCGACCACGAAATGTGCCGAATTGGCTTCCGATTGAACGTAGGTTCGTGTTCTGATCTGCTGCTCGAATTGTCCGAGAAGCTTTGCACACACGCCCAATAGCGCGTAGAAGACCGGAAGTATGCACGTCGAAATCGCCCCATAGATGACCGCTACCAAGTCGCGTCCAGTCTGTCCAAACTGTCGCAGGCTCTGGAAATCCGGGATCATTTTGGTGATGGTTTCCGGTATGTTCGCAAGTCCGGGCGATATCGGCTTGGGGTCTGGTGGAGTGGGAGGCATCAGGCCAAATAGAGTGTAGCTGATCTGTATCCCGGTTTCGTGAAGCGCCCTCATCGTTGTCGATAATTGCTGCGTCTTCATAATTACATCATAATCATTGAGTTTTCCCTTGTCCCCAGCGAAATTCGGTCCCAATCCGTCCCGCAATTGTAATATCAAACTATTACCATTATCAATTTCTTTCCCTATCTTGTCTGACATTGCTGCTGAAACGAATGATAAAACCGAGAATGGTATAACGAACAGCGATAAAACAAGAGCGATCTTTCTGTATTTTTGAACTCCTCGGTTCCGCTCCCGCGAGGTCTCATTGATGCTTTCGGCAGTCCGAGGTGTAACGGCCCTGGACAGCTTCGTGTATGCCAGATATAAGGCATCTACAGTATCCGCGTTTTGATCCTTCTTATCAGTCAGGCGGAAGTTGTAGATCGCGCGCCTTTCGGTCTCGCCCACTTCCATACCGTTATCTGCTGCGTACGTTAAAAGAAGTTCCGCTTTTGCCAGGATGGCGTCATAGGGATTGTCTGTTCGAGTGAGCCCCGTGATGGGCTGTTGCCTCGACATGCGGGCTCGAGCTCGCGGGAGGGAGCGAACCAGGCCATAAGCGATCACAGCAACTACTGCCGACAACGCTATCGCCGAAAACAACGGCTGTGGGGAGAGCAGCGTTTCCATGACAAGGTCCTTCCTCTACCGGGAATTTGAACGCGCCCGCGGTCAAACGTGCGCGAAAAATGATAATAGCCATCGATGAGCCGTTAGCAGTGTGAGGTGCTTCACAAAGAGCGAATTTTTTGGCGCCTCTCCGACATCAAAGCCGATCTCGCGCCGGTTCAGTCCCACGGGGTTCTCAGTTGCCGAAGAGAGGTTTCCGGAAGTGGTGAAGGTGCCGAGATAAACGGTGACCATTTGGAGTTTCCGGGGAGAAAGAGAAATGGCGGACAAGATTCGGCTGGGATTGATAGGCGCCAGTGTCACGGGTACGTGGTCGGCGCGTGCCCACCTGCCGGCCGTGCAGGCCAGTTCGGATGTGGAGTTGACGGCGGTCTGCACCACCAAGGCCGAGAGCGCCGAGGCGGCGCGCCGGGCCTGGGGTGCGAAATTGGCGTTCGACGATTGGCGCAAAATGGTCGCCTCGCCCGAGATCGAGGCAGTCGCTGTTGTCGTGCGTGTCCCGTCGCACTACGCGCCGACCAAGGCGGCACTGGAGGCGAGCAAGCACGTTTATTGCGAATGGCCGCTGGGGCGGACGACGGCGGAGGCGGTGGAGTTGGCGGCGCTGGCAAATGCGAAGGGGCTGGTGACCGCGGTCGGCCTGCAAGCCCGCGTCAATCCCGCCGTGATGCACATGAAGGAACTGGTCGAGGGCGGTTTCACCGGCGAGGTGATGGCCGTCCATGTCAGTCTCTTGCGAGAGGGCGTCTTGTCGCGGCCGTCGCACCGCACCTGGCAGCGCGACGCCGAGCTCGGCGCCAATACGCTGACCATAGCCAATGGCCACACTGTCGACGCGATGCGCTTTGTGAGCGGTGATTTCCGGCGGCTCTCCGCGGTTGTAGCAACCCAGGCCAGGCAATGGCTCGACACCGGTACCAACACGCTAATGGACGTCACCGCGCCGGATAACGTGCTGACCAGCGGCCGGCTGGTGAATGACGCTGTCGTGTCCGCGCATATCGGCGCCATTCCGTTCGCCGGCAGCGGCTATCGCATGGAAATCTATGGCCGCGACGGTACGCCGGTCGCAACCGGCAAGGATTCGCCGCAGTTGAGCGAGGTTTCTCTGCACGGCGCGAAGAGCGGCAATCGGCTGGCGTTGATGCGAGTGCCGGAGCGTTTCACCGTCACAGCGCCCGGCACTCCGCCGGGTGAAGCCCTCAATGTCGGTCAAATGTACACCTTGTTCGCTCGGGCAATCCGCGACGGTGCAAGCCAGCTGCCTACCTTCGCGACCGCGGTCGAGCTGCATCGCCTGGTCGATGCGATCAAGGAAGCTTCAGACGGCGGCCGCGAGGTGGCGTTCGCGTAGCCCCGAAATGGGTGGTGCCGGAGCGGCGGTTACGCGCGCTTGATCAGCCGGACAACGGCGATGAGGATGATCGCGCCGATCACCGCCGCGATGATCGATCCGATCAGTCCGCCAACCGCAATGCCCAATAGGCCGAACAACCACCCGCCGATCAAGGAGCCGACAACGCCGACGATTATGTCCCCGATAAGGCCGTACCCGCCTCCTTTCATGATCAGCCCGGCGAGCCAGCCGGCGACAGCACCGATCACCAAGAAGATGATGAGACCTGTGATTGTCATTGGCTTCGGCCTCCTTGCGGCGGGACCGCTGCTAACGGTCAGGTAATCGTATACGACAGTGGCATGAGACCGGCGCGTTGTCATCATCGCCAGCGAGGGTGCCGCGCGCCTGGTCCTCGACCAACCCAGGGAGATCCGGACCCGGCTCAGATGAGGGGCGGCCTTGCGCTCAGCGCAGGGCTTGGCGGAGATCGCTTGTGGCGCTGCGCCGGCACTACCCTCAGAATCCGTGATGTCATTTCATGACTTCTTTGGAGCAGATCATGAGCGCGCACATGACCCCCGAGCAAGTCCGGTCCAAAATCGACCATCCGATCGTCGATGGCGACGGGCATTGGGTCGAATACGATCCGGTGTTCAGCGACAGGATGCGCAAGGTCGGCGGCGACCTTGCCGCGGAGGGGTTTCTGAAGGCGATGGGCCTGACCCGCGAGAACCTCTCGATGTCGGTCGCCGAACGCCGCCACAAGCGCGTCGGTCAGCAGGCCTTTTGGGCGCGCCAGGCGGAAAACACGCTCGACCGCGCCACCGCGATGATGCCGAAGCTGTTGTACGACCGCCTCGACGAACTGGGCCTCGACTTTGTCGTCGTCTACCCGACCGCCGGATTGCGCTTTCCGCGCATCCAGGACGACGCGACCCGGCGCGCCGTAATCCGCGCCTACAACATCGTTTCGGCCGATTATTTCAGCGGCCTCGGCGACCGGCTGACCCCGGCGGCAATCATCCCGATGCACACCCCCGACGAGGCGATCGAGGAGCTCGAATTCGTCACCAAGCAATTGGGCTCGAAGGTCGGCATGTTCGGCAGCAACATGGCGCGCAAGGTGCCGGCGTCGGCGGCCAACGACCCCGACACGGCGCGTTTTGCGGTGTGGTACGACGTGCTTGGCCTCGACAGCGAGTACGATTACGACCCGGTCTGGGCGGAATGCGTCGAATTGGGCATCGCACCCACCTTCCACAGTGCCAGCCTCAATCAGGGTCTGCGACTGTCGCCGACCAATTTCACCTACAGCCACATCGGCCATTTCGCCGCCGCCGGGCATGCGACCGCCAAGGCGATCTTTTTGGGCGGCGTCACGCGGCGGTTCCCGGAATTGCGCTTTGCGTTTCTCGAGGGCGGCGTCGGCTGGGCCAGCCAACTGTTCGGCGATCTGATCGAGCATTGGGAGCGGCGCAGCGCCAAGGCATTGGAGCGCATGCATCCCGACAGGCTCGACCGCGCTAAATTGATGAGCCTCGTCGAGAAATACGGCTATGACGACATTGCCGCGGCATTGCGCGAGCGCGGCGGTCTGCCCGACCCCGAGCAGGCTTATCTCACCGGCAACATCGAGAACATCGACGATTTCTCGGCCTGCAAGATCACTAAGAAGGAGGACTGGGTCGAGCTCTACGCCAAGCCCTACTTTTTCGGCTGCGAGGCGGACGACCGCATGAACGCCACCGCGTTTGGCCGCAACAACCCGTTCGGCGCCAAACTCAACGCGATCTTCAGTTCCGACATCGGGCATTTCGACGTGATCGACATGCGCCACCCGGTGCCGGAGGCCTACGAACTGGTCGAGGACGGCCACATCACGTCGGACGATTTCCGCGCCTTCACCTTTTCGAACGTGGTCAAGCTGTGGGGCACCCAGAACCCGAAATTCTTCGAGGGGACGCGGGTCGCTAAGCAGGCCGCCGCCGTGCTCGCCACGGCGCAAACCCCGACCCTCGCCGCCGCCGAATAAAACTCGGCACCGTTGTGCCGCCCCGGCAGCGCTGCCTTGCCGCAACCAACACGCCGTCGGAATGCGCATTGCCGGCACCGTCGAATTGCCGTACTCGGTTAGCGGGTTTATGCCCTCGTGAACTTGTTTAGCGAGAGCTGCACGAGACGTTTCATTTCCTCGAGAAACTCTTCATAATCTTCTTGGCCAAAATCACCGGGGTCGATGACGGCTTTTGCCGTGCCCTCGACGTATTCGTATAGACAATAGGTTTTGTTCGTCGCGCTCGGGACCATCGTGGTCACGATCTGCATATGCTGGCGGTTCATCGTCAGGATCAAATCGGCGCGCTGGATGATTTTCTCGTCCAGGCCCGTCGGCACGTGGGATTTTGCCGCCGGAAGCGCCGTCAACAGCTGGATATCCGGCGTCGCGTGATCTCTCACATTGGTACCGCAGGATTGCACCTCGATCGGAAGGTTCTGCCGATCGGCAGATTCCTGCGCCAGGTACTGCGCGGCCGGGCTGCGACCGCGATTTCCGGAGCAAACAAACAGCAGCACCTTCATTGCGAAGATTTTCCCCGTTAGGCCGTTTGGCGCAGGCGGGCGGCGCGGGCAAGATCGACCGAGACGAGGCGCGATATTCCGCGCTCGATCATCGTCACGCCAAACAGCCGGTCGACGCGCGCCATTGTGATGCGGTGATGCGTTACCACGAGAAACCGCGTGCTGGTGGCGTCGGCTATCTCCTCGACGAGACTGCAGAACCGGTCGACATTGGCGTCATCGAGCGCGGCGTCGACCTCGTCCAATATGCAAACCGGCGTCGGCTTGGTCAGGAAGACCGCGAAGAGCAGAGCCAGCGCGGTCAACGCCTGCTCACCGCCCGACAACAGCGACAGGGACTGCAGCTTCTTGCCCGGCGGGCTCGCCATGATCTCGAGCCCAGCTTCGAGGGGATCATCACTCTCCACCAAGGCCAAATGCGCCTTGCCGCCGTCGATCAGGCGCGTGAACAGCTCGGCAAAATGGTGGTTGAGCTCCTCGAATGCCGCCACGAGGCGCCGACGCACCTCCTGGTCCAGCGCCCTGATGCCGCCGCGCAGCCGCGCAATGGCTTCGGTGAGCTCGGCGCGTTCACGCTGCAGCCCGGTAATCCGCGCCTCGACCTCGGCGGCCTCGCCTTCAGCCATCAGATTGACCGGTCCCATCCCCTCGCGCTCACGCAGCAGCCGGTCGAGCCGGGCAGCCGTCTCTGACGGTTGCGGCAGAGCTTCACCGTCTGCGAGCCCGGCAAGCTCACCGAGTGCCTCGGGTGTGACGTCGAGCCGCTCACTGATCTCGCGAGCGAGCCGCCCCAGTCCCTCCGCAGCGCCGTCCCGCACCACCTCGGCCCGCGCGAGGCGCTCACGCGCCTCCGCCAGGCACTGATCGGCAAGGCGCGAGCGTTCGACCGCTTCGCGCAGCTGCGTATCGCCCAGCGCGAGCGCATCGGCCGTATGGCGGCACATCGCGGCCGCCTCGCCAATCGCGGCGCCGAGGACCTCGCTCTCGGCGGCGATCTCTGCCGGGCGCGCCGCCAAGCCGCTGATTTCCACGGCGAGCGCGTTCTGCCGCTCGATCAGCGCTGCTCGTTGCGCGGCCGCGCTTTCGGCGCGTTTGCGCCAGGAGCGCTCTTCGAGATCGATCGAGGAAAGGCGCTCGAGCCGGCGAGCCGCCTCGCTGGTCAGCCGGTCGATCGCGGCGCGCACCTCCGCCTCGCGCCGGCGGGCGTCGATCGCCGCGCCGCGCGCCCGATCGAGCTCGACGCGGGCCAGTCCCGGGTCCGGAAGGGCCGCGAGATCGCTCTCCGCCTGGTCCGCCTGCGCCCGGGTTTCGGCGAGATCGGCGCCGATCCTCTCGAGTGTCTCGATCACGGCGGCGAGGCGCGCCTGCGTGGTCAGCGCGCGGCGGGTGAGTTCGGCTTCCGCGGTACGGGCGTCGGCGAGAGCCGCCTCGGCTTTGCGCAGTCGCTGGCGCGTGGAGCGATCAGCATCGCTTGCTCGCTGTCGTTGTGCCCGGGCGTCGGCGGCGCGCTGCTCGGCCCCCGGCCTTGCCGATTCTACAGTCGCGATCTCGGTTTCGAGCGCGGCGAGGCGGTTGCTGTGACGCAAATGCTGGGCGGCCAGGGAAGGGCCGGGTTTTACTGACGTGAATCCGTCCCAACGCCACAACCGCCCCTCGCGATCGACCAGCCGCTGACCCGGCGCCAGCTGCGGCTGCAGGCAGCGTCCGGTTTCCGCATCCTCGACCCAGCCGGCCTGAGCGAGACTGCGCGAGAGAGCGGGAGGAGCAGTTACGGCTTCGCTCAGCGGGAGGGCGCCCTCCGGTAGGCGCGCGCCGATCTCGATTCCGTTGAGGGCTACCCAGAAACGGGGCGCGGCTGGGCTTTCGCCATCGGCAAGCGGCGCTAGCAGCTCGTCTTCGAACACCGCACCGACCGCCGCCTCGAAGCCCGGCGCGACCTGCACCGCGGCAAGGATTGGCGGCGCCGCGCTCGCCTCGGGCGCCGGGGCGAGGATTGCTCTCAGCCCCTCGACCTCCGCCCTCAGCCGAGCGAGCCGCGTCTCGACCTCGCGGGCCGCATCAAGAGCGGCTTGTTCATCGGCGAGGTGTTTTTCGATTTCTTCTGCAGCCCTTTCTACGATAGCGCGGCAGCCCTCTAAACGGCGCTCGGCATCGGCCACTTCCGTTACCGCTGCGGCCACCGCCTCGGGTGCGATGAGCGCAGTGGCTAGTGTTGCGCGCTGCTGCTCTGCGGTGTCCCGCTGCGCTGCGAGGCGAGCGAGACGTTCGGCGAGTTCCGCGCGGCGGCGTTCGAGCCCGGCGCGGCGGGCATCGGCGTCGGCGCCGGCTTCAGTCTGGTTTTGTAGAGCTGCTTCCGCTTCGGTTAGCCGTACCCCCTCCTCTTGCAGCCGCTTCCTCGCCAGCTCCACAACCGGGCCGCTCTCGGCCTCAGTCTGCGTGACTGCTTCGCGCTCTTCCGACAAATGCCCGACGGCCCCCTCCGCCTCGCCGAGCAGCGCCTCCTCGCGCTCTAGGTCGGCGGCGAGCTGCACCAGCCGACGTTCGGCTTCCCCGCGCGCCGCTAGGACACGCTGTAATTCCTGCTCCAACCCGCTTCGGCTGTGGGTGAGTTGCTGCAGCTCGCCGGCCGCCCGCGTGTCTTCGGCACGGAGGGGCGGCAAGGCCTCGTCGGCCATCTCGAACGCGCGTCTTGCGGAGAGCGCGCCCTCCGTTGCCTCGGCCACGTTACGCTCTGCCTCGCGAAGCCCGGCGGAGCTGCGCTCGGCATCGGCTTCGGCCGCAATCCAGCGGGCACGGAACAGCAGCGCCTCGGTCCGTCGGATATGCTCCGCGAGCCGGCGATAGCGCTGCGCCTGACGCGCCTGTTTCTTCAAACTCTCGAACTGTGCCTCGATCGTCGCAACGACGTCGTCGAGACGGGTGAGGTTCTCCTCGGCGGCATCGAGCTTGAGCTCGGTTTCGCGGCGGCGCGCGTGAAGCCCCGCGGTGCCCGCTGCTTCTTCCAGCAGCAGCCGCCGTTCCGCCGGCTTTGCCTCGATCAGCCCGGTGATCCGGCCCTGGCTGACCATCGCGCCGGAGTGCGCGCCGCTGGCGGCGTCGGCGAACAGCAGCTGCACGTCGCGCGCCCGCACTTCGCGGCCGTTTACGCGGTAGGTCGAGCCGCCGCTGCGCTCGATTTGACGGATGACCTCGATCTCCTCGCGATCGTTGAACGCAAAGGGGGCATCGCGGCTGCTGTTGTCGATCGTCAGCGCGACTTCGGCGTTGTTGCGTGCCGGCCGGGCCAAAGTCCCGGCGAAGATGACGTCATCCATCTCGCTGCCGCGCATCCGCCTGGCCGAGTTCTCGCCCATAACCCAGCGCAGCGCCTCGACCAGATTGGACTTGCCGCAACCGTTGGGTCCGACGATCCCGGTGAGGCCGGGCTCGATTGCCAGCTCGGTGGCGTCGACGAACGACTTGAACCCGATCAGGCGCAGCCGACAGACCTGCATTACCCAGCCACGTCCCGTCGTCTGTTCACGATTTCGCGGAGAGTCCCGACAACACTTTGTCGAACTCTTCGACTGTCGGTGCGCCGGTGAATTTCGTGCCGTTTATGAAGAAGGTCGGGGTCGAATTCACATCCAGTTCTTTCGACGCGATCAAGCGTTCTTCGAGGATCTTGTTTTCGAGCGCAGTGTCTTTCAGGCATTTGTCGAACGCGTCCTGGCTCATGCCGCCGAGCCTGACCAGCCGGGCAAGGGCCTCGCGGTAATCGCGGGCCGTCACCCATTTCTCCTGCTGCGCAAAAAACGTATCGACATAGGCATAAAAGCGGTCCGCAGGCGCGCATCGCGCGATCATCGCGGCCCGCAAGGCTGGCTCGTCGAGCGGGTAATCGCGAAACACCAATTTCACTTTCCCGGCGTCGATCCACTTCTTCTTCAGTTCGGGCAGCACATCATTTGCGAAATGAGCGCAG